>Ga0073928_10001700_pt1 | contig 40946 bp, 45 predicted proteins | sample PaiPotPPA55metaG_FD_76969 | JGI IMG/M metagenome (GOLD analysis project Ga0073928, IMG submission 76969) | Iron sulfur acid spring bacterial and archeal communities from Banff, Canada, to study Microbial Dark Matter (Phase II) - Paint Pots PPA... ... | reverse complement strand
GTCGCTGGGTTTCTTGCGGGTGGCCGACAGAATGCGGGCCCGCAAAGCGGGAGTCAGAACCGTGGCCTTCTGGCCGGGATGATAGGTGTCGAGCCCGTCGAGACCGGATTCGAGGAAGCGCTGCTTCCAGCGGATGATCGTGGGAGCACTGGTCTGCAGCCTGCGCTTAATGGTATTGAAAGAGGCTCCTTGTGCCAGCATCAAGATGAGCCTGGCGCGAAAGACGTAGCCGGCCGGCAGGGAGCGCGATTGAGCGATGCTGCCGAGTTCCGAACGTTGGTTGCTGGTGAGGGACATTTCGCTGTCTGTCGCCATACCAACTTAGAAGCATACCAGCTAGTAATGGTTACTTTGCGACAGTCCACTAGTTGGTCTCTCGATGAACGAATCGTTCGATGTGCGCCGTGAGAAGTACCTGAAACTTCTCTTTGTAATCTCTGTGCTTGCCATTTTGTTTGCCACCCTGTGGCCATTCAATCCGTGGCCTCGAAACCGAGCTACCTGGCTGCGCGATGGGCATGGTATTGTGTTCGGCAAGCCAGGTCTCGTCGTCAGCATCACGCCATTGCCGTTCCAAGACACCGAAGCTGCGACCTCCCGCACTCTCGAGCTCTTTATGCGTCCCACCAATACGCAGACGTTCTACACAATTGTGACGTTCTGCACTCCGAATGACCCGGCGCAGTTGCGCGTCGCCCAGTGGACAAACTTCCTTTGACTCGTACATGACGTTATCGATGGCGACGGCCATCCCGTGGAACAGAAATTCGATATCAACCGTATGTTTCAGCAATCCGAGCTCTTCCTGCTTACCGTGGTTTTCACGCCCAAATCAACCGACGTCTACGTGGATGGGAAAGTCGTCGCAACGTCCTCGAACTTTGTAATTAGCCCGCAGGAATTGACCGGGCAAATCATCCTAGGGACCTCGGCAGTCAAACTACGTGCTCTGGCCGGGCGAAATTAATGGTATGGCCATCTATTCGAAAGAACTTACTCCCACGGAAGTCGCGGAACATTATCATGCATGGGCTAACGGCGACGGACCCAACCCCCCGGACCTGAACAACGCCATCGCATACTATGCCCTTAAGGAAGGCACCGGACGCGTGAGCCGCAGCGCTGTAAGTTCCGCACCCGATCTGCAAATCCCACAGACTTTCGCGGTGTTACACAAGCCCATGTTGAGATCGGTCCGGGAGGAATTTATCGCCAATCGAAGATACGTGAACGACCTGTTGCGAAATATCGTGGGGTTCGTTCCCATCGGATTCTTCTTCTGCGCCTATTTTTTGCAAATCCGAAATCGCCGCACCGCGATTCTGTTTGCCACCCTTGCCGGAGCGGCTCTTAGTCTCACCGTCGAGGTACTTCAAACCTACATCCCGCAGCGAGGCTCCGGGTTCACAGATGTCATCACCAATGCGTTGGGAACGGGTATTGGCGCCGTACTTGCGCAACGGGCCCTGATTCGAGCGATTCTCTTGAGGGGAATAGAGCGATCTTCGAAGGAATCTGGGTAAAAACAGATTGAGTTATTTTGTGCTCCGCTCACCCTTCTGACTGCCGGCTCTACTGCTCCGCCGCGCAGCCTCGATGGCGCGTAGCATGTTCCGGCTGGTCCCACTCGTCGAGATTGCCAGGAACACATCGCCCGGTCGCGCATGAGCCGAAAGCCCGCGGGCAAACACCTCTTCATACCCGTAGTCGTTTCCAATCGCCGTGAGAGCTGATGTGTTACCGCGCAATGCCAGAGCTGGCAGCGGACGCCGCTCGCGCTGGAACGCCCAGTAAGCTCCGCAGCAATATGCTGGGCATCTGCCGCTGATCCGCCGTTACTCGCAATCAGTAGCTGACCGCCCGCGTCCCGAGAAGAGCGGATTACATCCACAGCCGCCGAAACATCCGAGGCGAGGTGCGAAAGCTCCTTGGCCACCCCAGGCAATAGCCCCGAGACTTGTCCGTTCCGAGCATGAGAGCCGCTGTTTCAAGGGCTTTCTCGACGACAGGCAACTGACTCTTGTACAGCTTGAAGTAGATGATCTCCCAGGGTTCTGTCCCTTTGCCGGTCAGGTGCCGTTCGACTTCGACCTTGAAGTTTTCTTTCGGCATCTCGCTGGCCTTGTGCAACCAGGTTGCACGGTGAAAGTCTTCTCCATCTCTACGCGCGATCTTGACGCCGCCGCTGTTCTCCAGCCCACCTGCCTAAGCTGCTGCTTGGGAATCCGCGTCAGGTTCTCGTGTATGGCCATCAGGTAGTAGGCCTTGCGGCGGGATTCTGGGAAGCGCTTGGCCAGAAACTCATCAAAGGAGTTCAGTCACTCCAACCTCCAGTACTGCTTGGCTCGAACCTCACACAAGTATTCCCCCAACTCCACAAAGCGCATATCACGCTCTTGCTCCTTGGTCCGTTCCCAGGTCAGGATCTCATCGATCTTGCCCAAGACGAACGCGGCCCTTGGGGATCCAGTTTCGGTGACACGGCTATCCCGTTAATCCACAAGCTTGTCAAGCCAGTCAAGATCATCTGCTCCTGCCTTGCGGATCAGGTTTGCTGCGACCAATTGCCCGTTGTTCAGGCAAAGTCCCATGTGCGGGCAGCTGACACAGCCATTCTGGGGAAAGCGAATGCCACCGTGGGAATCAAAGTGGCCGGTCTCGATCTGGCTGATGGTGGTCTGGATCAGCGGGCTGAATTCCCGCCGCTGCTCTTCTGTGATTGAACCCGATCAGCCTGCGCGAATCGCTCCAGCCAATGGATACCGGGTGCACCGGGCGGTCCCAGGTGCTGCACCGCAGTCTTCTCCCCGAAAGTAGGCACCCAGAGCGGCCTCAAAGCAGCGGCCGAAGACCATGGCTGCGCGGGTCTCTTTCTCGCGCCAGCCGTCCAGGTAGCGGTAACGGTAGCTGCGCGGGCAGCGCAGGTACTGGCTGATCTGCGTGAAGCTATGGATCATGGGCACTTGCCCCACGATCGCCACACACAGAGGAGCAAGTTGGTCTTTCTTGGCTCCGAAGGCCTTCTTGTAAAACTCGATGGCCTTGGCCGGGTACTTAATGATCAGATACGGCGGCGCCGTGTGATATCCTTCGGGAATCGGCTTCAGCTTTTCCAACCCCCTGAAGCCAGCGAGGTCGTTTTCATTGCGGCTGACACGACCGAGCAGGAGGGCTAGGCCTTCGGGCGAAGGGGGAAAATTCCAGCCCTCGAAGATCACCCCGCACTCGTCGTTCCTGGCAGTATGAATATGGCCATTTTCCCGATCTATTCGTGAAAGTTGAAACACTCGGATGTTTCTTGAATTCTACAAGCTGAAATGCGACCCGTTCGGTGTTACTCCGGATCCCCGCTTCCTGTTTCCCACGGCGACGCATCGGGAAGCGCTTGCCTCACTCCTCTATGGCATCCAGGCAGGGCGCGGCTTTCTCGCGCTAATCGCGCGCCCTGGCATGGGAAAGACCACACTCCTCTTTAGGGTTCTCGAGCATCTGCGCGAATCCGCGCGCACTGTTTTCTTGTTTCAGACCGTGTGCGATCCCGTTGACCTGATGCGCTATCTGCTCCAGGACTTGGGCGCCAATACCCCGGGTCAGGACATGGTAAGCATGCACAAGGAGCTAAACCAGATTTTGTTGCACGAAGCGAACGCCGGCCGAAGACTCGTGCTCATCATTGACGAGGCGCAAAATCTCAGTGAACCAGTCCTCGAAACCGCGCGACTTCTCTCCGATTTCGAGACCCCCACCTCAAAGCTTATGCAGATTGTCCTCGCAGGTCAGCCCGAGTTGGCTGCCAAACTCGATCGTCCATCTTTGTCCCAGCTGCGCCAAAGGATTTCCATCTTCGCCCGCCTCGAACCGTTCACACCCGCCGAAACCCTTTCCTACATAGAGTATCGGCTTGGAGTTGCAGGACGCTTTGGATTTCCGATCTTCACGCGTCCCGCGCTGGACTTGATCGCCGAGCGTAGCGAAGGAATTCCGCGCAACATCAACAACCTCTGCTTTAACTCCCTCTCCCTGGGTTTCGCGCTGGAGCAAGCAACGATCGGCCCACACATCGTGCGCGAAGTGTTGGCTGACCTATGCATTAATTCACTGGCGCCTAAAACTCCCCCACCCAGTCCACTCCCCGAACCCGAACCTCCTGCCGGCGAGGCTCAGCCGGCCGAACCTCACCCAACTGACGTCGCTTTCGGCAAGGGCATCTGGCCCGTCGATTCACCGGTGCCAAGAGCTCCCGCGGCTTCGCCCACTTATGCCGTTCCGCCGACACCGCCGCCCACACGAGACATCCCCTTGGTCGAGCGGATCCACTGGCCTGCTAGTTCACTGGTTTTGAATGGGCCTCCGGGTGCGCCATTCCCCCCACGTGAACCTCGTGTCTACGCCGAATCGTCGGTTGAACCGCCCGCGCAAGAAATCCCTTTCGCCAAGCCGGTTCCCCCGGCAGAACCCCAGGTCCCGGCAACATCGGCGGCGCACCGATGGTTCTTGCCGAAGGCCGGTTCGGCCTTGGTTCTTTTGGTGTTCTTGCTGACGCTCTATGTGTCAACGAAATTGTGGCTCAGCCAGTCCGAAGCAGAATCTTCCAACAACTCCGCGATCTTGGCCTCCTCCAAACCGGCGGACCCCAGCCCACCCGTCGAACCTGTAGTTCACCTAGTCCGGCAGGATGAAACGCTCGAAAGGATCGCTCGCTCCTATTTCGGCTACTCCGATCCCGCTTTGTTAACGGAAATCGCGAAGCTCAATCCCGATATGACGAATCCTGACCAACTCCAAATCGGCCAGCGTATCCTCTTGCCGAATAAAATTTCCAGTGCTCCAGCGCCTGCCAAATAAAGCGCGAGAATCTACCGCCCGATTCTGGAGCGCAAGTTCCGCTATCCGGTCCACGAAGGCTCGTGTCCCGCGGTATCCGGCAGCCCTGCTCCTGGGGACCACCATCAACAACGCGGAACTCATCAAGGACGCCTTCAATTCGTTCCTGGCCCTGAAAATCAGCTATGCCAACGTCATCGCCGACCTCTGTGAAAAAATCGGCGCGGGCCTCGAGGAAGCGCTCCACGCCATGGGACTCGATGCCGTATCGGCGGACAATTTCTCCGCGCCGGATTCGGTTTCGGCGGCTTCTGCGTCCCGAAAGATCTTCAGGCCTTTGTGGATCTCGCCGGAACCGTCGGCGTCGACTTCGAAATCCTCAAAGCGGCCGAACGTGTCAACAAGCATCGCATCTACCGCTTCCTCGAAAAAGTCTACCAGGCTTTATGGGTAGTGAAAGGCAACAGGTGCAGTTCGCTGAACACCTCCGGCACGCGACCCTCGAGGCGCCGCAATTTTAGGTTCGCCACCCCGGTGTTTGACGGAAACGTATGTTTCTACACTGATGCTGACGCCGGAACTGTTTACCTGGGTTAGGTCTGCAAGGTTCAGCAATAGCTTGCGCACACCTTTGGCGACCAGCTTCTGAAGACGGTTACTCAGCAACTCGCTCTCGCCGCCGATGGTCGACGCCAAAGGGATGCGACCAACGATGGCTCGTCTCACCTTGGACCTGGCGCCGCCCCCAGTGGAATGGTTTTCACAAGGTGATAGCCGCTCCCGGACGGACTCGCCAAAGCAACCGTTCCGACGATTACCAGGAAAATGCAGGCCGCGAAGCGCGCCGGATACGAAGCATTCATTGATATCCGCTCCGTCACATCACATCAGCGGCAGGTTTCGCCACCTGCCCTTCGCTTGCAATCTTGGAACCGGAAATGCCAGTGACGCTTGGGCGGACAAAAAAGGGCTCGGCAGCCTGGCAGTTGCGGCATCAACCGCGACCTTACCAAAGGACACAGCGTATCTGCGTGAGCTCTCACGTTCTCTCTTCCGACGAGCTCCAAAGCCTTCGATATCCAGGATCAGTCTGAAACCTGTCCCAATGGGCAGGCTGGATCAGTCTGGAACCTGTCCCAAGGGGCAGTATCGATCGGGATTGGACCTGTCCCAACGGACAGTATGTTAGTGAACTCGCACATAAAGAAGCAGTTGTAGCGCTCCCCTCAGAACCAGCCTCCGCTACCCACGCGTCGGCGTGTAACCCTCTGCGACCAAGGCTCGCGCCTGTGAGTGAACCTCTCCCGAGATCACTTCCCAACGACCTTGTTTAGGATTTCGGTCTCCAGCAACTTCCGTCCCGGCGTTCGCTTCGGCTGCCGGATGCGACGGTCTCTCTCGGTGTCCACGGTCGCAGCGCTCTTCCCACCAACCGCGGCCTTCACTCCTCGTTCCGCTTCATCCTTCCAACGGTAGCAGATCGCCTGAGCGACGCCATATCTCTTCGGCAAGTCTCGGAACAAGCCCGCTCTTCATCCCTATCCTGCACGATCTGCCATTTCTCTTCCGGGGTTCGATCTGCGGATGGTTTCCTGCCCATCCTGCCTGCTGTTTGGAGGTCCTGATTCAACGTAGGTGAGTCGCCCGTTTAAGCGGGTTGACACTGTCATCCCTGAACAAAATCTGCGCTTGAACGCGACGGAGCCGAAATTCCCTCCACGCCGCTGAACGCATATAAAACTAGTTCCACGCGGCTCGATATACCCAACTTGTCGAAAATCCGGAATAGATAGTTCCGGACGGTATGTTCGCTCACGTTAAGCCTAGCGGAGATCTCTTGGTTCCTCATGCCTTCAACAGCGAGCCGCACGACATCCCGTTCACGCGGTGTGAGTAGGGCCATCCCGCCCGTGCTACGAGCCTGCATAGGCCTCAAGCTGATCACCAGCTCGAGAAGAAATTCCAATTCAACGTTGTTGACCCAGACTTGCCCCTCGTGAACTCGACGGATGCATTTCGGCAGTGCCTTGAAAGAATAGCCGCGGCAGAAAACACCTCGCGCGCCAGCCCGGAAGGCATCGACCACGAGATCGCGTTCTGTTGAATCCAAAAGCATCACGGTGGGGGTTTTTAATTCGGAAGTGCGCAGTTGATGCAAGACCTTGAATCCCGTGAGGGGGCCGTCCTCTAATTGGGCACTGATCACAACAACGTCGGGGCGACAATCCTGCAGCTCGTGAAAGGCGACGGATGAATTGCTCGTGAGAGCGCGAACTTCGAAGTTGCTGTGGCAGCGCTTCAGAGCGCCCACAATCAACTGGCTGTTCATGCGAGTGGCATCAGCGACGGCGACACGAATAGATTGTGACGAAGAACGCTGCGTCGGACTCACAGGACTCCCTCAGGGTTTAGGACGGCTAGCTTGCACCGAACGCCTAGTAAACAGCAAATGAAAAAAACCGCACATGAAAATCCGTTTACTTCTCATGGAGGTACTAGGCCCATATATCTCGAGGGGGAAGCGTGGTAACAACGCGTCAAGGAGACGAGGAAGATCGATGTAGAGCCGTCAAAACGCGGCCGGAAGGCGCCAATTAGCGGTAGCGTACCAAGCTGCTATTGGGCGGCTTCTTCGAATTTGGTGTCTGCCCTCGGCATGTCACCGAGGGGCACCACACAGCGCGTCGAAACGACTTAAGTCACAGCGCTACAACAACTTTGAGAGATCTTCTTTTGCATGGTCGTTCTGCCCCTCAACGCCCTGATTTGGAGCGAAACGAAATTTCGCCACATGCTTGACGGACCCAAGTGATTCGCGAGCAATGCTGAGAATTACCTAGGCAGTGCCGTGCTACTAGAGACTTTTGTCACCTGGCAAGATCCCAGCAGGTTCGTGTTGTCCGCGCAAAATTGTATTGCCCCACGAACGAATGTCATGACCCGAAGTTTGGCTCGGGAGCCCCAAGAGAAGTGTGACTTTCCGCTTCTTGTGCCATCGCAGTGTCAGCTAGTAGCTTTTGCCACATCAAAGCGAGGTCGCGGCTGACCGTGCTTTGGCAGAAGGGCAGTTGACTGGCAACCGGTCCGAATGGAACAGCGAAACCGAGTTCGCTATCGACTCTCAGCCGATGCAGTGTTCGCTTGGGAAGGCGCGCAACACGACCGGTTCCTAGGAGAGGGGTTGACTCGAGACATTAGTCTCGCGGGCGCGTTCATTTTCACACTAACGTGTCCGCCCGTCGGGGCCACAGTTCAGCTCGATGTTTTGCTTTCTCCGACGGCAAGCGCACCTGGGAAGTGCGTGCGAATCAAGGCAGAAGCCAAAGTGGTTCGGGTTGAGCATTCCGAAGCGTTGGAAGGTTTCGCGGCCATCAGCCAGGATTTCACTTTACTGTTCGAAAGCAACCAAGATGCATTTTATGTCTCAAGCGTTGAAAAGATTCGCGGAGCCGTTTCGAGTGATTAGCAAAGGCTTCTTGTTGGTCATTTTGGTATATAGCCTGTCGCCGCTGGCGTGCGCTCGTGCGGGCCAGGATAGGTCGAAGACAGCTCCCACCGATCAGGCACAGCAACAACTCTCGATTCCGGCCCAGCACGATGATTCAGGAAGTTCGGACCATCCCGTGCCGCAGAAGCGGGATTGGCGCTATCAACTGCGTCCGGGGGATTCATTCAGCATCCGTTTTCCCTTTACCCCGGAATTCAATCAGCAGGAAGTGGCTGTGCAGCCGGACGGCTACGTCACGCTCCAGGGCCTAGGTGAGGTGCCGGTAGCGGGCAAAACTTTGCCAGAACTCCGGAACTTAATCCAGGTGTCCTATTCAAAGATTGTCAGCGAACAGGTAATTACGGTCGAGCTGAAGGATTTTGAAAAGCCGTATTTCTTGGTGGGAGGAGAAGTGGGGCATCCTGGGAAATTCGACCTGCGGGGCGATACAACGGTGGTGGAAGCGGTAACGATCGCAGGCGGCTTCAAAGAAACCGCAAAACACTCCCAGGTGCTTCTCTTCCGCCGCGTCTCCGAGCAATGGATGCAAGCCACGAAGCTGGACATGAAGAAGATGCTCAGTGCAGGGAATCTCAGCGAAGACTTGCATCTGCGCCCGGGGGACATGATTTACGTACCCAAGAACGCGATTTCGAAAATCAAGCCGTTCCTTCCGGTGCCAAGCATAGGGGCAGGATTGTATCCGACGTTCTGAGTTGCTATCACGGCAGCCCAGGGGGACAAGAGTGCAAGAGACCATTTTGCAGCTCGACGAACGACACGAGGAATCCCGCGTCTCACTGAGGGATGTGATCGCGCCGTTGTTTCGTCACCGGCGACTGGTTCGGTGGTCGTTTCTTGCTATTTTTCTCGGCTCGATTGTTGCCGCGCTACTGCTACCAAAGCAATACCAGGCCGAGATGAAGATTCTGGTCAAGAGGGAGCGTGTTGACCCAGCCGTAAGTTCAAACAAGGCGACTGTATTCGAAACGCACTCGGAGGTGACCGAGGAGCAGGTGCAATCGGAAGTGGAGTTAATGCGGAGTCGAGATCTGCTGGAAAATGTTGTGAAGGTTTGCGGTATTGCCCCGGCCGGTGCCAACGACCGTGAGCCATCGGTCGGCCTCGCTCGGGCCGTTCGCAATTTACAAAGCACGCTGCAAGTAGAGCCGATTAAGAAGACCAATCTGATCAGTGCAACCTACCGATCCAGCGACCCTGTGCTGGCTGCCAGGGTACTCAACACACTGGCTAACTTGTACCTCGAGAAACATCTGGAAGTTCACCGATTACCAGGTGCTTTTGACTTCTTCCAGACGCAAACCGAACGATACCGAAATGAGCTCGCCACCAGCGAGGAGCATTTGGTCGGCTACGATCGTGACACGGGTGTGGTCTCTCCAGAACTGGAAAAGGACATCACGCTGCGGAAACAAAGCGAATTCGATGCGGCACTGCGTGAGACCCAAACGGACATAGCCGAAACCACGGAACGCATTCGCTCGCTTGAAGCCCAGATGTCGACGACTTCTCCGCGTATCACCACGCAGGAGCGCATCTCTGACAACCCGATGCTGCTCCAGCAGCTCAAGTCCACGCTGCTCACACTGGAATTGAAGCGGACCGAGCTACTAACCAAGTTTGCTCCTGACTACTCGCCGGTGCGGGAAGTCGAGAAACAGATCACGCAGACACAAACAGCCATATCGGCAACCGACCAAGCCCCGGTCCACGAACAGACGACCGACAGCGACCCGACCTACGCGTGGCTACGGGAGGAACTAGCGAAGAATCGCACTCAGCTCATCGCTTTGCGTGCCCGGGCTCAAGCACTGGCACCGGTTGTGGAAACTTATCGAGCCAAGAGTCGAAGCCTCGACCAGACCGGTGCAACGCAGCAAGACTTGGTGCGCGCTGCCAAAGCCGCCGAGGAGAACTATCTGCTCTATCTTCAGAAACAGGAGGAAGCACGCATCGCTGATGCGCTTGACCGCAACCGCATTGTGAACGTTTCCATCGCCGAGGTAGCAACCGTTCCTGCGCTGCCTGTACGCTCGCCTCTCTTCACACTGTTTCTCGGAGCCTTGTTGGCCATGTTGTTGAGCGTGGGTTTGGCGTTTGGCGCGGACTACCTGGATCCTTCGTTCCGCACGCCGCAGGAGCTCCGCGACACTTTAAACATTCCCGTTCTGGCAGCCGTTCCACGCGAGGTGGGGTAATAGGATGTTTCTTGATTTTTACCAATTGAAGGAACAGCCATTTGGCGTCACGCCAGACCCGCACTTTCTCTATCTGGGCGTGTCACACCGAGAAGCGCTGGCTTCTTTGTCCTACGGGGTCAAGACCGGTCGCGGGCTCTTGGCGCTAATCGCTCCACCGGGGATGGGAAAGACCACACTGCTCTTCCGGCTGCTCGAACACCTGCGAGGAGCAGCGCGCACGGCGTTTCTGTTCCAAACTCAGTGCGATTCCAGCGGCTTACTGCGCTACTTGTTGGCCGACCTGGGAGTGAATGCCGGCGGGAACGACTTTGTCACGATGCACGAGCAGTTGAATGAACAACTGCTCAGGGAAACGAGAGCTGGACGGCGTTTTGTACTGGTAATCGACGAAGCACAAAACCTCAACGACTCCGTACTCGAAACCGCGCGTTTGCTCACCGACTTTGAGACGCCAAGAGAGAAGCTGTTGCAGATTGTCTTCGCAGGGCAGCCACAGCTAGCTGAGAAGCTGGAGCAGCCGGGGCTAGCTCAACTCCGCCAGCGGATCGCGATTCTCGGGCGGCTCGAGCCGTTCGGAAACAGCGAAATAAGCCAATACATCGACCATCGCCTCCGCGTGGCTGGTTACAATGCGAGCCCGCTGTTCACCCCTGCGGCCATCGCCAGGATTGCTGAGAGTAGCGAGGGCATCCCGCGCAACATCAATAACCTGTGTTTTAACGCACTGTCGCTGGGCTGTGCGCTGCGTCGCAAGCAAATCGACGCCGATCTGGTCGGCGAGGCAGTGTCCGATCTCGACATGAGCTCGCTCGCCGTAGAGCGACGGCGGGAACTGCAGAAGGCTGCTTTCCCTGTGCCCGTGATACTCCGAGAACCCGCCGTGGAGCTGATGGCCAATGGGGGCTCGGAAGCCGTGACCCACTTGGTCCATACAGGAGAATCCGCACCGATAGAAGAGCTGTCGATACGAAATGATTACTCTCCCCAGACCAGTCTGTCCTTTGATAACTTGCGAGTTGTATTTTCGGTCGGTGACGAAACGGAAATATTGAGGTTGGAATCTCTAGAACATGCGCAAGAAAGACAGGCGGAGATTCTGGCGGAGATTGTGAGTTCTGACACGCTCGGTGTCGCGAGTCACACTATGCGACCGAAGGACAATGGTGAGGCCGCGAACCGGGTGACAAAATTGGCGTCGAAGGATTTGGAGCCTGTCCATGTAGATAGTCTTTATTTGGACCCCCACTTCTCGCCCGCGCCGATCGGGGATTTGGTGGAGGTCAGTGCCCTGAACAGTGTGGCGAAGCCGACTTGTCAGTCGATGGTGTCAATGACGGTGCATGCGCGTGGTGGTCCGGATGGAGGGGATGCGAGTGCGCGCTTGGCGCTTTACAGCGCTGAAAAATCTCCTAGGCTCGGACGTCTGGGCGTTTTTGCGTCTGCATCCGTTCTGGTCCTTCTCGCGGTGCTTCCGTTTAAAGAAGACGTCAAGGTTGCGGCCACCGAGACGCGCAGCAGCATCGCCGCCGCGGCAGCGAGTCTCTCTTCTTATCGTAGCGCGGTTAAAGTTGCGCCAGCGACACTTCCTACAACTCTCGGACCCGCATCGAAGGAGCAGCCCAAATTGACCGAGCGTAGCGTGGTGGCGGCGGTGTCTGGGGCCGCTCCGAGAACTTCGCACATCGCAACTCAGGTCGTTGCGCGCGAGGTCGCGACGCGGGGCCGGGAATCCGGAGCAGCGATAAAATTTCATGCAGCACATCGGAGTTCGCCGCAACCGACCTCTATGATTACTGTCACCGTTCAACCTCACGACGATTTGCGGCAAATTTGTCTGCGCTACCTAGGTTCGTATACCACGCGATTGGTGGGTCAAATCAACGAGCTTAACCCGGGGCTTATCGACGATAACCGTCTTGCCGTCGGCCAACGGGTTGTGTTGCCCGGCTCGATTGCTGTCGCCGTCAACGATTCGATACCTGCGTCGGTGCCAAGACCATGAGTAAGAATTTTGAACTATTGACCCATGTCGAGGAGGACGCGGGGCTGTTCCAGGCCACCGAGCGAAAAGTTGAGCCATCGGTGACTAAAGAGGTTCCGTCCCCGTTAGGCGTTGAGGCGCGCGACGAAGTCGCCAAGCTCGTGCAGAGCATTTTTCTGACTTCCCGGGAGGGCCGCACACCGCGCGCGGTCGCCTTTTGCGGGATTGAACACGGCGACGGCGCGAGCTGGATATGTGCACAAGTAGCGCGCGCCGTTGCCGCACAGGGAGCCACCGCAGTCTGCGCCGTTGACGCGAACCTGCGGTCTCCCAGCCTCCACACCTACCTCGGAACACCCAATCGTTGTGGACTTGCCGAAGCAATCCGCGAAATGGGGCCGGTCCGCAAGTTCCTCGAGGCTGGGCCCATGGTTAACCTCTCGGTGCTCCCGGCGGGAGTGAATGTCGATCCCAATCTCCTATTGATTTCCGAGCGCCTCCGCGAACGTGTGGCAGAACTCCGCTCCGAATTCGACTATCTGATCTTCGATGTACCGCCGGCCACTCATTCGAATGATTCGGCAGCCCTCGGGCGACTGGTGGATGGCGTGGTATTGGTCGTGGGAGCAGGCTCGACGCGCCGCGAGACGGCACGCAAGGCCAAGGAAACTTTGGAAAAGAGCCAGGTGCATCTGCTCGGGACCGTATTGAACGGACGGGAGTTTCCCATCCCCAGCGCGCTCTACCGACGCCTTTAGAGTTTCGGCCGAACTCGTGGCCGAGCACGTACGGCAAATAAAAACTGGGTCCGACCCTGTGACCGAGAGGGCGAAGCTATGCTTGCAACCCCGCGTGACTTCAAATCCGTGAACCTAGCTATATTGCCGGCGCCTTCGCAGGAGCACTGGTTTGCGCTTTACACTCGCGCCCGCCATGAAAAGGTGGTCACCACCTCGCTTCAGCAGCGGGGCTTGACGGCTTTCCTACCTGTTCTGTCACAGGTACACCGCTGGTCGGACCGGCGAAAGACGGTGCAGATGGCTCTGTTCCCCAGTTATACCTTCGTGCGAACAACTGATACACCCGAGAGTTTTGTTCGGGTCTTAGCGACCCCTGGCATCGTCGGCTTCGTTGGCGCAGGAGGTCGTGGCATCCCGATTCCGGAAAAGCAGATCGAGGACATCCAGATGGTTCTCACGCAAGACGTAGCGTGTGCGATTCACCCCTTTCTACGCGTCGGGCAGCGCGTGCGTGTTCGTGGAGGATGCCTCGACGGAGTACAGGGTCTTCTAGTTGCTATCAACGGCAACAAAAGCTTGGTCATCTCCGTGGAGTCGATCCCAAGTTCGATCGCTATTTGTATCGAAGGATACGACGTGGAGATTCTGTCTGCTAATGGCCCGGTCGCGTAAGGTTTACCCAAGATAGAGAAGTCGTCTGTCGTTCCTTTCTCCTTATCCACATGACTAATTTCCGCAGGCAATTCTTCGATAGGTCGTTGACTTGGGTCGACCTGCTCGTGCTTGCCATTTCCTATGCAATCGCAGCGGCACAAGTCTGGCGTCTCCACGCATTCCATTCCTTCGCCGCGTTTATCTCCATGCAGGTGAAGGTTTCGAACATTTTCTTGGTTACGGGCCTCTTTTGTTGCTGGCATCTCATTTTCGCGGCATTCGGGTTGTATAGATCTAAGCGGCTGGGAGATCGACAACAAGAAGCTATCGACGTACTGAAGGCGAGTTCGGCGGGCGCACTTGTTTTTGGTTTGGTCGCGACGGTTCTTCAGCTACATGTGATCACCCCCGTTTTCCTCTTGGTGTTTTGGGCGCTGTCTACTTCCATTCTTATTCTTTGCCGTCTGCTGCTGCGGATATTCCTTTCCTGGGCACGCACCAGAGGCCACAACCTGCACCAATTGGTGATCGTCGGAACCAATTCACGCGCAGCCGAATTTGCCCGCATCATCGAAGCAAAACCAGAGTTGGGTTATCACCTGGTTGGTTTTGTCGACGAAGAGTGGTCCGGCACTCGGACGTTCCGCAATAACGGTATAGCAATCGTTAGCGACCTGGAACAATTTGCCCTCTTTCTCCGTGAGCATGTCGTCGACGAAGTCGCCATCGCTCTGCCGATAAAGTCTTTCTACGCTCAAGCGGCGCGTATCGTAACCGTGTGCAAAGAGCAGGGCGTCATTGTCAGGCTCTTGACCGACTTATTTGATTTCCAGCCAGAACCGGCTAGCGGGACGCCCGTCGAAGAAATCGCGGTAGCCACAATTGGCAAGAGCGCCCTTGAAGGTTGGCCGATGTTTTGCAAGCGGCTGCTCGATATTGTCGTTTCGTCGATTTCGCTGGTCGTGTTGGCACCGCTACTCCTGGTTGTTGCCGTACTCATCAAATTGGACTCACCAGGCCCGTCGTTTTTTGTTCAGGACCGTATTGGTCTCAGTAAAAGACGCTTTCGAATGTTTAAGTTTCGAACCATGGTCGTGAACGCAGAGAGGCGCCAAGCCGCACTGGAGCGCTTGAACGAAGCTGACGGTCCGGTGTTCAAAATCAAGAACGATCCACGCGTGACCCGCATTGGAAGATTTCTACGTAAGACGAGTATCGACGAACTGCCTCAGTTGCTCAATGTTTTTACAGGTGACATGAGCCTGGTTGGGCCGCGTCCTTTAGACCTGCGCGATTACAAGGGATTAGACGAGGATTGGTTGCGCAGGCGATTCAGCGTTCGTCCCGGAATTACCTGCTTGTGGCAGGTCAACGGTCGCAGCTCTCTTCCTTTTCAGGAATGGATGCAATTGGATCTGCACTACATCGACCATTGGTCGCTTTGGCTGGATGTGAAGGTCATCGTCAAAACCATCCCGGCCGTCTGGAAGGGTGTCGGCGCCGCGTAGCGCGAGTCTCGAATGCGTCTTCTTTCGAAGGAGCGGTCTCCCGATTAACGATGAGATACCGGCTAAGAACTCGAATCTCCGATTTCTTTCGGCACACTCTGGTTCAAAATGCGCTGTCCCTATACGGCGTCCAGATTGCGGGCTATGCGCTGCCGCTGGTCACCATCCCGTACCTTGCCCGAGTCCTGGGAGCAACGGGATGGGGCTTGCTGGCATTCACGCAAGCTTTCGGAAGCTACTGGACGGTACTTGGAGAGTATGGATTCTCTTTGTCCGCCACACGCGAGGTGGCCTATCACCGCAACAATCGCGAGAAGCTGACCGAGATTCTTGCCGGGGTCCTTGGAGCCAAGCTACTGCTGGCTGCGGCTTCCTTGCCGTTTGCATTCCTGGCTGGTCTGTGGATTCCGGCCTTCCACGACCATCCTGCCTTGCTCTGGGCGGGCATGTTCTGGGCTGTGGCCCAGGGCTCGAGCGTCATGTGGTTCTTCCAGGGATTCGAACAAATGCGATTGGTGGCCGCCCTCGATATCTCCACCAGGCTGCTCTCGACGATCGCGATTTTTGTTCTTGTGCGAAGGCCAGACGAGGCTTGGCGCGTCTTGTTGATCCAGGGCAGTGGATTCTTGCTGTTATTCGCGATCGGTTTGGCGCTTGCGTACCGCGAACTTCCCGTTCGCCTGCCCAGCTGGAGCTCTACTCGTGAAGCGCTCCGTATGGGTTGGAGCATGTTCTTGTTCCGGGGTTCGGTGAGTCTATACACTGCGGGGAATGCCTTCATCCTGGGCCTGTTTGTTTCACCCCAGGTCGTGGGTTATTACGCGGGCGCCGAAAGGATCAGTCGAGCCTTCTTTGGGCTTTTCGCTCCCGTAAGCCAGACGCTCTATCCCCGGTTGAGTCATTTGGTGCACCGGGAAAGAGACCGCGCCGCTCGGCTCGCGCGATTCGGAGTTGCCCTGATGGGCGGCGGCGGCGCTTTGATGGGAATCGTTGTCTTCGTCACGGCGCCATTGCTGGTCCGAATCATCTTGGGGCAAGGTTTCGCTGAGGCCATTCCAGTCTTGCGCGTTCTTTCATTGTTGCTGCCGATAGTAGGTGTAAACACCGCACTCGGCGTCCAGTGGATGTTACCCCTAGGGTTGGAGCGCAACCTTAACGCGATCACTCTATTGGCCGGATTGATCAACGTCGGCCTGGCGACGGCCCTCGCCTATGTCTATCGAGACCTGACGATGGCCTGGGCGGTTGTTTGTGCAGAGATTTTTGTGGCCGGCGCCATTTACGTTGTTCTGCGATCTCGGAACCTGAACCCAATGAGCCACGCGATAGAAGAAGCAGACGCTGCATGAAGCCTAGTTCCAGTTGCCGCTTCGCCGCCTGCGTTCAATCCGGAATAGGAATGAAGGGAACCCATGATCCGCGCGATTGCCAGTAACCTCATATTCACAAAAGAAGAGAGTTCCTGCCCGTATACAAAATGGGACCTGATTGTTTGCTACGCCAAGATTGTAATGTTGTATGGATTGTCGATAATTCACGCGAACCGTCAACAGCAAAGTTACGGAATGCGCCATCTATCTGCGGTCCGTCTAGACTTCTGGTTCTCCGGCTTTAGAAGATTTGGTTACTTATTTAATGAAATATTCATCAAGCAAGACTACTTTTTTCTAACCGACCGAACGGATCCTCTCATTATCGATTGTGGAAGCAACATTGGGATGTCGATCCTCTATTTTAAGAGCCGATATCCCAAGGCACGTATTATCGGTTTTGAGCCGGACCCGGAGACCTTCGAAATGCTCGAGAAGAATGTGGCGGCGAATGCCTTGTCAGGCGTCACACTTCTTAACTGCGCCCTTGCGGACCGTGAAGGCGAAACGGAATTGTTCCATGAACCCAATGTTCCAGGGTCTTTAATCATGAGCCTGCAGAAGGGGCGAAGTAAAGAAAACGTCGAAATGAAGAAGGTAAGAACAGTCCTCCTATCCGATTACGTCAGCCGCGAGGTCGACTTCCTTAAAATGGACATCGAAGGGATGGAGACGGCCGTCATAGAGGAGCTTGCACAGAAAGGCAAATTGTCCCAGGTGCGTGAAATGGCCATTGAATATCACCACCATGTTCCTGCGGGCGATGATGCGCTGTCCCGCCTGCTTGCAATTCTGGAGAATAGCGGCTTCGGGTATCGCATAAGCGCGCCGAGTGGATCGCCAACAGAAGACAACCGCGATATGCAAGATATTCTCGTGCGAGCGTATCGAAAATAGCGGTCAAAAGAAATAGCGATCGGCGAACGATTGGCGGGCCCGCAGCCGGATTTTCCTATGCCATTGGTCCCAACCGCTTGAAGGAATTGCTCAGCAAAGCCTGGAGAGTTCGACGCAGACTGCTTGCGAATTAGGAGGGAGTTTGCCGGAGTTACAGAATCCGGAGGGTCGCGCCCGCCCAACAGACTAGTGTTAGGAGCCAACCCGTCCGGAGTAATCGTCAAAATGAGGCGTGTGTCGATCGCGATCAGTTTCCTTGCCAAGGAGTGCAGTCCGTCCATCGACCTATGAAAATACTACTCTCTGCCTATTCTTGTGACCCCAGGCAAGGTTCCGAGCCCGGGGTCGGCTGGAATGCCGTGCTGCAGGCTGCGCGGTTCCACGAGGTTTGGGTGCTGACTCACGACGAAGGGCGTGAAGGAATCGCGGCTGCTCTCGCCAAGAAACCCCTCCCGAACGTCCACTTTTTCTATCTGGACCTACCCTCCTGGGCCCTGTTTTGGAAGAAAGACAGGCGCGGCCAGCGTCTTCACTATTACCTTTGGCAGCTCGGCGCCTACTTCCTGGGTCGCAGACTGCATCGCCAAATCGGCTTCGACCTCATCCACCATGTGACGTTCGTTCAATATTCCGTGCCGAGTTTCCTGGCGCTGTTGCGTGTCCCGTTCATTTGGGGGCCTGTCGGTGGAGCCGAGTCCGCACCGCCCGCTTTTTGGTGGTCTTTTAGCCTCCGAGGAAAAGCTTTCGAACTCGCACGAAGCCTTGGCCGCAAGGTGGGTGAATATGACCCTTTCGTTCGACGCACTGCGCGGAGGGCTTCAATCGGTCTCGCTACCACTGAGGAGACTGCAACGCAAATGCGAATGTTGGGTTGCAGGAATGTATCCGTGCGTTCTGAAGCAGGCCTGTCTCAGGAGGAAATCAGGCATCTGTCGTCGGTCCCCTTCCGTCAAAACAGTCCGTTTCGGCTGCTTAGCGTCGGTCGACTAACGCACTGGAAAGGGTTTCACCTGAGCGTGCGGGCGTTCGCAGAGTTCCACCGGCAGTTCCCTGGAAGTGAGTATTGGTTGTTTGGAGAGGGACCTGAGAGTGAGCGGCTGCGAAAACTCGCACAAAGGCTTGGCGTCGCCGAAAGCCTTACTTTCTGGGGCAAGGTTCCTCGGCAAGAGCTCCTGAAAAAGCTCGCGGACTGCGACGTGTTGATCCACCCCAGCCTCCACGATTCCGGTGGATGGGTTTGCCTCGAAGCAATGGCAGCCGGCCGGCCCGTGGTGTGCCTTGACCTCGGCGGCCCGGGTCTTCAGGTTACCGAGAATACGGGTATTAAAGTGAAAGCTACCACGGCGGCCCAGACCGTCGCGGACTTGGCCAAAGCCTTCCTGCGGTTGGCGGAAGACCCTGAGCTTAGGGTTCGAATTGCCGGAGCGTCCCGCCGGCGAGTAGAAGACCACTTTGATTGGGTCGGCAAGGGCGATTTCATGAGCAGAATCTACGAAAACACGGCAGCCGCTAGTCAATCGAATCCATGACACAACATGATGCCGCAAGTAATTCTATGGTCTCCGATATACTTCAGTTGTCAGCTTCTGATCTACTTTCTGGAGACCGCATCCAATTAAAATTCCTCGCAGGAAGCTAACTTCGGTCTCGCCAACAACGCTGGGGTGGAACTCGATCAGAATGAAGTCCATTCGCTCTAAGGCTGCCCTGTTTTCTCTGATGAAGTCGCTTTCAGCACCTTCGATATCCATTACCAGAGCGTCAAACTTTAGGTCGTATTTGGATTCGATGTACTCGAGGGTTCGAGTGGGAACTACAAGGTCGGAGCCACCAATCTTGCTGGCGTCCATGTCGGCGGCGATTGATAGCGTCGCGTCGTGACTTCGTGAGACCACACATTGTTCAATGTTGAAGCCTGCGCTGTTGAGATCTCGGTTCCCCAACAGGAAAGGAATCAAGAACGGATTCGCTTCCACCACGACATGAGAGTGCGAGTTTTGCAGGAGGCTGTTTATCAAGCATGATACTACGCCGATACAGCCCCCGAGTTCGAGAACTTGCGCTCGGGCGGGAAGATGTTTACGTATTAGCTGTCGTTCTGGCAACTCGTAGGTGTCAGCTGCAAACCGGCCCCGCATTGCCCGCGTGCTGTGTTCTCGAGGAATCTGAAACTCCAATCCTTCGGTTCGATACACACTGCCGCAGAGATCAAAATAACAACCCGCGGCATACTTCGCCGCGTGATTGATCGCTCGGCCAAAGATCCCAGAACCGAATTTCTTGCCTATATATGCCGCGCTCTGTAGGGGTCTCATGAGACTTGGACTCCCTCCACGATAGATCCTAACCCTTTAGACCAGCACCTGAACATTACTCGTGCTGAAGAGCTCGAGAGTTTGTACCAGGATGAATGCGAGAGTTTACACCACAGCTAGGGCCTGTGAACTTGAGCTTGATGCAACCCAGCGCCGGATCGTCCGAGACTGTATCGACATGAGACCGCTTAAGATCGCATTTGTATCCGCCTGGGACGTGCGGGACCCACATACGTGGTCCGGAATTCCTCATTCCATTCTTACTTTCCTCCATCGAGATGGAGCAGACGTGGAAGTCATATCTCCGCTAAGCCGCAGATTCCGATATCTGTTTCTGGGTAGGTGGCTTGCTTGCAAGATTCGCCGAAAGTATTACCAAACAGATCGCGAGCCGGTCCTCATCGCTTCTTACGCGAGACAGATTGAACGGCGAATGAAGGGCCGTCGATTCGACGCGATCCTGTCGACCGAGCCATTCACCATCGCCAAGCTCGATCGACCGGAACCGATTACGTACTGGTCCGATGCGGTTTGGGATTTGATGACTAACTACTATTGGTTTGATCCGCCACAATCCTTCCGCGCAAGCTGGAGAGAGCATGAGGAACAGGCCATGGCGAGGGCGGCACACGCCGTGTACGCCTCGGACTGGGCAGCGAGCGGTGCAAGGGATCACTATCAAATCGACAAGAACAAGCTGGCAGTCATTCCTTTTGGGCCAAACCTCGATATCCATCACCATCGCTCTGACGTTGAATCAGCCATCGCCTCGCGTCCTAAAGACCGTTGTGTCTTGCTGTTCCTTGGAGTTGATTGGAAACGAAAAGGAGGATCGATCGCCGTCGAAACAGCCCGGTTGCTCAACGAACAGGGCCTACCGACGGAATTGATTGTTGCCGGATGCCGCGTTCCGGGCGAAAAGCCTGCCTTTGTCACCGAGCGGGGGTTCATCAGCAAGCGCACTCCGCAAGGGAAGGATCAACTTGGCGAATTACTGCGAACCTCCCATTTCCTGATTTTCCCGACGCGCGCCGAATGCGCGGGTGTCGTTTTTAGCGAGGCTTCCGCCTTCGGCTTGCCGATCATCACGAGTGATACGGGTGGGATTGCGACGTATGTCCGCCAAGGTGTAAATGGCATTCGGATTCCCTTAACTGCGAGCGCGGAGAGCTATGCCGAACACATCTGGCGGCTTTTCCACGATCGCGCAGCGTATGGTTCGATGGCGCTCGCCGGGTGGGACGAATATAGGCAGAGACTCAATTGGGAGACTTCCGTTTCGTCTCTGCTTCCTCTTCTGGCGCAAGGTCCGCACTCGTGATCCTCGAAACGAAAACACGCCCTTCATCGCGATTCTTGATACTGGCCATATTCTTGTATGCGGCATCGCTCGTAAAGTTCTTCGATCGCGACCCCTTGAGCCCGCAGGTTGGCCCCCAAGGTCCTATTGAGTTGTCTGTCTTGGTTCTACTGGCTCTTGTGCTGTTTGTGACCGTCCGCCGGTACTCGCAAAGAATGGTAGTGCCGTCGTCGGCTAAGGCGTTCCTCCTGTTTGGAGCCATCGCCGTGGTCTCGTCCATATTTTCGTTCTACCCGCTGCTCAGTTTCGCGAAAGGATTGGGCTTCCTTCTGACATGTGGCGTCGCGATTTTGGCTTCCAGCGCTCTTAGGCCTGCTCAAGTCCTGAAGTATTTGTACTACTCGATCGCAATCGTCCTCGCCAGCGAGCTTGTCGTTAAACTCGCGGGCGGCGGACCCCTCATGGACGTCGACGAGTATTCAGGCCGGGCGCGACTTAGCTTGTTTGGGTTGCACCCGACGTTGCTGGGGGAACTAAGTTCGATCACGCTACTTTCGGGTTTTCTCTTGTCCAAACGGCCGCCGCTTTACTGTCAGGTGTTCTTGCTAGTGATGGCCATAGCTTCCGGCTCGCGCACCGGCAGCACATTGTTGGTTGTAGTGGTCCTGGTGATCCTGTCGGGGTCCGTTCGGCTCCATCCACCACGGGTGGTTTCCCTTTATCTTGGGGTGGGCTGCGTTCTGATGTTTCTTTTGTTGATCGTCAGCCAGATGAACGACCGTCTATCCGCAGATATCGCCTCGATCACCCGGCCTCTCTATGGCGATACGCTTAGTCGGGATGTCTCGACACTCAGCGGCCGCACCGACGTTTGGGATGCTGCGGCACCGGCGCTCGAGCACAGCGTGCTCCTGGGCTATGGGCTGGGTGGAGCGCGGGACGTGTTGGTCAATCATGCCTCCTGGGATTGGGTGGCGGGGGACGCGCACAATGCTTACGTCGAATTAATACTCGGCGGCGGATTTCCAGCGGTGCTTGTATTTCTTCTCGGATGGGCCTGCGCGGCGTGGCGCGCAGAGCGATCACATGGCTCGCTGCGCATTGGGGCTCTTGCCATCTATGCGTATATTGCCGGCTTCGGGGTCGTTTCTCCGGATCTGACCAACCTGCAGGCTCTCTGCACATTCCTGATCATTACCGTGGACGCGATGGTGGGCGAAGAATTCACGGCCTCTCGCGCACAACTCCTGGTGGCCAGTATCGCGGCAGCAAGCAAGGAACCCCTTGAAAATCCTGCTCGCACATAACAAGTACCAGGTTCCTGGTGGAGAAGAGGTCGTCCTCGAGCAAGAGAGACAACTGCTCGAGAACGCCGGGCACGAGGTGATCACCTACTGCCGGAGCAACCACGAGATCGAGAAGTTCAATGCTTTGGAACGCTTGACTTTGATTGGGCGCACGGTATGGGCTGTGGACACAGAACGCGAGTTCTCTCAGCTCCTCACCCAAGAGAAACCGGATATTGTGCACGTTCACAACACATTTTTCATGCTGTCGCCTTCCATCTATGGCGCATGCAAGGCTCACGGCGTTCCTGTGGTGCAAACGCTGCACAATTTCCGGCTTCTGTGTCCAAGCGTGACATTTTTTCGTGACGGAAAAGTATGCGAGGAATGCGTGGAGCACGGCCTGTGGCGCAGCGTTTACCACGGCTGCTACCGAGACTCGCGGGCCGCAACGGCATCGGTCGCCTTGATGCTGGGTATCCATCGATTCTTGAGAACGTGGGAGAAGTCAGTGACCTGCTATATCGCGCTGACTGAATTTGGCCGCCAGAAGTTCATTGCCGGTGGCTTGCCACCAGAAAAAATCGCCGTTAAGCCGAATTTCGTTCATCCAGACCCGGGCGAAAGGACAAGACGAGCTGAGTATGGACTATTCGTGGGCCGCCTATCCCGCGAAAAAGGAATTTCGACACTTCTTCAAGCTTGGGAACGCCTCCCTCGGCACTATGCGCTCCATATCATCGGAGACGGTCCGGAACGAGATGGCCTGGAGGTTCAGGCGCGGCAGCTTGGCCTCTCCGCGGTGCAATTCCGAGGCCGCCTCTCCCGCGACGAGACGCTTACGGCCATGAAGAGGGCTCGTTTCCTCGTCGTTCCGAGTGGTTGGTATGAGACTTTCGGGATGTGTATTGCCGAGGCGTTTGCTTGTGGCACTCCAGTGATCTGCTCGCGGTTGGGGGCGATGCACGAATTGGTTTCCGACGGCGGCACCGGTCTGCACTTTAGCTGCGGCGACCCAAGTGACTTGGCGGAGAAGGTATCGTGGGCCTGGTCGCATCCGAACGAGATGGACGCGATGGGCCGAGAAGCCCGCGCCGAATATGAGGCCAAGTATACCCCGGAACGCAACTACCCGATGCTTATGGGGATATATAGGCACGCACTGGCGACCTACGGACAGCGGCACCAAGTGAGTGAATCGATTACCACAAAAGAATACCAAACGGTCCCCAAGTAGCGCGGCCGAGCGTGCTGGACGTTGGGTTTCCGGGGCGATGCGCCCGTGCGGACTACATCTTGTCGATCAATAATCTCCGCAGTTCCCAAAAGTGATTCTCTCGAATTCGCGATACCAACGCCCGTGAACCGTTCTGCAAATCCCGTGACGCTAGCCGAAACCACCGGAGCACATCATGCATAACAAGGGCAAGAGGAACATCATTGGGATCCTTATCGACACCGTGGACTACGAGGCGGCGACTGATTTCGTTCTGCGCGCGGCCCGGGAAAAGCGAAGGGCTGCTATTTCAGCTCTGGCAGTCCATGGACTCATGACAGGCGTGCTTGACCGTGTACAAAAATTTCGCCTTAACCATTTTGATTTGGTGGTACCGGACGGGCAACCGGTCCGCTGGGCGGCCAACTGGCTCCATGGTGCCGGCCTCCCTGGCCCTGTCATTGGTCGGAACCTAACCTTGAGGTTATGCGACCGCGCCGCAGCTGAGGGATTGCCAGTGTACTTCTATGGCAGCACTCCTGAAGTGCTGTATTCGTTGAGGCGATCTCTTGAGGAAACGTTCCCCGGAATCTTGATTGCTGGGATGGAACCCTCCAAATTCCGGCCGCTGCAGCCCGAGGAGAAAGCAACTATCACTGCGGCCATCCGCGACTCTGGCGCATCCATCGTTTTTGTTGGTCTGGGGTGCCCCAGGCAAGAGGTTTTCGCCTATGAGTTTCGCGACCTTCTGCATTTGCCCATTGTCGCAGTGGGCGCGGCATTTCCATTTCTGGCGGGAAAACTCCCGGAAGCACCGCAGTGGATGCAGGAGGCCGGTCTGGAATGGCTCTTCCGGCTGGCATCGGAGCCGCGGCGGCTATGGCGCCGCTACGTTCTCCTTAACCCAACCTATCTGCTGCTGGTGATGCTGCAGGTCCTGGGACTTTCAAGCTTTTCTACCAACGGGCAAGCTCCTACTCACGAATTGCGGTACGGCTAGCTCACAATGGAGTCGGAAACGCAGGCGAATGACCACCACCTTGGCCCTCGCCAAGAAGAGCACGTGTCTGTTATCTGTACGACTGGCCAGTAGCGCTTGACCAAGGAGGAAGAGTAAAAATAATCCTGCGATGAGATAATTCGCTCTGGTCTTCCCCGTTGGTTTGGGCGTTGGAGTAATCAAAATGAAGAAGTTAGCGCTAGTGGTCTTGCTCTCCGCGCTCGCGTCTCCCGCATGGGCAACCACGTACTACCTTGCACCGGCCAGCGGCGGAGGCAGCGACTCCAACAGCGGCACGTCTCCAAGCACTCCCTGGCTTACGCCGAATCATGCGGTCAATTGCGGCGATGTGATTCTGGCGGCACCCAGCACGGCGTACGTGGCGACAAATTTCAGGCCCAACCAGTGGGGTGTGGTGACCTGCCCGGCGGGAAACAATGTTGCTTGGCTTAAGTGTGCGACCTTCGACGCTTGTAAGATCAACATCAACAGCACTGGCCACAATGCCATGACACCGACGCAAAGTTATTGGGGCGTCCAGGGATGGGAGATTACAGCTTCGGTGTTAAGTGGTAACCAGTGCTTCGAGGCGTTTCCTCCGAACAACTCGACGACCATTCATCACGTCATTTTTGCGAACAACATCGCAAACGGATGCGGAGATGGAGCTTTTACAACGGGGGCAAATGGCAATGTCGGCGTGGACTACGTTGCCATCATCGGGAACATCGCCTACAACGGTGCGCAGGACAACGCCAACTGTTACAGCGGAATAGACATCGTCGAGCCAGTAAACTCGGATACCCTGACAGGGACGCACTACTACATCGCGGGCAACGTCTCTTGGGGCAACGTAGACCCGAATCCTTGTGGTGGCGGCCTGCCTACCGATGGTCAGGGCATAAGCTTGGACACTGTAAACGGAAACAGCTACTCGGGCCAGATTGTCATTGACAATAACATTTCGGTTTTCAACGGCGGCACAGGCATTCAGTCGTTCAAGAACACGGGCAGCTCGCCGAACGCGAAAGTCCACATCCGCCACAACACGACGTACGGCAATCAGACAGGCAGCATCAACGCTAGCCCATGTGCCGAAATCAATCTTATGTACAGTCTATCGACTCAAGTCTATCTGAACCTTGTCGAGGCTGGAACGACAACCGCATGTCGCGTCGGAGGCAATCCACAGCCCGCCTACGCGCTTGCCGTCATGCAGCCCGACTCCACCGATCTTCTCTATAACGATTTTCTGTACAGTGCCGCAGGAAACAACATGACCGGCGGTGGAACCGGATTCTCCTACGGCGCCAATAACGCGACTGGCAGCAATCCAAACTTCTCTAATCCCGCGAAACCTGGAGCGCCGAATTGCGGGGGCTCGACAAGCGTCCCCGCGTGCATGTTAACCGTAATCGCCGATTTCACCCCCGCCACTGCCGCAGCAATTCCATATGGCTATCAAATACCGAGCACCTCGCAAACGTACGATCCGCTTTTCCCTCAATGGCTATGCACCGTGAATCTTCCTCCTGGTCTGGTCACCATGGGATGCCTCGCACAATCACCCCCAAGTCCCACGATAACTGGCGTGAAGGCGCAGTGATCGCAACTCACCTATCGCTAGTCCTCGCACGCATGCCCCATCGCTGAGAGTCTTCACCTTCGGATGAAAAAACTGCGAGCATGGAATAGACTTCCAGGTCTCTCGTCACGGAGTTGCCGCATTCGCAATGTGCTCATCACCGACTGGACTAAAATTCGCGGAGCAGCGCAGAGGGGCTGGCGAGTCCAGCCAATGCGGTAGAGTTTCGAGCCGGTGAAATCCGCCGACTCCAGAACACGGTACTTCACAATGCCTCGCGCGCACATGATCAAGGGCAAATCCACACCTCCTCACCACTATTTCCGTGTATTGTCGCAGCGGGGTTCACTACAATCCACACCTCTTGCGGGCAATAATGTCCCGAGATCGAGCATCCATTTGGTCCGATCCATTTGAAATGCGAGTGCCTGCCAGTGACGAGGTCGGCGCGATTATGCAGTCTAAATTCCTCCTAATAAATCAAAGTCTCTGCGTTTGGATTTCGATCCCTCTAGAGGTGTGCGTGACTGCTGGCAAGGGACCTGTCCTCAATCTGTTCCCGCGAACAGTAGATTCGCGCACTCAGCCGGCGGACTATTCGAGCGATGGGTCTGCACGCGCCAAGTTGCCACAACCAACGGATAGAACCCAGAGTTCTGACTTGCCGCATTCTTCTCATTTTCTTCGCCCTTGTGACCGTTTCTTTGGCAGGCTGCGGAGCCCTGACAAGGAGTACTGGCGTTGATCCTACGCCGCCGTCGATTACGGACCAACCCGCCAATCAAACGGTCGTCGCATCGCACACAGCGACATTCTCCGTGGCAGCCTCGGGGATACCCCCACTCCGCTTTCAATGGATGAAGAACGGGAGGTCGGTCAGTGGGGCGACGTCGGCGTCCTATACGACCCCGGCCACGACGACCTCCGACAGTGGAACGCGCTACGCTGTTGTGGTTACGGATTCGATAGACACTGTGGAGAGCAAGGCAGCGACCCTCACGGTTACTGCTCCTGGGCAGATAAGCGCCAGCACATCGAACTTGAAATTTGGAGACGTAGCGGTAGGGAGCACTACCACTCTTGCGGTGACGCTGGCCGCGTCCGGCAATTCCGATGTGACTTTTTCAAAGATCAGCATTTTCGGACCTGGTTTCAATGTGAGCGGCGCTTCCGCTGGACTCATCCAAACTCCTGGGCAGAGCGCGACGTTGGATGTGACCTTTGCTCCGGCGGTTAGCGGAAGCGTCGCCGGCAGTGTCAGCATCATCAGCGATGCTTCTAATCCGCTGGCGGTAATTTCTTTGTCGGGTTCGGGCGTGCAACCCTTGTCGCATTCGGTGTCTTTTACCATCCAGGCTCAGAGTGTATCTAACATAATGGGCTATAACGTATACCGGGCATCCGTATCTGGTGGTCCATATGCGAAATTAACTCTGTCGGTCGATAGAACCACAAGCTTTACGGATACAAACGTTCAGGCAGGCCAAACATACTATTACGTTGCGACATCGGTCGATTCGAGCGATACGGAGAGCGCCTACTCAGACGAAGTGTCAGCCACGATTCCGCTTTCTTAGTTCACCTGACCACGGTGTAGTCCGGCCCGTGAGTGCAGGTTCGGTTGTCCAGTTCAAGAAACCTTTGCAAGCGAATTTCTGTGTTCATGTTTTGTAGCGTGAGCTCGGTCAATCGCTTGACGCTACTCCTCGCGTTCATTGTCGGTCACTGAAAGTCTCAGAATCAAACCAATACAACCTCACGGAGGAGCGTAGCTATGAGCGCTGCAATTATTACCGGTTCGGCTGGGCTCGTCGGTTCAGAGGCCGTCGACTATTTTGCCTCGCTGGGGATGGACGTCGTTGGAATCGACAACGGTATGCGAGGCGAATTCTTCGGCCCGGAAGCATCAACCATGAGAGTCCGGAATCGTCTCTGCGCGGAAATCCCCGGTTACGAACACCACGATGTGGACATCCGCGACGCCGAGGCAATCTCACGAGTCTTCAAGCACTACGGACGCGACATCGGCTTGATCATCCATGCCGCCGCCCAGCCATCCCACGACTGGGCAGCCACCAATCCCAGCATGGACTTCACTGTCAACGCCAACGGAACCTCAGTGCTGCTCGAAGCCACACGGCGATTTGCTCCGGACGCCGTTTTCATTTTTATGTCAACCAACAAAGTCTACGGCGACCGCCCCAACAAACTTCCATTGATCGAGCATGAAACTCGGTGGGAACTCGATAAGGACCACCCTTATGCGGCCCGGGGCATTCCCGAAACGATGTCAATTGACCACACGATGCACAGCCTGTTTGGAGTGTCAAAGGTCTCAGCGGATCTCCTCGTCCAGGAGTATGGACGGTATTTTGGAATGAGGACCGCATCGTTCCGCGGCGGCTGCCTAACGGGACCTAACCACTCCGGGACTCAACTCCATGGCTTTCTGGCCTATTTAATGAAGTGCGCAGTTACGGAAGCGCCCTACACCATATTTGGGTATCGAAAGAAGCAGGTCCGGGACAACATCCACAGTGCCGATCTGATCCGCGCGTTCAATGAATTCCTCCAGGCACCTCGCGCAGGGGAAGTGTACAACATGGGCGGTGGCCGGCAGAGCAACTGTTCGATGCTCGAAGCAATCTCATTATGTGAAAAAATCACTGGCAAGCAGTTCCACTGGAAATATGTCGAAGAGAATCGCCGCGGCGATCACATCTGGTGGATAAGCGATCTCACGCACTTTCAGGAGCACTACCCTAACTGGAAGCTTCAATACAAAGTTCCTCAGATCCTGCAGGAAATCTATGAGATGAACGTCGAACGATGGAGCGAGGAGAGACCTAACGCAAGAGAGAAAACAGCATCCGCGCATTGATTGACGTCGCGGCATAAGAGATAGCAAGGAATGGGTTCGCACACGCCAAGTGCCGTAATCAACCGATGCAGCCCGGAGTTCTGATTTGCAGCATTCTTCTCTTTTCTACCAATCCCCGTGGATGAACGACGACCTGCGGATCTTCCGCAAGACGGTTCGTCAATTCATCCAAGATAAATTCGCGCCACACTACAACCGTTGGTGCCAGCAGCATCGTCCCGATGCCACAGCCTGGAAAGAAGCAGGTGCAGCAGGCGTGTTGCTCCCCGACGTGCCCGAAGAATACGGAGGAGGAGGAACCTTCGCTGAAGAGGCCGTGGTGATTGAGGAACTCGCTCAAGCCGGAATCCAGTTCGGATCGAATGTACACAATATCGTTGCGCACTACATCCTCGCCTATGGGAATGAGAAGCAGAAGCGCAAGTGGCTCCCACGCATGGCGCTCGGCGAGTTGGTGGGTGCAATCGCCATGACCGAACCCTGCGCCGGCTCTGACATGCAGGGCATTACGACCACCGCCCGACGCGACGGCGACCACTATGTCATCAACGGCTCTAAGACGTTCATCACCAATGGCTGGCACGCTAGTCTGGTCTGTCTTTCCGCAAAGACTGATGCTAAAGCTTCCGCCATGAAAGGAATATCGCTCATCGTTGTCGAAACGAAGGATCTTCGTGGCTACCGGGTCGGGCGCACGCTGGAAAAGGTCGGCATGCATGCGCAAGACACCTGCGAGCTTTTTTTCGATGATACGCGAGTTCCGGTCGCGAATCTGCTAGGCGCCACAGAAGGAACAGGGTTCTACCAAATGATGGACCAACTGCCCTACGAGCGCATCTCCATTGCTGTTGGGGCAGTCGCAGCGACCGAACAAGCAGTGACCATCACAACGAAGTATGCGAAGGAGCGCGTGGCGTTCGGCAAGCGGCTGATCGATTTTCAGAATGCACGTTTTAAATTGGCTGAGTGCAAGACGGCAGTTCATATCAGTCGCATCTTTCTCGACGACTGCATCGAGCGTTTCATTGCCGGCAGGCTCGATCCTGTCACCGCAGCAATGGCGAAGTATTGGCTGACCGACTGCCAGTGCCGCGTGATCGATGAATGCGTTCAGCTGCATGGCGGCAATGGCTATATGACCGAATATCCGATCGCCCGCATGTGGGCCGACAGCCGTGCGCAGCGTATCTACGGAGGTACAAATGAAATTATGAAGGAATTGATAGGTTCATCGCTGTGAATCTCGCTTTGGGCGGGCATTGGACGGTGCAGAGCTGGGTGCGAAGAAAACGGAGCAGTTCAACCTGATGGATTCGATCTCCACGCACGGCTATTTAGTCCAGGCTGCTGGAAGATAAAGGGGGGCGGGGAAATTGCCTCAGAACACAATTTCGGCAAACTCGGAGAACGTTCACGCTCAGATCGCCGCGGATGTGCAAGTTCTGAGCGAGCGTGAGCGGCACCAAATCCTCTATGAGTGGAATGACACTCACGTGGAATTTCCGGATGCGTGCGTGCACGAGCTGTTCGAGCGGCAAGTTGCCCGCGATCCTGACGCGGTGGCCGTGGTCTTCAAAGATCGGCAACTGAGCTACCAGCAACTGAATCAACGAGCCAACCAGGTAGCGCATTCGCTTCGCAAGCGCGGGGTAGGGCCCGAAGTTTTGGTGGGCGTTTGCCTGGAGCGCTCGCCGGAGATGGTGATCGCTCTGCTGGGCGTGTGGAAGGCCGGCGGAGCCTACGTGCCCCTTGATCCCGCATACCCGCAGGCGCGATTGTCGTTCATGACAAACGACGCGGGAGTGAAAATGTTGCTGACGAACGAAAAGTGCAAGCACCTGTTTCCGTCCTCTTCCGACAGGGTGGTTTGTCTGGATTCCGGCTGGCCAGCCATCGCCCGGGAAAGCACCAGCAATCTTGCCGCGGCGACGGTGCCTTCGAATTTGGCCTATGTAATGTATACATCGGGATCGACGGGCCAGCCCAAAGGCGCGCTGATTCAGCACAATGGGCTGGTGAATTATCTGTGTTGGGCCGTTCAAAGGTACGGACTGAAAGCGGGCGGCTCCGTCCCGGTGCATTCTTCGATTGCCTTCGACACGACAGTTTTGAGCTTGTATGCACCGCTGCTCGCCGGAGCGCAAATTGAACTTTTGCCGGGGGGATCTGACGTGCAAAGTCTCCTGATGGCGCTTCGGCAAAAGAGTGGCCGCAGCCTGGTCGCTGTCACTCCGGCTCACTTTCAGATGCTCTGCCTGCAGATGAGTCCCGAAGAAATGACAGGCATGAACAACTTTCTTGTCATTTGCGGCGAAAAACTAATGGCCGAGAGCCTCACCCGATGGCGAGAAATTGCTCCGGCCACGCGAATCGTCAATGAGTACGGTCCGACGGAGACGGTCGTGGGCTGCTGTGCCTACGAGGTGCAGCCGGACGACCCGCGCTACGGCTCCGTTCCCATCGGTCGGCCTATCGCCAATACACAGCTCTATGTTCTAGACCCCGATTTTCGCCCGGTGCCTCCGGGAATAACCGGCGAACTATATATCGGTGGCGCTGGCATAGGCCGCGGATATCTGAACAGGCCTAAGCTGACACGAGAAAGGTTCCTGGCCGATCCATTTTCCGGCCGGAGTGGAGCGCGCCTGTACAAAACCGGAGATTTGGCTCGCTATCGCAAGGACGGGGCGCTGGAGTTTCTGGGCCGTGTAGACGACCAGGTGAAGGTCCGCGGATATAGAATCGAGTTGGGAGAGATCGAAACAAGGCTGGCGGGTCATCCAGGAGTGCAAACCTGCGTGGTATTGGCACGGGAAGATACTCCCGGAAACAAGCAATTGGTGGGTTATGTAGTCGCCCGGGAAAATGAGTCGCTGGAGGCCGGAGGGCTGCAGAATTTTCTGGAGCAAAGGCTGCCGGCTTATATGGTGCCGACACACTTTGTCTTTCTTGATTCCTTTCCTCTCACCCAGAACGGGAAGACCGATCGTACGACGTTTCCCCCTCCGTCTTATGAAAACACTTTGACTAGTCAGGAACTCGTCGCCCCTCGCACTGAAACTGAGAAGAAACTCGCGGCCATTTGGATGGAACTGCTTAACTTGGAGCGGGTCGGGATCCACGACGACTTTTTTGAATTGGGTGGAGACTCATTGCTGGCGATCAGGGCTTTATCGCAGATTCAGGAGGTATTCGGAGAGGTCTTAAGCATGCAGACCTTGTATACCACTGCCACGATTGCTAGCCAGGCTAAAGCTCTGACAGCTCCTGAAGAATACCTGGACCGTTTGGCCTATGCGGTGCCTGTCCAAACCAAGGGAATGGCTCCCCCTTTCTTTTGGATAGGGGCGGCTGACCGAGCAAGCTCCTTATCTGTTCAGCTTGGACCAAATCAACCGATCTTTGCTATTGGCATCGAACCCAGAGCTGCCGACCAACTGCAAGAACCATATCGGACGGAAGAACTTGCCAAGCATCTGGTGCTGGCTCTTCGTGAGAAGCAACCACAGGGCCCCTACTGGCTGGGAGGGTTCTGTCGAGATGGGGTATTCGCATACGAGGTCGCGCAGCAATTGACGTCGCAGGGACAGGATGTGGGGCTACTCGTTATGTGCGAGCCCTTGAACCCTTATCGAAGTGCAAGAGATCGATTTGCTACTGGGTTGAGGCGCATGTTCATTCTCCTTGATTTCCGGCTCAACGAGTTAATTCGACTAAAGATCGCTGGAATCCCGCTTTATGCGCGGAGTCGATGGAAAGGGCTCAAGTGTCGGCTCACATGGATGTTATGGCGAATGGCCCATCGTTTCCCGGTTCTCAAAACCCGATCCGATCCACCGGACCTCGAGCGAATTCTTTACCTCGCGGCGAGATATTACAAACCAGAACCATTGCGGTGCCCGATCGTCATTCTCGGATGTAAGGACTTACCAATTTTGGCCGCAGGTGATCCTTTTTTCGGTTGGCGTGAATGGATCACGGGCGAATGCGAAACACACGAAATTCCTGGGGACCATGTCGGGATATTCAGCGAATCGAATGTCGCGGTGTTGGCCGACCCTTTAAGAGCTCGCCTAAACGACGGAAGACCGCGAGATCGGAATACACAAGAGGCGGTAGTTTAGGTGATAGGACATGGTTTGAGGTCGGTCATACAATCCGATGCTGGCCGCGACCGAAAGGGACATCCCAGCCGAATCCGTGACCACAATATGTGGCTGTGGAACGCCGCCGCTGGAATCAGCCTCCGTGCCGCTCCCGGTGGCGGCTGGCGCACAGTGCGAAGCTCACTCCGCGCTAGATAATGTACGTGCAAGTCTCTCAAGGAACCACAATCTTGACTATATTCTTGAACATTGAGCTTCAGTCGAGGTCGCTTCTGGCGAAGTCGCTGCATTGTCCTCTGAATCTCAATCACCGGATAGAGAATAGCGTCAAAAGGCTGGAGTAGAGTTTGCGAGTGTCTCTGATTCTTTGGTGCTGTTATTGGGGTGAATTGCTGCTGTCGTCAGGACGTCTCTTGAGCACTGGTCGGTTCGGATCAGATTCCGGGCCGGTCTGCATGTCCGAGCCGGCGACGTCGTAAACGTATCGTATGACGATGGGCGTTTTAGATCGACCGTTGTCGATGTGCAGGGTTTCGTGTAAGTTCCGACCGTCTTGGGACAATTCGAACGTTCGACTCATTTTCCCGCCTAGCGGACTTTTTTCATCCGACACAAGCTGACTTCCATTCCAGCGCGCCGCAACCTCCTGATGGTTGTTGTCCGTGGACTTCTGCAATTGCCGGCCATCCATGTACAAGATCAGCTTATGGAATTGATCATCCGTCACATCGACTTCAGGGTTTTTCAGTTCGATGTTTAGCGACACCGAAGAGTAAATCAGCGGCTGCATTTTTGGGTTGTCTTCAATGTCCTGTCCGGTATCTCGTTGTCCTCCGTAGGGTCCTCCACCTCCGCCCCCAGGGTAGGGAGAACCTCCCCGACGGCCGCCTCCGGGATAGCCTCCAGGATAACCGCCCGGGTTGCCGCCACCGGGATAACCGCTCGTGTTGCCGCTGCTTGAGCCTTCCGCAGCTCGAACTCGCTCCCGGGGATCATCGCTTTCATCGCGATTCAGCTTCCAAGGCCCGGCAAGAGTCGTTCTCGCGGGCGCCTGCGGCTGTTTGGGTTTGGCAGCAGGCTGCGGAGGCTGGGCTGGCGACTGCTCCTGTGATTGGGCTGGGACAATCGGTCCGGGCGCCGCCTGTGCATTCAGGCGTTTCGGACTTGTGAGTGAGGCTGCAATCAGGAATCCCCCAAAGGCAACCATTGGAGTGGATCGTGCTTTCAAGTTTGTCTCCGACACCAGCGTGACCGCGGTGAACACCGCATATTTGCTGATGATGCGGTTTCCAGCATTCTAGTTGCCTCTTGCCAACGCTAATTGCTTACTGGCCGCGAGCGGTCTCCGAGGCATTAGCTTAAGATTCGCCCTCTCGAGCGTTCGCTCCGGCAGGAAAATCAGCGCAGATTATCTCCAGACAGTATCCCCGGGACTTATCGCTTCCCAGCATAAGGGCGGCCGTCTCGATGGCTGGGCAGCTGACTCTTGTAGAGCTTGAAATAGATGATCTCCCAGGGCTCTGTGTCCTTCCCCGCGAGGTGCCGTTCGACCTCACCCTTAAACGAATTCCGATGGTGAACAAGAAAAACGAGTTCGCGTGTTTCACCTATCACGTGATTGGTGAAAACGGAAACCAGTACACGGTTTCGGAAGAGCAGTTCCGAGGGCAGTTAGCGATGATGCGCGCCGAAGGATATGTCATTGAGGGCTTCCAACAACTCGAGGGGCGACTTCGGTCTGGCAAGGATATGCCTGGACGCTACGCGATTGTCACTATGGATGACGCGCACGTGAGTTCGATGCGTGCCGCGGATTTGCTCCAAGAGTGCGGTTTCCGAGCTACTTTCTTTCTGACCCGCGACCCTTGCTTGGGGAAGTCCGGCTTCCTTGGCTCTCCCGAGATTTGTGAGCTCAGAAAAATGGGCTTTTCATTGGGCACCCACGGAACGACTCATCGCAAACTGACTCTTCTGTCGCGTGAGAGCTGCCTCGCCGAACTGGAGGAGAGCAAGCACTGGCTGGAAGATGTGCTGGGCGAGCAGGTCAATTATATGGCGGCGCCGGCCGGATTCATAAATTCCCGCGTGCTGCAGTTGGCGCAAGAATGTGGATACGTGCTGACGGGAACGTGCAACGAATGGATGAACTCGCAGCAAGACATGAGCCTGCCCAGCAAAGTCAATCGCGTGAATATCCGGCGGCATTTTTCATTGCACGACTTCCGACAGATCATCGAGGGCGATCTTGGCTTTTACATACGGAGACGAGTTCGCGCCGCCGCGCTAGCGATTCCCAAGCTCTTGATCGCGCGCTTCTCGGAGGCAGAACGATTTTGAACTGCCGCGGCGCACAGCGAATTGGCTCAAAGAGGCCTATTCATCCGCGACCACAGGGACATCCCAGTCGAATCCGTGACCGCAGTATGTGAGGGCGTGGAGAATCGAGCTCTGGAATCAACCTCCGTGCCGCTCCCGGTGACAGCTGGCGCACAGTGTGATTAGGTTGTCCAATGCATCGTCGCCGAGCTTACTCCGCTTCGCTAGATGATGTACGTGCAAGTCTCTCAAGGAACCACAATCTTGACACCGCCACCCGTCCCGTTCGAGCACGCGGTGCCGAAGTAGACTATATTCTTGAACATTGAGCTTCAGTCGAGGTCGCCTCTGGCGAAGTTGCGCCATTGACCTTCTAAGACTCGCCCTCTCGAGCGTTCGCTCCGGCAAGAAAATCAGCGCAGATCATCTCCAGACAGTATCCCCGGGACTTATCGCTTCCCAGCATAAGGGCGGCCGTCTCGAGGGCTTTCTCAACGATGGGCAGCTGACTCTTGTACAGCTTGAAATAGATGATCTCCCAGGGCTCTGTGTCCTTCCCCGTGAGGTGACGTTCGACCTCACCCTTAAATCCCTCCTTTGGCATTCCTTTGGCCTTGTGCAACCAGGTTGCACAATCGAAGTTTTCTCCATCCCTCCTCGCTACCTTGACTAGTTCCACCGCTTTGCTCCATCCCACCTCTCGGAGCTGGGGCTTGGGAATCCGTGTCAGATTTTCATGGATCGCCATCAGGTAATAAGCCTTTCGACGTGATTCCGGAAACCGCTTCCCCAGGAATTCCTCGAACGAACCAAGTTTCTCCAATCTCCAGTACTGCTTCGACCGCACCTCGCACAGATACTCTCCAAGCTCCACAAATCGCACGTCGCCTTCCTTCTCTTTGCTCTTTTCCCAGGTCAAGATCTCGTCGATCCTGCCTAGAACGAATTGGGCCCGTCGGGGGTCGAGTTGCGGTGACACGGCCGGTCGTCCGTTAGTCCACAAGCTCGTCAAGCCAATCAAGGTCACTTGCTCCTGCCTTCCGTATGAGGTTGGCTGCAACTAGCGGCTCGTTGTTCAGGCAAAGTCCCAGATGAGAACAACTCACGCAGCCATTCTGAGGAAACCGAATACCGCTGTGCGAATCAAAGTGACCCGACTCGATCTGGTTTATGGTTGTTTCAACGAGCCGGCCAAATTCACGCCGCTGCTCCTCCGAAATAGATGTCCTCAAGTATTGGATTTCCGGGGCATGCTTTCGCACAAAGACAACGAGCGCTACCTCGGAAATTCCACTAATCCACGAATAGCCTGTGAGCTGTGGGTCTAATGACAGCAAGCCATCGGGTCCTTCTGGGTAGCGACTGGTTGTCGTCTTCCAGTCGATCAAGCAGCGCATCCCGTCGATTTCACCGATGGCATCCAGGTACGCCACAAACTCAGCACCCCCGGGAAGGGATCGCATGATCTTGATCTGAAGACTCTTCTCAGGATTGGGAACGCGGATGCGGTCATCCTGGACAAACGTCTGGAGCAAATGAACCCCTTGGTGCACCATGCGGTCCCAGGTGTCGGTCTTCTTGTACTCGAACGGAGCATCGCGGTAGACGCACCATTCCTTGAAGAGCGCCGCACCGCAGTCCTCTCCCCGAAAATATGCACCCAGGGCGTTTTCAAAGCAGCGGCCAAAAGCCATGGCCGCACGCGTCTCCTTTTCGCGCCAGCCGTCGAGGTAGCGGTAGCGATAGCTGCGAGGGCAGCGGAGATACTGGCTGATCTGTGTGTAGCTATAGACCATCGGCGTCTCTCCGACCCCCAGCAGGATCGATCACGGGGCAGGGCAAAGTTTCCCACTCGGCGGCAGGCGCGAATGCGTCGAGGTTCTGATAAGAACGTCCATTCATGGTGGTATGGGAGGTGCGAACGACCCCTTGCAGGTTGAGCAGAGATCTCTCGTCCACTTGGTCGCGGCTGAGGAGTTCCGTGTCATAGCCAAAGTCGCGAAGAAACCAATTGAGTTTCCAAAGGGCTCGGTCGGTGCAGTACAGCCGTCCAGAGAAGGAGCGCGAAGCGATGTTTTTTGGCTTCAAGACGATGAATCGCAGCTCTAGAAAGGGCTTCTGCCGATGCCACCGGTAAGCAGCTCTTTCCACACGCACGAGGAACAATCCATCGACATTTGTCTCAAGATCCTGCTGACCCGAATGAAGACCAGGAATGTGTCGTCTCATGACCTGGCCTCCGAGGGCTGGGAATAGGAGTTGAGTTTGCAGATCAGGGCGTCCCGGTTCTGTTTGGCGGACGCGGATAGGTTAGAGATGAAGGATTCGACTAGGTCTCGGCTGGCCCCGCTGAGGGTCTGCGTGCCGCAAAAGTCAGCAGCATATGCCTTAACGAGATTCGCATCGAGGTTGTATTGCCGAATCAGAAGGCAGAGTTGGTCGCGCAAGCGTGGATGGCCATTGGTCGAACCATTTCTATTGTGGTGTTGGCTTTCATTGACTGGGACCGACGAGGATTGCGACGGTCTGGAGGAGCAGCCGAGTTCCTCGACGGAGCACAGCCCGATGCCGTAAGCTTTGCGTAAAGCTCGATTTACCGCTCTCGTCTCGGCGATACGCAGTTCGGCCCCATCAACGATACTCGATACGTTTGAAGGGTCCGCGTCTCCAAAGCCTACGAAGCCCCTTGTTGACCGGGGATCCTTGTAAACAATCGCCCTAAAGACCCATCGGTTAGTCGCAGGGTTGCAAAGGCGGCGTTCTGGCGATGTTTCGATTCCTATGCATCGGTGTCGTTGGGCGATTCCCAGGAGACCGGCATGTGTTACATACCACCGTCCCTCTAAGAGCTGCAGATCACCAGCGGCGATGGACAGTCGGTAGCGTCCTGTAAGTTCGCGAAGATGGCTCGCGGCTAGCCTCGAAAGATCACCCCATAGGTTTCGAGCTAACCGCAGGTTCGCACGAAAAGAAGCTGAGTGCTTCCTTGGCGAATGAATCATACTTTCCTCCATATTGCATTCTTGGATTGCAGTTTTGGGGACGGCAATGTACAAACACCGGTTGGACTGTCGGTGCGTTCCCCCGCAGGCCTGTCTTATATCTACAGCTATATTTTATATCTATAGAGATTATGAAGTCAAGACAAAACCGCGGGAAGGAGCAAGCTTCGATACAGTGGACTTCCGTTGGCCGACGTATCCGCGAACTTCGAGGATTTGATATAAATCAGGAAGAATTTGCGCAGCGGATTGGGGTCAGTCAAGGGTATGTATCGTCTATGGAGCGTGGAGAAAAAGAAGTCGGGATTGAGATCTTGCTTAGGATCAGTCGCGAATATGGTAAGTCGCTGGAGTGGTTGCTTCTTGGAAATGGATAGAGGGACACATAGCACTCGCTGCGGACAGTAAGCGAGTAGCTGGGCAATCCGGCCCATTGCTGGCAGTCAGCCGACCCAGGACGCTGTTATTGCGAAGACGATTTGGTGTCAGGCTGCTTCATCGCAATTCGGCCCACTTCCACCACAATCATAACTTTCCCACCTTGTCCCTTGGTTCTTCCGGCTTCGGCGTGGAGGAATTATTTCTAATTTTTTCCATGAACCCACCGTTGATGTTGGGCGAAGCGTAAGACTTAGCTCTTTCGGCTCCGTTACGCTCGGACGCGAGGGCGCCCACGCGCGGGTTCATCGCGAACGAGGAGTCGACGGGACCTAGAACGCGTCCGCCGTCTTCAAGGCTAAGGTGCTGGAATCTGGGACCTCCGAATCAACCGGACAGCTACGGCACTTCCAAGACTTGTGAGCCGCACCGCTACGAGCACAGTTTTTGCGAAACGAACTCATCTATCTCCTTTCGAACGAGGGAGATCGGCGTCTTGCATATGGATAATTTCCAACTCTTAGCCATGTGAGGAGGAAATTTTGACGAAATCGCGAGGGCCGTGTCATGGTCGGTTTCTGCTCGCACGACGAACAGTTACCCCATCGCACAAGTCCGCCAGACTGCTGGCGTCGTGAACGGGCAGGATTTACGCCCCGTGCGATTCGAACAGCATTTCTTCGACGATCTCGCAGATCAAGTGACCGGTCAGGATGTGGCACTCCTGAATGCGCGGGGTTTCTTCCGAAGGAATGCAAATGACGCAATCGGCGAGATTCTTGATGGCGCCGCCGGATCCGCCGGTCAGCGCCACGGTGTAGATGGATTTTGCCTTTGCCGTCTCAAGGGCCCGCAGCACGTTGCGGGAATTTCCGCTGGTGGAAATGCCTACGGCGACGTCACCAGCTTTGCCCAACGCCTCGAGCTGTCGTGCGAATATGAAGTCGAAGCCGTAGTCGTTGCCAATGGCCGTAAGGGAGGACGGGTTGGTGTGCAGCGCCAACGCCGGCAGCGCGCGTCGCTCTTTCAAGTAGCGCCCGGTAAATTCCGCGGCGAGATGCTCTGCGTCGGCAGCGCTGCCGCCATTTCCAAAAAACAGAACCTTGCCCCCAGCGCTCAGCGATTTAACAATTTGCATCGCGACGGTGGCGACCAGCACGTGATAGCCGGGATCGGACCGCAATACTCTCTTAATTTCGATGGCACGCTCGATGCGCGTACGGATCAGGCGGTGCAGTTGCTCAATAGTTTTTGGAGCTTTCATCGTTGTACCAGAACTGCGATAGCCTTCCCATTCGCGAAGTTCATCTCGGTCTTGGCAACCGTGGCTTTACCCCCGAAGAGGCTGTCGAGAAGGAACCGTCTACCTGAGCTCGCGCCGAACTGCAAAAAGCCATTAGCAGCGACCCTAAGTCGCCGGTAGCAAACTTGGCACGCCGAGCCGAGGCCCAACCGTCGGGATCCTGATAACCCTCACAAGGTGCCTAATTCTTTCTTCTAACGCAAAAAGCCCTGAAGCTCACGGTCGCGACGACAACCCGTTGTTTTATAATTCTACCAGACATGGGCCCTGCTGTTGCGCGATGGGCCGGAGCGGCTTGAATGATCTGCGTTTCGTGCTTTACGCTCTGAAGATTCACTGCCACAGAGCGAAGCTTCGCGTTCGGACGTGAGGGTGGCGAGATTTTCATGGATCGCTTTTTTCAAATTTTTTTGCCTAACTCTCTTTGCCTCGGTCCTCCTTTCTCGGTAGAATACACTAGTCTGACTAGTCTGGAGTGTGGCGATGCAGAAAACCAAGACAAAGATGTCCCATTCGCGTGCCAAGGCTGCAACAAGGGAACCGCGGAAGAAGTGGCAACTTCAGACAGCCAAGGC
>Ga0073928_10001699_pt1 | contig 40955 bp, 24 predicted proteins | sample PaiPotPPA55metaG_FD_76969 | JGI IMG/M metagenome (GOLD analysis project Ga0073928, IMG submission 76969) | Iron sulfur acid spring bacterial and archeal communities from Banff, Canada, to study Microbial Dark Matter (Phase II) - Paint Pots PPA... ... | reverse complement strand
TCGCGATCCTCACGCGAAAAGCCCAAGCCCTTGGACAAGTGGGTGCGCACTACGTCGCCGTCCAGCACCGTCACCTGCCGGCCATGCTCCATCAGCATGACAGTCAGGACATCCGCGATGGTGCTCTTGCCGGCGCTCGGCAGGCCCGTGAACCAGATGCAGAAGCCTTGCTTGTTACGCGGCGGATAGGCCGAACTGAGGATCTCAGCCGTCTCTTTGCGGGTGAACCAGGAGGGCAGCAGCCGGCCCTTGGTCAGGTAATTATCACGCACCTGAGTGCCCGAAATCGAGAAGACTTTGCGATTGGCGGAAACTTCGGTGACCTGTTCGTAGCGGTCCTCATCGGCGAGGTAAACCATCTCCTCATAGGGCAGGCATTTCACGCCGATTTCGGCCCCGTGCTGCTTGAGCAACTCGCGCGCGGCGGCCGGATCATAGAACGGCTTGCCTTTGGAATTCTTACCCGGTCCGGCGTGGTCGCGTCCCACGATGAAATGGTTACAGCCAAAGTTCCGGCGGATGATGGCATGCCAGATGGCTTCCCGCGGGCCGGCCATGCGCATGGCCAGCGGCAAGAGGCTGAGCAGGGTGGTCTTGGGGTCGTAGTAGTTTTCGATCAGCGCTTTGTAAATGCGCACGCGCGTGTAATGGTCCACGTCGCCTGGTTTGGTCATGCCGACTACCGGGTTGAGCAGCAGGTTGGCGCCGGATTCCTGCGCGGCCCGCTTGGTCAACTCCTCGTGTGCGCGGTGCATGGGATTGCGGGTCTGGAAGGCTACTACGTCCGGATTGCCCATCCGTGACAGCAGTTCGCGCACTTCCGCGGGGGTGCGGCGCAGCTCTGGAAAGTCGAAGTGCTGCGGCATTTCGAGCACCTTGAGTGGACCGCTGAGCCGGTACTTGCCCCAGGAGAGCATCTCGCGATAGGTAGGGTGTTCCTCGTCCGAACATCCCAAACCTTTGGCCGCCTCTTCATGCGGATCCGCTTCGAAGATCTCATCCACGCGCATCCAGGCAATCAGATTATTGTTGGCGTTGCGCAGGGCGATCTCCTGCCCTTCCTGAATACCGTCCAGTTTGGCTACCGGCAGGGTGATGGGAATGGACCAGATGAGTCCATTGGCCAACCGCATGTTATTCAGGACGCTATCGTAATCAGCCTTGCTCATGAATCGGTCCAGCGGGGAAAACCCGCCGAAGGCCAGCAACTCAAGGTCGCACAAGCTGCGTGGCGACAATTGCAGCGTAGGTCCTTCGCCGGCGCGCCGCGCCAGATCTTCCCGCTCGCTACCCTCGATCAAGAGGTTGATCAATTTACCGCCGTAAGGCGTGTTCAATTCGACTCTATCCGTAGATTGCATGTCTCTCCATGAAGCTAATTTGTTTCGCGCACCATGCGGGCCAAAACTGCCGATCACCGCAACAGAAATTTAGGATACTGCGGCCGGCTGGGGCTGCACCAGCACTGCCGGTACTAGATATTATGGTACTCTCTATTACCCTTGTTGGCTCGAAAGGAATTAAAATCTTAACGAATCTGAGCGCAACCAACTTCGTTGCGGCTGCGCGTCAGCAGGCTGGATCCCTGCATCGAGTCCGGTGTTGCTACGCCCGCCAGGTCCAGCAGAGTGGGGGCGATGTCCAGCAGATGCATGCCTTCCACCTCGCCCTTCACCGGGAGATTGGGCGCCGCCAGCAGAAAGCTGCCAAACTGCGCATGGTTGCAATCGTCCGGACCGGTGTCATTTTCCTGCAAGTAAAGCGAGTCATACCCCAGCCCGCCGATAGAGCGCCAATATAGGGCCCCGAAATGCACAATCAGGTCGGGGGGCACGTTGCGCAGGCTGCGATAAAGATCGCGCGGCTGAAATACCAGATTTCCCATAACCTCGCCGCGATCGTCGCGCAGCGCGTGGAAACGCGCGGTCATTTCCTGAACTAAGTTGTCATACTCGGATTCGGGCACGATACCCTGGGGCTCACGGCCTTGGATATTAAAGAAAACGCGCGCATAATAGCCGCCTTCACTCCACACCCGGGTGCGTTCCCAGTCGACCAGGGAGGGTGCAAAAGGAGTCGGCTTGGTTACCGGCTCTTTCAGCATCAGCAGGCCCTCGCGCCGCAGCCATTCGTTGACACAGAAGCCGCCCTCCAGACGCTGGGCGCCATGATCGGACACTACCAGCACGTTGGTATCGTCATCCAGCAATTCCAAAAGGCTGCCGATCTCCTGGTCTACATAGGCGTAGTAGTCGTCGATTAACGTCTCGTAAGGGTTGCCGGGGACATATTGCCGGTGCTGCCGGTCCCGATACTTCCAAAAACCGTGGTGCACCCGGTCCACGCCGATTTCCACGAACTGGAAATAATCCCATTCCTGGGTGACCATCAGATAGCGGATCACCTCGAAATGCTTGCGCGTCATGTCATAAATCTGGTCGCGCAGCCATTCTTTGTTTTCGGTGCGGAAGCCCTTGACGTCCACCGGATATTCTCCAACCAGCCGGTCGATCTCCTGCCGGACGCTGGTGGGATAGGTATAGTCGTGCGTCTTGGTGTCCGGCGTCATGAAGCATCCGACATTGACGCCGTTCATGCGCCGCGGGGGAAAACTGGGCGGCACGCCCACAACAGCTACATTTTGGTGATGGGCTCCCAGCACGTCCCAAATAGCCGTCTGTTGAATAGAACTGGAGTTCACTACCGACAGGCCATGGTAGGAATAATCTTTGCGGTTGCGGAAGCCGTAAACGCCAAGGGACCCTGGATCTTGGCTGGTGGACATGCACATCCAGGCAGGTACCGTGATAGGCGGGATCACACTTTCGAGCCGGCCATAACAGCCACGCGCCATCAAAGCCCGGATATTGTTCATTCCGGGGTGCTGGAATAGAATCTCCGGAGCTGCACAATCCAGCCCGATGACAAGAGTCTTCACCTTATACCTTCTGTTAGAACCGTTCGGATGTTGTACTGCGCCCAGATGGGAAACTTTGAATACTACCAGTTTCTCTATTATGGCATCAGACCATGATGCCGCCCTTTGAGTCAAGCTCTACGGACAGGTTTCAGTACTTCAACTGGGTTACACAAGTCCAATGGCAGGTGATGGTTGCGGACCCTGGCCGGGTAGAGCTTTACAAATCCTTTACATTTTGATAGCGAGGTAGTCACAGCCGGCAAATCTATGTCGTAGGAGCAGCATACAAATTCAGCATCTGCCAGCCGCGGTACTGTTCGGGGCCCGCCAGGTTTAGAAGGACATCTGCGGGGCCCGCTTGCGGAACCGAAGGAGTGGGTGCCATCTCCATGCTGTAACCGTCGGTGGTGTTCAGGTTAATGAGCACGATTGGATTCTCAAAAAAATAGTTGCCGTTGTCCAGCATCTGGGCGCTTCCCATAGCTGTAGAGAAGCTTCCCAAGTCCAGGCTCACACCGTTGGGGGACACCGACACGGTCATGTTACTTTCATAGAATGATATAGCCATACCTCGACTGTGGCAGTCATAGGGCCCGCAAGCGGAACCCAGGCCGGGCACGCCTCCGGTAGAAAGGGTGGGCAGCGAAACCCGTGTGTTGCCGTTGTCGAAGAGCGTCGCCGGACCCTTTCCGAGGTTCTCGATGCCGAAATCGTGTTGGTGCGAGAACCATGGCCAGGGATCGTTGTAGGTGTTATCAAAAGCGAAGTCCCCGCTCGGACCCATACGCCACACAATATCTCCGGTGCCCTTTCCGTCCTGGTAGTCGATTTTGAAGACCCAGTCCTGGTGCCGCGACGACCAGATAAGATCGCCCGGCTTATTCGTGGTACCCCCGTTGTTCGGCCAGTAGTACAGGGTGTTGGCGTGCAGCCAATCGTGCGCCAAAGGAGCGATTTGGGGGCTTAACAGGAAGATTGGCGGACAGCCGGCGGTACTGGTCCCACAGGGCTCCCCTAGAACCGCCGTTCTGGAGACCGGCAGTTTGTTATAGCCATTGCCGCCATGGGCCGGATTGAAGGAGTCCCAATACCACTTGACCTGCCAGTTGGTATCCAGGACCACGATCATATCTCCAATAACGTCCACTGGAAGGGGGCTGATGTCGCCCTGAGTTCCCGCCGGAAAAATCTTCTCTGTGTCCAACAGAACTGCGGTATAGCCATTGGGTAGAGTCTGAATGGCATCATGATGAAAAGCGCCCGCGCAACCCGCGCCGACCGGCGCTGGGACCGGAATCGTCCTGCACGGTCCTCCATTCACGGCTCCCAGGGCAACCAGTTGCTGCTGGATAATACCCATGTTGGTTTCGCGGACGATATTGCCGGCCAGATCGATCTGACGCATGAGTTGTTCCTTGGTCACCAGCGGGTCCCAGGAGATGTCGTCTTGCAAGGTAATGAAACCGCCTCCCTGCAGCGGCCGGGTCATGACGTCGCCGTGGGTCAGATCATTCGCGTAGTAATACCAGATAATATTGCCGGATAAGTCCGTCGCCACGTCAGGATAGGTGGTTCCGCCTCCAAGCTGAAGCAGGTTGTGGAGAAGCACTGGATAGGTCGTATCGCTGGCTGGGGTCTTGACCGTGAATGTGGGAACAGGGATGGTGTCTGGAATAGCTTGGGTTTTGAAGCTGACCGTGGATCCGTTTACCAGACTGCTCCCCGTTTTCGTCTGAGCGTACAGGCTGTACGGGGTGCTCGCCAACATGCCGCCTATTTCAAACGTGACGGTGGCGGGAGGACGGCAGCCTACCCAATTCGTTAGAACAGGGGGCGGCGGAGTGGCGGATTGTTCCTGAAAGACAGCCCGGATGGTGCTTCCCGCCGGGCAGGATGGCACACTGAACAGGATCACCAAAGGGTTAGCGGTACGCACGATGATCGGATTGCTGCCGGTCACCAGCGGGCTCACCTTGAACAGCACGATCTTCGAGGTGGTTTCGCTCGACGTGAAGTCCTTAATGACTACCTGGATTTGATAGGTACCCTCCACACCCGTAGGGACCCATACGAACGGCTGGGCAGTCCAGACGCCATCACTGAGCGTGCCTACGTTGAAATCCTTTACCAAAACAAACTGCGTCGCATTCGGAGCAAGAACATTGAATTGAAAAGTAAGCGGACCCGTCTGCGTATCCGTGGCCGTCACGGTCCAAGTAATAGTTTTCCCGATGGGCTGGGGCGACGCGTGAGACGGTGTGCAGTACGTAATGGCCACCGTGGCGAACGCCGGGGTGCATAGCGCCGCTATTAGCAATAGCGGACCGAGAACAATAAATTTAGACGTTTTCATCGAGTCTTCATCCTGACCGGTGACCATAGTCCCGGGACCCCGTCAGTTGCGTTTTGCCAGATTTGGTACAGACCTTCGCCTTAATGCAACCTCCGAGTCGACCTAGTATAAGGATTGCTTTAAAGCCTGTCAAATCACCCGTATTCTCGAAGGTGCTAGTACGGTTTTGGAAGCGCCAGTCCAGCGATCTACGTCGTCGGCGGCGCGTAAAGGCTGGGCATCTGCCAGCCACGGTAGTGTTGCGGACCCGCCAGGTTCATCAGCACGTCTGCGGGCCCTAATTGCGGAGCGGCCGGAGTGGGGCCGATCTCCATGCTGAAACCGTTGGTAGTACCCTGGGTAAGGTTGATGACAATCGGGTTCTCGAAGAAGTAGTTGCCATTGGCGAGCATTTCGGCGCTTCCCATAGCTACAGAGTAGCTTCCCAGATCGAAACTGGCGACCATAGTCACCTGCCCGGGCGTACAGGAAGTAGCGCAGTTGCCAACGGGATTGGTAAAGGTGATGCTCATACCGCGACTGTCGCAGTCGTTCGGCGAGCATCCGGAGCCCAGGTCGCCAACGCGCGTGTCGCCGTTGTCGAAAAGCGTGGTAGGCCCGGCGCCTCCATTCTCGATCCCGAAGTCGTGCTGCCCCGACCACCAGGGCCACGGATCATTGAAGGTGTTATGCATGGTGAAGTTTCCGGCCAAACCCGAAGCGCTGTCGGTGGGGCCCATCCGCCACAAAATATTTCCCGTGCCGGTGCCATCTTTGTAGTCGATCCGGAAGACCCAGTCCTGGTGCCGGGAGGACCAGATAATATCGCCGCCCGTGGTGCTGCCGTTCTGCGGCGCAGGCCAGTAATACAGGGAATTGGCGTGTAGCCAGTCGTGCGCCAGAGGAGCGATGTGGCCCGGGTCTAGCAGGAACACTGGCGGACAGCCAGCCGAACTAGCCCCGCAGGTTGGCGCCCAGGATTGCGGCGCGTTGCTCACGGGCAGTAACGGATAGCCGTTGCCGCCGCCGGCCGGGTCGAAGGAATCCCAATACCATTGCACCTGCCAGTTGGTATCCAGGACGATGATCATGTCACCGATAATGTCCACCGGAAGGCCGCTGGTGTCGCCCTGAGTTCCGGCAGGGAAGATCTTTTCGGTATCAATTAATGCCGCAGTCCAGCCATTGGGCAGAGTCTGAATGGCATCGTGGTGAAAGGCGCCCACGCAGCCTGCGCCGATGGGCGCCGGCTTGGCGATCGCGGTGCATGGCCCTCCATCCACGGCTCCTTTGGCGAGCAGCTCCTGCTGAATCGCGCCCATGTTGGTTTCGCGCACGGTGTTGCCTGCCAGGTCGATCTGCCGCATGAACTGTTCCTGGGTCACACTCGGATCCCAGGCCACGTCGTCTTGCAGCGTGATGGTGCCGCCGCCCTGCAGGGGACGCGTGAGAACGTCGCTGTTGGTCGTATCGTTGGCCCAGTAGTACCAAATAATATTGCCGGCCAGATCCGTCGCCATGTCGGGATACACCGGCGTCGTTCCAAATGTGATGGGGTTATGCAGGAGTACCGGATTGCTGGTATCGGTGGCGGTTGTCTTCACTGTAAATGTCGGGAAGGGAATGTTTTTCGGAAGAGCGCCGGAGGTAAAGGAAACCGTGGGACCGTTCGTTATTTTGCCATTGGTTTTCGTCTCGGCGAACATGTTGTACGCTTTGCTGGGATACAGGCCGGCTACTTCGACTGTCATGGTGGCGGGGGGATGGCAGCCGATCCAATTGGTGTAGGAAGGGGGGGCGCTCCCGGTTTGTTGTTGAAAGCTGACCCGGAACAGGCTTCCCGCGGCGCAGGAAGGCGAGCTGAACAGGGCCACCAGGGGATTGGCGGTCTTTTCAGCTACGGGTGTGCTGGTCGCCACCGCGGTAACCTGGAAATTGACTGTTTTCTTGGACGTTTCGCCGGATACGAAGTCCTTGATCACCACTTGGACCTTATAGGTGCCTTCAATGCCGGTAGGAACCCAGACAAAGCTCGGGGCGGTCCAGGTGCCTCCGCTGAGGGTCCCGACATTGAAGTCCTTCACCATCGCCGACGCACCGTTAGGGGGCGTAATATTGAAGCGAAAAGTGAGGGGGCCCGCATTGGTGTCGGTAGCGGTGGCGGTCCACTTGATCGACTTGCCGATCGGCTGCGGCGATGCATGCGATGGCGTGAATGACACTACCGTTACGGTGGCAAAGGCGGGAGCCGACCACACCGCAAGGAGCCCGATCAGTAACGAAAAAGGTTTATAGAGCGTTTTCATTGAGATTTATCCCTCGCGCTTACATGCTGCGAAAAATGGCATTCACACAATTTGTTTTCAACGATTTAAACACAGACTTCGGTCTGCCGCGTGTACCCGCATCAACCGTTGTAGTTGTAGTATAGGTAGTGGTTCTAATGCCTGTCAAACTTTCGACCAAGGCAGGGTACCATTAGTAACGGACGCCACTCCGATCCATACAACCAGGGGAAATTGATTCCGCCAGGCTCCCGTTTTTCTTAAATCAAAAAGGTCTCCAAAACCGTCACGCGGCGATTATAGTACTGGTACGTTCCAGGCCGGGGTTGACTTTGGCTTTCCGGGCCGAAGATGATAATGAAGTACCAATCATGACTCTATCGGAGCGCACAAGAATTTGCGCGTGCATCCGGCAGCTTTCTTCTGCATAGGAGGGTTCTTCTTGAGATGTAAGAGTGTGCTTTATGCCGCGGGTTTGCTGGCTGCATTGGGGATTGCACCCCTCGGCGCCGCGGTAACGATTGTGTCCCTCACGCCATCGGTGGCGTCCCCGCAACCACTGGGCACGACCGTGACCTGGACCGTGAAAGCCACCGATTCCAGCCCTGATAATGTTGTGTTTCAGTTCAGCGCCGGCCCCAGCGGCACAACCCCCGCTTTGGTCAGCGATTTTAATATCGGAACCCTGTCGGCAGGCACTTGGACCGCACAGCCCTTTATCTGGACCACCATTGCCGGAGAAGGTAATTATATTATTCAGGTGATCGCAAAGGATTTTGCAACTGGCGAAACCGCCATGAAGTCGGCCATTTTCAGATTGGAAACGCGAGTATCTACTGGTGCAGCCGCTGTCCATAGGACCAACAACCCCCTGGTGGCCCTCTTCAGCTCGCCCTCCTGCGCCGCGGGCAGCACTATGCGGGTGGCTTTCTTTACCGGGACCGCCACCCCGAACTACACCACCTGGGGCCACTGCAATCCTCCTTTGAGCATGAATTTCTATGTCGCCGGAATGCTGCCCACCACCACGTATTCGATGTATGCCCAGACTGCCACCGGCGGCGCCGTCACCAACGGCACCACCCTCAGCTTCACTACGGGATCGTTGCCGGCCCGCGTGCCGGGCGGCTTCTTCCCGACATTTACGGTGAAAACGGCGGCTCCCCCCACCGATCCGAATCCCATGTTGCTGTGGTCCTTCACCAAGATCATTATTCCGGTAGCCACGGACTTGAGCGGCAACATCGTGTGGTACTACGCCAATGGCGCGGGCACGCTATTGACGCGGCCCGTTGGCGGCGGAACCATGCTCACCATCCAGAACGGCAATTCCTGGGATTCATCGAACAAGTTCCAGCAAATGCTGCGCGAGATCGATCTGGCGGGCAACACCCTACACGAAACCAATACCGGCGTGGTCGCGAATCAACTGGTGGCCCTGGGCGCTGCCGATGCTACTCCGTGCGGCCAGATTGCCCATCCCCAAGTGGGGGACGGCTGCCTGAACGATTTCCATCACGAGGCCATCCGTTTGCCAAACGGGTCTACCGCCCTTATGGCGCATATCGAAAAGCTCTTTCCGCCCGGTACCCAGGGCAGTAAGGGCACCGAACCGGTGGACGTCCTCAGCGAAATGGTGATTGTGCTCGATACGAATTGGCAAGTGACGTGGTATTACGACGCATTTAACGAACTCGACATCGCCCGCACCGCGCCATTGGGAGAGACCTGCTCGGCGGGCAGCTCGGATTGCCCCACAAACCTGTTTCTGAGCACGCAGTGCAATGACTGGACGCATGCCAATACCGTCGACTATGTGGCGGCGCCTTCCAGCCAAAACCCGGACTCCGGCAACTTCCTGGTTTCCATGCGAAACCAGGACCAGGTGATCAGTATCAAGTACAACAACGGCGCCGGCAGTTGCGCACCGCCCCCGGCCGCCAGTTGCATACACTGGTACCTGGGCCCCCCGGACAATCTACCGGTTCTGAGGAATAGCTTTAGCTTCAACAACATTACCAACGATCCCTGGCCGTGGTTCTCGCATCAGCACGATGTCACCTTCGTCAGCAGCGGTATCCCATTTACGATCCATGGTCTCACCGGTCCGCTGCTCACGATTTTCGATAACGGGAACACCCGCTATTCGTCGACGTCATTGGGATTGGGAAGTAACTGCGGGCCGAGCGACTGCAACAGCCGCGGTATGGCGCTCATTATGGACGATAGGAACCTGAGCGTGACTCCCGTCCTGCTCGAGGATCTGGGTACCCCATCCACCGCACTCGGAGCCGCCCAATTGCTGTCCAACGGCGACTACTTCTTCCAAACCGGAATTCCCAGCACCCAGGCCATTGAGATCAAGCCCACTACATCTGTTCTCGGCAGCCAGGTGATGAATGTAGGCACAGTGGATTACTCATATCGCGGTTGGCAGATGCCCAATCTCTACAACCCGCCGGTTTTGTAAATCAGCCGTCAGATCAGTTCCAGATCCTGTAAACTATAGCCGAAAGCGCGGACCCGGGGTTCATACCGGCTGATACATTCCTGAATGGAAGCGCTCGATTGCGGATCCTTCTCCAGCGCGCGCCATTGCGCGAAATACTTCTTGTTGTGTTCGGAAGTGGCCTCGAAGGTGGTGGGGTGCGGTTCTAATTCCAGGAACTTATAAACGGTGCTGAGGGTAGCCGGCGGTTCCGAAATCAGGGTTTCGTATTTGATGGTCATGACGCGGTTCAGGTGAGCGCGGTCCTTATCGAAGATTTCGTGCGCCACCAGCCAGTGCTCCACCAGGGAGGTAAGCCCCGTGGGACTCCACTTCTCGGTGGCCAGCGAGACAGCTACCGGGTGCCGCTCGATAATCACAAAGGAAGAGTTCGGGAAAACGCTCTGCAGAAAACGCGTCCAAAGAATGTTCGGCGGGGATTTCTCCAGCAGATAGCGTTTCGACAGATCGAAAAAGGGAAACCACTCGTACGCCAGCCGGGTCTTGTTCTCCGGAGTCAGAAACTCCGATTCTTCGGTCAGGTGGGCATCGGGTGAAAACGCAAATTTGCCAGGTCCTCCCCAGAAGATGGCGGGCGGATAGACCGACTGTAAATACTGGCCTTCGTCTTCCGCGCCCAGCCATTCATTGGCGTCCTGATTGTTCGCAAAACCGCTGATTTCGGGATGCTCCCGCAGCATGCGGAATAGCAACGTGGTGCCGCTGCGATGCAGGCCGCCCAAAATCGCGAAGGGGTGCCTCTGGGCGATCTCCCCGGCCTGTTCCAAAGTTACTTTACTGGTCGGGGCCTTGATATATGTAACAAGTTCGTCATCGCTGATTGACTCTGGCATTCTCCTAAGGTATCCCATTAGTTTCGAATTTGTCCAGCACAACAGGCCCGTATTCATAGGCAGATCTGGTTTCATTATCAATGTTTAACGGGCTCGGACCGTATCTCTAGTACTTCGCCGTGGGCAGAGCGGGCATGCCATGTTAAACTGTCAGAACGGGCGCCGCAGGGTCTCAGCCGTTGCGGAACTACAGAATTTTCATAATAACTGCGCTAATGCAGACAGGCGTCTCTCAGGAGGCGTCGCGGGAGGAATTGTAATGTTCGATCGGCTGCGACTTTCGTTGTCGCTTTTAGGTCTGGTGGTTTGGAGCTCCATCGCCACCCTGGCGCAGGCGCCGGTGGGATCGCTCACGGGCACCGCACACGACAGCACGGGCGCCGTAATGCCGGGCGTCAATGTCACCGTGACCAACAAGGATACGGGGCTCGAGCGCAAGACCACCACCTCACCGGAAGGTATTTTCAGCGCGGCGTCATTGCCCGCTGGTAACTATACCATCAAGGCGTCGGCAACCAGCTTTCGCACCATGGAAGTTAACGCCACTGTGCAGGCCGGTCAAGTCACTTCGGTGGACCTGGAACTGCAGGTGGGAGCCGAGGCTGAAGTAATCAGCGTCCAGGATCAGGTGGCCCAGATCAGCTACGACAGCCACGACATTTCGGGAACTATCACCCACGAGGATATTCAAAACCTGCCGGTGAACGGCCGCAGTTTTCTGCAATTGTCGATGCTGGAGCCGGGTGTAAACGTAACGCCCAACAACGTCGGCCAGTTTAATAAACAGTTCGATGTTTCTATCCTGGGTGCCAGCTCTGCCAACAATTCCGTGCGAATTACCGTGGATGGCGCCACCGTGCAGGACGCTATTACGGGCGGGACCCAGCAGAATTTCTCGCAGGAAGTGGTGCAGGAATTTCAGCTTTCTTCCACCAATTTCGATCTCTCCACGGGCATCGGCGCGGGCGGCGCCATCAATGTGGTGACCCGTTCCGGCGGCAACGATTTCCACGGCAGCGCATTTTTCTTCTACCGCGATCACAACATGTCGGCGTTTCCCACCCTGGGGCACGAGCCGGGCGAGCCTTCCAGTCCGTACTTCGGCCGCAAGCAGGGAGGCTTCTGGTTCGGCGGACCGGTCAAAAAAGACAAATTGTTTTTCTTCACCAGCCTCGAGCACATCGCGCAGACGGCCCTGTTCAGCGCCTTTCCGAGCGACCCCCTGTTCCAGTCGCTGGGTACCAATGCCCCGAGCCCGTATCATGCCAATGAGCTCACCGAGCGCCTGGACTGGCGCATCAACACCAAGCACAACGCCTTTCTGCGCTACTCGCACGACGGCAACAACTCCTTTGCGCCGCCGGGCGTCGGCGACCTGCCCTCGGACTGGACCGTCAATACCAATTGGGCCGACTCAGGGGTATTTTCGCTGATCAGCGTGCTCACGCCGGCAACCGTAAACGAGTTCCGTTATTCATACACCTTCTGGTCTAATACCAACCTGCCGCCTACCCTGGCGCAATGCCCGGCTCCCTGCCTTGGCTGGAACTATGCCACCAACTCGGATGGTCCCATGATCACCATCGCCGGAGTCAACAACTTCGCCATGGGAGAGGCGGCCACCGCGCCGCAGAGCCGTTTGTTGCGGCGGCACATTTTTGCCGACAATGTCAGCTCCCAAAAAGGGACGCACTCCATCAAGTTTGGCGGCTACTGGGAGTATCAGAAGGGCACCGGGTCCTACGCCTATGCCGATCCCGCGGCGATGTCGCTCTGGTCTCCGGAACTGGTGCAAGCCTTCAATGCCAGCGGCTACTGTCCCGGCCCGAATAAGACCGATTGCGGTCCGGTGCCGGCCCAGTATCAGATATTCGCTCCCACCACGTTCCATACCATGGCGGATGTCCTGAAACTGCCGGTGGTCGCTTTTACCATAGGCGTCGGCAATCCAACCCAGCCGCCTTTGTATAAGCGCGGCGATGCCGACCATGACAACCTGTTCCACCTTTACGCCGAGGACACCTGGAAGATACGGCCCCGCTTCAGCCTTAACTATGGCCTGGCGTGGTCGTATGAGAGCAATGCGCTCAACCACGATCTGACCAAACCGGCCTATCTGGCGCCCATCTTCGGGACCAGCGGGCTGGGCCAGGAACAGCATTCGCCTCGCAATTTCAGCCCCATGCTGGGCTTCGCCTGGACCGTCACCAAAGACAACAAGACCGTGGTCCGGGGCGGAGCCGCAATTTATTACGATACCTGGGACATATTCAACCGGCTGATTGAGCGCGTCATCTTGAGCCCGCTGGGCACCGGACGAATCCCCCTGCCGGACACATCTTTCTTCGGGCCGATTTCCGCGCTTCTAGGCTTCGGAAATCTGCCGCCGGCGATTCAGCCGGCCGGTTTCAGCAGCGAACCCACCGGCTTCACCGGGGCTTCCCTGGTGCATGATTTGGGCCTCTTCACCAACCTGGCGGAACAGACCTTCAACTCGGGCCTGAAATTTCCTAATGTCGATTTATTCAAGACCGGACAGGGTTTGATCCCCCAGAATTTCCGGCTGCCCTATTCCGAACACGTCAGCATAGGCATACAACGCGAAATTCGCAGCGACCTGGTGGTCAGCGCGGATTTTGTGTTCCGGCAATACATGCACCAGTTGATCAACGAGGCGGACCTGAATCACTATAACAGCGCGGCCGGCCCCATTATCCCCAAATGCGGAAACGGGCAAGCCCTGGCCGTGCCGCTGGTGGAATGTTCGGTGGGCCCCATGGAGACCGAAATCAGCGGCGGCCGCGGGCATTATACCGGCTTGCTGGCCAAGTTGGACAAGCGCTTCTCGCACCGGACCACGGCTACCTTGGCCTACGCTTATGCCGACCAGGTGGGCTATAACGGGTTGATCGATAACAGCAACTATTTTGCGAGTTGGGGCCCCCAAGCCGGCCATCAGACACTTACCGGTTCCATCGTGGCGATTCTTCCCTGGGGAATTCAGGTATCGGGAATCAGTTCCTTCCAAAGCGCCACGCCCTTCCAGCCATTCCTGACGAACGTGGACCTGAACGGCAATGGCGTATTCGCCTCCGCCGGCGAGACGCTGTATCCCGGCCCCCCCCTGCCCGGCGGGGGTTTTAATCAGTTCGGCATCAACAAGAGCAAGAGCGATCTGATTCAACTGGTGAACCAGTTCAATCAGAACTACGCCGGAAAGACGGATCCCCTGGGCCACCCGATTCCGTTTATCAACCTGCCTTCGAACTTCGCGTTCCCGCGCAGCTTCAATTCGCAGGATCTGCGCGTCACCAAAGCCTTCCGGCTGCACGGCGAGCGGTGGCGGCTGTCTGTGTTTGGCGAGTGTTTCAATGTCTTTAACATTGCCAACCTCACCTTCTATAACGAAGTGCTGAATGCCCCGAATTTCGGTCAGGCATCGCAGCGCACTTCGAACATCTTCGGCACCGGCGGACCGCGCGCGTTCCAGCTTGGCAGCCGCCTTACTTTCTGAGTCCGGTAGACGGTTTATTTCGGCACGGTTTATTTCGGCATGGTGACGTGCACGACATTCGACATGGGCGACACGTTGCCGCCCGTATCCGTGGCTGCGATCCCGTAGTAGTACGTGGTGGAGGCCGATACGGAATTATCGGTATAAGAATTTCTGGAGGCGCTGACTACCTGGAGCGACGTCAGGTTGGAAGCCGAACTTCCCCGGTAAATAGTGTACGAAACCAGCGGCATGCCGCTCTTGGCTGCCGTCCACGCCAGGTTGACCGTGGAGTTCGAAGGGGCGGTCGCCGTCAGGCTGGTCGGCGCCGAGGGCAATGCCAGTGTGGTCGCCTTTACGATCGTGGACTGCGGCGAAAGGTCGCCGCCGCTGTCTACCGCCTGGACGGCGTAGTAGTATGTCGTCGCCGGAGATCCGGAAGCGTCCGTGTACGAAGCCTGCAGTACGGTCGCCACCGGGCTCAAGTTGGAGGCCGTGGTACCACGAAGCACGTGGTAATTCTGGACTGGCAGGCCCCCGCTCTTGGCGGCGGTCCAGGTCAGTCCGATTCTAGTGGTCGAAAGGGCCGTCGCGGCAAGATTGGTCGGCGCTGATGGCGGCGACGGTATCGTAACTGCCACGGGGGTAGTCATCGGCGATAAGTCCCCGCCGGTGTCGCCGGCCGCGATCGCATAATAATATTTCGCCGCCGGAGTCACGGTCGCATCTACGTAGCCAGTCTGCGGGTCGACGGCCAACTGGGTGAGATTAGAGGTAGATGTTCCGCGGTACACGAAGTAGTGTTGAATCGGCAGCCCGCCACTGGCCGGCGCGGACCATTGCAGCGCCACCTGGCTGGTGGAGAATGCCGTTGCCGTAAGGTTCGTAGGCGCTGACGGCGGCGTATATGTGGTCGCCGATACTGTGGAGGATAGCCCGGATATGGCTGGCGGCGTTCCGGAGTCGGCGGCCTGCACGGCATAGTAGTATTTGGTGGCTGCCGCTACCGAGGTATCCGTATAAGTGGTCTTGGCGACCTGGGCCACCTGGCTCAGGTTGGAAGAGGAAGTCCCTCTGTACACGTTGTAATGCGAGATCGTCAAACCGCCCGTCGACGCGGCCCACGTCACGGTGATTTTGGTAGCAGAGACTGGCGTGGCCAACACGCCCGTGGGCGCCAATGGTAGCTTAGGCGTAGTTACCGCCGCGACTGCCGACATGTTTGAGATGTTGTGGTTCTTGTCTTCGGCTTGTACCGCAAAGTAGTTCGTGGTGTCCGGGCTCAAGGTGCCGTTACTGTAAGAAAGCGTCGTGCCCGCCACGATGGCGACCTGCGTGAGAGATCCGGGAGACAGTCCCCAGTACAGCAGGTATTCGGTTACGCCGGTATTGTCCGTTGAAGGAGACCATGTTACCGTCGCTCTATAACAGGAGACTGCCGTCGCGACTTCATTTCCAGGCGTCGTCGGCGGAGTCACGTTGGTCGTCTGGACATTGACCGGGGCCGACAATGCTGAGACGAATCCCGCCAGATCGAATGCTTTCAACGTATAGGTATAAGTGGTGGCTTCCGTGAGACCGGTATCCTGATAGTACAGCGTGGCTGCCTGGCCCACTTTCGTCCCGTTGCGGAATACATAGTAGCCGGCTACCCCCACATTGTCGGTGGCGGCGGTCCAACTTATAGCTGCCATATCGGGATTGCCCGATAGCCCCGACAGGCCTGTGGGAACGGAAGGCGGGGTTGTGTCGGGAATAGTCACCATCGAGTGGTAATAACTCAGCCCCGTGCTGGTGTACAGGCCTTGCTGGTTAGCCTGAAAGACCGATGCATTTTCCTGGTTGAGTATGTCGGCCGGTGGCAGGTTTGCATTGGCATCGTTGTACGGCTGGTAGGAAAAGAAATATTCCGAGCCGAAAGGATCCATGAAAATCATCTGCGTATAGTTCGCCAGCTTCTCCATAGTCTGTACGAAATACGCGTCTAGAGGCGCCCAAAAACTGAACGGATCCCGGGCGCGGATGGTATCCATCGGCACCACGCCAATTTCGCTGTCCCGAACCTTTGTCAGCCAGCACTCACTCATGCTCACGGGCTTGCCGGCCACCGCCGCGGTAGTCGCGATCTGTAGGGCTATGGGTAAATATGTATTATTTACCGGATAAATGTGCATGTCGATGAAATCCACCGGCAGAATCACATATTGCTGGATGAACCCGATGGCATTGGATTGGGTAGTTATCACTCCGGCGCCGACCTTCATGCCGGTCACTCCGGATTGCGAGGTGCTGGCCAGGATCGTGCTCAGCAGGGAGGCAGAGCCGGTAGGAGTATTGGCTTGCGTCTGTCCGGTATTGCGGGACTCGGTGCCAGGCTCTTCGATCACCACCATATAGTCCGGCTGCATGAGCTGGGCCACAGCCAAGGCCATTTGCGCGCGCGCCTGCTGGTACTGCGTCCAGTTAAGAGTCGCGTAAAATGCGGCCGTACCCCAGCCGGCCTGTACATCGTCCGACAGTAAAGTGTCGTTTTCCACGATGAGCTTCAAACCCGCCTGCTTCACCGCGGTGGCCACCCCTTGATAGAAGCTCGCAAACGACGCGTAGCTTTGGCCCTGGCTGGTCAGAAAAGGTTCCCAAAGCACCGGGAAGCCTACTTGCACCATGATCGACTTCGCTCCCATAGCCTTGAGCGCCTGCAGTTGCAGCAGCACACCCGGCTGGTTGTTGATCAATTGGGGGCCCACGTTGCCATTTGCGGACTTCAGCGAACCGCTCCAAAGTACCGGATTATTACCGCCTCCCCCGGTGCTGAGCGTGGTGTTGAAATTAATAAGATAATTATCCAGCTCGGTGTAAAGATCCTGGAATGTCGGCGGCACTGGTGGCGCCTGCGCGGCGGCCATCACAGGATGAAAAAGTGAGAACGTTAGAACCGCAAGTAGACAGAAAGCAGAACGGAATATGGATTTCTCAATCGGCAGTCGCATTATCGCTCCATACCGCGCCAATGGCGCGGCGGATTTGCAGACGGTTTCACTAAAAAAGTGGCGTCTGCCATCCTACCGTCTCATCGGCCGCAAATCGATAATTTAGTCTTTTAGATAATAATATCTGCAACTGTGTATATGAAGCCGCGGAACAAACCGCACACTGCCGGACATGCAGGATGACGGCCTCGGCTGAGACGCACGCTCTTGATAGTGCTTGCGACGCTGCTAATCGCAGACGGGCCTCCCCAAACCCGAGAACTAGAAGCAGTGGTAAATTGCGTGGAACTGATAGACCGGGAAATTACGGTATCAGCTTGTATACCGTACCATAATCCGCAACGCCGCCATAATTGGTCGTGCCATATAGCGTGTTGTTGGTGCCCAGGATGACGCCGGCAAAGGGTAAGCTGCCGTCGTTAGCTCCCGTAAAGCTATATAGGACAGTCTCGGTCCAGGCGCCGGTGCCACCTGCCGGAGGAACAAATTCCAGTACGCATCCGCCTACGAAGGTGCATCCATTGCTGGCCGCCACGTACACCACCCCATTCGGCCCCAGAGTCGGCCCTGCATACGGATAGCCTCCGTCGGCGCCGTTGGTAAAGGCGTGAATCGTCGTTAGTGTCCACGGGTTGCCTTTGCCGGCCGCGGTTAACGAGAAAGCGATGCCCGCTCCGGACGCGCCGCCTTCGGAGGTTGTTCCGTAAACCACGCCGTTAGCGTCAATGGCCAGGGCTCCGTAGGGATGAGATCCAAGTGCAGGTGCGGAGAAATTGAAAAGGATCTGCTTGGTCCAGGTTCCGGTCTTGGATGTCAGCCTGTAGACCGTGCCTCCCTCCGTGCCGGTGTACGTAGTGCCGTACAGCAGACCCTTGGATTGGATCACGCCGCTATACGGATTAGCGCCGTCCTTGGCGCCCTGAAAATTGTAGATCACCGTTTCAGTCCACGCACCTGTGCCGGTCGGCGGAGTCAATTGAAATACCGTGCCGGCCGCCTTGTTTCCGCCTCCGAAAGTTGTCCCATAAAGCGTCCCGTTCGATATCCGGATCACGCTGCCACGCGGGCCGCTGCCGTCCGTGCCACCCTGGAAACTGTAAAGCACCGTCTCAGTCCACGGGGCGCCGGAACTGGCCGGCGGATTCAATTGAAATACCGTGCCGTTCCCCGTACTTCCGCCCAGGAAGGTCGTTCCGTAAAGCACGCCACCAGCCCCGGGCGTCAAGGCCGCGTCCGGATTGGCGCCATCGGTGCCGCCTTGAAAGCTATAAATCACGCTTTGTGTCCAGGTCGACCCTGCACCCGGTGTCAGCTCGTATGCCGTGCCAAGGCTCTTGGCTCCGCCATAGTAGGTCGTACCGAAAAGGCTGCCGCCTTTGCCGAAAACGACACCGGCTCCGGGATTGGCTCCGTCATTCCCCCCGGTAAAACTGTGCAGCGTGGTTAAAGCGGGTGACGTCTGCGCGGCGCCCGAAACCGCCATGACAGTCAGCGCCCCGATCAGCCGCACAATCTTGTCCCTGCGGCCAAACGAAGCCGAAACGAATGTTCGCATAAAAAAACATATCCTCCATGAAGTGAGTACATAGAGAATAGGACAGAAATGCTCTCGGGGTCAACTGGAAACACGTGAAATCTTCTCTTGAGCACGAAACCGGTACTGCCCTCACTCCGGCGAGTGGATAGCGTTCAACGGCCATCAAGAAAATGCGACAGCCAAACCAAAAACACGCTAGCATTGACAAATACGGAGGGAAGATGACTATCGGAGCAACTGGCCGGTGGAGTGTCTTGCCGGCCTTACTGGTTACAGTTACCTTACAGGCGCAAGTGCCTCCAAGCGCGTTCGTGAACTTTGAAGGCGCCCAGACTAACCCTATCCGCATCTCTGCCGACGGCACGCGTCTGTTCGCCGTGAATACTCCAAATGCAACCGTTTCTGTTTTCGACCTGACCCAGCCTTCCAGCCCCACGCTGATCGTAGAGATCCCTGTAGGCATCGAGCCTGTTTCGGTCAACATCAACCCTAATGTGCCCGGCAACGGCGAGGCTTGGGTGGTCAATCAGGAATCCGACAGCGTCAGTGTCATTTCGGTTTCCAAGGGAATTGTCACTGACACTCTGTACGCCAAGGATGAACCCGCCGACGTGGTGTTTGCCGGCAGCGGCTTGGCTTTCGTTAGTATTGCCCGCAGCAATCTGGTGAATGTCTACAGCACGTCCACGCATGCTTTAATGCAGTCTATTCCACTGAAGGGTGAGGAACCGCGGGCCCTGGCGGTGAGTCCGAACGGCGCCACGGTTTATGTGGCCTTCGTCTTGTCCGGCAACCATTCGACTATCATTTCGGATCTGAAAGCACCGCCGCCCCCGCCGCCGGTGAATCCGGCTTTGCCCACTCCACCGCAAGTCAGCTTGATTGTAGATGCCTCCGATCCCGCCTGGACCGGCGTCATCCGGTATGCCATGCCGGACAATGATGTGGCCGCTATCAGCGCCAGCACGCTGAGCGTCCTCAGATACTTTCCGCATCTTGGCACGGTGAACCTGGGGTTGGCCGTAAACCCCCGATCGGGCACTTTGTATGTGGCCAATACCGACGCCCTCAACCTGGTAATGTTCGAGACGGCTTTGAACGGCCACTTCGTGAACCACCGCATCACATCGGTGATTCCCACCAGCGGGCAGACTCAGATTTGGGACCTGAATCCGGGAATCAATTACGGACAACTGCCCAACCCGGCGGCGTTGGCTACTGCCTTGGCTATGCCTACCGCAGTAATCTTCGAGCCCACCGGCCGCTATCTCTACATCGCAGCGTTCGGTACCGACCGCGTGGGCGTGTTCGACACTACTACAGGCATCGTGTCAAGCTTCATCGAGATCGACCCGCAAGCCATGGGAGCCACTGTTAACCCGGTCAGCAAGCGGGGACCCCGCGGGCTGGCGCTGAATGTTTCCGCCAACCTGCTCTATGTCCTGAACCGCATTTCCAACACGATTTCCATTGTCAGTCTCTCGAGTAACACGGTGGCCGCGGAGATTCCCACGGGTTCGTTCGATCCCACTCCGATCGTGATCCGGAATGGGCGCGGGTTCCTGTACGATCACAAGCTGTCGGGAAACGGCACGGGCGCTTGCGCATCCTGCCACATAGACGCCGAGATGGACCTGCTGGCCTGGAACCTGGGCAACCCCGACGGCAATATGTCTTATTTACAGGAAGGCAATAAGACCTTCGCATTTCACCCCATGAAAGGTCCCATGACCACCCAGACCCTGCGCGGGCTGATCAACGTGGAGCCTTATCATTGGCGCGGAGATCAGCCTAACTTCGCGGCATTCAACGCGGCTTTCTCCAGCCTGCTCGGCGGCCAGCAGCTTTCCGATGCGGACATGGCGGCTTTTACCGGTTTCATCAACACCATCGCCTATCAGCCGAACCCCAACCAGAATCTGGACCGCACTTTGCCGGCCTCCATTTCGCTTCCGGATAAGGCCGGCACATCCGCCAATCCGAACACGGGAGAGAATCTTTTCATGAGCGTGGCTTTTAACTCACAGGGCACCACTTGCAATCTCTGCCACACTTCCAATCCCGGCCCGGGCACTAACCTGCGGGTTCTGCCTTCCACCAACAAGAACCCTGCCGTCGAGCAGCCCATCAAGGTTCCGCATCTGCGCAACATGTATCAGAAGACCAATACGAATTTCGGCGCTGGAGCGGTCAGCATCAATGGTTTCGGCTACGATCACGACGGCCACATCAATGGTCTGATCGAACAGATTGTCCTGGGGGCATTCGGTACTTTCTCCGATAATACGGCGGATGAAGAGGCGCTGGAGGCATTCGAGCTTTGTTTTGATACCGGCATGGCTCCCGCTGTTGGTTACACCCGAACCCTCACTAACGCCAATGTCACCACTTCACCGGCGCAAAGCGATTGGAACACTCTGCAAAGTCAGGCTTCGGCGGGTAACATCGATTTGATCGCTAACGGCACCATTCAGGGCCAGATCCACGGACTCCTCTATGTGCCTGCGAGCAATTATTATCAAACCGATGCCACCGGTTTGGGTCCGTTCACGCAAGCGCAGCTCACCAGCTTCATTCAGAATGGCGACACCCTGACTGTCATGGGCGTGCCGCCCGGATCGGGAGCGCGTATGGGTGTCGACCAAAATTTGGATGGCATCCTGAATTGGGATGCTATACCCACTAGGGCGAAAGCCGCCGTACGGCGAAAATGAGGCAAATATCTACAACTGCGGCGGAACTGGTTCTGGAATAAGATACCTACTAAAATCCGGTAGCAGATTACTTACATAGTACCGTACTTCTTGATTTAAATGAGCGGACGTGTTACGATCAAAACCCTCGGGGAAGTTGTCTCAGAGAGCGACTCTGTGCAATGCAGACTGTTCGCCTTCGTCATACTCCGGGCACCCAGCGATAGAGGAGGGGGATAATGTTGAAAATTAATAAAGCAGGCCTGCAGAGCGTGTTGTTTGCTGCACTCGCGGCCAGTCCGATCGCGGCGCAGGCCCCACCGGCCTATGTGAATTTCGAAGGCGCCCAGACCAATCCTATCCGGATCTCCGCCGACGGCACTCGTCTGTTTGCCGTGAACACTCCCAATGGAACGTTGTCCGTGTTCTGCCTCGCAACCGTGGGCGCATGCGTTGGGACGCCATCCAGCCCGGCATTGATGGCCGAAATCCCCGTGGGCATCGAGCCAGTCTCCGTCAACATCAATCCGAATGTTGCGGGTAACGGCGAAGCTTGGGTGGTCAACCAGATTTCCAACAGTGTCAGCGTCGTGTCAGTCTCCAAAGGAATCGTCACTGACACCATCTACGCCAAGCCCGAGCCTGCCGATGTGGTGTTTACGCCCAACGGTCTGGCTTGGGTCAGCGTGGCGCGCGGCAACATGGTGAACGCCTACAACGTCAGCACCCATGCCTTATCAAAGTCTGTTGCGCTGCAAGGCGAAGAGCCCCGCGCCTTGGCGGTGAGCAAGGATGGCTCTACGGTTTATACTGCGTTTGCCTTATCCGGTAACCACAGCACCATCATTCCGGCCACCGATACCACGCCGCATCAGATGCCCCTTCCACCCAACTTCAACCCCGCCCTACCCACCCCCCCGACGGTCGGCCTGATTGTGGACGCCTCGGATCCCGCGTGGACCAGTGTGATCAAGTACTCCATGCCGGACAACGACGTGGCGGCCATCAACACCAGCACTTTTAACGTGACCTATTACCCCCATCTCGGCACCGTCAACATGGGCTTGGCGGTGAGTCCCGTATCGGGTAACCTGTATGTGGCCAACATGGATGCGCTCAACCTGGTTAACTTCGAGACCGCGCTGAACGGCCACTTCGTCAATCACCGGATTACTTACCTGAATCTGACCAACGGAAACAGCCAGGACTTTGACCTGAATCCCAATATCGACTACAAGCAACTTCCCAACCCCGCCGCCCTCGCGACTGCCCTGGCCATGCCCACGTCGCTGGTATTCGATCCTACCGGCCGCTATATCTACGTCGCGGCTTTCGGAACCGACCGCGTCGGCATTTTCGACGGTAAGACGAATTCCATAACCGGCTTCATCGAAATCGATCCGCAGGCTACCGGCGCCACGGTGAACCCGGCATCCAAGCGCGGGCCCCGCGGGCTGGCATTGGGTTCGTCCGGCCAAACCCTTTACGTGCTGAACAGAATTTCCAACACCATTTCCATTGTCAATCTGTCGAACAACTCCATCGCCGCGGAGATCCCCACCGGTTCGTACGACCCCACGCCGGTCGAGATCCGCAACGGCCGCGGCTTCCTGTACGACCACAAATTGAGCGGCAACGGTACGGGCGCTTGCGCTTCCTGTCACGTGGACGCCGAGCTTGACATGCTGTCATGGAACTTGGGCGATCCCACGGGCAGTCTGACTAAACTGCAGGAGGGTAGCCAGACCTTCACCTTTCATCCCATGAAAGGCCCCATGACCACCCAGGCCCTGCGCGGACTGGCCAACATGGAGCCCTACCACTGGAGAGGCGATAAGCCGAACTTCGCGGCCTTCAACGGGGCTTTTGCCGCTCTCATGGGCGGATCGCAGCTTTCCGACGCGGATATGACGGCCTTCACCAACTTCATCAACACCGTGGTGTATCAGCCGAATCCCAATCTGAACCTGGACGGCAGCTATCCCGCCACCATTGCGTTGCCGGATAGGCCGGGCGTCAGTGCTAGCCCGGCAACGGGACAAACCATCTTCTTGTCGCAGCAATTTGGCGGGAAAAGCGGCACCAGTACTTGCAATACCTGCCACACCTCTGTTCCGGGACCCGGAACGAACCTGAACGTGCGCATTCCGGCCGGCAAGGGACCCTCCAGCCAGCAGCCGTTCAAGATTCCGCATCTCCGCAATTTGTATTGGAAGACAAACGCCGACTTCACTCCGGGAGCGGTGAGTGTCAACGGCTTCGCCTACAATCATGACGGGGCTGTTGCCGGCATTAGCAACCAGGCCAGCCAGGCGTCTTTCGGTGTCTTCTTTAATAATCCAACGCTGGACGAACAGGTCGAAGCCTTCGAGTTGTGTTTCGACACCGGGACTCCTGCCGCAACGGGTTATTCGCGTACCCTCACGAAAACCACCGTCAGCACCTCACCGGCGCAAAGCGACTGGCAAACCTTGCAGACATTGGCCACCGCCGGCACTATCGATTTAGTCGCTCACGGTACCATTCAGAGTCACGTCCACGCGCTGCTCTACCAACCAGTCAGCAACACTTACGCCACCGACACAGCCGGGCTGGGACCGTTCACCCAGACGCAATTGACCACGTTCATCAAGAATGGCGACACGCTGACCGTGATGGGCGTGCCGGCGGGAACCGGCAGCACCCGCTTGACCAGCGAACAGCAGTTGGTCAAACCAGCGACGGCCACGAACCAGAGGTAACCGGACTCATCGCCGAAACTGCGTCGCATGATCGATTGACCAATCCCGGAACGTACGCGCCGGCGTTCCGGTGATGTCTGCGAAGGTAGATGTAACAAATGCAGGCTGTCCCATTGCGGCTGCCCATGCATTTAGCAGCATATTTATAACTGGCAGAGGCATTATCGTCAACAATTCACGGCGTGCCTCTTCCGGCGAGATTTCTTCGAAGCGCACCGGGCGTCCGATCGTTTCGCCGATGATTCCTACCTGCTCCATCTGGCTCAGTGATTCGGGCCCGGTCACCACATAATCCTCTCCGCCATGGCCGTCATCGCGAAGTATGCGAGCTGCCACCGCCGCGATATCCCGCTCATGGATTGGCGCGGTAGGCGCCTGCGCGTAGGGCCAGCGCACCACCTCGTCCGCGCGAATCTGCGGCGCCCACCAGAGGAGCGCATTCGAAGCAAACATTCCGGGCCGCAGGAATGTCCACTGGAGTCGGGAAGCCTCAATCAGCCGCTCGATGTCCGCGTGCATAGTGGCAAGTGGGTTGGGCTGCTGGAAGAAAGGGTGCGGAGTCCGGTGCGGAGAGGAGAGGAAGACGACTCGTGGGACGTGTTTCGCAATCCGCTCCATGGCGGGGGCCACAGCCGTTGCTGGGGCAGTCCACACCAGGAACACTACATCGACATCGTCCAGGGCCGGGTTGAGAGTCTCGGGGACTGTGAGATCGCCTCGCACGATCTCCACTTGGGAGGGCAGAATGGCAGAATCCGGGTCGCGCGCCAGGGCGCGGACCCGGATATTCGTGCCGATCAGTTGAGAGGTGACCTGGCGCCCGATGTTACCAGTGGCTCCGATGACCAGGACTCGCTTCATACGGAACCAGTTTACCTGGCTTTTGTAGGGCAGCCAATCCTGGCTGCAGCCGGCTTTCCGGCCGGCCCTTGCCCTGCGCTACGGCAGTGTGGTGGCCGCTACCGGAGGCGAAATGGCGGAAAGATCCAACGCCGTGTCGACCGCCTGAATACCGTAGTAGTATGTCGTCCCGGGAGTCAGGAAATTGTCGGTATACGTGGTTTTCGTCGCATTCCCGATCTGCGCCAGGCTGGTTGGCGACGTGCCCCGGAAAACCGAGTAACGAGAGATGGGCAGGCTGCCGGTCGACGCAGACCAGCTCAGACCGATCTGCGTGCTTGAATTCGCTTGCGCCGTGACATTGGATGGCGTCGTGGGCAGCGGCATCGTGGTTGCCGGGACGGTGCCCGATAACGGTGAAAGGTCGTTGCCTGTATCGGCCGCTTGAACCGCATAATAGTACGTCGTCCCGGGAGTCAACGAGGTGTTGGTATAGGAGGTAGCCGTGGTGATGGCAATCTGGGTCAGGCTGCCAGGCAAGGTGCCCTTGTAGACGCGATAGTTTGCGATTGGCAAGCCGCCGCTTACCGACGCTGACCACGTCACGCTGATCTTGCTGCTCGATGTGGGTGTCGCCGTCAGATTCGCGGGGACGGACGGATATGCGTAGGTAGTCAACTGTATGGGTGGCGAGAGCGGCGAGATAGCCGGGGGCGTTCCAGTGTCGGCAGCCGCGACCGCATAGTAATACGTCGTCTGAGGCAAAACCTTTGTGTCTACATACGAAGCAGTCGTCGTGATGGCCAGTTGGACCATGTTGGCAACCGTGGTCCCCCGGTAAACACGGTAGTTTGCGATCGGTAAGCCGCCGCTGGTAGAGGGTGACCATGTCAGGGTGATTCTCGTGCAGGAATTCAAGGTTGCGCCCAGATTGGCCGGTATGGATGGGCCGGAGAATGTGGTCGCTGAAACCAAGGAGGACATCCCGGATTGTGCCGGGGGAGTCCCCGTATCGCCGGCTTCGATGGCATAGTAGTATGTCGTCGCGGGTGTGACGGACATGTCCGAATAGGTCGTCTTGTTGATGGTGGCCACCTGTACCAGACTGGAAGGATTGGTACCTTTGAAGACCAGATAGTGCGCGATCGGTAGCCCGCCGGTTGTGGGGGACCATGTCACGTTGATCTTGCTGGTCGAGACCGCCGTCGCCAGCACATTGGTTGGCGGCACGGGTATGGTAGGTGTAGTTACAGCTACAATGGCCGACATGTTCGAAATGTTATGGTTTTGGTCTTCGGCTTGTACCGCGAAGTAGCTGGTAGTTCCAGGGCTCAACGCGCTGTTGCTATAAGAGGTCCCCGTGCCGCTGGCTATCGCCACTTGCGTGATCGAGTCGGGAGACAGGCCCCAGTACACGAGGTACTCCGTCACCGTCGTTTTACTCGTCGATGCAGACCAGGTGAAAGTCGCCTTGTAGCAGGAGACAGCCTTGGCTGTCACATTGCCAGGGATCGTAGGAGGTGTCTGGTTGTTGGTCTGGACATTGATGGGCGCCGATTGCGCCGAAAGATTTCCCGCCAGGTCGAAGGCCTGGATCGCATAGCTATAGATGGTGGCTTCCAAGAGGCCCGAATCCTGGTAGTACAGAGTGGCCGTCTGCCCGATTTGCGCGCCATTACGAAAGACATAATAGCCCGCTACCCCTACATCGTCCGTGGAGGCAGTCCAACTGATGGAAGCTGTGTCGGGATTCGCCGATACGCCCGTCACGCCGGTGGGCACGGAGGGCGCCGTGGTGTCGGGAGGCGTAACCATCGACTGGTAGTAACTCAGTCCCGTGCTGCTGTAGAGCGCCTGCAGGTTTGCTTGAGATACCAAGGATTCTTCCTGGTCAAGGATTTGCGACGGCGACAGGGTTTGGGTGGTGTCGTAATCCTGATACACGTAAAAGTATTCTGAACCGAAGGGATCCATGAAAATCATCTGCGTGTAACTCGCCAGGTTCTGCATGGTCTGTATGAAATATGAGTCCAGCGGAGACCAGAAACTGAAAGGATCGCGGCCGCGCAGCGTGTCCATCGGCACCACGTTCAGTTCGCTGTCCCGGACCTTCGTCAGCCAGCATTCGCTCATGCTCACTGGCTTGCCGGCCGCCGCCGCTGTACTGGCGATCTGTAGGGCGATCGGCAGGTAGCTGTTATTAATCGGATAGATGTGCATGTCGATGAAGTCCACCGGCAAAGCCACATACTGCTGAATGAATGACAGGGCATTTTGCTGCGTCGTGATGACCCCGGCGCCTACCTTCAGGTTGGGTACGCCGGACTGCGAAACACTCGTCAGAATCTGGCTCAGCATGGAGGCCGATCCGGTGGGGGTATTCACTTGGGTTTGTCCGCTGTTGTTCGCTTCGGTGCTAGGTTCCTCGATCACCACCATATAGTCGGGCTGCATGAGTTGCGCGACCGTAAGCGCCATCTGCGCGCGCGCCTGCTGGTAAGAAGGCCAGTCCAAAGTGGCGTAAAATGCCGATGCGCCCCATCCGGCCTGTACATCGTTTGTTAACAGCGTGTCGTCTTCCACCACGAGCTTCAAGCCTGCCTGTCGGACAGCCGCGGCCACCCCTTGATAATAGGCGGCGAATGCCGAATAGCTCTGGCCCTGACTGGTCAGGAACGGTGCCCAAAGCACCGGAAAACCCACCTGCACCATGATCGCCTTAGCCCCCAGGGCCTTTAGTGCCTGCAGTTGCAGCAGCATGCCGGATTGGCCCGATATCAATTGGGGGCCTATGTTTCCATTGGCGGCCTTCAGCGAGCCGGTCCAGAGAACAGGATAAGGCTGAATGCTTCCATTAGCGGTAAGAGTCGCGTTGAAGTTGACCAGGTAGTTATCGAGCTCCGTGTAAAGATCCTGGAACGTCGACGGCACCGGTGGCGCCTGCGCGGCCACACGGTTGGGAACAGAAACCAATAACGCCAGAATGGCAATGGAATAGACGGCAAACTTGGCAAACGCAAACAACGTAGACTTGGTTGTCATAGAGTTTTCTTTTGTTATTTCTGTGTATTGTGACTGGCCGGTGTAGTGTAGACGGCCACAATCCATCGGTCTCACACCGTTTGCGGCGCAAAATAAGCAAACATATTTCATATCTTTCAATTCACATAAAAACATTAACTAAATCGTGAATCAATCTTACCGATGGATAGGTTTAGTTAATGCAGTGCTAGTTAACCTTGGATCGCGGCAGTGCAACTGGCAGGCGATTTCGCGGGTATTTCCGGGGAAAGAGGGAAGACTAAGGAATTGATGTAAACAGATATACAGGTCTTAAAAACAGCAAAATCGCAAGTGGCCAGCCTTACTGTGGCGCAATGCGACCATCGGATTGATTCGAGACGCATTTCTGGCGGGGAAATAGCCAGCCACAATCGCCGCCATCACCAGGCTCGCCACAGATGCCATCAACGTCAGCGGATCGTTCGGTTTCATTCCGAAGAGAAACGATTCCACCAGTCTGGATGCCACCAGGGCTGCCGGCAGGCTGATCGCGAGCCCCACGGCCGCCAGGAGAGCCACCTCACCAAGTACCATCCAGACTACCCGCCCGCGTGGCGCGCCGAGCGCCATCCGGATGCCGATTTCACCCGTCCGGCGGGCGACTTTGTAGGACATGGTCCCGTAGAGGCCCACACAAGCAATCGCCAGCGCCAGGATCGCGAACGCGGTGCACAGGCGGGCGAACGTGATCTCCTGGTTAATGGTCTGGTCGATCCAGGCGCTTTGGCTCTTCACCTCGGCCAGCGGCAGGCGCTGGTCCGCCCGCTGAACCAGATCGCGCACGGCACGCACGTAGCCGAGCGGATTTCCTAGGGTTCGCAACTCGTACATCATCCCTTGCACAGACCCCCAGCCGCCCTGTGCGAATGGCAGATAGACTGTGGGCGCTACCGTTCCCTTGAGGTCGCCATAGAGCGTATTCGCGGATACGCCCACGATCTGGAAGTCGCATTTTGGGCATTCAGACGCCAGGGCCAGGTGCTGGCCCAGAGGATTGCGATCGCCGAACCCCCTTCTCGCAAACGCCTCGTTCACAACCGCAACCATGGGGGAGCCCAGCCGGTCGCGCTCGTCGATCGCGCGGCCCATCCGCAGCGGAATCTGCATGGTAGTGAAGAAGCCTGCCCCGACGGTCAAAATGCCACTGTCCTGGAATTCGCCGCCGGAAATGGCGACCCCCGTTCCGCTGGCGCCCGTTCCGATCAGGGTATGGTTCGAAACGGTTGCGGCGCGGACGCCGGGGATGGCGCTCAACTGGCTGCGCAGATCGTTGTAGAAGGCGACAATCGCGGGGTCGCGGTATCCGGCCAGCCGGGCGTTCAATTCGAATGTCAGCAAGTTTTCCCGGTTGAATCCGAGTTGAATGGACGCCAGATTCGAAAGGGTGCGCACGAACAGACCGGCCGCGACCAGAATCAAAAGGGTGACGGCGATTTGCGACACCAGCAGGATACGCCCCAGGTTCAGGCCGCGAAACCCGCGCCCGCGCGATTCCTTGAGCGCCGGCATGCACTCCATCCGCGTCGACTGCAGCGCCGGAGCCAGCCCGAATAGCACGCCAGTCAACAGCGAGAGGCCGGCCACTACGGCCAGCACGTGCCAGTTCAATTCCGCGCGCAACGTGAAGTTCTCGCGTCCATTCGCCAACAGCAGAGTCAGGAAGCGGATTCCCCAGATGGCCATCGCCACGCCCAGCGCCCCGCCCAACGCAGCCAGCAATACACTCTCGGTCAGCAGTTGGCGGATGATCCGAAACCTTCCCGCCCCCAGGCTCAGCCGCAGCGCGATTTCACGCTTCCGGGCCGCCGCGCGCGCCAGCAGCAGGTTGGCGATATTCGCGCACGCGATGCTCAGGATGAGACCCACCAGCGTCAGCAGGATATAGAGCGGCTTCGAATATCTCCGCCGCAGCCCGTCCAGCCCGCCTGAGCCTTCCCTCACCACCAGCGTGGGAACATCCTCTGCCCGGCGCTGCGGATCGGCCGTGCGCGCCCATTCGAAGAACGGACCAGCCAGCGCCGCTTGCGCCTGCTGCGCGCTCACGCCTGGACGCAAACGCGCCATCGGCACGACCCAATCGTACATCGGGTCCAGGTTCATCGCCGCTGCCTCGTCGCGGTCCTCCAGCAGCAGGTTGGCGTGCATCGGAATATACAGGTCCGGAGGACTGTCGGGGTCCACGCCAAAGAACTCGGGCGGCGTTACGCCCGCGACCGTGAACGGCAGATTGTTGATCAGAACCGATTGCCCGGCCGCATTTTCTGGTCCGCCAAACCGCCTCTCACTCAAGGCAAAGCTGATCACGGCCACGGCCGGCGCGCCCGCGCGATCGTCATCCGGCGCGATCAAGCGCCCCGCGGCCGGGGGAATCCCCAGCCCGCGGAAGTAGTCCGCGGAAACGTATTCGGTTTGTGCGAACTCCGCGTGGCCCCGGTAGGTCAGGTTCAGATCGCCCGCGCCTTGATATCCGAAAACGGTCGCGAAAACCGAGTCGTTCCTGTGGAACAACTCGAATGCCGAGTAGGCGAAAAACCCGCCCACGAAGCCCCCGTGGGGGTCGTTGAAGCTGTTGGAATGCCGGTTGTAGCCGTGCATGTTGCGGTGCGGCGTATGCCAGCTCAGCACCACCAGGGACTGCGGATCGGGTACCGGCAGCGCGCGAAGCAGGATCGAATCCATGAAGCTGAAGATGGCTGTGTTGGCGCCGATTCCCAGGGCCAGGGACAGGATCGCCATCGCGCTGAAGGTCTTGTTGGCGGCTATCGCGCGCAGGCCGTAGCGAATGTCCTGCGCGAGTTGTTCCACGAATGTCCAAGTCCACGCGGCGCGCGTGTCCTCCCTTACCAGCGCCACGTTTCCCAATTCCCGGCGAGCGGCGCGCCGCGCTTCTGCGGCAGGTAGGCCTTGCGCCAGGCGCTCGGCGGCTTCCTCTTCCAGGTGGAACTGGAGTTCCTCCTGGAGTTCAGCTTCCTTGTCCGGCCGCCGCGGGAACCAACTTAATTTTCGAAAGAACGATGTCATTGTCCCTCCTGATCGACGGGGTTCAAGACCAATCCCATGGCGCGGGAGAACGCCTGCCATTTGGATTGCTCGCTGGCAAGTTGTTTGCGCCCCAGAGCCGTGAGGCGATAGTACTTGGCACGCTTACCTCTGTCGGATAGGTCCCAGGATGCCCCGATCCAGCCCTTCGCCTCCAGCCGGTGGAGGGCGGGATAGAGAGAACCGGTCTCGACCTGTAGCAGGTCTTCCGAAGTCCGCTGAATGTGTTTGGCGATCGCGTGACCGTGATTGGGCCCTGGCAGCAGGGTATGGAGGATCAACAGGTCGAGCGTGCCCTGCAGAAGCTCTACACGGGAGGGCGCGTTATCGTTCATTGTATAAGTATTCTACGCTGTCTTGTGTAGAATGTCTACGGTAATTTTGCCGGGTTGACCCCGAACGTACCGCGTGCCCCTTCCTTCTGCTACATTTTGGAATAAAGCCGTGGCTTGGCGGCTTATGCGTACAACGCATTCCAAATATGAGTGAGTTTCAGCCCCCTCTCGACCGCCGGTCCTTTTTGGCGTCATTCACGTTTCTGGCCGCTGCAGCCTGTACCAATGAGGCGCGTAGCGCCGGCCGTCCCGCGCCCGCCGCGCCTCACGACCCGGTCCCAGTCCACCTGGTGGACTTCTCGGATTCAGGAAAGAGAATTGGAATTGTGACCACTGAAAAAGTAATCAAGACCGACGCAGAATGGAAGCGCCAGCTCACCCCCGAACAGTTCGCCGTTACCCGGAAGAAAGGCACCGAGATGGCCTTCACCGGCAAATACTATAAGCTGCATGATCGCGGCATCTACCGGTGCGTCTGCTGCGGAAATGCTTTATTCAGCTCCGACACGAAGTTCGAGTCCGGCACCGGCTGGCCCAGCTTCTTCGCGCCCATCGCCAAGGAGAACGTCGTCGAAGAGACCGATAGCAGTTACGGAATGACGCGCACCGAAGTGCTCTGCAGAAAGTGCGATGCGCATTTGGGCCACGTGTTCCCGGATGGACCCCAGCCCACCGGGTTGCGCTACTGCATGAACTCGGCTTCCCTGCAGTTCGTGAAACAGGAAGCGCCCAGGTAACCGTCAATCGTGTTCGAGCGCTGCCTTGGTCTCAGCGGCGGTGTTCACGCGTGTTTCCTTCCACAGCCTGCTCGCCGGCACGAACCAGATCGATCCCGCGCAAAACGCCGCCGCAACCATAACCACAAAAGTCCGGCAAGCCCCCGAAAGGCGCTTCAACGCAACTCCGGATGGAACCCAATGGTCTATGGCCGCCAGTCCGTAAAATATTGCCTGACCGCCGACGGCCGCTTCTATCCACCCGCCCGGTAGCCAAAGACTGCTAGCCGCCGTCAACAGCAGCGCATACGGCAGCAGCAGCCTGCCCAATTTGTACGAGAAGAAATGGAAACCCACCCGCGTAAACAAATTCAGCAGTCTCGGATAGCTGCCCACCAACTGATATAACCCCGCCAGCGTCCGCACCTTTCGCCGGAATTCCATCTCTAATTGCGTCGGGTAGTCATAGGCGACGGCCAGTCTCTCGAAGACGAATCGATAGCCCTGGAAAACGGTCGCCAAAGGCAGATAGGCATCGTCAATGAGGGCATTGGCGGGCAGCGGCCGCGCCAGGTCGCGCCGTAGCGCATACACGCAGCCGGTCGCCACCAGCAGCGAAAACACCGCGGTCAGTTTCTCCCGCAGCCATTTTTCAATGCGCCAGTAAACCCCTACATCGGCTTCCCTGCCCCCGCCCCCTTCCACAAAAACGATGTGCCCGGAAGCCCCGCCCACCGCCGGATCGCCCAGGCATGCCACCAGGTGGCGCAGCGCATCAGGCTCCAGGCGCTGGCGCACGTCGGTGAAAAACAGGATCTCACCGGACGCCCGCGCCATGCCTGCGTTCAGCGCCGCCGCCTTGCCCCCGTGCGGCACGCGCAGTAGTTCGATTCCCCGCCCCCGGAATTCGGCCGCAATCACATCTGTCTGGTCGGTGGAACCATCCGAAATCACCAGGATGTTCATCAGCCCCGCTGGATAATCGAGCCGCAGAATCGATTCCAGCTTCGCTCGCAGCCAGTGCTCGCCATTGTAGACAGCCAACAGCACGGTGACGGTCTTATCTGTAAACTGCTTGCGGATAATTTTCGGTCTCCACCGCGCCAGCACGGCCAGCAGCAATGGATATCCCGCGACCATGTACAGCGCAAATCCCGCGCCCGCCAGAAAAAAAATCACGGCCACCCCTACAGTCTATCGGACCCCTGGGGTCGAATCGGCGCCAACCGGGTCGAGTCGTACGACATGAGAGAATAGGCCCGCATGCGCCTCCTCATCGATGCCATTCCGCTACTCGTGCGCAGCGCCGGCGTCAAGAATTACCTCTTTCACTGGATCGTGCATTTACGCCGCCTCCTCGGCGACGAACAGGTCCGCCTCTTCCCTTTCTTGGACGGCCCGCTTGATTTGGATCATGAGGGTTCCGTGGCCGATCCGCCGGGCACGCTCGCCCGTCAGGCGCTGCTCTTTGCGCTGAACCGGTGGCCCAATCAGGCCGTGGACTTGATTGGTCCATCCGCCGACATCTTCCATGCCACCAAACTGCTTCATCCGCCCCGCCGCCCGCGTCTCACAGCCACCCTCCACGACATGACCTGCTGGTTGATGCCTGAGTTCCACCAGCCCGCCAACGTAGCTGCTGAAAAGCGCTTCGCCGAGTGCATCTGGAAGCGGGCTGACGGCCTGATCGCCGTTTCCGAGAGTACCCGCCGGGACGCCGTTCAGATCCTGGGTGTAAATCCGGCAGCTATCCAAGTGATTTACCCGGGCGTTGCCGAGCCATATTTCACAACTACGGTTGAGACCATTACGGCCGTTAAGCGCAAGTATGGATTCGAGCGTCCCTACGCCCTTTATGTAGGAACTGTCGAGCCGCGCAAGAATCTGGATCATTTGCTGGACGCATGGCAGGATTTGCCTGCTACCGCGCGCGACCAGTTCGACCTGGTGCTGGCCGGTCCGGAAGGCTGGCAATCCGCGGAAACCATGGCCCGCCTCCGTGCACCGGTCACGGGTATCCGCTATCTGGGATACGTTCCCGAGTCCGACCTGCCGGGTATCACTGCCGGCGCAACGGTTTTCGTTTATCCGTCTCTCTACGAAGGCTTCGGCTTTCCGGTGGCGCAGGCTATGGCGGCAGGCGTACCCGTCATCACGTCAAATATTTCCTCCTTGCCCGAGGTGACTGGTGGAGCAGCGGTACTCATCGATCCGCGCAGCCAGGCGGAACTGAGCGCCGCGCTTGATCGCATCCTAACCTCTCCGGCCATGCGCGAGGCGCTGGTTCGGTCCGGCCGGGTCAACGCCCAACGGTTCCGTTGGGATGCCTGTGCCAGCCAGTCGGTCGTGCTCTTTCACCGCATTCTGGGTAAATGAAGGCGGATTTCATTAGTTTCATTACTTCATGTATTGACAGCCGTCATTAGCTGCGCATACGATAGTCATTTACCGTTCTGATGAAAGCTCGCATCGAACCATACCTGAAGTCCCAGGAAGTGGCGGACGTCTTGGGAATCACCAAGCGCACCTTGATGAACTGGTTGCGCACCCACAAGATCCCGGAACCGGAGCGTAATCAGGCCAACCGGTATCGGCGCTGGACCACCCTGGACGTGGAACGCATCCGGCAGACCATAGCGGAGAAAGAACAGTGATTAGGCTCGTAATTTCCAACCAACGTGGTGGTGTGGCCAAGACTACTACCGCCACCACCCTGGCGCGTCTCTGGGCCGACCGGGGTCACAAAGTGCTGTTGATCGACACCGACCCGCAAGGGTCCGTGGGCATGTCCCTGGGACTCAAAGCTGATAAGTTCCTTCACCACTTCGTGGTGTACAACCACTTGTTCGAGAGCTGTCTGGTGCATGCGGCGCCTAATATTGACGTCCTTTGCAGCAGCCGGGAGACGATTCAGGCCGAGGCTTCCCTCATGGGAGTGCCTGCCCGCGAGATGTCGTTCTCCGCGCTTTTTTCCAAGGTTGACGAACCTTATGGCATCGTGCTCATCGATGTTGCGCCGTCCATCACCCTGATGCAGACCTGCGCCATGGTCTACGCCCAACGCGTGCTGATTCCGGTCAGTATGGATACCCTCAGTTTGCAGGGGGCGGGTGCCTGTCTGGAAACAGCGCGCATGATGAACGAGCTTTTCCGCGTCAATGTACGGCCTTCGGCCCTGTTGCCGGTAATGGTGGACAGGCGATTCCAGCACACTGCCGTGATGATGAAATCCCTGGAGGACCTTTCGGCCAAGTTTTCCATTCCCCTGCTCCCGGCCATCCGCACCGACGTGACCGTATCCAAGTGCGGTCGCGCCCGGCAATTCCTGGTGGATTACGACCCGAATTGCAAAGCCATGGAAGACTATGAGTTAGCCGGAGTCCAGCTATTGGAGCTGCTCAATGAGCGAGCCGACCAAAGAGAATCCCAAGACGCTCAAACGGTCCAAGCGTAAGCCGGCGATGGAGCCGCTCGGCTGGGACGAGATTGTCAGCCAGCCGGGAATGGGCGGCTACCTGGCTTTTTTGAATGGCCCAATTCCCCTCCCCCATCTTCAGGCCGCGGCAGCTTCAGGGGCCGTAGCAGCTCCAGGGATCGTCGCAACTCCTGTGGTCGATTCGCCCGCAGGGTCTGATATAGCCTCACTTACAACAGTCCCTGTGACTGATTCAGCCCCAGCTCCCGAATCAATCCCAGAAGCTTCTTCAGCCCCTGTATCTATAACTCCTGTTACCCCAGTAGTCGATTCAGCTACAGAGGTGGTAACTCCTACTGACGCTCCTCCGGACCCTGGGGTTGTTTCAGCCTACGGCTCAAAACTAGCTTCGACCCCTGAGGTTGTTTTAATCCCTGCGATTCCAGCGACCGGCAGACTCCGCATTCGCAGATGCGCAGCCACCCATGATGGCCATTCGCTCGGCGAAGAGGTCCTATACCAGGCCCTGTGGAAAGCCGCCGCCGTTGAATCCGCCGAAACCCGCACCGTCGTGATCGGCTGGCGAGGTATGTCGCAACTCTGCCGCATGACCCCTAAAAACTGTAAAATCAACACGCAACGCCTCATCCGCAAGTTGGCCCTGGAAGTTCTGTCGCCCTATAACACCCCGGAATCCATCGGAACCACTTACCGGGTTTATTCGGATGACGCCATCCTTCGCCGGCGCCGAAATGCGGGGCTGGAATGGGTGGTCCGGAGCAGGGGAGTCGAATTCGTCGACCCAACCACGGGAATAGCCGTTACTGCCCATCTGTGCGATTACGTATCGGAGTGACCCGCTCTAGATTTCCCCAAAAAATCTTGGATTTACCGCCTGGAACCGCCACCTATCTATTTAAAGCTAAAGCGTTCTTCGGGGCAAGGCGTAGCCTACCCAAACTATGCGCATTTGTATCGTGGGCGGCATATTCGACAAACTGGCGGAATACCGGGCGCAACACTCGATTTCACCCGAGACCGTCCTGGCCGCCGGACTGCGCCAGCATGGCTGCGAGGTAGAGGTCTGCGGGCATGCGGGGCCCCTACCGGTGGGTTCGTTCAACCTGGTTCACGTGCATCACCTGGGCCGCGCCGCTTTGCGCCTGGCGGCGGCTTACCGTCGGCCATCCTTCGTTCTCACTACCCACGACCCGTTTGCTATGAATGGTTTACCCGTCGGATGGAGGCGCCGTCTTACGGATGGCTTCGTTCTCCGCAAAGCCGATGCCCTGGTAGCCCTCTCCAAAACCGAACGCGACTTCCTGATCCGCCGCCGGCAGATCCCCTCTGAACGGATCGCGGTGATTCCAAACGGCATCCGCACCGACGTCTTCAATCGGACCGTCGAGCCCCTCGAGGATGTGTTGCTGTTCGTCGGCCAACTCCAGGAGTTCAAGGGCCTGGATTATCTCTTGGAAGCCATGCCGGCCGTCCGCGAGTCACACCCGCGCGTCGAACTGAAAGTCGCCTACCAGACTGGCGCGCTGCTTGGCCATTACCAGGAGCAGGCCGCGCGTTTGGGTTTGAACGGGTGCCTGCAGTTTGTGGGCTCGAAAGCCCCCGAGGCGCTAGCCGAGCTTTATTCCACCGCTGCCATAGTGGTATCGCCCAGCTTAGGCGAATGCCTGTCGACGGTTGTGCTGGAAGCCATGTGCTGCGGCGCCGCGGTGCTGGCCACCGACGTAGGTGGCATCCGCGAGCAATTGGATGAAGACACCGGCGTAATCGTGCCGCCGCGGGATGCCGCCGCCCTGGCGCGTGCCATTTCCGCTCTTCTGGAAGATCCCTCCCGCCGCCGCCGGCTGGGCCAGGCCGCCCGCCAGAAAGCCCGAGCCCAATTCAGCGTCGGCAAGATGATCGACCGCCACCTGCTTCTTTACGAGGAACTGCTGAATACCGATGAACGAGCTGCTTAATTATACGGATGCCGAGTTATTGCGGCTGGCGCAGACCGTCTATGACATTCCCTCGTTGGCGGCGTGGCGCGCGGCCGAGTTGAAAGCGCTGCGTAGCTGCAACTTCGAATCGCCGGTACTCGAGATCGGTTGCGGTAACGGGCGATTCACCGCGTTGTTTTTGCGGCAAGTGGACTGGGGCGTGGATCTCAACCCGCGCGAAGTGGAGCTCTGCACGCGCAACAATTCCATCTACCGACGACTGGGGTGCATGGATGCGCGCCGCCTCGAATTTCCTGACGGTGCCTTCGCCACGGTCTTCGCCAACTGCGTCGTTGAGCATATTCCGGATCTGCCGCGGGTACTGGCCGAAAGCCGACGGGTGCTGCGGCCCGGTGGAAAGTTCATCGCCACGGTGCCGCTGATCGAGATGAATCGCCATCTGCTGCTGAACAATGCCTGGTATGCGAAATTGCGAGCCGGGCAGTTAGCGCATCGGCATCTGCTGGCGGAGAGCGCCTGGATAGCAGCTTTGACGCAGGCTGGTTTCACCACTGTTCAAACCACGCCATATTTATCGGCCCGGATGTGCAAGCTCTGGGATCGCGTGGATGGTCCGCTATGCATGGGAGCCGGCCCCCTGACGTTGGGGCGGGCCTACCGCGTCACGTTTCGGCTGATGCCGGAGCCCGTGCGTTCGAAATTGAATCGTAAATGGCAACACTACTTCACGAGCGCGCTGCAGACGACTCCACCCGAGACGCCCTGCGCGATGCTGATCCAAGCCGGGGTGTCCTCAACGCTCGCCGCCTGATTGCCACGGCCCGCAACATAGGACTCGTGCTGGGCGGACAGGCAGGTCTTTCGGCCAGCCGCTTCGCCGCGTTGCTGCTGGTGGCGCGCCTGGTGGCGCCCGCGCGCTTCGACGAATGCGCCATCTATGCCAGCAGCAGCCTGGTAGTAGGCAACCTGTGCGAATTAGGCATCAACATTTCCTGCTTGAAATTCGCGGCGGGCGTCACAGACCCCGATTGGCTGCGCACCGTTTAGCGTTTTCTGGTGCTGCGCCTGGCGTTGACCGCCGGCGTGATCGCAGCCGTATTCCTTCTCGCGCCGCTGGCTAGCGCGAAGCTGCTGCGGCATCCGGAGTATGTTACCGCGCTCCGCCTGGCATGCGGCAGCGCGGCGGTGGCATCGATATCGTCGTTCAGCCTGGTGTTATTGCAGTCGCGCCTCCAGTTCGCCCGCATGGCGCGGCTCAACTCGGCGGCCGCCATCCTGCAGATTCTGCCGGTACTGCTGCTGCTCCGCGCCGGCTCCTCGGGCTTGGCCTGCCTGTTTGTGGGCGATCTGCTCAGCCGCCTGTGGATCATGGCCGCAAACGGCGGCCTGCTCACAGCCGTGCTGGCAGCGGCCCGGCAGTCCGGCGACCGGCCCGCCTGGAAGCTCATCGCCGTATTTGCCAATTGGATCACCATTTCCACCTTGATCGGTTCGCTCTACAGCTACATTCCGTCTATTGCCCTGTCGCGCTGGGCGGCCGCCTCGGCCCTTGGAGCATACAGCCTGGGCATGTCGTTGAGCGGCGGATTCGGGCTCCTGATCAATACCACCCGCACAGTTCTTTTGCCGGAAGCGGTGGCCGCCACGACCCCCGAGCGCCGCCACAGCTACCTGCGAAGCTACTTGCCGGCAGCCGCACTGCTGGGCGCGGCGCTGCTTGTTCCGACCTGGCTTGGAGGGCCGCTCGCTGCGCACCTGTTCCCCACTGCTATGCCGGGCGCCGTACGCGTGTTCCGACTGCTGGCGACGGCGCACATCGCGCTGCTGGTAGCCAATCCTGTGCAATTCCTGCTCTACGGCGCGGGACGCCCGCAGTGGTGCACCGCGTCCGACGCACTGATCACCTTGCTTTTCGGCGCGATGGCGGTGTGGCTTGCGCCGGCTTACGGCGCCATCGGAGTAGCCTGGGCGCTGCTAATATCCCAAACCGGCGTCAAGGCGGCGCTCGCCACGGGAATGGGACTCAGGGGTTGGGGGTTGGGGCCGCGATGAGGCCCGCTCTGATCGTGACGCTCGCCCTGGCGGCTGCATCGCTGCACTTCGCTAATGGATCGCCGGCCGGCGCCGGCGCTTATCTTTTCTTCGCTACGCTGTTGCTCTCTATCTGCATTTACAGCCGGGGAATGCGCGGGCAAAATTACTGGCTGAGCCTGACCGGACTGGTAGAGGCATGGTTCATCTTCGACTACTGCCTCTACGGAACCGCGGTTTCGGTGCTTGGACGAAGCAAGACACCATTGCCCGCATCCATGGATGACGCTTACTCGCGCACCTACCTGGTGGGCCTGATCGCGTTCGCCGCATTCGCCATCGGCGCCCGCGCCGGATTCGATCGTGCCCGCACGGGACTGAGCCCCCGCCGCGACTGGCTTCGCAGCATGCCGCTGCGACGTGCCGTGTACGTTGTCTTTACCGCCGCAGGAGTACTCAGCATCGTGGTGCTGCTCCTGGATCCGGAGAGCCGGCAGCAACTTCTCTTTGACCATGTCGGCCTTTCCCCACGCGAGGGCATGGGCCGGTACACCTCTTTGCTATTTATGCTGCCGACCACGGCCATTGGGCTGTGGTATTTCATGACTCCTAAACGGCGCCATTCGCGGCTGCTGATTATGGCGGGCCTGTTCCTGATCGCGGCCCTCCATTTAGGCTGGGGCAGGCGGTTGATGTGGGTGGGCACCATGTTGTTGATGTTTCATCTGTGCAAGCTGCGCGGCATTTTCACGCTCCGGGCACGCTACCTGGCAGCGGGACTGCCGTTAGTCCTGCTGGTGTCGCTTTGGATGGAAACCACCAAGACTGTCGGTTGGTACACGGCTGTTGATGCAATCGACGTGAGCGCGCTCGCCGGCAGCAATAAAGTCTTTGATATGGTCGACAACTCCGTGGGCCGCTTCGATACCACGGCGGCGCTGATCACCAATCGCGAATCGCTTCCGTATTACTACGGCGAAACGTTCCTGATGGCGCCGCTTCAGGTCCTGCCCGTATCGGCGGGACTGGAGCGGTCCCGCGGAGTGCGTGAAGAATTGGGCGAGCTGATCTACGGCTCGTTCGGACAGGGCCTGGTCTCCCAGGAAGTCTCCCTGGTGGGTGAGCTGTACGCCAATTTCAGCTACTTCGGTGTAGCGGCCGGATTTCTGGCGGTAGGTTTCGGGGCGGCGTTTCTGGACGGGAGATGCCATCATGACCCGCGCCC
>Ga0073928_10001698_pt1 | contig 40958 bp, 44 predicted proteins | sample PaiPotPPA55metaG_FD_76969 | JGI IMG/M metagenome (GOLD analysis project Ga0073928, IMG submission 76969) | Iron sulfur acid spring bacterial and archeal communities from Banff, Canada, to study Microbial Dark Matter (Phase II) - Paint Pots PPA... ... | reverse complement strand
TTCCGCGGTGTTCGCGGGATTGCGATTCTCGATGGCATTGTTGCCACGGGGAGCAAGCCACTCTCCGTTGATGAAATTCTTAAATGTCTTGGGCATCGCTGCGGTAGCCATGCAAATTCCTCCGTCGTAGGCGTGGTGCGAATCGAAATCCTGGTGCGAGCCGCTCGGTTTGTTTCGACAAAGTTGTTAGATGCTGCGGCAAATTCGAGGACTCAGAGTAGCAAGAACGGCGGCGAGTGGCCAGTGAAGAGCTGTCTTGCAGAAACGCGAAAACAGCCGATTTCCGCCGATTAGAAATGGCGCTTGCGGCGGTGGCCGAAACAGAAAAAGCGGATGCGCGAAAGTCACATAATTTAGCGATTAGAAATGCTTTGGCTATTGATATTGCGGGGGTTAAGTAGGTTCCTAATCGCGGAATTTCGCTATTAGAAATGCAGCGATTCGCGAAGCGCTCGTGAAAGAGATCCGCTCGATCCCTCACGTTTCCCGCGCGGGGAAATTGCGCGGCGTTGCTTGCCCTCAGTCGTTCCTTGCGGGAGACGCGGGAGGCTCCGTCTTCGTCGTGTTCCTTTCCGAACATACTCCCCTTTGTGTGGCGCGACCGCAGTGACCGATCCCCCAGGCTCTCCTCGCCGGAGACCTGGGAGGCCCTGCAAGCACACGTCGACGCATGCCCCTTTTCGGGGCGACACACAAATATTATTAGGTTATGTTCAGGATATCTTACCTTTTAGCATACTCACAATGGAATTGCAAGCGTTTTGTTTTCGACGAATCGCGCACCCCTCGGCTTTTACACACGCAGGTTAACTCTACAGGGTACGAACCGCGCGGTTTACATCACACACATCTGCGTGTAGAATGCTACACAGTGAGGGATTCATGCCGACGAATTTAGCTATCGACGACCGCCTCCTGGAGCAGGCGCAGAAAATCGGAAGGCATCGCACCAAAAGAGAGACCGTCAACGCGGCGCTCGCCGAGTACATCCGGCACCGAGAGCAGCAGAAGATTCTCTCTCTGTTCGGTAAAATCGAATACGACTCCGCATACGACTACAAACGTGAGCGCAAAGCGAAGCGCGCTTGAATGTCCTGATCGATACTTCCGTGTGGTCGCTGGCGCTCCGGCGGAATGCCGGCCAGCTCAGTAGCGCCGAAAAGCTTGTGGTGGCAGAATTGTCGGAATTGATTCGCGAGGGGCGTGCGCGGATGGTTGGACCGGTCCGGCAAGAACTGCTGTCCGGCATCCGTACGGAAGGCCAGTACGAAAAGCTTCGCGTTCACCTAAGCTCGTTTCCCGACGAGCGGATCGAAACCTCCGATTACGAAGAAGCAGCTCGGGCCAGCAATCAGTACCGCGCCAAAGGAATCGTGGTCTCGATCGTGGACATTTTTCTTTGCGCCGTCGCGATCGAACGCGGCTGGGCTATTTTTGCCAGCGACCCCAATTTTATCCGCTACGCGAAAGTCCTTCCAATTACCCTTCACTTCGCGCGAAAATAGACTCTGCTCTCGGCGGATTACCAGGGGAGCGGCTGTCCTAGGTGGAAGAAGCCGCCGGAGGGGCCGTCCGCGGGTTAGCGTGGCTAGTTGGGCGCTGGGAATCGCGCAACGGACCGCAATTCGTGTTGCACCGCGTCGGGCGTCCGCCGCCGGTCGACGAGGCGACCGCCGTTACGAAGTGAATCAAAAGAGCCGGCGAGACACGTTTGGCAGGCTCAGTGCAGGCGCCAGCGCGACGAAGTACGAAAAAGCATGTGTTCTCGCGGGTGGCTGGCAGTACTGGCGAGCGCGGCCTGAACAATATCAAGCGTGGAGGAGGATCTTCAGGAGGGAACGATGAACTCTCAATCCGCGGTGGGAGTTATAGGCAATGTAGCCTCGCGCGCGGAATCGATTCATGAAAAAGCTGACTCGCGGCCGTGTGGTGCCGATCATTTTCGCGAGGGTGTCGTGATTGAATTTGAAAATTATGGGCCTAGGTTTCCCTTCTTTGCCGTAACCAGCCAACTGCAAGAGCACTCGCGCGAGCCGTTTCTCGCTTGAGTCGCAAAGCTGGGCAATCAAGTTCTCCTCCATCCGGCGGTTACGGGAAAGCAAATTGCTAATGAAGCAGTGGGAGAACCTCGGCTCGCTGCGGAGGAGCCAGGCGAGGAGGTTTTTCCCGATCTGGAGCACCGAGCAGGCCGTCATAGCGGTGGCTGTCATCGTCCTCAAAGCCTGCCCCCCGATGCAGCCTTCACCAAGAAAATCCCCCCTGCCTATAACCGCGACGACGGCTTCTCTTCTCTGGGCGGATATCACCGTGAGCTTGACTATGCCTTTCCGGACGTAGAACGCGGCCTTGGCGGATTTTCCTTGCGAGAAAATGATTTGGCCCTTTCGATAGTTTTTAACCATTCCCGCGAGAATGGAGCGTGGAAAGAAGTTCTGAGCATCGAACCGCTCTTTTTTCGCGAGTCGCATAAACGGTCAACCCCCGCTAATCCGCAATAGTGGAGCTCATTCCTGAGGCAAGCCTTGGTTCAGACCCCTACTCGAGGCTCACAGCTAAAATATCGATTCAATCGCGCTGAACAGTTCGCCACCGCCGTCGGTCTTCGACACCACGCGCCGTACGCCGAATCTCTTGGCTTCCAACTCAATTTCCCAATAGCTGTGTTCGGTGTAGATCAGAATCGGCACCGCCGGCATGATTGCTGCAATCTCACAAGCTGCGCGAAGTCCATCCATGACGGGCATCGAGAGATCAAGAATGATCAGGTCGGGCTTGAGTTCCGCGGCTTTCACTACCGCTTCCTGGCCATTATCGGCTTCGCCACAAACCTTCCACCCGGCATGGGTTTCGAGCAAGGCCCTGAATTCCTTTCGCACTATCGCGTGATCGTCGGCGAGCAATATTCGAATCGTCATAGCAACTCGACTGAGTGAAATGCTCGAAGAGTGCCTGAATTATCGAATGTAGGATACCCGACAATAGCTCTTTGTGCTTGTAAATATACCGAACAGCGTATAGACACACATTTCAGGGGTGGCCCCGCAAACTGGATATTTACGCAGTGAAGGAGTGTTGTGGCGATCAGGCAACTTCAAGCCGTGCAGGCCGGCGAAAGGACGAACGCCACTGGAAAGCCAGTAAGCAATCGAATGCTTCTCGCCATTCCCGACAGCGAATTCCAGTCAATCCGTCCTCACCTGGAATACCTCAGACTGCCACACCATCGCAGCCTTCACGAACCCCACCAAAAATTGAGGTTCGTGCATTTTCTCAATCACGGGTTGATTTCTCTGGTCGTGGAAATGAAGGACGGGAGAACTGTTGAAGCCGGCATCGTCGGGAACGAAGGCGCTTCAGGCATCGCAGCGGCTGTCGGACTGACTCGAGCGCCGCTTCGCGAGATCGTGCAAATCGCCGGAGATGGATTCAGAGTGCGAGTCGTTCAGTTTCGAGAAGCTTTGCAATCGACTCCGCAACTTCGAAATATTTTGGGCCGCTACATTATGGTAATGGGAATGCAAGTTGCACAAACAGCCGCCTGCAATCGACTACACCTCATCGAGCAGCGCCTTGCACGATGGCTGCTCATGGCCCAGGATCAAGTGCATTCCGGATCCCTACCCATCACCCACGATTTTCTTGCCACAATGCTTGGAACGGACAGGCCTAGCCTGACTGTGGCAGCCGGTGTTATGCAAAGATTGCAGCTCATCTCATACACGCGTGGCGCGGTGAAAGTATTGGAGCGCAGGAAACTTGAAAAATTCGCCTGCGAATGCTACGGAATCATACGGCAGTACAATGGCGAGCTCTGACTGAAGTAGGAGCCCGGCAGATGAATTGAGTCCTCAAATTACCAGGGGAGCGGCTGGCCCAGGTGGAAGAAGCCGCCGGAGGGGCCGTCCGCGGGCAGCGTGGCTAGTTGGGCGCTGGTTTTGCCGCCTTCGCTTAGTTCCATGGGAGCCTGGTCGCCGCCCATGCGCGTTTTCACCCAGCCTGGATGCGCGGAATTTACCTTTATTGGCGTGCCGCTGAGTTCCTGGGCCAGATGGACGGTGAAGGCGTTTAGCGCGGTTTTCGACGCGTCGTAGGCGAACGTCTTTTTGTCGTAGATCGGCGATTTAGGATCGGAGTGCAGGGTGAGCGAGCCGAGAATGCTCGAAAGATTCACGATGCGGCCGGCTGGGGATTTTTTGATCAGCGGCAGAAGAGTTTGCGTCAGCGCGATGAGTTCGAAGAAATTCGTCTCGAATGTCTTGCGAAGATTCTCCTGGCTGACAGCCGACGTGGAGTTGAAGCCGAAGCCGCCGTTCGGTCTCTTTACGCCTTCGTCCATGACGCCTGCGTTGTTGATGAGGATGTCGAGCTTGCCGTATTTTTTGTCCAGGTAATTGTAGATTGCTTTGTGGTCGGCCGGCTTGTTGACGTCGAAGCGGACGGCTTCGACTGATTTTGCGCCTCCGTTGCGCAGTCCTTCGGCGGCCGCTTGGCCTTTATTGAGTTCGCGCGAGCCGAGAACTACGGTGATGCCCTGCTCGGCGAGAATGCGCGCGGTTTCGAGGCCCAGGCCGCGATTCGCGCCGGTGATGAAGGCTACGGTCGCTGCGCCGGCCTTGGTTGCATTGATTTTCGTTGTGGTGGATCCGGCGGGTCCGTTATTGCCCTTGCTTCGCTTGGACGTCGTCATTCCTTTCGCCATGGACGCTCCTGAAATCGAGAGTTCGTTGATTACTGGGAAATTGGATGATTTGAGTGCGGGCGAAGCTTCAAGGAAAAATTGAAAGCCGAAAATCGTGTTCCCATAAGGCTTGCGGCCATTCAGAATGCGCTTGATGACGCCACCAACTCGAAGGAAGACGTCAGCTTGATGGCGTTGTGCAAGGTGCGGTACAAGGGACAATTCATCGCGTAAATGCCGTGGACGCGCTCGACCGTCGCCCTGGCCGCTTGGGGAGCCGTCAGGCGCATGGCTACATGGATTCGGCGGATCACCAGCACGTTGTCCTCTGTTTCGACTTCGCCGGTTACGTCCGCTTTCAGCTTTCCATTACTTGCATCGATTTGGCGCGCTTCCAGCGCACCCCCGAAGGTGCCCATCATTCAACCAGCGGTAGCGGAGATGACGTAGTCGATGGTGGCGGCATGCGACTCCGTGAGCTTTGCGGGATCGACTTTGTAGTGCTCGGCGATGGCGCCGTGGACGCTGAAAATGACCGGTTGGGACTCGCCCGGCAGATGCGCGATACGAAGAGGCCCCTGCTTTCGTTCGAGCGTGGATTTCGAAATGTAGACGACGTCGCTCATGGCTTTCTCCCTCGGCGGAATTAATGGCAACTGCCGCTCAGGATGATGCTATCACACCGGCAGTTTGACGACTGAGCGCCGGGTCTTGCCACGGGTCGTTGCGACGGGTCATTGCCACGGTACTACTCCATGGCAGGCGCGGGCATCTGACATTGACAGAAGGGCGCGAGTATCGCATGTTGCAAGTTGTGGATCCTAAGAACGGACTTTTGATCGCGCTGGCCGGACTGACCGTGGTGTTTACGGCGGTGTGGATCTCCTCGCTCGTAAGGTCGAGAGCGAAAAGTCCGACTCCCGGCGACAATCCCAATTTGCCCGCGCAGGCGGGCGTGGGCTTCTTCGCGAATTTTTTGGACACGCTGGGCGTGGGGTCGTTCGCGACTACCAGTTCCATTTACAAGCTGCTGCACGCCGTTCCCGACGATTTGATTCCGGGAACGATGAACGTGGGGCACGCGCTGCCGACCGTGGTGGAAGCGTTTATTTTTGTGGCGGTGATTGCGGTGGATTTCAAGCTGCTGGCTTCGATGATTGCGGCGGCAGCGCTGGGAGCCTGGTTTGGCGCGGGAATCGTGAGCGGGTGGCCGAAGCGGCGCATCCAGATTGGTCTGGGACTCGCGCTGCTGGCCGCAGCGGCGCTGATGCTGTCGTCGCAACTGAAGCTGCTGCCGCTCGGCGGCGACGCGCTGAGCCTTACGGGGACGAAGTTCTGGATTGCGGTGGGCGCGAATTTCATGTTCGCGGCGTTTCAGCAACTGGGCGTGGGACTCTACGCGCCGTGCATGATTCTGATCAGCCTGCTGGGGATGAATCCCAAAGCGGCGTTTCCAATTATGATGGGATCGTGCGCGTTTCTGATGCCGGTGGGGAGTTTCCGGTTTATTCGCACGCAGCGGTACAGTCCGAAAGCGGCCATCGGTCTGACGATTGGCGGCATACCGGCGGTGCTGCTGGCGGCGTACTTGGTGAAGTCGCTGCCATTGAACGTGGTGAGATGGCTGGTGGTGTTCGTCGTTTGCTACACGGCGATCATGCTGCTGCGCTCGGCAGCGATTGAGAAAGCTGCCGGCGAGAACCGTGCGGACGCGGCGAAGTCCGCCTCCGCGCCAGCCGCACGGCCCGCCGTCGAATAGTCAGCGTCTTCCGGATAAAACTATGCGGAAGCTTTTCTCGCCTTTTCGTAAGCTTTGGCGGTGGCATCGGCCGCGTCGGTGAGATGGTCAGTTACGCGCCCGACCGTGTCTTCGATCACATCTGAGGCTGCGTCTTTGGCGCGGCGCGTTATTCGGCGGCCCTGCTCGACGGCGCCGCCAATGGCGTCCTCGGCGCTATCGCGCACGTAGTCGCGAAGATCTTCGCCAGACATTGGCGCGAACAGCACTCCAAGGGCTACACCAACTCCGAGTCCGAGCGCGAAGCCCGCCACTGATTGCGCCCAATTGCTTTTTCTCACTCTCATTCGATCCTCCCGTTCGTTTTGCAGAGCCGCAATAGAAGCGCGGCGCGTTAATAATTCTACTGCGTGTCGACTTCTACTGCGCCTGCGAGGGAAAACTTGACGAACAAACAGACGTGGAGAAAGGCTGGACAATGCGTCCGCCTTCCTCCACGCATGCTACTCGGAGACTAGTAGGTGCCGGCAGCCTTGCGGTCGGCCTTCGAAACGTCGGAGGACGATTCGCCGGTGGAGGAAATATCCTCCGCGCCGGTGTTCTTCATGATTTCCTTCGCGCGCTTGATTTCTTCGGACGTGTCGCAGTGGGCGGAGAGCAAAATGCCGCCCTTCTGGATGCGGCCTTCATAGCGCTTTGCTTCGTATTCGGGAATGCCCATACCAATCAGCGCTCCCGTGAACCCGCCGACCGCGCCGCCCGTGCCAATACCCGCGAGGGTGGCCATGATCGGGCCAGCTGCGATGAATGGACCGACGCCCGGAATTGCCAGCAAGCCGATGCCCGCCAACAGACCTAGAGCGCCGCCGAGAACTGCACCGGTGCTCGCGCCAGCCGTGGCGCCTTCGGGCGCTTTGGTGGCTTTTTCGGTGCCGAGCGGCTTCGAGCCGAGATTTTCCGGAAGCAACGCGGAAATATCGGACGAAGCAAAGCCGGAGCGAACGAGCGCGTCGGTGGCGTTGTCCGCGGCGACCACCGTGGTATAAATTCCAAAAACTGCGGTTTTCTTATTTTGTGTCATCTGCATTTCTCCTTGTCGAAATTGGAATTGAAATCGAAACGTTACTGTTTGGGGGCGACGGTGAGTTCGTTCGCGACGTTGTCGGCGCCGACGACTGCGACGGCCTTCGCCATGATGTTGTTTTTATCGTCGTCGGAGCGGACGGGACCCTTCAAAGTGACTTTGCCGTCGCGCGTGATGATCTTGATGTTGTGGCCGTAGGTGGACAGCGAATCGTCTTTCATGATCGCGCTGCGAATCTGTTTGGTGGTGTTGCGGTCGGCCGGATTCATCTTCTGATGATCGGCCGTAGATGCGCCAGCGTTAGCGTCGCCCTGATTTTGTTTCGTGTTGTCGGGCGCCTGCGCCAGAACCGGAGCCGCCGCGAAAAGCGACGCACCGAAAATAAGAGTCGCGCCCAACAGGGTTCCTCGCTTGGCGATCCTCGTGAGTCGATTCATGTCTAGTTTCTCCTCTAAGGTAATAGCTGTACGGTGCTTCCGCGATGAGCGCGGATTAACGACTAACAATGTGAGAGGTTAGCGTCGGCAGACCGAACGGGCCATACGGCGATTTGCGTAGATGCGGCTAAGAATTGCGGTACAGCGGCAGGAACTAGAGGTTGTATGGTTAGCGCCGCGGAGGTTTCGCGGCCGGCGGCGGTGAGCTCGAGGCGGGATTGGACCCGTCCGGACGCGGCGAGCCTGAATCAGTTGCGCGCGCCGAAGATGACGGCGCGGCATTTGACGACGGCGACGCCTGCGACGGCACGGTGTGCGCAGGCGCAGCAGGAGCTGTAGGTGACGGCGAGGTGACGGGCTTTGGCGCTGAAACGCCGGCAACGCTCGAGCCGAGGCCAAGCTTCTGGAGGCTTAAGGCGTCAATTTTGCCGCTGGCATCGAGACCATTCGAGGATTGAAATTTTTGCATCGCGGCCACGGCGTTCGCGTCCCATTTGCCGTTTGGATTCCCGGTGTAATACCCGCCGCGAGAAAGCGCGGACTGAATTTCTGAAATGCGCTCGGGCGTAGGCGCCATCTGAGTCGGCTCGCGCTTCGCGCGCTTTTTCTTCTTCGAGTTGGTCTTCTTGGCGCCGGACCTAGAGGACGACGAGGCTGACGTAGACGAGCCCGATTGCTGAGGCAAGGGCGTTCCGCTGGCCGACGCGCCCGCGAAAACGACAGCCGCGACGATGGTGAACAGTTTGGCAGTCATGTGCGATTCTTCTAAAACGCTTGCTCCCGGGAATTTGCCGCCCAAATGCGAAAGCGAATGTTTTTATTATGACGATTCTGGCGACGGACTCAACCGTCGATGCGCCGCCGGGCGCGTATGAGATACCGGGCAGCCTCAGACTTCCACTATTGCGCCGAAGCGGGAATGGCGCCGGCCAGGAAGAGGGTTAGCACGCGATCGTTGTCTGTGCGCCGGGCAACCTTGAACAAAATGTCCTGTCCGGGACGAAGCTTGGCCATTTCGCGCCGATAGTCGTTCATTCCGCCGACAGGGACGTGATTGATTTCCGTGATCACGTCGCCGCGGGAGAACTCGACATCCTCCGCGAAACTCGCAGGCTCGACTTCGCTCACGACAACGCCGCTGAGATTGCCCATGCCGAGCTTGCGCGCGAGATCGGGCGTCAAATCCTCCACGTGCAAACCATACTGGCCGGGCTGCTCTTCCTGGTTCGGGCTTTCGCCCGCGGCCTGCGCGGTCTGCGGGAAGATCTTGGAACGGTCAGCAACGGTGAGGGACACGTCCTTCGTGGTTTTATTGTGGACGAAACGAATTTGCACGGACTGGCCGATGGTAGTCGCGGCAATCGGATTCACAAGATCGGCGCCGTTATGGACGGGCTGGCCGTTAACATTCGTAATCACGTCGCCGGGCTGCAGGCCGGCTTTGTCGGCCGGGCTCCCGGGCTCCACCGCCTCGACTACGATGCCGTAAGGAACGCCCAGTTCCTTCATGAGAACGGGATTCGTGCTGCGGGCCTCCTGGAACGTGATGCCAATCGAGCCGCGAGTCACTTTGCCGTTGGTGATGAGTTGGTTGTAGACGGTGATCGCGGTGTTCGACGGAAGCGCGAAGCCAACGCCTTCAAAGCCGCGGCTGCCGGTATAGATGGCGGTGTTGATGCCGATTACTTCTCCCGCCATGTTTACCAGCGGGCCGCCGGAATTTCCGGGGTTGATGGCCGCATCGGTTTGAATGAAGCGCTGAAACTGGTGGCCGACGTTGGCGCGATCGCGCGCGCTGATGATGCCGGCGGTGACAGTAGAGTTCAGGCCGAATGGGCTGCCGAAGGCGAGAACCCAATCACCCACTTGCACGCCGTCGGAATTTCCCAGCTTGGCGACGGCAAATTCGTGGTCGCCGTCGATCTTAATGACGGCGAGGTCCGTGTCCTTGTCCGCGCCAACGACGTGCGCATTGTAGTGAGTCGAATCACCATCGAGCGCCACTTGAATCTTGGTGGCCTGATCGACTACGTGGTCGTTGGTCAGGATGAAACCTTTTTTGTCCACGATCACGCCGGAGCCGAGGCTGCGTTCCGCGTCGGGGCCGTTCTCCGGTGAATCAAAGAAGCGGTCGAAAAAATCCTGGAAAGGATCGTTGAGGTGCTTTTGCTTCTTGCCGTCCCTGGGCTTTTCTATGATCTGCGTGGTCGAGATGTTCACAACGGCAGGTCCGAGTTTTTTCGAGATGCCAGCGAACGCGCTGGAGAGAGAAACCGGGTCAGGGATGGCGAGGAGCGTGGCGCCGCTGGGGGACTGTTCGCGAGTGGCTTGCGCGCGCCCCGAAACCAACGTGCCAATCATGATGCCGACGCCAAGAGTCACGACGACCAGGAGCGAAGCAAATACCTTCCGCCGCCTCGCCCACCCAACCAGTTCCTGAATTTGCATCCCCATCGTCGTGCTCCCTTCCCAGAGTGCGGAATAAACAAACGGTGACGGCTAATTCACTATTATATCACCGTTTGGATGCGTCCAAGATTTGGACGGTTTCCCGAATTTTCTTGTTAGCAAAGGCTGCCAACGCCGTGGTTGCCTCGTACGTGATTAGCCATTCTTCAGACTGTTCGCCGGGCGATTCACGGGGCGATTGTTTGGGTGATTGATTGGATGGGGGGCCTTGGAATAGAATGCCGCGCGTGAGTACACAGCCATTTCGAGTGACTCCACAAGCGGCCGGCCGTCAAGGACAGAATGTCCTCACCGTGACAGGCTCGATTACCACCACGACTGCTGCCGCGTTTCAGGAGGCTGTAATTGCCGCGAACGCGCCACGCTTGATCATTGATATGACACAGGTGCCGTCGATTGACTCCATGGCAATCGGCGCATTGGTTCGAGTTTTTGTGTCGTGCAATAAGTCGGGACGAAAGCTGGCGCTGGTGGGAGTGAATCACCGCATACAAAATACGCTGCGAATTACGGGAGTTGAAGCGTTGTTCGACACCTACCCGACAGTCCCGGAAGCGGAAGCCGGCCTGGGCTAAGACGCCGCTCCGGAATTATCGCAATTCCCTGTTTGCATCCCTACTTCTTGGTGAATTCAACGTCGAGCGTGATGTTGATGTCTTCGCCGACGACCGTGCTGGGATACTTGGTGATTCCAAAGTCCGAGCGATGAATTTTTGCGGTAGCTGAAGCTCCGCGGCGCTGATTTCCCCACGGATCCTTGATGGCGTCGGAAGGGCCGTCCACGGCAAACGTGACCTCTTTCGTCACGCCGTGAAGAGAGAGGTCGCCGGTCATTTGCAATTTTCCATCTGCGCCGCGCGAAATGCTTTTCGATTTGAAGGTCATCTCCGGGAATTTCGGGACGTCGAAGAAATTCGCACTTTTAAGGTCACCATCGCGGTCGCCGTTGCGCGTGTCGACGGAAGCCATTTCAACCGTGGCCGTGACAGATGACTTGGTGGGGTCCTGTTCATTCAGGACGATGCTGCCGGCGACCCTGGTGAATTCGCCTTGGACGTTTGAAATTCCCAGGTGGCGCACCGTGAACTGGGCGTTCGAGTGAGCCGGGTCAATCTGCCACGAGGTGGTGCCTTGTGCAAGGGCGGGAAACGCCGAAACCAAAACAAAAGCGCCGACTGCAAACAATCGCTTCATTCTTCTCTCCTCAGATTTCCGGGTGACCTACGGTCCAGGAACTCTGACAGCCGGAAGTATCGGATGTCAAGACCTGTGGGGAGGGCGCAAGAATCTTAACGATGGTCGTGCGCGATGTTAGCTTTTTTTTGCCCTTGCGTCGCGGATCTGCTGCATCAGAATGTCCCTCACGTAGTGCCAGTAAGGGACGAGTTCCAGCGCGGAACGAGCGTCCTTTTCGGCGGCATCGAGGTCCGGATTCGTTCCATTTAAGTTGGACCAGGCCAGGCTCATTAGTAACTCGGGCTCCCCCCACGATGGTTCCAGCGGATCGCTCGCTTGAGATTTTTGTGCTCGCGCCAACGCCAGTCCCTTTTCGTAGGCTTCGATCGCTTTGTCCTGGCCGCCACCGCGTTCGGCGGGAACCCGCCAGAGAATAGGGTTTAGGACCCAAAGCATGCGGGGATTGTCAGGCGCCGTTGCCCGAGCTTCCTTCAAGAGTGGTGATAACTGCGCGTATAGTTCCTGCACGCGTGACTGGTTCTTCTGATTCAGAAACATGTCAAATCCGAGGCACGATACTGTTCCCACCTTCGCGTCCATAAACGCCCGGTCGATCGCATTGGCATTGTTGAAATCATCCACCGCCTGCATCAGGTCCTGCTCGAGCTCTTTCGGGTCCGGGGAGTCGTTAAAACCGTTTATCGACCGGCGCCAGAGGACGAATCCGCGCCAATAAAGTACGCGCGCGGCGAAAGCTTTATCCTTGTCGTCCGCGAACGGTGACAGCTCGCCGTAAAGGTGCTTTAGCGCCGTGCGGTCCCCTTCGTAGTCGGCGCGTCTGATTTGAGTGACGATCTTGCTGACTTGTTCGCGGGGGGCCTCAGCGGACCACGCTCCGACCGCGGCGAACGCGGACAGGATCAGACCAACCAGGAATCGCGGCGCGATGCTCCTCGGAGACATCGCCAAGGGGGCTGAGGGGACTGCCGTCGCTGTCTTCGCTGCTTTTGCCGACTTACCGTCTTGCATTGCGACCTCCTCCTTGATCGTGAAATCGTGGGAGCGGCACCGGGGCTTACGCACTCAGACGATTGCCGAGCCAAATCTTCTCTAATGAATACGCTGCCCAGCGCATTCTGTTTCAAGTCAAATTGAACTAGCTTCTGCGACGCCGACTGCCCCATTGCATTACAATGTTGGCCCAATCCAGGAGAGAGATGATGACGGACTATCGAAAAATCGAGGAACACCTCACGAAATCGATGGGTCTGAAGAGGCGGCCGGTGGCCGTCAAGTTTCAGGCCACGGCTCCGGCGGGAGTGGCCAAATTTACCGGTACCGAGCCTTCCGGCTGTAGCTTCTGGCGAATTGCTGCCGCGGGCCGCACGTTCTACACCGTCGCGAGCGATCATTACAACTGCCCAATTGGCAGCCACACGCACAACATTCCGCTGCCGGCAGAGCGCGCGAAGGAACTCGAGCAAACCCTGGGCCTGATGGTCAACATTGGCTACCTGAAGATGGAAGAAGTGCCGGGCATTCCGCGGCTCGCGGAGACGCCAGGCGTTGTGATTTACGCGCCTCTTGGCGACACGCCGCTGGATCCTGACGTCGTTATTTTCTCGGGCCTTCCCCGGGAAATCATGCTGCTTCAAGAAGCCGCGCAGCGCCCCGGACGAGCCGCGCAGATTCCTTTGCTCGGTCGTCCTACTTGCATGGCGTTGCCCGCGGCAATGGCGCATGGAGTGGTGATGAGCGCGGGCTGCATCGGCAATCGCGTGTACACGGGACTCGACGACGGCGAGATGTACGTTGCCGTCGCCGGGAAGGACCTGGCGAGCGTCGCGAGTGAAATTGGTACGGTGACAGCAGCGAACGCGCAACTCGCCGAGTATCACCGTGGGCGACGGGAAACTCTCTCGACGGAATAGAGTCGGGCGGACGGTGAAGTTTGAGCGAATCCCTAGACATTTCCAGCGCGAAGTTCAAGGCGAATCCCTACCCCATCTACGCGCGATGGCGCGCCGAATCTCCGGTTCACTGCCTGAAGCTGCCGGACAAGCGAACCGCCTGGCTGATCACGCGATATGAAGATGTGGCCGCCGTGCTAAGGGACGAACGCTTCGGCAAAGACCGGTTCAAAACGCCGGAGCTTACCGCGAAGCAGCCCTGGATGCCGAAATCGTTCCGGCCCCTCGCCCATAATATGCTCGACCAGGATCCGCCCGATCACACGCGATTGCGCGCGCTCGTTCACAAGGCATTCACTCCGCGGCTTGTGGAGAACATGCGGCGGCGCGTGCAGTCGCTTACCGATGAACTGCTCGACGCCGCCGAGCGCCGGGGGCGCATGGACCTGATTCGCGACTACGCGCTTCCCCTCCCCTCGACGATCATTGCCGAAATGCTCGGAGTTCCTGTGGCAGACCGCCACCGATTCCATCGCTGGTCGAGTTCAATGGTTACCGCCGACGCTTCGAAGCTCTCGTTGTTCAAAGCGATGCCAGGCGTGACGGCGTTTTTGCGCTACGTGAGGAAACTTATCAAGAAGCGCCGCGCGGAGCCTAGTGACGACCTCGCCGGGGCGCTGGCGCGAGCGGACGAGGCAGGCGATCAACTGAGCGAGGACGAATTGCTCGCTATGATCGTGCTGCTGCTCATCGCGGGACACGAAACGACCGTCAACCTTATTGGCAACGGAACGCTTGCGTTGCTTGCGCATCCACAACAAGTGGAAAAGCTGCGCAACAATCCGGAGCTAATTCCGGCAGCCGTTGAAGAGCTACTTCGTTACGATGGCCCGCTTGCGATGGCCACCGAGCGTTTCGCGCGTGAGGATGTGACCGTGGCGGGTGTAAAAATACCTCGCGACGGCCTGGTGTTTACCGTCCTCGCATCAGCGAATCGCGACGAGCGCCAATTCGAAAAGCCTGATGCGCTGGAGATCACGCGCGAGAACAACAAGCACCTCGCATTTGGTTTGGGTGTGCACTACTGCCTGGGCGCGCCCCTCGCGCGCCTCGAAGGACAGATCGCGATCAATACGCTATTGCGCCGCACAACAGGATTGCGACTCTGCGTGCCGCAAGAAAAGCTGCGGTGGCGGCGCGGGCTGGTGCTTCGCGGCCTCGAAGCGCTGCCCATCGCGTTTGCGTCGAAGCAAAACTAGACGCGATCCACTGAGGCAGAGGATTGGCGCGAGGCGAATGGAATTGTTACAATGAAGTTTCACTGATGTGAGAGCACAAAACGGCACGCCGCAGGAGACTGGCGCGTAGCCGACAGGTGAATTAAACCAACCGTATGGCGCCACGTACGCTCTTCGAAAAAATCTGGGAAGCGCACATCGTCCACGAAGAACCCGGACAGCCTTCGCTGATTTACATCGACCGGCACCTCATCCACGAAGGTACCTCTCCGCAGGCGTTCTCGGGCATCCGAGCCGCGGGACGCACAGTGCGCCGGCCGCAACTCACGTTTGCGGCGATGGACCACTCCGTTTCAACGAAGAATCGCCTCCTGCCGGTGCTCGATGCCGACGCGGCGGGCCAGTTCGACGCGCTCACGCGCAATTGCAAGGAATTCGGCATCAACCTGTTCGACATGCACAGCAAGAATCAGGGCATCGTGCACATTATCGGGCCGGAACTGGGCATCACGCAGCCAGGCCAGACAATCGTTTGCGGCGACAGCCACACTTCCACGCACGGCGCGTTCGGCGCGCTCGCCTTCGGAATCGGCACCAGCGAAATCGAGCATGTGTTGGCTACGCAGTGCCTCTCGCAGTTTCATTCGAAGACGATGAAGGTGGAATTCGTCGGCAAGAGGCCGCGCGGCGTTACCGCCAAGGACATGATCCTCGCGGTGATTGGCAAAATTGGAATCGCGGGCGGCAACGGGCACGTCGCCGAATTCACGGGTGAGGCCGTGCGAGGGCTTTCCATGGAAGGCCGCATGACCATGTGCAACATGACCATCGAAGGCGGGGCGCGCGCCGGAATGGTGGCGCCGGACGACACCACGTTTGCCTATCTCGAAGGACGGCCGTTCGTCCCGCGAGGACGCGATTTCATGTACGCGGTGGATTTCTGGATGTCGCTGCCCACCGATGCGGGCGCCAAGTATGACACTACTGTCACCATCGACATGCAATCGCTGGCGCCGATGATCACTTGGGGAACGAATCCCGGCATGGTCACGCAAGTGACGAGCCGCGTGCCGGATCCAAAGTCATTTGCGGATCCAGTTGACCAGAAGGCCGCGGAACGTGCGCTGGTTTACATGGATTTGAAGCCCGGAACGCGGATGGAAGACATCGCGCTCGACCGCGTATTCATCGGCTCCTGCACCAATTCGCGCATCGAGGATTTGCGCAACGCCGCGAAGGTGGTGGCCGGCAAGCACGTCTCCAAAGACGTGAAGCAGGCGCTTGTGGTGCCGGGTTCGCGGCGCGTGAAGGCGCAGGCGGAGGACGAAGGCCTCGACAAAGTTTTCGTCGCCGCTGGATTTGAATGGCGCGACGCCGGCTGCAGCATGTGCATCGGCATGAATGACGATGTGCTGCAAAGCGGCGAGCGCTGCGCCAGCACGTCGAACCGGAATTTCGAGGGGCGCCAGGGCAAAGGCGGGCGCACCCATCTGGTGAGCCCCCTGATGGCCGCGGCAGCCGCGATTGAAGGCCATTTCGTCGATATTCGCAATTGGAACATCGACGGAGCGGATTCCGACGGTGTGAGTTCGCGAGGGGCCAAATAGATGCAGCCATTCACCAAACACACCGGATTGGTTGCGCCGCTCGATCGCGTGAACGTCGACACCGACCAGATGGTGCCCAAGCAATTCCTGAAATTTCTAACGCGCGAAGGCTATGGCCGCGTGCTGTTTTACGATTGGCGATATCTTCCCGGCGAAAAGCCGAATCTGGATTTCCCGCTGAATTTTCCGCGCTATAAAGGCGCTTCGGTGCTGCTGGCGCGCGCGAATTTTGGCTGTGGGTCGAGCCGCGAGCATGCGCCGTGGGGAATTCAGGATTACGGTTTCCACGCGATTCTTGCGCCGAGCTACGCCGACATTTTCTACAACAATTGTTTCAAGAACGGTGTTCTGCCCGTCACACTTTCGAACGAGCAAATGGACGAGCTTTTCGCGCGTACGGAGAAAAACGAAGGTTACCGCGTCACAGTGGACTTAGAACAGCAGATCGTCACCGATTCCAGCGGCCTGCGCTATTCCTTCACAGTCGATCCGTTCCGCCGCGAGTGCCTGCTGAAGGGCCTCGACGATATCGGCCTAACGCTCATGCACGAGCCCGACATATCCAAGTACGAGCAGACCAAGCTGCGCGTGCCGGTCATGTACGAAGCGGTCGACGTGAAGTTCCACCAGAGTTAACCAAGCGAGCCGATCGACAGGTGTAGGAATTCCCTTGCAATTTCCCGCTCCGAAGTTTAATTCGCGCCACCTGCACGCACGGGCATTGGCCTCGATGGATCGAGTTTGCCATCGGCGCCGCTTGTGAGTGCGGCAAAAACTGGATCGTCGCGCAGCGAGAGGAACACGGCGTCGACGCGCGCTTCCATCATTTCCTTGCTGCGCACGGCGTCGTAACGCTCGTATTCGAAGAAGTGGCGCTTGAGAAGCGCGAGCGCCTTTTCGCGCTGGCCCGTTTGCGCGTAGATAGCGGCAAGGTTGTACGAAGCCGGCAGCAATGACTGATTCTCGGCCGCGATTCTCAGCGCTTCCTCACCGTGTCCATTGCCCGCCATGAATGCGGCCGCGAAGGTTAAATTGAAAGGATCGGCCGGCTCCAGCGCGAGCGCTTTCTGCACGTACTCAGCCGTTTTCGCGGAGTCGCCTTCGGAGTTCCAATAAACGGCGAGGTTGCGGTACGCCAACGCCAACGGGTACGCCTTCACGGAACTTTCCATCAGCTCGCGCCCTTTCGCAAAATTACCTTCGTGAATCGTAATTTTCCCCAGGCCGTGCAGCGCCACCGCGCGGGCAATCGGGTCAGCCGGCATGGCAAGAATCGCGTTGAACATGCTGCGGGCTTTGTCCCACTCGCCCGTTTCGTGGCGATACAGTTCGCCTAGATAGCGCATAGGCGTCGGATCGCCGGGATCGAGGCGGTTCGCTTCAGCGTAGAACTTCTCGGATGCGGGATAATCTCCTCGCATCTCAGCGTCGATACCATGGCGCAACGTGCGGACCATCCGGGCGCTCACGCGCGCATCAAAATTCGGCGGCGCGAAGTCCGGCATCTCGAGAATTTCGCCGACATCGTTAACGCCAAGTTTCTTCAGTTCTTTCGCGGCGTCCTTCGCCTTTTTCGGAAAGAGGCACTTCTGCTCGAGCACCGCGCGGTAAAGCGGGATGGCAGCGTCTTTGTCGCCCGACTTCGCTCTGTCTTTCGCGTTTTTCAGCTTTTCGTCAATTGCACTCTGGCGCTGCTTCACTTCATCATCAACGAGCTTCTCCACCTGCCCCACTCTGAGAAAGCCGTTATTGTTCTCGGCCTTGCCCACGACAGTTCCATCGGCCGTGGTCAGCACCACCACTGGCAGCTTCGCGTCGGCCGCGAATTTCGTCCCCGCAGGAGAGCGCACATCGGCCACGTCCATGGCCACACATTGCGAAGCGTAAAGCGAGAGCGTTCGCGACATCCGCAGGCTGGATTGTTTTAATTCCTCAGCCGAAGCCGGGAACCAATAAACCACCAGGACTCCCGTCGCCGGCGGATCCTGAGGAGATTGCACGTGCCACGGCACAGGGTACGTGAACTCGGGAGCGGTCGACCCGCCCATACCGCCGCCTCCGCCGCCCCCGCACGTAGCCCAATCGCTAGCCGCGAAAGCAAGCAGTATGACTACGGCAAAAAATGGAGGTAGACGCATGAAGGGTCTTCGCATTCCGGGATTATAGCAGAATCGAAATACAGCAAAACCGCCAACTTTTCTGCATCGGGACGGCTGGAACCCATACCCCACGAGCCTGTACCAGCCGCCCTTTTCCTGCACGTCGGTACAGTAGATTTTGCAAGGCTCCAGCGGTACGATTTTCACACTCGTCCATAATCCGCCGCTTAAGGAGATAAGCCTTGTTCTGCGAGCGTTGCGGTCTGAATTTCCTGCCCAGCCAATCCGTGTGCACGCGCTGTGGCGACGTCGCCACGCGCCACTGGCTCCAGTTAATGAGCCTTAGCACTCTGATGGTCGCGGTGGCAGCCAATGCCTTGCTCGCGTGCTATCTGCTGCCGCGGCGCATGCAGGGCCACGCGGCGAGCGCGCTGTTCCTCGATTGGCGGTGGGCGAACGACAAGATCTCCCTCTACGGCTGGGTGCCCGTGGCCCTCGGACTGCTCGCGTGGGACTTCCTTGTGTGGCAGGTTTCCGGCTCGCGCCCGAAAGTGAAGCGCTGGGTGACTCGCAAGTTGCTTTCCTTTGCCCTGCTGGCTAGTGTCGCCCCGTTCGTACCCGCCTGGCTTCCCGCCGGCCAGCCCGCTCCCAATTTCATGACGGCCATGCGCACGCATCCCGGCCTGCCGTCCGCGCTCGCTTGGGGAGTGATTCTGGTAGTAGTGACTCTTCTCTGCGTCAACGGCGAGACGCGCGATTCCCTGCTCGGCCACGGGAAAGCGCTAAGTCTGGTCAGCCTCGGAATCCTGCTGCTGCTTCTGACCCTGACGATTGCCGGACTCGTCGCCGCTTAGCCGGCCTTGTCAGCGCGATGGAATTCCAGTCACTGTGGCAGCATGCCGCCAAATCCATCCAGAATGGACTGAAAATCCGCATCGTTCGGAAGCGTGCCGAAGGCATGGCCGTGCCGGCCCGCGATGCGCGACGAGCAGAACGCGTCTGCGACGTCCCGCGATCCATACCGCACCAGAAGCGATCCCTGAAGCGCGAGCGCCGACCGTTCCACCAGCGTACGTGCCTCGCGTTCGGAATCGGCGCCGCTTTTGCTGCCAGCCCAGCGGCGCAAGGACGCCGCCACGTCGGAAATGAAAGCTTGCAAGCGTCGATCCGAATCGGCGCCCAATTGCATCTCCGCAATAAGCGCGTCGGCGGACCCCGGCTCTTTCGCCAGCGTCCGCAGCACGTCCAGGCAAATCACATTGCCCGAGCCTTCCCAAATCGAATAAAGCGGCGCTTCGCGATACAGCCGCGGCATCACGGATTCCTCGACGTACCCGTTTCCGCCCAGGCACTCCAGAGCTTCCCCCACGTGTACCGGGGCCCGCTTGCACAGCCAGTATTTCGAAATACCCGTTGCGATGCGCGCGAAACTCCGCTCCTGTTCGCTCGCACCCCGCGCATCGAACGCTTTCGCCAGCCGGATCATCAGCAGCGTCGCCGCTTCGGACTCAACGATCAGGTCGGCCAGGACGTTCTGCATCAGCGGCTGCTCGATCAGCCGCCGCCCAAATGCTTTTCGGTGGTTCGCATGATGCACTGCCTGCGCCGCGGCCTGCCGCATCAATGCCGCCGACGCGATGGCGCAATCCAGTCGCGTGTGGTTCACCATTTCAATGATGGTTTGAATCCCCCGGCCTTCTTCTCCAATCCGCCACGCCCACGCTCCCGTAAATTCCACTTCGCTCGAAGCATTCGAGCGGTTTCCCAGTTTTCGCTTCAAGCGCTGAATATGGAATTCGTTCTTCTTGCCCGAAGGAGTCCACCGGGGAAGAAGGAAGCAGGAAAGCCCTTTCGTCGCCTGCGCCAGAATCAGAAATGCGTCGCACATCGGCGCCGAGCAAAACCATTTGTGTCCAGTGATGAGATATTCGGCCGAATTGCCGATTCGTTCCGCGCGCGTCGTATTGGCGCGCACGTCCGAACCGCCTTGCTTCTCCGTCATGCCCATCCCAATCAGCGCGCCCGATTTCTCTGGCGCCGGAAGAAATCGCGGATCGTAGCTTGCCGAAAGAATTCGAGGTTCCCATTCGGCTGCCAATTCCGGATCGGCGCGTAGCGCGGCCACCGCTGAGTAGGTCATCGAAATGGGACACGTGTGCCCCAGTTCGTTTTGCGCGGTCAACATCAGCAGAGCGGCGCGCGCCACGTGCGCGCCCGATCGCGGCTGCGCCCACGGCAGGTCATGAACGCGGTGCTCGACGGACGTCCGTATCAAGTGATGCCACGCCGGGTGAAACTCGACCTCGTCCAAGCGATTGCCGAAGCGATCGTGCGTGCGGAGAACCGGCGCGTTCTCATTCGCTTCAAATCCCCAGCGCTGCGCCTCTTCGCACCCGAGGACTTCTCCCAACTCGCGGAGTTGCGGGTCAGCCCACGCGGCGTGCTCCCGCCCGACGGCGGCAACGAGCGTCGCGTCAGTGAGGTAGAGGTTATATCCCGAAAGCAAAGGCGGCTGGTTCGCCACCTCGTGCGTTTTGCGCGTGTCGGCCACGTCGGGCGGGTTCACATCCAGCTCCTCAACTTCTCACGGAAACCTAGTTACAGGTACTTGCAGCCTCGTGCGGCATTTCTAGCAGGTTCGCGTTCAAGCAATCCAGATATTTCGTCGCCCGACAAAATCACTAGTCGCGGTAGGTCAGATGCGTCGGGGAACGACCTCGGGGAACTCGCCCCGCCGCACAGCCACGATTATAGCCTTAAGTCTATCTTTGTCCTTTTCCTGGGTCAGAGAATCGGAATCGAACCTCGAAAGCTCCCAACGGATTCGCTCAAGACGTTCGTCGGCCATCGCGACTGACGTGATGTCATCCCAATCCCATTTGCCCTCTGTCCCGAGCAAATGTCTCTCAAGCTCGTCTGCAAACTGTTCAGCTGTAACCTTCCGCTCCCTTCCGGTATCACAGCGATAAGCACCGCGACCGCAATCATTACAAGCGGAATGACCATGAGCCACGTTGCGGAATGCAAAAAGTAGGCCGTCAGCAATGCTGGGGCAAGCAAGATGAGCAATAGGTATAAGCGACCCGGGAGGAGGTGAATTTTCCGAAAAAGAAAAACGCCTAGTGCCGCACCACAAACGAGGCCAAACTGGAGTGCATCTAATACTCGCAGTTCGGGGCTGAAACTGCCCCACGGATATTGATAACCAAAAGATTCTCTCCGCATGTAAAAGGAAATCCCTAAGATGAGTCCGGCCGCGGCAGATACCACAAGCGCGACTACGGTTTTTCCAATTCTCTCGAAGGGGTTCATGGCTGCGCTTTTCTCACACGATTGACGACACTAGTGCGTTTGTAGTACAGAAGCAACTGCTATGACTCACCGGTTAACTGCTTTAGCCGCTGCTGTCCTCTCCAGCCTTCTGGTGCTCCCGCTCGCCGCGGCAAAACACGAGATCTGGGTCCAAGTGCGCAGCCCGAATTTCATCGTCGCATCTGACGCGGGTGAAAAGCAGGCGCGCAAGAGCGCTGTCCAATTCGAGCAGATTCGGGCGGTCTTCCGGCAATCGCTCACCGTAGCCGGCGCTCATCCGAGCCCAGTGATCACAATTCTGGTAGTCAAAGACGAAGACTCGATGCACGCGCTGCTGCCCGAGTACTGGTCGAAGGGTCATGTCCACCCGGCGGGGATTTTTTTCAGTTGGATGAGTCAGTTCTATGGCGCGGTGCGGCTCGACGCCCAACAGAAGAATTCTTACGAAACCATCTACCATGAGTATTACCACTCGCTGACGCTTCCCTATTTTCCAAATCTTCCGCTCTGGGTCGCCGAAGGCCTCGCCGACTTTTACGGCAACACCGAAATCAGCAACGACGCCGCACGCATGGGTCTGCCGGACGAAGCGCTCGTTTACGAGCTCCATCACGGCTTCATGCCCCTCGATGCCTTGTTCAAAGTCGACCACAATTCGCCCTTCTACAACGAAACAAACAAAACGGGCCTCTTTTACGCGGAGTCCTGGGCGCTCATACACTATCTTATGGTGGCCGATCACGAATCGCACCGCCCGATGCTAATGGCCTATCTCGACGCGCTCAATGCCGGCGCCACGCGGGACGAAGCCGCGGCCAAAGCGTTCGGCAATCTCAAGCAGCTCGAGACGAATCTGAAGCACTATACCGACGGTTCCACCTTCACGTATTTGAAGGCGCCTCCTCCATCCACAATTCCTGATGGCGACCTGCAAGTACACGAGTTATCGGACGCCGAAGTGGACGCGGTAAGGGGCGGCTTCTTTGCGACGCGCTCACGCACGCAGGAAGCGCGTCCCCTTCTCGAAGAAGCGCTGCGCCTCGATCCCAAGATCGCAGCCGCGCATCAAAATCTCGCGATGGTCGAATTTCTCGAAGGCAATCGCAAGAAGGCGCTTGAGGCCGCTTCGCGCGCCATCGAACTCGATCCGAAGAACGCGCTCACGCATTACCTCCGCGGATATCTGGTGTCTAGCGAGAGTAGAAACGTCCGCGATCCCCAAATTGAAACCGACCTCCGCCAGGCGATTGCGGCGAATCCTGACTTCCTGCCGCCCTATGCCTTGCTTGCCGTCTATCTCGCGGGAGGAAACGAAAATCTTCCGGAGGCGATGACGTTCGCGCAAAAGGCAGTTTCCATCGAGCCCGGGAATCCGAACTACGTCCTCAGCATGGCGCAAGTACTGGCGCCCATGCGGCGCTTCGACGAAGCACAGATGTTCGCCCTGCGCGCCCGCGCTTTAGCTCCCGACGCGGAGCAGCGCGCATCCGCAGATCAGTTCGTTTCCTATCTCCAGCAGCTTCGCGATTTCGACAGCCGCAGGAACCAGCCGCCCGTCGAAGCATCTTCACGCGGGACACATGCCGCCGCGCCGGAAAGCGCTCGCGCGTTTTCATCTTCCGATGACGGCGGCCTGAATAACGCCAAGAATGCGGAAGGCAGCATCACCAAGGTGAGTTGCAGCGGAAACGAAATGATTGTTGGCATCACGACTCGCGACAATCGCAACCTTACGCTGCACGCGCGGGACTATAAGCGAGTCAACTACGATCAGGACGTCGCTTTCGCCACCAGAGATTTCGAAGCCTGCACGCAGCTCGAAGGCCACACCGCGTCCATTGATTACCTTGTTGTCCCAGGTAAGCGATACGACGGCGAAATCCAAAACGTAGAAGTGGAGCAGTGAGCTAGTACAACGGGCGCCGGAAAACGGCTACTGAGTTTCGCTGGCTTGGTACACGATACGGCCGCCGGCGATGGTCATAACGACGGAAAGCTTGAGCAAATCGCGCGGCGGGATTTGAGTAATGTCGCGCGGGAACACTACGATGTCCGCCAGCATGCCGGGCGCGATCGTGCCTTTGCGAGCCTCTTCGAATTCCGCGTACGCTGATCCTATCGTGTAGTCGCGCAGGCATTCGTCCATCTTGAGTTTTTCCTCGGGATGCCAGCCGCCCTGGGGTCCGCCGCCCGGTAATGCACGCGTGACGCACGAATAGATTCCGCGCAGCGGATTGATTGACTCAACTGGGAAGTCCGTGCCAAACGCCAGATGCACCGCGTTTTTTTCCATCGTGCGCCACGCATACGCGCCTTTAATGCGCTCGGGTCCGATGCGATCCGTGGCCCAGCGTTGGTCGTCAAGCAGGTGCGAAGGCTGCATTGAAGCAATCACGTCGAGCGAAGCGAATCGCGCCAAGTCCGGGGGCGAAACAATCTGCGCGTGCTCGATGCGGTCGCGGCGATCGCGCGGCCCGTTCGCGCTGCGGACCGCTTCAAACGTATCGAGGGCGACGCGGTTCGCGCGGTCACCGATCGCGTGAAACGCAACTTGGAATCCCGCCCGGTCGCGTTCGATCGCAAACGCTTTCAGTTGCGCGGGATCGAGGCGCAGAATGCCGGAAGTGCTGGAGTCATCTGAATACGGCGCGATCATGGCGGCCGTGCGTGAACCGAGGGACCCATCGAGGATCGCTTTCAGTGCGCCCGTCTTGAGCCACGGATCGGTGGTCCCGCCCGCGCGGCGCATCTCTTCGAGCTGCTCGATCGGCAAGACGAACGGAAGCCATTCTGTGATCCGTGCTTTCAACTTCCCTTCCCGCTGCATCTGCTGGTAGACGAGGAAATTTTCCCAGCCGAAATTGTCATCCTTCGTCTGGCTCATTACTGAATTATCCTGCAACGACGTGACTCCATATTTCGCCGCCTCGTCGATCGCGAGCTCCAGCGCACGGCGGCGCTGAGCCGCCGAATACGGCGGAACGCTGTGGTAGACGAGGTTCATCGCCGCGTCTTCTTCGAGCATTCCGTTCGGCTCGCCCGTATTTGGGTCATGCTCGACGTGGCCGCCGGGAGGGTCGGGGGTCGATCGAGTGATGCCGGCGATTTCAAGCGCGCGTGAATTGGCCACCGCAACGTGGCCGTCGACACGGCCGAACAGCATGGGACGGTCCGCCGCGACCGCATCGAGATCCTGCCGCGTGGGAAATTTCTTCTGGGCCCACATGGTGTGGTCCCAGCCTCGGCCGGTCATCCATTCTCCCGCCTTGAAATCCTTCAGCCGTTCGCGGATGCGTTCCTGAAATTCCAAAAGCGATTTTGCGCCTTCGAGATTCACTTCAAGCTTGGCGTAACCGGCGCCAGCGAGGTGGACGTGCGCGTCGTTGAATCCCGGCATCGCGAATTGCCCGTGCAGATCGATGACCCGCGTGTTCGGTCCGATCCATTGCTTGAAATCGGGAGATTTCAAAACGTCGAGCCGTTCGGCGGAACTCGCCGGAGCATCGCCGATATCCGCAATCGATTCTCCCCGGATGGCGACCGCGCTGGTCCCCGGATGTTTTGCGTCCATCGTATAAATTTTGCCGTTTACGAGGACGATGTCCGCAGGCTCTTGGGAATTTGCTGCGCTGGATTTAGCAGAGCCGTGATGCACCGCGCTTGGCGCGGACACAAACGTCGCGGCGCACGCGGCTGCGAGAACTATGGGAACAAAATGGCGAGTCATTCTAGGGTTGGACGCCGGCAGTAGATAGCGCGATCAAAAGCAGCCGCTTCAAACCGAGTTCGCGCTCTGTTGGGTCATACCATTCCGCGAGAGTATGCGACCCGCCGCCTTTGCCGCCGCCGCCAATCGCGATGGCTGGAACGCCGGCCGAAAGAGGAATATTCGCGTCGGTGGAGCTGCGCTCGGGACGCGAACGGTTGCCTAAATAGCGTTCGACACTTTGCACCGCCTCGGAAAAGGGAGAGTTTTCAGAAATCTTCCCAGCGGGGCGGGCGCCGAGCGACCGAAATTTAACTTCAAGAGGGTCGAAATCCAGCCGCGCGTCGGGCATCGCTCCCATTTCTTCTTTGATTCCCGCTTGCATGGCATCGCGCAGCGCCGACTCCATGCGATTGAGCTCCGCTTCATCTTCGGAGCGCAGATCGATCTTCACCACGACGCGCGCCGGGATGGAGTTCACCGACGTGCCGCCCTCGATGATGCCAAAATTGAAGGAGCTTCGCGGGTCGTTCGGCAGACGAATCGAAGAAAAGCGCACGATGCCGCGGGAGAGAGCCGTGATGGGATTCGGCGCGCCGAAATCGGACCAGCTGTGCCCGCCGGGACCCGTAATCGTAACTTCGAATCGGCGCGACGCGATGCCTTGCGTGGTCACGTGGTCTGTCGAAGCGCCGTCTACTGCAATCACAGCTGAAAGGCGCGAGCCATAAGACTCAACGAGTGCGCGAATGCCGCGCAAGTTCCCTTCGCCCTCTTCGCCAACATCCGCCGCCAGCACGATGGTTTTCGTCGTAGCGATGCGCGATTCGGCGAGCGCGCGCGCGAGGCCGAGCAGCGCCGCCAGGCCTGCGCTGTTGTCCGAAATGCCCGGCGCTTCGAGGCGGCCGCCGTTGCGTTTCACACGGACATCGGTTCCCGCCGGAAAAACGGTGTCCAAATGCGCCGCGAAAAGAACCACGTCTTTCGCGTCCGAACCCGGCCACACAGCGATGACGTTTCCTGTTTTGTCCGTCTGCACTTTGAGCCCGGCGGCCTCGAACTCCTTCTTCATGAACTCGCCGCGCGGACCTTCGCCAAATTCCGGCGCGGGAATCTCGGTAATCTGAATCTGCCGTTCGGTGAGCCACGCGGAATTCTTGTCGATCCACGCAAGCCCGCGGACGCAACGAGGATCCTGCGCGAGCTTTTCGATTGAGTCTTCGGCGGCGCGAGCGGACATGGCGGCCATCAAAAGAAAGATACAGGAGATGCGGACGAGTTTCACGAAATTAGTCGCGCGAATGTTAGAGCCAGTCGCCGGGAGCGTAAACATCGAAGCACCGGCTCAGCGGCCCACCGACGCGCCGACGAGCGCGAGGATTTCCTTTTCGGTCAGGATGCGCTCGGACTGTTTCGCGGTGTTGTAGATGCGGTCGACGAGCTCGTCGGTCGCGGGGATGCCGCGCTTTTCGAGCCAGTAAATCACGTTGGATTTGCCGCTTAGCGGGCCGACCTCGATGATTTGCTCGAGGCCGAAAAGATGCGACGGCACTCCGCTGTAAATTGAATTCGCGAGTTCTTCGTCGTTCTTCTTGTACGCCTTGACGATGGCGGCGGCGTGAACTCCGGTAGCTGTTCGAAACGCATCGCGCCCGACGATGGGATAGTTTGGCGGAATCGTTGTGTGTGTGGCCTTCGCGACAGCGTCGGAGTACTGCTTCAGCTTCGAGAGGTCCTGGTCGATCGCGCCGAGCAGGCGAAGATTGACGAGCATCATCTCCATCGGCGTGTTGCCGACGCGCTCGCCGAGCGCCAATGCTGCCGCGTGGACCTGGTCGGCGCCACCCGCGATGGCGGCGATGGAATTCGCCACGGCGAGGCCGCGGTCGTTGTGCCCGTGCCAGTCGACGCGGATTTTTTCGCCGCTCGGTTTCACGACTTCTTCGATCGCGAACTTCACAAGGTTGAAGGCGCCGCGCGGCGTAGCGTGGCCCACGGTATCGCAGAGCACGATCGCGCGGGCCCCCGCGCGAATCGCAGTCGAGTAAAGCGTGATCACGGTGGGAGGATCGGTGCGCACCGTGTCTTCGGTGACGTACATCACGGACAGTCCGGCGGAAACAGCGAAGGTGACTGCTTCCTCGGTGAGGCGCTGGAGATGGTCGACCGTCCAATCCTCGACGAGGCGGCGAATGGGGCTCGAGCCGAGAAACGTGGCGGCTTCAATCGCGACGCCGACGCGCTGGGAAATTTCGATAATCGGCTTGATGTCGTTCTTGTGCGTGCGCGCGGCGCAGTTCGGACGGATCTTCATCCGCGAATTCACGATCTCGCGCGCGAGCGCTTCGGTGTCAGCGACCGCTCGAGGGCCCGCGCCCGGGAGGCCGATGTTCACCGTGTCGATGCCGAGATCCTCCATTAGGTGGAGGATTTCGATTTTTTCGCCGATGGAAGGATCGCGGACCGACGGATTCTGCAATCCATCGCGAAGCGTTTCGTCGTCAAGCATCACTCGTCGGCCGGCGGGAATTTCCGGGCCCGCGTACGAGTTCCAGTCGTGGATGAGTTCGGTTTTCACAAGTTTCAGTAGCGCAAGGTGTAGCTGTGCGGCGCTTGCGAGAGATCGGGGGTGTAGAGAGTTTTGCAGAACTCGCAGCGGTAGACTTCGACTTTCTTGCCGATGAGCGCTTCGATGTCCTTCGGATAGTCGTACCAGCGCTTCAGGTGGCCGCAGCAAATTTTGCCCTTCGCGTCTTTTTCATCGCACGCGCGCTGCGTGGCCTTCTTGGACTTTACTTTCGTGGGCGCGGGCGGTTCGGCCTCGGCGACGGCGGCAGCAACGGGCGCGGTGGCAGCAGCGGCGGCAGGCGCGGGTACGGCTGGCGCGGGCGGAGCAGGCGTAGCGGAGGCTACGGGTGCCGTTGGAGCAGCCGGGGTTGCCGGCGTGGCTGGTGTCGCGGCCGCAGGTGTTGGAGTTTCTGGAGCGTTTGCGTCAGCCATTTTGTTCGACTCCTGTCGAGAAATCGTTTACCAACGACGCCACCGAGTGCGCGTTTACGTATCTTACTTGAACCATTTCGGGCAATCCAAGCGGGGAATGAGCGCGTTCCCTGCGGCTTGCTTCGCGTCCGAGCAGCGAAGCCGCGATTCTACATGATTTGAAGGCAGTGACGGGTGACGAGTGACAAGTAACGAGCGCCGAAAAATACGGAAGGCGAAGAAAAAGGGAAGAAAGAAATTGAAAACTGGAAACTTGAATCCAGCGACGATTAGAAAGTGCCGCTTCTCTTTGTTTTGAACGAGATACGGCGAGTTCTAATTGGTAGCCTCTGTCGATTAGAAATGTCGGGAAACGCGGGGAGTGACGGGTAATTTCAATCGCGGCGATGAGATCAGAAAAGAGCCGGCGAGACGCCTGGGCTCCGCTCGGGATAGACTCTGGCGCTACGGGGGCTTTGCGCGTGGCCGCAATTTGTGCGGCGCCGCAGCGGGCGTCCGCCGCGGCGGACTGCGTCCTACGGAGGCAAGAGAAATGCTTGCCCGTCGCTGCTTCGCGATGTGAACTGTTTTTCATTTTTAGTTTTCCTACTGCTCTACGTCTTGACTGCGGAACCGCTCACTGCGGTACTACCGACTGCGGTACTTCTTGATGCGGAACATCTCATCATCCGACTTCGAACCACACTACTTGGATGAGTTGCGGGCGCGGTGCGTTGCCTGCGTCGGATTCGAGGCTAGGGAATTTGTGGGATCGGGATATTCGAGTGAGACCAGGTAGAGGCCTTCGGCTGGGACCGTGGGGCCGGAGCGAGAGCGGTCGCGGGCCTCGAAGATTTGCGGAATGTCGGCCGGAGCTAGCCTTCCCTTGCCTACCTCGAGGAGCGTGCCTACGATTTTGCGAACCATGTAACGCAGGAAAGAGCGGCCACGGACTACGTAGGCGATTTCGTCATGCTCCGAGTCATGGCCGGGATCGCGCCCGGGATGGCGAACGACTTCGGAGGAGTGAATTACGCGCGTCATTTCGCGCTCGCGGTCGTCGTCTTCCGAGCCTGACGAGGCGGCGAACGTTGTGAAATCGTGCTCGCCTTCGAAATGGCGGGCTGCGGCGGCCATGGCGGGCTCATCGAGCGGACCGGAATAGTGGAACGCGCGGCGGTAGTCGAAGGGGGGCAGAACCTGGCCGCGATAAATTCGATAGCGATACGTTTTGCCCTGGGCCTGCCAGCGGGCGTGGAAGTCGGGGCCGACTTCTTCGGCGCCTACGATTCGAATTGCGGGAGGCAGCAGCGCGTTGAGGGCGCGCTGGATTTCCGCGGCTGGGAGCTGCGATTGCGTTTTGAAATGCGCGACTTGTCCCAGGGAGTGGACGCCCGCGTCGGTGCGGCTTGCGCCCTGGATGAAAATGTTTTCCTGGGTTATTTGGCGGGCGGCTTCGGTGACGGCGCCTTGGATCGTCGCGAGGCCTGGCTGGAGCTGCCAGCCGTGGAAGTCCGCGCCGTCGTAGGCGAGAGTGAGTTTGATGTTGCGCATGGGGAGTTGTCAGATTATCGGCAGTGGCGGGAAAAGGCAATGTAACCGCAGATGATCGCAGATAAACACTGATGTGAGCCGGTGGCGAGCGCTTCGCGTAGGTTACCGCCGCCTAGTCCGAGTCTCGCGAACCACCGCACGGCCGTCATCGCTCCGAAATCGTTATCATCCTGAGTGGACCAGGCCAGGGTCCGCGAGGATCTCAGCGTCCACTTGAATCGGACGCGGGCGACTCGGACTCGGATGCGGCTAGCTCAAAGCGCCGGAAGGCCGGTCCTGCGAACAGGGCGACACCCAGCATGAGGATTACCGCGGCCGCAACTGCGAGGCGTTGCTTCCTGGAAAGGTGCGTCATACGTTTGGCTTAGGAAATATGCTGCGCGGATTTGCCATACTGGATTAAACACGAAAAACGCGCCCGGGTTGCGGGTACGGTGGTACTAGCGAGGCATTACGGGCAGTGCCTTACGGAAGGCCCACTACGGATGGACGCGCGAGAAACGGGAGCCGGGGCGCGTGGCGGTGCCTCCGGCGCGGCAAAGCGGGCAATCGGCTGGCTCGTAGCTGGGGACGTCTATTTCGAGGAGAGCGCGGGCGGGGACATTCAGTTCGAGGCGGCCGCCGCTGCGATCGATGAGCGCGCCCGTGGCGACGGCCAGGGCGCCTTCCTGCTCGACTACGCCGATGGTTTCGCGCGTCGAGCCGCCGGTGGTCCAGACATCTTCGATTACCAGGACGCGCTCGCCGGGCTTGAGTTCGAAGCCCCGGCGGAGGGCCATTTGGCCGGAGCGGTCGCGTTCGACGAAGAGCGAGCGAACGCCGAGGGCGCGCGCGACTTCGTAACCGATGACGATGCCGCCGAGCGCCGGCGAAACCACGCAAGCGATTGAGAGGTTGCTGAAAAGGTCGGCCAGGGCGCGGCCCAGAGCTTCGGCGTGCTGCGGATGCGCGAGGACGAGCGCGCACTGGATGTAGGTGGCGCTGTGGCGTCCGCTGGACAGCTCGAAATGGCCTTGGCGGATCGCGCCTACCTGTTCGAGAACCTTGAGAATTTCGTCACGTTTCATGGCGCGTCGCGGCGGCGGGCGAACTGCAAAGTGCGCGCAGCCGACGGCGGTAGCCTAAAGGCGCAGGCCGGAAGTGTCAATGTAAAGCTGGCCGCGCCACGGGGTAGTGGGGCTTCTTAACTAGAAACTGCTCTTGCAACTTGAGGACGGATACCAATAGCATGGGCCTTCGAGCGGCGTCGTTTTCAATCGCGGCCGCTCTTGTAGGATCGTAATTCTCCGGTGAGCGATTTACAGATGATCAAGTGCCGCGTCCACGGCTTGCAAGAAGAGACGTTCGTTTGCCAGCACATTGCGCAGTCACTGCACAGTGGAGTTCCAGTTGGGTTCCACTGGTCCTCGGAGCAAACTGACTCCCGCCCTGATGCGTGGTGCTCGGCCTGTGAACAAGAGCGGCTTGGGGCGGGAAGCGACTGGACCCCCGAAGTGGAAAAGAAATTTGGGGTCAAGTTGCTTTGCGGGGCATGCTATGACTACGCAAAATCCAATTGGTCCAACGGGCGCAAGCTTACTCAGTAAAACCTCAGGAACTCACACCTCGCGGCTGGTCTAATCAAAAGAGCCTACTACCGTCACACACGTCAAATTGACAGGAGTGCGAGGGTCGGATATTCTGCTAAATTCGAAAGTGACTTTAAGGAGCGCTGAATGCCGGGTGGAACAGCTGTAAAGCACAAGAAGAAGACGAAGTCGGTGTTGAAGAATATTCGCCAAACGGCGACGCGGGAAGCGATGAATCGCATGAACCGCACGCGGGTGCGGTCGGTGATCCGCAAGATGCGCACGGCGCTGACTGCGGGCGATGTGGCCGAGGTTGAGAAGCTGGCGGGGCCGACGTTTTCCGCGCTGGACAAGGCGATCCGCAAGCGGACGCTGTCCGAGAACACGGCGAACCGCTACAAGTCGCGGCTGGCGATCGCGTTGAATTCGCTGCGAGCCAAGACGAAAGCGTAAGCAAGCCTGAAGGATTTGCGGGGCGTTCCGGTTTGCCGGGACGCCCTATTTTTTTGCGCGGACGCCCTATTTTTAACCGACGCGTGTCAGGCGGCCGAGGTAGCGGAAGTGAGGCGGGCGACGAGAAATTCCATGAACGCGCGCGGATTGGGATTCGAGGACTTGAGCTGGCTATCGGCATCGGCGAGCGCGACTAAACCGGCAAGCAAGTCCTTTTTCGAGACGCGATGCGCGTTGCGCAACGCCGCTTCAGCTTCTCCATCGCGATACATCCCGAGCAGCTGGCGCGCCTGAAACGGATTTGTATTCGGAGAGAGGGCGCGCGCTTCGACGAGCTTGCGGTACCGGAACGCGAGCGCGCCGACGATCATGGCGGGCTGTTCGCCTTCGCGAAGCAGATTATCGAGAAAATGCATCGCGGCGTCGCGCTGGCGGCCTGCGAGCATGTCGGCGAACTGCCAGACGGTGTTGCGCCGGGCGGCGACGACGAGGGCTTCCACGTCAGCAGAGGTGATGCTGGCGCGGCCCAGCGTGTAGGACGCAAGTTTTTCGAGCTCGATGCGGATGCGGGCGGGCTCGTTGTTCAAAATGTCGGCGAGCAGCGCGGCGGCTTCGCGATCGATTTTCGCGCCGAGATCCTTGGCCATTTCCCCGGCCAGCGCGGCGGCGGATTCGGCGCCGATCGAAAGATCGACGACGAGTGCTTTTTCGCCGAGCAGCTTGAAGAATTTCAGGCGGCCGTCGAGCTTGGCTGCTTCGATGAGCAGTATCGTGAACGGCGCTGGCGAATTCAAATATTCTTCGAGCGCGGCGGAGATTCGATCGCGCGCCTTGTCGCCGAGCTTGTCGATGGACTCGGCGTCTTGAACGATGAGCACCTGGCGGGGCGCTAGCATTGGAAGAGTTTGCGCGCGCTGGAAAACTTCGTCCCACGCACCGGCGCCGCCTTCGATGCGGGCGACGGCCCAGTCGCGAGCGCCTTCGGGAACGAACGCGTCGATAATTTTGTTGCGGCAGAGATCGCGGAGATAGACGTCCGTGCCATGCAGAACGATGGCCGGCACGGCTTTGCCGCGCGCGAGACGTTCGATGAGTTTTTCGGGAGTGATGCCCGGCACTAGAATTTCTCCAGGACGTTTGCGACTAGTTTTGACGCGAAGTCGCGCGACATGCGCTCCAGCGCCGGGCCGCTTTCTTCGAAGAAGCTTTGCACGTCGGCGGAAATTTGATACTGCTCGCGGAAAGTCATGTCGTCGTTTTGATAGACGGGCTTTTTCGTGGAGCTGTCGATGAGCTCGACTTTCGCGTGCACGGTCACGAGCATGGTGGTGACTTCGCCGCTGGTGGCGTCGAAGAGAACCGGCGTGGTCTCGATCGAAAGGATCGTGCCGTGGAGCACCGCGTCGGCAGAACCTTGGTCCTGAATGATGCGATATTTTGTGCGCGTGATGAATTCGCGGATCACGGCTTGGGTGAAGCGCTGCTCGATGCGGTAGCGCGTGGTGTCGTTCGTGAATGCCGGGACGGCGATGGTCTGCCACGCGGCGGGCAGCTGCGCGGCGCGGCCTGCGACGTGGTAGCCGCAAGAGGCGGAAAAGAGCATCGCTGCGATGAGCGCCGCAAGTACTGTGGCTTGGCTCGCGCGCCGATTTTCAGGACGCCGACTTCGCACTGGCAGTTAATTCCTCCGCGATGCGCACCGCGTTTGTGGCTGCGAGGCGCAAGTTGTCCGCGACGCCCCAAAACCACACGCCATTCGCCACGTTTGGATCGGGCTTGATTTCGGCAAGCTGAATTTCGCTTTCTCCCGCGACGCTCACGTTCGTCGGGGCCGGATCGCCGGCTGCTGCGAACTTCACGCCCAGATTCGCCAGCGCGGCTTCGAGTTGCCCGACCGGCGGCGCCGAAGCGAATTCGGCGTACGCCGCGAAAGCATAACCGTAAAACACCGGCGCTTGCACTAGCTGAATCGCGGGAACCGGCGCGCGGCCCGCGAGAAACTGCGCCACGTCGCGAGCAATTGCCGCGCGCGTGTCTTCGAGGCTCGGCTTGCTCGACTCGCCGTAAGCGGAGAGCAAATTGAACGCGACTTGAACATCGAAAACGGTTTGCGCGGTGGGGTGGAACGAGAGCAGGTTCGTGGTCTGGGTCTCGAGTTCGTCAATACCGGGCTGATCGCGCTCGGAGACGGGCGGGAAGAAAAGCAGTATCACGCGCTGCGGAGAAAATCGCGACAGGCCGGCGGCCATCGTGCAGGCAATTATCACCGGCGAGGCCGGCGACGAGTACAGCGCGGGTGGCGCGGAACCGCTTGCAGCTGAATCGGCACGCGTTGGAAGACGTGGCGGAACAGCTTGAGCGAGCGAAGGAATCCAAGTAGCCGCGCGTCCGGTGGCGGCGAGCGTGCCGCTGAGATCGATTACGCTCGCGCCAGCGCGCTGCGCGGTGGCCCAATTTGCCGCGGTGCTCGCGGTGACTCCAGCGAAAAATGCGAGCCCAATGCCTTCGAAGCTGTCTTCGTCGAGCGCGCGGATGAACGTAGGTTCGCCGGCTGCTTCGGTCAAAGTGCCCGCGGCGATGCTTTCGTCGAGCAGGACGATTTCGGAAGTTGGAAAGTTGCGCTCTTCGAGAACTAACTTCAATTCTTTTCCGCGCAGAGAAGATGCACCAACGATGGCGACGCGAGTGGCGATTCCGTGGCCGCGGGACACGGGCTAAGCGGTCCGTGAGGCAGGCCGATGGCGGAGATAACGCACCACCTGTAACACGACGCCGTGAAGGGTGTAAGCACTTGCGATCAGGAGCAAAGTGGCGTGAGAGAACAGAACAACCGCGCCGATGAGTAAGAACAGAAGAAGAATCGCCAGCGACGGCTGACGGCGCGTCCATCGAATGTCCTTGAAGCTGTAGTGCCGCAGCGAGCTGGACATCAGCACGCCCAGCGCAACGACCAGGGCCAGCCAAAGTATCGACAAGCGAACGTCCTGAATGGGGCCAAACGCATGAACCATCGCGGCGATCATCCCAGCCGCGGCTGGGGTGGGCATGCCCGCGAAATATTTGTTGCCCCCCGGCGCCATGCCTTGAATGTTGAAGCGCGCGAGACGCCACGCACAGCAGCCAACAAAAAAGAATCCGACGAGCCAGCCCAAGTTGATCAAGTGCAGGCCTCCGGGCAAACCGACGGCCGCCAGCGAACGAACTCCCCAGGCGTAGGCGAGGACGGCGGGAGCGATGCCGAAACTGACGACGTCGGCGAGCGAATCGAATTCGCGGCCGAATGCGCTGTTGGTGCCCATCAGACGAGCGATGCGGCCATCGAGAGTGTCAAATAGAAACGCGATGCCGATGGCGCGGGCGGCGTTGTCGAAGTCGGAGGGCTGGCCTTCAAACGTAGCGAGAACGGCGTAGTAGCCGCACATCATGTTCGCGACGGTGAAAATGCTGGGAAGGATGTAGATGCCGCGGCGAAGACGATGATTGCGGAGCGGCCGCGGATGCGCGGCGTCGGTGCCGATCGGATCTATGCCGTTGAATTCCATTTTGCGAGGATGCTTGAGCCGCCTTTCACCGCCTGCCCGCGCCGCACAACCACTTCCGCTTTTGCAGGCAGCCAGACGTCAACGCGCGAGCCGAATCGAATCATGCCCACGCGTTCACCGAGCGAAACATTCTCGCCCTCAGACTTCCAGCATAGCACGCGGCGCGCAATCGCTCCGGCGATTTGTTTGAAGACCAAGGTGCCCCCGGGGGTGGAAATCGAGATTATATTCTGCTCGTTTTCGATGGAGGCGCGGGAGCGGAATGCGGCATAGAAGCGGCCGGGGCGATATTCGACGCGCGTGATTTTTCCAGCCACGGGAGCGCGCTGCACGTGCACGTCCCAGACGGCGAGAAAAATCGTGACGCGATGGCCGGGCTGGGAATCGAACGGTTCGTCCACGATTTCGACCACGTGGCCGTCGGCAGGCGAAACAACTGTTCCGGGATCGGAAGGGATAACGCGATTCGGATCGCGAAAAAAATACAGCACGAAAAGGCCCAGAAAAATCAGCACTCCCGCGGGCCATTTCCACCCGGCCACCGCGAAGACGGCGCCGATCAGCAGCAGAGGGGCAGAAAATGTATAGCCTTCTTTGCGCATGCAGGTAGACGGGTCTCCGGGATCCGAAAAAAGCGCATCTGTGCACTTACGTCAGCGAATACACCAGTATTGTACGACAGATGTGACCGGCGACCGGTTGCGTTAGCGGTGATGCGCGCCGTTCTGGTGACGAGCCACAATCATTTCCATGCGATCTTTGAGGTTCAATTTCATTTTTTTGAGTGTTACTTCCAGCACCAGGAGCTCTGAATTTACATACGGTTCTTTGACGAGTTGTTGAAGCTGGGATTCACAGCGGGAGTGCTCTTCGGCGAGGGTTCGAAACTCTATATCGTTGGCCAACAGGGATTGTCGTATATCGTCCGACGTAACGGGCATCAGTTCCCTCCTGGTTGGAGCGAGCGTTCACATAGCTGTAACAATTATCATATTGCAGAGCGGGATGCAATGCTGGAACGGTTCCACCTTGGAAACGCATACACGGAGCACGGGTTTGACCGGCGCGGCCAGCCTTAAAATGGACTCCTGTGTACAAATCAAGAATGAAAATGTGGCTACCTTTCGCGGCGTGGTGCGCAGGCGCGATTCTTTGCGGGTTGTTAGATCACGCTCGCCGGTCTTCCATTTTTCTCTCTATTTATTTCCCAGTGGCAGCTGTTGCTGTGGTCGTGGCAACAAGGAAGCATCGCTCTCTAAATTACAAATTCGAGCTCGCGGAACCCGGCGTTGTTCGCAGCCCTTTGGGATTCGCGGTTCGTGTTTCCAATTCCTGCCTGAGCTATGCGGAAGGCAACCACGAGATATCGTGGCACCCGGTGTCTACGAATAGGGCCGTCGGGCGATTCGACCTTTCCGAGCAAGCAATCGATGGAGGGGATGCTCCGTTTGCATCAGAACCAATCGACGCTAGGAAGAAGCAAGCAGTCGCGAAGGCAGTGAGATCGGCTTTGATGGACCTACAATTCGTCGACGCCGGGAAGATCCGTCCGAAACGAAGATTAGCTTAATCTGACTCCAGCCGACTCGAGTTTGTTGAGTCGCGATTAATTCTTGTGCGCCGCGACATACGCCTTAGCTTCCCGCCCGACGATCTCCACAAGGTTTCCCATCGCCACTTGCACATCGATCAAGTGCAGTCCCCATTCGTTCAGCGTGTTTCCGCCGACAACCACATCGCCGACGATTTCGTTCGTCCGTGGCCCCGCGGGATCGCCATGCACGGTAACAGCAAGATATGACCCGTTTTTATCCGAAATGCACTCGGCGGTAAGAAGCCCGGGGACGCCTACAAACGGGGTGTCGATCGGCTGCGCGGGCGTCACCCACGGTTTCTGCTCAGCGGATGCATCGCTGATGAAACTTTTCCTGTTGTTCAAGTAGGCGTGCAATTCGCCACTGCCGCCCGCGAGCGCCGCTGGATTCGTACAGGCCGCCACCATCCCTGCACCTTCCACTTTGCCGAAGAGAGTATTCGCAGGCGGCGGCACATTGGCCCGGAACGTAGCGTACGCAATCGCGCATCCCGTTTGCGCTGCTGAATGGCACAGCGGCATCTTTTGAAACGCGCCTCCCACGTCTTTGCCCTGTGGCACCGAGAGATTGGTTCCCATCAACATTGCGGAAACGATTCGAGCTTGCACGGGCTTGCCGTCAATCTCGTTCTTGATCAGCTTCGTCAGCACGTTCGCGCCTTGCGAATGCCCGATCAGAACCACGCCGCGGCCCTGATTGTCGTGCGCGAGATAATAGTTCCAAGCGTCGAGCACGTCGTTGTAGGCAAGCGCGCGGTCGACGGTCATCGGGTTTCCGGTGAACATGGCGCGCAACGCCGTGAGTGTAGCCTGGCGGTACATAGGCGCATACGGACGGCACTGCGATGCAAAGCGCGCAAATTGCGCCTCGACCACGCGCTTTTCTTCCACGCCGGGAATCATGTCGCTGTTCGGACCCGGATAATTCGACACGGTCGGGTACACGTAAAAGCAGTCAATCGGAACATTCGGATTCGCTGCCCAAGTTTCGCGCGTGAGCTTGCCGTCGGCGGCGACAACGGTCGTCGTGAGATCAATCGCGCATGCGTCCTGACGGCCGGGCCGGCAGAGCCAAAAGTCCGGATTGCTGTAATCATTCTTGGCCGGAGCCGGCGCGGCGGCAGGCTTCGATTGTTCCTGCGCTGGCGCCACAACTGCCGCTTGCGCGCGAGCTATGCCCGCGGTGGCGCAAGCACTGACTAGCAAGAAAATTGCGATGAGTCGTGGCGACATGTTTCTCCCGGATCGATTTATTTTGAGGCGGAATGATAGCCTGGTCGACACGAGCGAGACAACTGGCAGGATTCGTTAGCGGTGGGTCAGCTTCCGGTAATACGGGTGGTCTCAATGGGTCGATGCAACACTAACTCGAAACCCCACCCGGAGGGCTTTCAGCGGCTAAGGATCGTTCGCGAGGGTTGATTCAGCCGAAACACCCTCCTGGCTAGGTCTGGTCGAGCACAGCCGGACAGATCGGTTCTCTAGTGGGAAGCATTGTCGGACCAACAGCTTAGGTGGTGTTGCATCGACCGGTTGAGCTGGCACGACTAATCGGGACTTTCGCGCCAAGTTACGGGCCTCTGATCCTGAAGACGCAGTAAACCCTGAAACCGGCCGGGTGGAACCTCAAGTGGCGCTGGAGAGCGCTTTCATCGCACTGTCACGCTCGATGAGCGTCCGCAGTACGGTTTCCAGGGCCACCTTTCCTTTTCGAGAACCAACCTCTTTGCCTTCAAACTCGATCCATCCTTCGTTGAAACCATCGAGCATCTGAATGCGCGGCTCAGGGTTCTTCATGCCTTGTGATTTGAAGAGCGCCTCCCACATCTCACGCGGTACTGCTTCCACTCTCACGGGACGGCCCAATAGATTAGCGTAGGTGGTAGCGATTTCCGTCGGGGTCACACGATGGGGCCCTTCCAACTCGATGACCCGGTGGCCGTTCCACGTTTCCTGGAGCAGTTCGGCAGCTAAGCGCCCGATGTCGGAAGTGGCAACCATAGGCACCGGTTTATCCGGGGCTGCAGGAAGCTTTGAATCGCGCCGTTCTTCGCTGGGGCAACGTCCCAGGCAGAGTTCTCCATGAACCATGCTGGCCGCAGAAAGGTGATTGCCATCGGCAGCTTTCGGAGCGCTTGCTCGATGATGCTATGCTGTGTTAGCAGGTTTGAGCGCGTTGCCTGTGCCCCGATCGTCGATAAATATACGACTCTACGCGGGCGCGCCGCGACGAAAGCTGAACCCAACGTGGCGGCCAGTGTCCGTGCTTCGCTAAAGTCAGGCGATGGATCGAAGTTAGGCGGCACGAGAACGAATGCGCCATCGACACCCTTGAATGCAGCTGTCAGGGCCGCAGCATTATTAATATCCGCGCTCACTAGGTGGCAGCCACGCTCCGCCCATGCTTTGCATTTGCTGACGTCGCGGGCCACTCCCCGAACGGTTTGGTGAGCGGCCAAAAGGTTGCGAGCCACCTCGCCACCTACCTGACCAGTGATTCCAGTAATTGCAAACATCCCCTTATCCTCATCCTTCGAGCTTTGTTCTCCATGAGATGCGAAAGAAATAGAAAGCGTTACAGCGAACTGCCCCGTTCGTGGTAAACGCGCTGACCGGACAACTGGAGTTCTAGTACGGCACTTGTCAGGTAATTCGACTAATCAGGAGTTCGACGCTTCGACGCGGTGTAGACTCTGGGGTGATCGAGAAACAGCGCGACTTGACGAGTCGTACACTCCGATTCCGCTAAAGCATTCGACTTCTTGTTAAATTGAAGGCTCAAGATGAACGATCAACAAAAGAAGAAGCAGTATTCTGGAGTGCGAGATCGAGAGATCCGTGCGGCACTGGATCAGCATTGGGCGGCGTCCGATGCCAACGATTTTGAGACGGAGCACCGCATCTATCACGAGGACGCGGTGCTGGAATACCCGCAGTCAGGCGAGCGAACCCGCGGCCGACGCAACATACAGGGCCAGCGCGCTAGTCAGCCGAGCAAAAAGCGGTTTGCGGTCCGACGAATCATTGGCGGTGGTGATCTTTGGATCACCGAATTCACCCTGACATATGACGGCAAGCCGTCCTACACCGTGAGCCTCATGGAGTTCAGGGACGACAAGGTTGCGCGGGAAACACAGTACTTTGCGGATCCATTCGTGGCTCCCGCATGGCGCGCTCAATGGGTCGAACGGATGGACACATAATCTCGGGGCGCGAGAATTCGCTAACGACACCGCCATCTGCGGTTTGCAGCATAATCGTCGAGAACGGAGATTAACGCCAGAGACCCGCTGAGTCCTGATCGACGCGGTTACCGTAGAAGTCGAACTGTATGATATGGGTATCGTTACAGGACATCTCCGATGGAGGGACAAGAGGTGGATTGGAAACGGCTGGTGCAGTTCGCGCTGCTAGGTAGCAGTGATTTGGAACAATATGCCATCCTGCTGGTACGCGTTTCGCTCGGGCTGTTCTTCGCCATCTCCGGGGCAAACAAATTGTTTGTCGCCGGCAGCAGGCGAACTATGTACGAAACGCTCGTTGAGGCGAAAGTGCCGTTTCCCCACCTGATGACTTATTTCGTGTCGGGTGTCGAGCTCGTTGGCGGATTCTTGCTGACCGCGGGGTTTCTTTCGAGCCCGGCCTGCGTGGTTTTATTGGTCGATATGCTTGTCGCCATCCTGACCACCAAGCTTTCCGCCATGCCTAAAGGACTTTCGCCTCTTAACTGGCTCGACGATTTCCTCTACCTTCCGGAAGTCCTGTACGTGCTCTTCTTTATCTGGCTGATCTGCTTTGGTCCGGGAAAGTTCAG
>Ga0073928_10001696_pt1 | contig 40997 bp, 42 predicted proteins | sample PaiPotPPA55metaG_FD_76969 | JGI IMG/M metagenome (GOLD analysis project Ga0073928, IMG submission 76969) | Iron sulfur acid spring bacterial and archeal communities from Banff, Canada, to study Microbial Dark Matter (Phase II) - Paint Pots PPA... ... | reverse complement strand
GCGGGTCTGTCGGGTCGCCATTACGGTCTCCGGCAGATCCACCACCACGCGAGCGGGTGAGTCCAGTGTAGTGAGCTTCGGCGCGAGAGTGCCCTTGGAGCTCATCTCGACGCGGACATCGTCCGTGCCTCGAACTACGTTGACTCGATCGAGCTGACTCGGTGTTTGTGCGGCCACAGCCGCCACCAACATCAGCCACGATACGAACATTGTCATTGTCACTGTCACTTGTTGCTTGCGCATTTCGGCTCTCCCCAACCCGCGGGCCGGGCCCGCGTGTCCTTCTCAAGAACTTGATTTCGGCGCTCCGTTTCCGGTTGCGTCGTCTTGCCTAGACTGCCGGGGTGAAGATTCTCTTCACCACTTCCCGCGTGAAGGACTTACCCAGCTTGTCCTGCAGCGTTTCCTGGAAGACTACCGAGTCCCCGGTAATCTTCACCACGTAACCGTTGAACACGGGATCGTTCTCCCGCAGAAAATAAGCCTTGTTCAGACTGTTGGTCACTACGGCAATGAAGCCACTGTCAGACTTCACCACGCCGCGCAGATTGATCGCGCCGATCTCCAGGCACTTTTTCCCGGTCGAACATCCCGAGCCGTTCTGCTGCACTACCGGGCTGAAAAACGGATCGCGTTTGCCGGTCATCGCCCACTTCTTCTCTTCCGGCTTGGGCTGCTTGGTACCAGCCTCGCTCTTGGCCGTTGCGGGCGCTGGGACACTCACGGCCGGAGACGCCTTCACCGTCGACGCCTTGGCGGTCGAAGCGGCAATCGTAGTTGAGCCAGTCTTGCTTGCAGGTGCCGTCACCCCTGACCCAGTTGCAGGCGCTGCTATCTTGGGCGCTGGTGCAGCCTTAGCAAGCAGTTTCGAATCCGGCTTGGAAGTCTGGGCTGACGCTTTCGGAGCAGCCATATTTATTACCGCAACCTTCGGCGGCGCGGCCGATTTGGCTGCCGCCACAGGCTGCGCCGTCGCTACGGCAGCTTTAGGTGCTGGCGCCGGACTCGAAGCGTTTACTTGCGGAGCCGAATTATTGTTCGCCACTCTGGGCGCTGCGCCTTCCGAGTGCAGAGTCAGAATTACTTTGCCGGCGGATCCCGGAGTCAACTCATAGGCCAACGGCTTCTGCAGGTCGATCACGACGCTGGTCGTCGGAGGAGTCTTGCCGTCCATGCCGATGCGTACACCTTTCACTCCGGCGCTGCCCACCGGAATCTTGCTCTGCGAACTGGCAATGACCGTCTCTGGCAGTTCCACGAGAACCCGGTCGGGCGAATTCAATTTGCTCAGCCTTGGAGTAACCGTCTGGGTGGAACTGATTTCGATCCGGACACTGTCGGTTCCCGGAACCACGTTCACTCGCTGCAACTGGTTGCGCTGCGCCGCAGCGTGGACTGGCTTATTCGCGGAATCCGGCTTCGCCGCCGGAGCCGGCTGGGAAGAGGGAATCGCCGCGGGCTTCACCGCCGGCGCTGGAGCCCCGGGCGCAGGCTTGGCTTTCGCCGGAGCACCCGCTGCGTTCGGAGCCGCGGTGTTATTGTTGGCCTGCTTCTGCTGCAGCGACTTGGCGGCGCTGCGAGCGTTGTCGATGGCGTCCGGGTTCTGTGCGGCTGCCTTCGTCGCCGCACTCCCGCCCACCACCATTGCCATTGCCAGAATGCCTGTCGTCAGCTTCATAGCCATCCCTACCTCCCCGCCGGCATTCCCGGTTTCCCGGTGCCTGCGGCTGAAGGTTGCAAATCGTGACTGAAATATGTGGTCGCCGTAAAGGTCGCAACTACGCTCTCGTTGGGCGCGTACTGATAGGTGTGCTTGGCTTTCGCCGCGCTGGGCGTCTTCGTCGTCGCCACCAGCAGTCCGCTGACGTTGACAATCCGCTCCAGCTTGCTCACCCGGTCAAAGAAGTTCACCGCCGAATAGTATGGTCCATCGAGTTCCAGATCGAAGGGCACTTCCGTGTAATACTGCTGCGATTTCGTGTCCTTGGCCGTGTAGCGCCGCAGTTCCACCCCTGCCTTCTGGGCCTCGCTGTCCAGCATCTCGATGAAACCACCCACCTGTTTTTCATCGGGAACAATGCGCTGCTCGATTTCCAGTTGCTGTTTGAGCTCGGCCAGTTGCTGTTCCATCTGTTTCAACTTCGGCCGGTAGGACTCGAGTTCGTTGTTTTCCCGAACCTTCTCTTCGAGGGCATGTTGCGCGGTGGCATTGCTTTCGTCCTGGCTCTTGAACATGGTGAAGTACAGAGCCGCCGTTACGATCGCTCCTCCAACCACCACCGTTGCCCACTGCTTGATGCCCGACATTTCGCTGAAATTCATCGCCATAGGTTCGCCTTTACGACTTTCCCTTCTCGCAAGTCAGCGTGAACTGGAACGCCTGCATATCCTTGATGGTGTCGTCCTGAAAGGTTTCCTTGATCTCGACAGTCCTGAAGAACCCAGTTTTTTGTAGGTTCGCTATCAGGTTGGCCACAGCATCCGCACTTAGCGCGGTGCCTTCCAGACTCACATTCGGTCCCTGATCGTCCATTTTGCTCAGCCACACGGCTTCAGTGTTGTTGACTGTCTCTCCCAGCATGGCCAGCAGATTGACTGGACCGGTCTGGCTCTGGCGGAGTCCGTCGATAACGTCCACTCGCCTCTTATAATTGTCGGCCTGGGCCTGGCGCTCCATGAACTTCGTCTTCACATCGGCCAGTTCGCGGTTCTTCTGCTCCGCCACTTTCATGTGCGCCGCAATGGCCTTCGCCTGATGATCCAGCCGGTACCAGTAACCCAGGTTGAACAATCCGGCGATCACCAGCACCACCAGAATCTTCAGCTTGGGCGAACCCATATCGCCCATTTCCATCGTGGGCATCGACGGTCCGCCGCCACCGCCGCGCTTGTTCTTGCCCTTGGAATTTTCGAGCAGGTTGATTTTGATCATAGAGAGTCAAAGCTCCTCAGGGCCAAGCCCACCGCCACTGCCATCTGGCCGGCGTTCTGCTCCACCAGTTCTGCTCCGTGTCCTTCGACCGGAGGCGTGACCCGCTGGAACGGATTCAACAACTCCACCGGCATGGAAAACTCCTGCCGCAAAGCTTCTACCAGGCCCGGCACTTTCGACGAGCCGCCTGCCAGGTAGATTTTCTCGATGTGCTCGCCGGCCGCACTGGCCCGGAAGAAATCGAAAGTCTTCTGAATTTCCAGTACGATGATCTCGGTAACCTGCTGCAGGATCGGCTGCTTCGCGTCCTCGCTCACCGTGCCCACCTTATTGCCGAGCTTGAGCGATTCCGCATCTTCGAAGCTCAAGTCCAACTCTTTCTGCAGCGAGTCGGTGTACTGATGGCCGCCCACGCTGACATCGCGCGGGAACAGGGGGGTCGTACCCTTCACAATGTTGATATTCATCACGCTGGCGCCCAGATTCAAAAGTGCTACTACTTGGCCCGGCGCCGGCTGGTAGTTGTACTCGTAACAGTTCTGCAAGGCCAACGCGTCGATGTCCACAATAGCGGGCGTGCGGCCCGACATCGAGAGTACGTTGGTGTAGTTCAGAATCTTGTCCTTCTTGACTGCGACCAGCAATACATCCATCTGCGGACTGCCCACTTCGTCGGAGAGAATCTGGTAGTCGAGACTCACATCGGCCAGATCGAAGGGAATGTGCTGCGCCGCTTCCTTCTCAATGGTCTCGGCCAATTCCTGATCACTCATCGAAGGCAGCGAGATCTTCTTGACGATGACCGAGTGCCCGCTCACCGCAGTGGCCACGGCCTTGGTCTTGATCTGGTTGTCGAGGAATAGCTTCGAAATCGCGCTCGAAACCGTGCCCGAGTCCACGATCATCGAATCGACTACGATGTCGGAAGACAGCGGCTCCAGCCCGAGGTGCGCCACTTCAATCTGCCCGCCCTTTTTCTTGAGCTCAACTGCCTTAATGCTTGAAGAGCCCACATCCAGGCCAACAATCGACTTCGATCCCATTCCAAACATGTGCCCCACCTTTGTGTGGCGCGAGCGCCCTCGCCCGCGTCTTGTTTTACTCGACTCTTTTTACCGAACCCCGTTTACCTAACTCTGTCCGGCAGCTTTCGTCGCCGCCTTCTGTTTGCGTTTCGCCTGCGGTTCCATCTCACTCGATTTTTCTTCCATCCACTGGTCGAGCCGCGATTTTTTGAAGCGCCAACGATTGCCCAGCTTGAACGCCGGAATCTTTTGCTCGCCGACGTACTTGTAAAGCGTGTCCGGGCTCACGCCCAGATATTGCGACGCCTGGCGAATGTTCATCACTTCTCGCGAATCGGCCATACTTGCTTTCGCCTTTTCCACCACGTCCATCCCGCTTCCCTTTCGTTGGCTCGCGGGTTTCGCCTTGCTGCTGCCGCGCCCACAACTGCCTGTCCGGGGCCTTGCGGTGTTCCGAGCATATCTCAACCCCTAAAAACCCCACCCGGAAGTGAATCTCCGTGTTTGTTAGGGTTTTAGGCCTGTTTTCTGGAAGTGAGAAAAGCGCTCGCAGGAAAGAATTCTATATATTGTGGCGACATTGCATTCAAATACCATTAGGAGTAGTCGAAGAGAGGGACATGTCCTCTGATGAGAGGGCCGGTAACTGAAGTACTAGGCACGGTACGGAGGTACTATGCCGCTCGCTCAACTGATGGCATAGGCAAAGGTTAATCGCGCGAAGTTCCAAGGAGGACGAGTTACTGCACGTCGGAAACTTTGCCGTTCACGAATGTTACTTTCAAATCTTTATATACAAAGAGCTGCTTCGGCCCGAGATTGACGATCTTCTCCGGTTTGCCCAAGGCCGCCTGAACTTGATCGGTCGTCATTCCCAATTGAATCGTCTGCGGCTCCGCTTGTTGTTGTTCCGGCTGCGCGGCTTGCTGTTGACTTCCCTGCTGTTGCTGGTCGCCCCGGCCCTGTTGCTCATCGCCGGCAATGGAAAATACCTGACCGATCGTGTCTTCCACTTCTCCGACGCTGGCTTTCTCCAGATAACCCTTCGCAAACTGGAATACGACTTCACCCTTCATCGAGCTTGGCGGATTCACTCCGTTGCAGGCGTCGCAGGCCACCACCGTGAATGAGATCTTCGCTTTATCCGGATTGACTTCAATCTTTGTGGGATAAACCTTGTCTCCTTTTTGAAAATACCTGGAGACAGTCTTCACCATGGCTGCGCACATTCCAGCGGGAGGATGCAGGTTGTTGTCCTGAAATTTCGCCGGACATAATGCCATCGCCTTCCAGGGAACGCTGAGAACTCCACCCTTTTGAACTGCGAGAAGAGTGCCCGGTTCCACTACGGCCACTCCACCAGAATCCGACCCCATTTTCACCAGCTTGTACTGAGCGGCAAGTTGTTCTTGCAGAGTTACCGGCCCTTGCGCATTGGCAACCGACCCCGAAAGAAGGATTGAAACTGCGACAATAACCAAAACGAATTGCCGCGCCTGACACATCGAATTCTCCTCACTTGGCACTTCGGGACATTTGCAGAGCGATGGCAATTCCTGCGCGAGGCGTTCCTGCCCTTACTGGACATCCGCGACTTTGCCGTTCACAAATGTCACCTTCAGGTCTTTGTAGATATAGAGCTGTTTGGGCCCGAGATTGACGATCTTCTCCGGTTTGCCCAGAGCGGCTTGGACTTGATCGGTGGTCTGTCCCTTCTCAATCGTCTGCGGTTCAGCCTGTTGCTGTGGCGCGCCCTGCTGATCCTGTCCTTGACCTTGCGCCACCTGGCCCCCTTGCTCCTGTTGGGAGTCGTCGCTAATAGAGAGCAGCTGCCCGATGGTATCTTCTATCTCACCTGCGTTTGCCTTCGCCAGGGCTCCCTTGGAAAAATGAAAGACGACCTTGGCTTTATTGTAGGAAGGTGGATCCGTCTTATTGCAGGTGTCGCAAGCCACGATGGTCATCGCAACATCGTCTTTGTTAACGTCGACCTCGATTTTGGACGGATAGACCTTGTCTCCCACCTGGAAAAGGTGCGTGGTTTGCTCCTTTCCAAATTTTTTCATTCCGAAGCCGATTCCCTTCGACATCAGCGTGCTCGGGGAATGCACGGTTCCGTTCTCATATTTAGTCGAAAGAACACTGGTGTCGGAATAGGGCACGCCGAGAATTCCGCCCTTCTGAATGGCGAGCAGAGTTCCCGGTTCGACCACCGAAGGGCCACCGCTGTCCGAACCCATTTTCACCACCTTGTACTGCGCGGCGAGCTGCTCCTGGAGTGAAACTGGCGCTCCTTGCGCGCCGGCACGCGATGAAGAGAAAACAGCGGCGCAAACGATGGCGATCATCGCCAGAATGACCCTCGCTAATTTCTGTCCCATGATTCGAATTCTCCTTGTGGTCCAGCCCGGGGAAGAACTGCCCATCCTTTATCGGTTATCAGCGTTCCTGCCCGATGCCGAGGACTTACTACGAGCCGCCGGAAGAGCTCGCCTCTTGTTTGACTTCCGACTCGGTCTGGTCGGCCGCTTTTTCCTGATCCTCGAGAGTCTTGGCCGCGGTCTTGTCAGGTGGCGGCTCTGGAACGTCTCCCGCAACCGTGCCCGTATCCGGAGCTTTTGGCAGACCATCCTTCCCCTGCTTTTTCGCCAATTCGCCCATGCCGCTGGCCAGTTGTTCGCGGAAGTGGTTCTGCATCTCCTGCAGGTCATCGACCGAGACCGCAACTTGCTTGCCCGCAGCACAGTCAGTCTTCTTACTTGCCGAAACGCTGACGTTCACATTATTGTCGGCATCCGGAGTATCCGTGAGCCGCGTGAGCACATCGCCCGCAGTCAACGCACACTCCGCACCGGCCGCCACGACGCTGAGATCATTTGCCACCACGAATGTCCGCCGCGCCGGATCAAGCGCCGGGGGAACTTCGTTGCTGTTGCCCGATGCATTGCTCTGCTGCCCTGCGGAAGAGCCTGCCTTTGCGGCCTGCGATTGCTCGGCGGCCAGCTGCGCTTTAACTTCTTCCGCAATGGCCCGCTTCACTTCAGGACTGAGCGCCACGGCATTGGAATTGGCGGCCGCCGGGACAGCTCCCATGCTTGCCAGCAACTGATCGGAGGCGGGCGGACCCAGGCTGCCATTGATTTCAACCTGCGCCGCATAAGCGGCCTGCAGATTCGCCGCAATCAGATAGTCAGTAAGCCAGAATGCCGCTGAAGGATATACCGGGTACGGCGCGAAGTAGCCGCCGTAATATCCGTACCAAGGCGCCCCGCCCCAACCCCATCCGTAGTAGACCGGGGCTGGCCACGGATTGTAAGCCCAGCCGTAATACACAGGGTGATAGTAAAACGCAGGGTAGTATCCGTAATACGGACGCCCGCCCCAGTAATATCCGCGGTAAATCCCAGTCCGGTAGGCGCCATGGTAGTAATACGTGCGCGAATAATAGCTGTGCCCGCCACGCGTGACGTAGGACCGCTGCACGTAGCCGCCATGTCTTCCCATCGTAACCACGCGCGCCCCGTTATGGTTCGCCACAATCGTGCGGCCGCCGTGCAGATTGTGCTGAATCTGCATGCCGTTGCGGTTGATCGAGCGAATTTGCCCGTCCGGCCGGATGTGCGCCGATCCTCCACCTTTGAGCGAAACCTGTCTGCCCGGACCCATATGGCTGATGTTCGAGTGCGCCGTGGTCGTGGTTCCGTGCCCGGCTGTGGCTCTTCCACGCCCAGCAGTTGCTCCATGCCCCGAAGATGTCGTCCCGTGGCCTGCGATTGTGCTGGTGTGGCCAGCGGTTCCGTTTCCTCGCGCGCTGCCAGTAGTTCCGCGCGCCGTGGTCGAGGTCGTATGCCTCGGCGTCGTCGCCTGCTGCGCATTCGTATGTTGCACAGTGGTGTGCTGCATCGTCCCGCCCGAATGACTGGGTGCCGAGACATGCGCGGGAGGGGTCGCGTGTGGAGCGGGTGCCGGCGCGTTTGGCTTATGCTGCGCCAAAGCCGTGCTCACAGCCACCATCATGGGCGCTAACCAAACATACTTCCGCAATGCGCTTCGATTCCTCGTGAAATTCATCGCGCCTCCTGAATTCAAAGATCTCCTTCGACCGCCAAGCAGCAACCTGCAAGCCATTTATGCGGACGAGATGCAGTCGCTTTTCTGGGGCCCAAGAGTAAAGAGAGAAGACCGGCAAGAGGCCGCTTCAGGCACATCAAAGATGTCCAACTGGCATCCTGCGGCGCAGCAACGTTACCAAAACCGGATCGGAGGCGCAATCGTTTTCTCGAATTCCGTCTTCCTCGGAGGACGGGATTGCGATAATGTAGTTCCTCGGCCGGGAGGAACCCATTGCGCTCTCTTGATCGCTCGCAACCGCTTGCGCTTCTTGCCATGCGTCTGGCCCTGGGCGCCATCATGGTCGCACACGGCTATCACGAAGTGTTTGGCGGCCTGCACTCCCATGCGCAAATCGCGGCAAATCTCGGCCTGCCAGTCTGGATTTCGGCCTTGACCGAGTTTTTCGGCGGCTTACTAATCCTGGTTGGATTTTTCACGCGGGCTGTCGCGTGCGTCCTTTTCATCGACTTATTTGTCGCTATCTGGAGAGTGCACTTCCACAATGGACTCATCGGAACTCCCGATCACCCCGGATATGAATTCGCCCTCGCCACCGCCGCCTTGGCCTTCGCCCTGATTTTTCTTGGCGGAGGCCCCATAGCCATTGACCATGTCCTCCGCGGCGGAGGGAAAGGCGTGTCCAAGCGCCCATAATTCGCGGCTCCCATGGTTCGCAACGAGCGTTTTTGTTGATCGCGCACGCAACTTTCCCGAATCCGCAGGGTTACACTCTGCTGTTTCCTCTCCGCTAAGTTCGGTGTCGGCGCAGGCCTGGGCGTTTGAATTTTGGCGCGCTTGCATTAAGATGAGAGGTCACTCATGCGCTTGCATCCAAATGGTTTGGCGGTCGCATCTTACCGCCCATCAACCATCATCACGGGAGGTTCCTCTTGAGAAAGTTTGCCTTCGTTGCGACCGTCTTCCTATTGGCATTTTTCGTCCTGCCAAACCTGGCTTCAGCCCAACAGGGAGATGCCATGCTCGGGTTCGGAACAGTCGTGTCGCCAGGGGCGGCAGCGTGCAACCAGTCCGCGTCCACGGGGCAGGTCTTTTGCCCCGAAAAAGGAGGCCTATATATAAATCTTGGCGCCGATGTAATCTTCCACCGGCGGATGGGCTTCGGCTTTGACGCCGCATGGAAAGCGAGCCAGGGAAACTACGGGGGCCTCGACATCCCATACCGGCCAATCCTTTTCGACTTTAACGGCGTTTACCAGCCTCGCTTGAGCAAGAAGATTGGCGCGGATCTAATGGGCGGCATCGGCTGGCAGAGCACTCGCTTCTACGGCTTCACCCCGACGTATTCGTGCGAGGCTCTCGGGGCTTGCTACCAGAGTTCTAACCACTTTCTGGTGGACTTGGGGGCTGGTCTCCGTTATTACGTCAGAGGGAACTTTTTCGTCCGTCCGGAAGTGCGTTACTACAGAATCTTTAACAACACGGCAGACTATACCTCCGGAAACATTATTCGTGTAGGAGCCTCGATCGGGTACACCATCGGCGGCCCGCAATAGACACGTGACTTCGCGGGCGGTCGTGACGTGGTTTCCGGGGCAGCCGTTCCGACCGCCCACTCACTCTTTTTCTACCAGCCCGGCCATTCGCGGCTGTCCCAAACGCACCACGAATCTGGCGGTCGCATCCCAGAAGCTCGAACGAACCGAAAAGGGGGGCTGTATTTGAGAAAGTTCGTGTTTATCCCGTCCGCGTGTGCGCTCGTTCTTCTCTTTACCACTCTCGTCTTTACCACTGTCGCCTGCGCCCAGCAGGTGGATGTTGCCGTCGGTGCCGGCATTCTTTTGTCCACCAAGAATCCCAACGCTTCCGAGGCGTTCTTGCCTCCTCCGGAGAAGGGCGGGTTGTATCCCAGTTTCAGCTTCGATCGCATTTTCAAGAACCACTACGGCTACAGCGGGGAGATCGCTACTGTTTACAAGGACCAGGTTTATAACGGCTTCCAGGAATATCGTCCAATCTTTTACGATGTCAACGCGGTATTCGCGCCGCACATACGCAACCGAATGGACGCTGATCTCATGGCCGGTGTGGGCGGCGAGCGAATCCTCTTTTATAACCCCTCGGGCAGTTGCAATTTCTCTGTAGGTTGCACCATTCACCTTGACTCGAATCATCTCCTCTTTGATGTCGGCGCCGACCTCCGCTACAGGGTATGGAAACACTTTTTCGTCCGTCCCGAGGCTCACCTCTACCACATCGTGAACAATGCCGAATTCCACTCCGACAACGTGCTCCGCGTCGGTGCATCCGTCGGCTACACCTTCGGTCGCAAATAAACCTCTCAAGGGCCCGCAGCACTTCCACCTGAAAATAAAAAAGGCAGCGTCATGCGACGCTGCCTTGCATTCTTTCGCGTTGCCTCTTGGAATTACCTCTCGTGCTCGCAGATCTCAGCTTCGTGAATCGCTTGATCCAAGTGTTCAATGGCCTTGACCCGATGGCCATGGAAATCATGCTCCGCGGTCTCCAGATGATGCTTGGCATTCCGCATGGCTTCCAGCGCTTCGTGGATGTGGGGATGCTCTTCAGGTGTGGCTGCCGCCGGGGTGGCAGGAATCGCAGCCGCTGCTGGAACCGGCGCCGCCGGCGCTTTGGGTCCGGCTGCCGACGCCGTGAGGGCCAGCGCAAACAGAAGTGTTGCCAGGATGAGCAAAGTTAACAACCCAATCTTTTTCAAGTGTTCCTCCTCGTCCGAATTCCGGCTCGGACGCAACCGTTGTAATTTCGACCGCAACAGCAAATTGGTCACACTGCTAGAGGAGCCAGCAATACGCGCCCAGTATAGCCGCACATCACACGCTGTTTACAGGCAGGCGGTTACTCTTCGGATGCCCGGCTTTGCTGGCGGCGGATGGTCCACCATCGCAATGCCGCCGCGAACAGCAGCAAAATCGCGAGCCCAATATCAAATCCCTTTACTTCGCGTGCCAGTCCTTCCCAATGTTGCCCGAACAAGTAGCCCACCGTGGAGATCACGGTCACCCAGAGGGCTGCGCCTAGAAAGTTGAAGACCATAAACTTCCGCCACGGCATCCTCAGGACTCCCGCCATGGGCCCGGCAATGATGCGCAAGCCGAACACAAAACGAGCAAAGAAGATGGTGACTGCCCCATAACGCGCAAATAATTTCTCTCCGCGCTCCAGCGTGACGTGCTGGATTCTGAAAAGCGCCTGATAGCGCAGCAGCAGCGGCCGCCCGCCGTAGTAACCCAGGGCAAAACCTAGATTGTCCCCCAGTGTCGCCGCGATTGTTCCCACCAAAACGATCCAGCGGAGTCGCAGATCGTGCTCGGAGTAGGCTAGGAAACAAGCCAGTAACAAAACCGTTTCGCCCGGCACCGGCACCCCGGCATTCTCCGCCAGAAGCGCGGCGCCTACCGCCCAATATCCGTAATGCACCACCGCATTTCGCAACAGATCGAGAATGGAGTGGGTCATGACGCTCCCGTAGCGATAGCCGCCCTTCGACTCCGCTCAGGGCAGGCTTTCGGCTGTCGAGTCAGAGTTTAGCCGTAAGTGACCCTAGACCGAATCTTCCGGGCGGGTCAGGAAGTTGATGAGCTCCCGGTTGAAGTCTTCCGGACACTCTTCGTATGGCAAGTGTCCGACTCCAGGGAACACAACTGTTTGGACATTGGCAAAATGCCCCGCCAACGGCTCCATCGATGAAACGTACACCGCGCGATCTTTGCTTCCCCACATCAGAAGTGTTGGAATCGGCGCCAGCTCTGGCAATAGAACGTGCAGGTCTCGGAGATCGGCCGTCCACGTGCGGGTCATACTCAGGGCGTGTTCGAACAACCCCGGATTCGCCAGAGGCGCCTTATAACCTTCAAGCGTCCCCGGTGGAATGCGTTTGCGGTCCGTATAAAGGCGCGCGTGGAAATATGGAAAGAGAAAGGGCATCCGCCTGATCCCCAGCCGAAACAACGAAGCGCCGAAGCGAGTGGCGAAGAAAGGTGCCAGCCACCTTCCGTGCGGGGAGTAAGGATTCACCGGGCAGACCAGCACCAGACGTCTAATTTTCGCTTTGCAGGCAACGCTCATGCATTCAGCAGCCGCAGTCATGGCTACCGCCCCGCCCCGAGAGGTGCCCAGCAAGTCGAACGATGAGAGTTCCAGGTTTTCTGCAAACTTCAAAATGCGGCGCGCCGTCGCTCGCATTGAATGATCGATTCCGAGTGGACGGTCGGAGAACCCCGCCCCTATAAAGTCCGGCGCGTATACGGTGGCATGGGCGGCCAGCGCCGGCATTGTATATCGCCAGGAAAATGAATATCCCATCAGACCGTGCAGCAAAATTAGAGACGGACCAGAACCTGCGCGCAAGTACCGCATGCGCGCGCCATCGAAATCCATCCAGCACTCGTCAGCCCCGTCGCTCAAAGCTGAAGCGGAGCGTGCCCAAGTCTCCTGTCCTTCCACCATCTCAGAAACTTTCTCGCCGCGGGGACAACTCTTTCCTCCCTACTGGAGTCTACTTAAGGGAACGCCTCTGTCGCTTCACTCTGGGGAGCTTCGGCTCCCCTTTTTTTGTGGAGTCCGCGCAATCTCGCATCCCCCCGCATACAGGAAGAATATGCCGCCCTCGCATGCATGATAGCTTATCGGCTTCCAACAAACTGAGCTGGGATTAAATGGGAACGGCAGAAAGGTAGGGTCTTCAGACGTTGGGAAAGGTCTGACCCGAAGCGGTCAGGCGGACACGCTTCGCCCGGCAAACCGTAGCGTCTTACCATCGTCGGTCACGATGGTGACGCTGCTCAAAAGTATGGTGCCTGCAGGGAAGGATAGGGGAAGCCCGCGCGCGTCAACGCACGGGCGTTTGAGGATCTCTATCTAGCGAGCAACTTGCGGCGTACCATGCCAGCTAAACCAATCAAGCCAGAGCCCATTAACATCATCGAGCCAGGCTCAGGAATCTCGGTCAAGTTGAAACTTATTGGTGTCCCGTCTCCGGCGCCGCACGGTCCGGAGGCGCTGTTACATTCGAAATACGATTTTGTGCTCGCGTTGTAATAGATATTGTAATCCGTGGATCCATTGGCCAAAACGAAGGCCAGACCACCAAAGCTGAGAAATGGGCTCGACGAAAACACCTCGTTGTTATTACCCGCATACGTGCCGGGCGGGAGAAGAGTCATCGCGGAGCCGTTTTGCATCCCAGATATCGAGGTCACGAGATACTCGTCGCCCGACACTAAAGTAGCCGCAAAAGTGCCGCTGCTCGAAATGCCTGCTCCACTAAATGAAAAATCAAACGTTACAGAGTTTGCAAACAGATTCTGGGCGCCGGTAAGCACAAAAAAGAGTACAGGCAACGCAGCCAAGAGCCTCGACGATGTGCGCATTTGAGATCCCCGTGTTCGAAAATTCGAGTTGGAACCGATTTGAGATCGAAGTACAAACCCGTCCCTGCTCAGTTACGAGCAATCTAATCTCCAAGTCAGAGTACAAGGAAACAAAGGGCTTAGCTCAAGTTTCCCCCAACCTCGTCCTAAGGCCTTACCATTTCTATGCAAGATTCTGCGCATGCCCTCCGCCGCCCCGCCAAAAATCGACTTTCGGCGCGCCGCCCGTCCAGTATCCGCAATTAACGCCTCCAATGCCAATAGCCTGATTTACTCAAGGAAGTTATTATTTTGTTGGCATAACGCTACATGCCTGAAGTTCCATTCGATATGGAAATGAGCATTCTTGAAGCCTCCGGATTGAAGTGCCCGGTTTGTAAGGGTGCTGCGTGGACGGTATCCGACGAGTCTGCCCTATGTTTATCGTGTGCCGTCACGTATCCCTTTGACGATGGCGTTTTACGCATGGATGGCGGGCAGAAGGATCCCACGTCTGAGTTCTACGCCACACTCGGTGCATCGCATTTTGTCGACGCCACGTTCGCCGAGAACCCTGTCATTCATTGCACAACACGCAGATATCGGCTTTTCGTGGACGAACAGTTCCCCAAAGCCAATGGATCCCTCCTGGATTTTGGTTGTGGCGACGGGCGATTATCCCTGTGGGCTGCGGAAAAGGGATTTTCTCCCGTCGTCGCGATCGACAGCAACTTGGCAAGCCTGAAAAGTCTCGTGGCAAAAGGCCGCCACTGCGGCCTCTCTAACCTACTGGTAATTTCCTGCAATGTGACGAATCCTCCTTTCGCCAAAAACCATTTTGACGCCGTTCTCTGCTTCGAAGTTCTCTATTACCTGGTCCTCAGCTTAGGCCGTATCCCCGCTTTGGCCTTGCCCCACAGTCTGCTGAAACCGGGTGGGGTGTTGGTTCTGAGTGAGATGAGCCGATACGGTCGATCGCTTGTGGATCTCACAGCCATGGACATGACCAACGTTCGGGCCCTGGTCGAGAGCGGAACGAGATGGGAAAAATCGAATACTGATCGGCTGGAAGTTTTTCAGTGGAGTCCGGCGGAGTTGAAGAGTGACTGCCAGCAACTGGGATTGCAGATCATGCGTGAAAGCGGGGTCTCGCCGATCGCGGGAATATTCGACTTTGCATGGAAGTTCACAAGTTACCCGTTGCGGCCAGTCCTGGATCAGCGATTGCAGCGAATCATCGAGGAACTCGACGAGCAGACCAGCGAAGCCTGCAATCTCGCCAGGAATATTTTGTTAGCCCTGAAGAAAACATAAAGCATCTGGGTGGTTAGTCGAGCCAATACCCCGGAAACCAGTTCCCTTGAACTTCCCGGCCCAGGCTGCGGTTGTAACGCTCCTTGGCGAGCAGCAGTGCCTCCAACGTTGCCGGGTGGTGCACTTTCTTCAACTGATGCACTTTTCCCATAAGATGGGAAAAGCCTCTTTTGAATTTCGCGATACCGTCGGCGGGATCATGAGGATCGCCTCCGCCACCCAAAACCAGATATGAAATTCCCTTACTGGCAGCCCAAGCCACCATCCTGTCCATTAGATATGTGTGGGCATTAGTCCCTAATAAATCCAGCGCGCTGCCCGAGTATTGATACCAGAGGCAGGTTTTATCGTCGAGGAATATGGACGATGAAGCAACCTCCCCATGAGCATAAGATTCCGCCAGCAATGCCCGGCTTTTCAACGCATTGAACAGCGAACGGAAGAACGGTTCTTCTTGAATATACATATTTCGCGTTTCGTTGCGCCGCTGCGTCCATTCATAAAGGCGGATGAAAGTCGACAAGTGGTCATCATCGGGCTCCACGATGCTCCAGGAGGCGCCGTCCCGCGCGGCTTTCTGGGCAGCCCATTTGTGACCTTTCCGGTATTGTTTGCGAGCTGCTTCGTAACCTTCGCGAAGATCAATATACAGAATATCGCTGACTGGAATGAGGTTTTCGATGCGCGACAACGCCTCCGAACCCTCATAAAGCGGATGAAAACGAACAAATTCCGTGACTACGTTATTATTGGCGCAGAATCGATCAACCGCGTTCCGATATCGCCGCAGCAATTCGTGCTGATCCGTTCTTTCGGAAACCAAGATCGGGCCGTTATAGATCGGATTTGCTAAGTCAATCGGCGAATGAGTGAACTCCCCCGCAATGCTCTCATAAAATGGCAGCGATGCGACTTCCTTGACCGAAGTCACATCGAAGGCAACGCCAAGATCATCCTGGTATAGCAACATAGCTGGAGAACTCCCATGCTCTCGGTGCAAGGCACAATACTCCGGCGTATAGAAAATACCGGCCTGGGATATCGAAAGAGTAGAGAGCCAGCGAGAATCCGTGGGAGTAATTACTTCGAAGGACATTCAGAATTCCGTGGTCTCTCCCCTAGCTCTTCCTAGTCGCAGCGGACCCACAAGTAGATCGAATTCCATGATCGAAGGGCTGCTTCAGGATCGGAAAATTCTTCAGTTCGTCGCGATCTGATCGTAGGGGCAGCGCACGAATGTCCCGCCACCATACACAGATTGCTCCCAAACCGGGTCAGTCATAGGCTGTCGAATTATAGCCTCTTCACGACAACTGCCGAGCCTGTAGCCTCTTTTCCGCTGCAGCCATCCTCCATTCGCCTGGAAACACACGCGCGGGCACTACTCTGTAATAATCATGTGCAATCGGAGTCGACCGCCTGCAAGAATACAATTTTCAGATATTCATGACAGAGATTAAAGTCCCGTCGCTCGATTTAAAAAAACAATACCAGAGCATCAAGCCCGAGATTGATGCCGCCCTGGCCCGCGTCCTGGAGAGTGGTCAATTCGTACTCGGCTCCGAAGTGGCAGGATTTGAACAGGAATTCGCCACCTATTGCGGCACCACTGAATGTATAGCGTTAAATTCCGGGACCAGCGCCCTTCATTTAGCCTTGCTAGCTGCGGGAGTCACTACCGGCGACGAAGTCATAACCGTCCCGTTTACCTTCGTGGCTAGCGTCGCCGCGGTCCTCTATGCCGGAGCGCGGCCCGTACTGGTCGATATCGATCCCCGCTCGTTCACCATGGATCCCGCTGCGATTGAGGCGGCAATCACCCCGCGCACCAAAGCGATCTTGCCGGTGCATCTCTACGGCCAACCCGCCGACATGGACCCGATCACCCAAATAGCCCGCATCCACGGCTTGGTTGTGATCGAAGATGCCGCCCAGGCACATGGAGCGAAATACAAAGGCCGCCCCGTAGGCAGCATCGGCGATATGGCGTGCTTCAGTTTTTATCCCGGTAAAAATCTGGGAGCCTACGGCGAAGGCGGCGCGGTTACAACCAGCAACCCTGAATATGCCCGCACGATTCGCATGCTGCGCGACTGGGGCCAGGACCGCAAGTATCATCACGCGCTGCACGGATTCAATTACCGGATGGAGGCTTTCCAGGGCGCGATCCTGCGGGTCAAACTACACCACCTCGAGTCCTGGATTGAGACTCGACGTGCTATCGCAGAAAAGTACAACCAATTCCTGGCAGGCTCGACGGTCGAGCGCCCCGTCGCCATGGCTTGGGGCCGGCACGTCTACCACCTCTACACTCTGCGATCAAAACATCGCGACTTTCTCCAAGAGTCCCTGCAGAAGAAAGGCATCCAGACGGGAATTCATTATGCGATGCCGGCTCATCTCCAACCCGCATATGCCAACCTTGGATACGGTCGAGGATCTCTCCCCCAATCTGAAAAAGCCGCGGATGAGGTCCTCTCTCTCCCCTTGTATCCGGAGATGACGGACGATCAAATCGAGATGGTCGCGCAGGCCCTGCTGAATGAGTGATACGCAGCCGAAGCGGGACCTAAAGACCCGTCGGCATAGATTCGAGTTGTATCCAAGCGGCGCACCCCTTTAGAATCGACGCAACGATGAAGTCTATTCAACTTCCCTTCCTCCGGCTCTTTAGCTCGATAATTTTTCTGGTCATCCTGGGCTCGCTGCAAATAGCTTCCGCGCAGAACAGCATTCCGCAAACTCCTGGCCATAAAGATGACGCGGCGACAGAACCCTCGATAGTCGCCGAGCCCACCCCTCCAAACGCAAACGACAACTCACTGCAAAACGCCATCACGCCGGCCGCCCCGTCGACGCCGCTGGTGATCGGACCCGGCGACGACCTCGAGATTACCGTCTACGGCGCGCCCGATCTTTCCGGCCACATGCGGGTCAGCGCCAGCGGAAATATATCGATCCCACTGATCGGCTACATTCGCATCGCCGGCCTCAGTAACAGTGAGGCGGAAGCGGCGATAGAAGCCCAGTTGCGTGAAAAAGGCGTCGTGAACGATCCGCAAGTCTCGGTTTACGTAAAGGAATATGGCAGCGGCGGAATCTCAGTAGCCGGCGAGGTCGCCAAGCCCGGCTCCTACTCCGCTCTGGGCCCGCACCGGTTATTCGACGTGCTGCAGGCCGCCGGCGGCCCAACCGACAGAGCCGCCAATAAAGTCATCATCAGCCACCGCGGCCAAACAGAGGTCACGACGGTTTTTCTGTCGAAAAATCCCGCGGAAATGGCCGCCAGCAATATCGACCTGCAACCCGGCGACACCGTCATCGTTCCAAGGGCAGGAATCGTCTACGTGCTGGGAGAGGTGACTCGCCCCGGCGGATACGTTCTGAACGCCACCGGAGGAGTCACAGTCTTGCAGGTTGTAGCTGTTGCCGGGGGGACCACTCACGTGGCTTCTGCCGGAAAAACTAGGCTGCTTCGTAAAACTGACGCTGGATTTCAAGAGGAGCGGATCGATCTGAAGAAACTGCTGCGTGGACAGATTCGCGACGTTGCCGTCAAAGACGAAGACATCCTCTTCGTTCCCAACAGCGCAATCAAAAGCGCGCTGAACGCCAGCGCGTTGGTCGCCGTGGCCGCCAGTACCGCGATCTACCGCGTTCCCTTCTGAGCACAAGAGCCTGCAACGTCTCGCCTCAATCGCGCGAAGCAATCTGCATGACCTTCGATACCGCCATGCAGGTGTCGGCCAAGTCTCGCTCCGTCAGCGTGGGATGAACCTTGAACATCAGACTGGTCTCGCCCAGTTCCCGCGCCACCGGAAGCCGGTGAGGCGGCCGCATCGATTCCGGAAAAGCCTTTTCCAGATAGATCTCGCTGCATGTGCCCGCTATACACGGAACACCTTCGGCGGAAATGGCTTCCTGTATCCGGTTGCGGTCCCAGCCCTCGCGCAAACGCTCCGGCCGTACGTAAACGTCATACTTATAATAAGAATGAAAAACATCGTCAGCCGGCGTCACAACCCGTAAAGCTGGAACCCTGGCAAATTCCCGACTCAAATGCGCCGCATTCCGCCGCCGCTTTTCAACCATCCCCGGTAGCTTCCTCAACAACACGCGCCCGATGGCCGATTGCGCTTCTGTAAGTCGCCAATTCGTTCCGAAAGACTCGTGCACAAACCGATATCCCGGCGGATGTTGGCGCTCATACACCGCCTCGAAACTCTTGCCGTGATCCTTGAAGCTCCATCCAAGTTCCCAGAGCCCGCGATCATTGGTCAGCAACATTCCGCCTTCGCCGCCAGTCGTCATATTCTTGTCCTGGCAGAAAGAAAAAGCCGCCATCTCCCCAAAAGAACCAATGGGCCGACCGCCAAGGCTTGCCCCGTGCGCCTGCGCGCAATCTTCAATCACAAAAATCCCGCGGCTGCGAGCCAACTCCAGAATCGAATCCATGTCGCAAGGCCATCCCGCGAGGTGCACCGCGACGATGGCTCTGGTTCGCGGCGTGATCGCCTTCTCAATCGTCTCGGCGGTGAGATTGCCGCTGTCCCGGTCAATGTCAGCCACAACCGGTGTCGCGCCGCGCATGACCGCACAGCTCGCGGACGCAATAAACGTCCTGCTGGGAACGATCACTTCATCACCCCGACCGACGCCCAGGCAATATAGCGCCAGTTCCAAGGCTACCGTACCGTTCGCCAGCGCAATCGCGTACTTGCATCCCGTGAAATCGGCAAACTCACGCTCAAAAGCTCGTCCTTCGTCGCCCGTCCAGTAGTTCACCCTTCCCGAACGCAAAACCGCCGCCGCCCCAATTTCCTCTTCTTCGAAAGCTGGCCACGGCGGAAATACGTCGCTGCGCACCGGCGCCCCGCCGCTGATAGCAAGGGCTTGCTCCAGATCGCTCACTGTCGTCATAGAGAACTCTTGCTCAAAATAGCAGAATACTCGGAGATCAGCCAAGTTGTGTTGTGCGACTCGAGAATTGGATTCTACCCTGAAACGCCCGACCCCGGCCTTTTTGCGGGCTTCTTCGACGAGACATGCTGGACTCAAAAGGTAGCCCTTGTTTGACACCCGCTTGCCGCTCCGATATTTTTACAGTAACTCGCTTTCCAGACATGCCAACCCCAAAAGAGGCACCCCTGAACTCACCGCCCTTGAATAACCAGGACTCGATTCGTGAGCGACTCTATGCCCAGATGGTTTTGATCCGCCGATTCGAGGAACAAGTCCTCGATCTGTTTGCGGCAGGCGAACTTTTCGGCACGACCCATTGCTACATCGGGCAGGAAGCCAACGCCGTCGGAATCATCAATCACCTGGAAAAACGCGACATCATTTTCAGCAGCCACCGCTGTCACGGACATTTTCTGGCCCGAACCGGCAAAGCGCATCTCCTAATGGCCGAATTGATGGGCCGCGCCACCGGACTGGTCGGCGGACGCGGTGGCAGCCAGCACATCTGTTACGAGAATTTCTATTCCAACGGTGTGCAAGGCGGAATCGTTCCCACCGCTACCGGGATGGCCTTGGCAGAAAAAATGCTGCGCACCGGCGCCATCGCAACCGTCTTCATGGGAGATGGCACGCTGGGCGAAGGCTTAGTCTACGAAGCCTTCAATCTGGCCTCGCTGTGGAGCGCGCCAATCTTGTTCGTGATCGAGAACAATCGCTGGTCCCAGAGCACTCCCGTTGAGAAACAACTGGCGGGCAGCATGGTGGCGCGGGGAAAGGCCTTTGGCATCGAGAGCGGCGAAGTCGATTCCACCGATGCCGAAGAGCTGTACGACTATTTCGATCCGATCATTAAAAAAGTTCGAAGGGAACAGCGGCCCCACCTCGAAGTTATCCAAACGTATCGTCTCTGCCACCATTCCAAGAGCGACGATATGCGCCCAGAAGACGAGATCGAACGCCACCGCCAGAACGAGCCGCTCCCCAAGCTGCGATCCCGCCTGAATCCCGAAGTCGCCGAGCGCCTCGATGATGAAGCCCATACGAAAGTGGAGCAAGCTGTCACTTGGGCACGGCAGCAGCCGTTTCCCAGTCCATCTACTCTCGGCGTAGGAGCCGCTGCGGGGAATTTCGGCGCGGCAGAAAGTCATAGAACCGCACCGTAAACGTGATGGCAACCAACGTCCTCAACTCGCTCAACGCAGCCTTGCACAAAATGCTCGGCGAAGACCCCCGTGTCGTGGTTGTGGGCGAAGATTTGCTCGACCCCTACGGCGGCGCCTTCAAAGTGACCAAGGGTCTCTCTACCAAATTCCCTGACCGAGTGCTGACCACGCCGCTAAGCGAAGCTGGATTCACCGCGCTCGCCGCCGGTATGGCCATGCGCGGTCTGCGTCCTGTAGTCGAAATCATGTTCGGCGACTTCCTGATGCTGGCCGCCGACCAGATGGTCAATCACATCGGTAAATATCGTTGGATGTACAATGACAAGGTGCGAGTCCCTCTGGTGATTCGCACCCCGATGGGTGGACGCCGAGGCTACGGCCCGACCCACAGTCAGACGCTGGAAAAGCACTTCATCGGCGCACCCGGATGGCACGTAGTCGCTCCCAGCCCCTTCCACGAACCTGGCGCCCTGCTGTATCGGGCCGTGATCGAAGATGATGATCCCGTCCTCTTCATCGAAAACAAAGCCATGTATGCTCGTCCCGTGCGGGAAGCGCCAGCCGAGGGCCGCCTGGGAGATTTCCATGCGCGGACTACGTCTGGCAAATATCCCACAGTCACTCTGTCGTTCGATTCTTTCTCTCGCGCCGACGTAACCCTGGTGGCCTACGGTGGAATGGCCGAGTTGGCCGAGACCTCAGCCGAGCAACTGCTCATGCGCGAGGAAATATTTTGCGAAGTGGTCGTTCCATCGAGCGTGAGCCCCACTGATCTGGGACCCATTCTTGAATCTTTGAAGCGCACCGGCAAGCTGGTGGTTTGTGAGGAAGGCACTCAAACCGCAGGCTGGGGAGCGGAACTGGTCGCCGCCGTCTGCGCTCAGGCATTCGAACTGCTCCACGCCCCGCCTCTACGGGTAGCTGCGAAGGATCTTCCGATTGCCAACACCAGCACGTTAGAAACGGCAATCCTGCCGCAACTGGAAGATATCGATCAGGCAATTTTGCGCGTATGCGCCAACAGCCGCCGCGTTGTCACGCGTTAAAGTTCCACCCGTCACTTTTTTCCATTACATTAAAGTTTCTAGGCAGCGAGCGAGGTAGCAAGAATGCAGGTATTGCGCGTACCCCTCCTGAACGCCAACGAGGACGAGGTCGCCATCGTCGATGTTCGGGTACAAGAAGGCGCCGAAGTCCGTAGCGGCGACCTCCTCTTTGTCGTGGAGTCCACTAAAGCCGCGCTGGACGTGGAAGCGCCGTGCTCAGGCTATGTCCGCAATCTGCGTGTTGAAAAAGGCCAGCGAGCCCGAGTCAATTCCCTGCTGTGCGTCCTCACAGCCTCGCCCGACGAACCCGTTGCCGTTTCTGAGGCCGCAACCACCGACACCCAGCGTCCCTTCCGCATCACCCGCAAAGCGCAGGAGTTGGCCGAGCGCCACCGCTTGGACTTATCCGGCCTCGGCCTGACCGGAATCATCAAGGAATCGGATGTGGAGCGGCTGCTGCAAACCCAGTCGACGCTGTCCGCGGTGGCCGTTCCCAAGAAGGAACCCTTGCCGATTCCACCGGGAGCCGGAGCGCCAGTCGTGGTGTACGGAGCCAGCGGCCATGCACGCGTGCTGATCGATCTGATGCGGTTAGCCGGAGAATTTTTTCCCGTAGGCGCGCTGGACGATAGTCCTTCTCACGCGGAAGTGTTGGGAGTGCCTGTACTGGGCGATTCTTCCTTTCTCGCACAGTTAAGAAGCGAAGGGATCGAGCGTGCAGTTCTGGGAATTGGCAGCGTGCAGAATCATCGCACTCGGGCAAAACTTTACGATCGGCTCTTGGCGGCAGGTTTCAAAATTCCAAATCTGATTCACCCGCGCGCCATGGTTGAGCCTTCGGTGACGATGGGAGTCGGGAACCAGATCTTCGCCGGCGCGGTAGTCGGCTCAGCGGCAAAACTCGGCGACAACACCATCATTAATAGTGGAACCGTTGTCTCGCACGATTGCGTAATCTCATCGCACACGCACTTGTCTCCGGGAGCAATCCTCGCGGGCGGCGTCGAAGTCGGCGAAAACACGCTGGTAGGAATGGGCGTTACTGTCTACCTGGGAGTGCGCATCGGAAGCAACGTCATGATTTCTAACGGCTCCCACATCATGAAAGACGTCCCGGACAGATCGATTATCAGAACCGGAAACCCGCACCGCAGCGGATCTAATAAACTCGACTAACGCACTCGCGTTCGTTCATTCGAGGAATCAGCCTCACTTCCCGTAAACTCGGGCATCGTCGCCGACCCTTCCGCCGCAATTCCCTCCCCCTTTAATACTTTCCACACAGTGATCCCCAGGATGCGTATGTCCAACCAGAAGCTCCAGTGGTCCACATACCAAACATCAAGCGCTAATCTTTTTTCCCAGGCAAGATCGTTCCGCCCGTTCACTTGGGCCCATCCGGTAATCCCCGGCGGAACCAAGTGTCGCCGAGCCTGCTCCGGCGAATAGCGATCCAGGTATTGCATGAGCAGCGGCCGAGGTCCGACCAGGCTCATGTCTCCGCGAAGCACGTTCCAGAACTGCGGCAGCTCATCGAGACTGGATCGTCGCAGAAAAACTCCCAGCCGCGTGATTCGAGCCTCATCAGGTAAAAGTCGGCCGTGCTCGTCGCGCTCGTCGGTCATGCTGCGGAATTTAAGCGCAAAAAAAGATACGCCCTTATACCCAGGGCGTTGCTGGCGAAAAAAAATTGGCGGGCCCTCCAGCCGCACAAGGATAGCGACGACCAGCATAACCGGCGAAAGCAGTAACAGACTGACGCCCGACACCACAACATCCAGCGCCCGCTTCAGCCCGCGCAGGAAACCCCCTTCAGGCAATGGCGACGGCTCGTTTGTCGGAGGCACGTGTGTTCCCCACCAGCATGTAACCGGAAGATGCCAGCTTGTCGATGCGGAAGTTTGCAAGTCCCGCATCATGGCAGATCTGCCGCAACTTCGCGCCGGTATAGAAGTACACCGGGCATCCCCTCAACGCATAACGCATTTTGCGGAGGGGCGCACGAACCGGAGAAACTCCCGGAAAGCTCGCCACCACTTTCTGGTTGGCGAGCTCACTCATTCTCTTAAGCACGCGCACCGGATGGGCGACATAGTCGAAGACTCCCAGTGCCACGACCACGTCGAAGGTTTCTTTGAACGAATAGTCAAGGAAATCTGCTTGTATGAATTCGCACCGATCGGCAACCTGTTTGGCGCGAGTGTATTCCTGGGCAAGCTCCAGCATGGGTGCCGAAAAATCAATTCCTACTACTCGACGGGCGCCATGCTCCGCAAACAGAGCGCTGTTCCGGCCCGAACCACAGCCCACGTCGAGAACCGTAAAGTCCTTCATCCCCTCGAAAGCCGCTGTGGTCTTCTCGATCCGCTGGAACAGGCCTTTACGAAAGACTTGATTGAATCGATAACTCAAATTCCGGCGGTTTTCGTATAACGCATCGAAATTGTCCGCCGTCCGTTCAAAATAGGTTTTTACGCTCAAGAACCGGTCCCTCCTGAAGATAATCGGCAATCGTTGTAAACGAATATTGCTGCAACAGACTCGCCAGCTTGGGAGTCATTGTATGACGCCCAAGGTTCTGATGAAAATTCCATTGCCGTCCGCGCAAGCGATGTCGCAGATACTCGGGCCTGCCGGAGACGAACACGTCAAGCCGCTTCGAATCGAATTCGTAAGGATGAAAATAAGTCACCAGGGGTTTTCCCGAATCGTTCAACCGACGCACAGCGCGAGAAAGCATCCATTGCGGCAACACCCGGAAACTTCCTCCGCCCGCCACCGGCAGCCGCAAATTTCCCCACGACAACGTCGCTAACGGAATCTCCTTGATGCAAAGATTATTGGGAAGTCGATACTCCGCCGCCAGCGGAAAGAACCCAGGAATTCCGTACCGCCGGTGATGAATGGGAAAGATGCTGGAATCATACTCAAATCCAAGCTCGGCAAGAACCTCCAAGGCCCACAGCGAATCCGCGCGAATGGAAAACTCCGCCGCCCGGTACCCGCGAACCGGCTTCCCCACCACATCTTCCAGCACCTGCTTGCTGCGCCGTGTGTCTTCCTCAAACTGCTGGCGTGTCAGGCGATGCACGATTAAATGCGCGTACCCGTGTGAAGCGATCTCATGCCCCATGGCTGCCACTCTGCGCGGCAGTTCCGGACAACGCTCCGCCAAGCTCCCTAACGTAAAGAAAGTCGCATGCACCTGATGCCGCTCCAGCAATTCCAGCAACAGATCCATTTGCCGGAAAACATGGTTCAGCGGCGCGGGCATTTCGCCCGTCAGCCGTCGATAAGCCAGCTGGTGCCAGTCCTCAAGATCGATGGTAAGCAGGTTCTTCACGAGTCGAAGCCGTATTCTCCGCACCGCCAAGCTGCGCATAGAACTCGCAAAGCCGGGCGCATACATCTCTATTGTTAAAATCTTGCACGATATGGTGCCGGGCGCGCTCGCCCATCTGTGCAGCCATATTACGATCTTCGTACAGCCGGTCGATCGCTGCTACAAGTCGCGGGATATTCCGAGTTGGGACCAGCAGCCCGGTATCGCCATCGAGCACCACTTCCCGGCAGCCTCGAATGTCGCTAGCCACCACTGGACGCATCATCGCCGCGGCCTCCATACAAGCGCGTGGAATTCCTTCCCGGTAGGAGGGCAGCACAAAAATATCCATCGCCGCGTACCACGGCCTCATGTCCTCACACCAGTCGACGAAGCGCACCACGCCGCGGCGCTGCAAATCGTCCATATAGCTGACGTCGAGCGCATCGTTCTGATCGGCCTCCCGAGGCCCAATCACCACGAACTTGATCCGCGGATAGCGTGCAGTTAAAATTTCCGCCGCCGCGAAGAGCTCCACAAATCCCTTTTCTCTTACCAGCCGCCCCACGCAGCCCACAACAAAGTCACTCGCCTGCAAACCAATTTCTCTCAGGGTCTCTGTGCGGTCGTAGATCGCCTGCGGCGCAAAATGAGCCACATCAATTCCATTCCCGAGGTAGGCAATTTTCTTCCGGGAGCACAGCCGGCTGCGGACCGCGCGTTCGATGTCCTCCCGGCTCTGCGATAAAAGCCGCTCACAAAAGGTTGCCGTAATCTTTTCCGGAATCCAAAAGACGGCCTGTCGCACTCGCGGCATACGGTCGTGGAACAAGAGTCCATGAATCGTGTGTACCACATGCGGAACCCCCGCCAGCCGCGCCGCAAGCGGACCAATCAGCCCCGCCTTGGGAGTATGCGTATGCACCACGTCGAATTTATGCTCGCGAAACAAACGTGCCAAAGCCACCGTCGAACGCACATCACGCAGCGCCGCGATCTCGCGCTCCATCGGAACCGTCTCCACATTCACGCCCGCGCTGCGCACGCTCTCAACCCACGGACCCGGCGCGCATACCGCCGTCACCCGGTGGCCATCCGCTTCCAGCGCTTTGATCTGATCCAGCAGCAGCAGACGAACCGATATATCGGAGGTCGCGACCTGGGCGATTCTCAGCCCCATACTATTTCACCCCCGACTTAATCCGGTGATAGACATATTCCCCTAACGTAGGATGGGTCCACAGCCGCGATTCTCCACCCGGCGCAGCCACCGGCTGCAACTGGCCCTCGCAGGCGTCGCGAATCGCCTTCTTCAGCAAAGGCAAGCCGGCCGCCAACTGGAGAAAACCATAAGTGGCAAAATTATCCACGCCATTCGTAGTGATCCGAGCCTGGCCCAGGATGCGGCCGGTATCCACCCCAATGTCGACCTCATGCACCGTGACCCCGCAAGCCTCTTTATTATTTTCCACCAGCGCCCAATATCCGCCGTGAACTCCGCGATACATCGGAGTAATCCCGGCGTGCATATTGATGAAGACTGCACGAACACAATTCAACACTCGAGCGGCGATAATGCGCGTGCCGCTCACCACGATCACACTGGGCTTTAATTCTTGCAGAACTCGAATGCACTCGTCAGAATTTACCGACGTGACTTTCGTTAATTCTGCCGATGGCATAGGCGACGCATCGAGTTCAGACTGCCGCAGGATTTCCTCCACTCTGCGACGCGACGTCGCTCTGAGCCACGGAACAACCACAATGCGGAATGCAATTTGACCCAGAGCTTTGCCGAGCCCCAGTTTCTTCGCCCTCCGCTTAACGAATTTCAGGCGCGACTCCCCTTCCTCGACAACGACCGCCGCAATCGGAAAGTCGGTGCGCAGCGCGTTGTAGAGTATCGCTGTTGGGCTATCTTCCCTGCCGAGCAAAACGATCTTCTTGGATGACAGCATGATCCTCGAAATTGAGTGTACTCTCCGCCATATTCGCGCTCTGGATGCCGTAACGTTCGCGTAGACCCTGGAAGTGTTCGAGAATGCGGCGCAGCATTCCGATATTCTCCTCCAGTTGCGTTCCGAAATTATGAGGATGCCACCACAGGTGGTATGCCAGGCCTTGCTGTGCCGCATAGGTCAGGTCATTCTTGATCCGCCGCTCCTGCAATGCCTGCGCCGCGGGTAGCTTCGCACTATAGGGGCGAAGAAAACGGCTTGCCGGGAGATTCATCGGTACATGGGCCGCAGCCGGCATCAGCGGATAGCAATTGTGCGACGAGAAATTGCAATAAGAATCAAGCAGTCGCGCCGCCCGCACCCAGCCCGTTTCATCGCTCAGAATTCGCGGACGATATATCCAAGATTGCGGGTTTCCGCGAAATGCCTTCAGGCCCATTTCACCGCAGACTCGGAGATGCCGCTCGTCGTACTGGTTTCGCGGAAATACCATGGACTTCAGTACAACGCCGAAATCCCCCGCAGTCACCATCGCCGCCCGCAAGTCAGCGCGAAACGCCGCGACACTCTCCCTCGGCTCCAGGCAATAATAGTGAGAGAAAGTATGAGTGCCGATCTCCTGCGCCGGACTTGACCGGATCTGTTCCAGCAGGGTGCGGGCAAAATGAAATGGATCGTCGTCCTCATCCTGGCCAATGCCATCCAACTCCGCATAAGGCGATAAACGCGGGTCATCGTAACGTGGCAACTCCGTCGGCAAAGCCTGCAGAAGTTCAGTGCGACGACTAAAAAAAAGAAATCCCACCGTGGCCCAGGTTGCATGAATATCGTATTCCGCGAACGTCGCCAGCATAGCGGGCACCGCGCGGCGCACCCCAATCAGGTTCTCGCGATACTGCTCCACCGTCTTGACATCGCGCACGCCCCAGTGCAATTCAAAATCAAGGGAGATGATGAGGGTGCCCGGAGCTTGTCCCGCGACCGGCAAAGTTAAGCTCCTACCTGCATCGGCTCGACTCCGGCCTGTGGCTTCGCAGCCGAATTCTGACGCTCCCACCAGAGCTGAAACATAAGAATGTCCCAGAGATGGAACTGCCAGGCTCCGCGTCCGGCAAGATGATCGTTCCATTTTTCGCGAACCGCGGCCGGATCGAAGAATCCTTCCTCTCGCAAGCGCCGTGGCTCGAGCAACGCCTCCGCCCATTCGCGCATCGGCCCGCGCAACCAGGAATCCAGCGGAATGCCGAACCCCATCTTAGGCCTCTCCACGAGATTCGGCGGCACATAGCGGTAGAGGACTTGACGCAACAGCCACTTCCCCTGCTTCGGCCTAACCTTCATCCGCAAGGGCAAACGCCAGGCGAACTCCACCACGCGCGGATCGAGGAAAGGAATTCTGCCTTCCAGGCCGAACGCCATCGTCGCACGGTCCAGCTTCACCAGGATGTCGTTCGGCAAATACGTAATCGTGTCCAGATATATCGCCTGCCGCTCAAATTCAGGCAGGTCCAGCCATTGATCCTCGATCATGTGCAGCGGACGCAGCGCAGCGGCTCCGGCCACTACGCGTTCAGGTTCGGCCCAGTGCGACGCCATCCCCGCATACATTTCAATCGGGCTTTCAGTAGGCATTAAACTTGCGAGCTTGTGCATCTTGTATCCCGGCATGCGCTGGCGCCAGCTCTTGGGAAGAAGCGGGCCCAGGCGCTTGAATCTCGCATCCCACGACTCCGGTCCAAAGGCGGTCATGCCGGCGGCGGCCAATCGCCGCAATAGGCGCGGAGTGCTGTTCAATTTCTTCCACACCCGCCCACCCCAGGTGTAGCGGTTGTAGCCGCCGAAGACTTCGTCGCCCGCATCCCCCGAAAGGCTAACTGTCACATGACGCCGCGCCAGCTGCGAAACCAGCAAAGTTGGAATCTGCGAAGAATCCGCGAATGGCTCGTCGTAAACCTCCGGCAGACGGTTCACTAAGTCGATGGCCTCGCCGGAAGTAACGTAAAGCTCGGTATGATCAGTGCCTAGCTGTTGTGCAACGGCCCGCGCATCTCGAGCTTCGTTGTACCCTTCTTCGTGGAACCCGATGGAAATTGTCCGTACCGGCCGCTCACTCTGCGCTTGCATCAAAGCCACGATGAGCGAGGAATCAATCCCGCCAGAAAGAAAAGCGCCCAGCGGAACATCCGCATGCATTCGCAGCTTGACTGCATCCCGCAATAGGGTGTCAAGTTCTTCCTCCGCCGCCTCCTCAGAACCGGTGAATGGTTCTGACATAGCACGCTCGACAGACGAGCGAAGCGACCAGAAAGCCTGCGTCGTCACCTCCCCATTTCGATACCGTAGAACGGTTCCTGGCAACAGTTTGCGGACCCCGCGATAAACCGAGTAGGGCGCCGGAATGCAATTGAATCGCAGGTAGGAAGCGACCGCGTCGCGATCAATCTCTCCCCGGAACGCCGGATGCACCCGCAAACTCTTAAGTTCCGAGGCAAACAGAAAGGTCCCGCCCGCCAGCCCGTAATAAAGCGGCTTCTCGCCAAAGCGGTCTCGCGCCAGCACTAAAGTACGCTCTTGCCGATCCCACAAAGCGAAGGCGAACATCCCATTCATTCGCTCCAGCGCGGACTCAATCCCCCAATGCTCGAAGGCCGCCAGCATGACTTCGGTGTCGGAATGCCCGCGAAACCCTAACTCAGCTCGTTCACTCAGCAATTCCTGCCGCAACTGTTCGCAGTTGTAAATTTCTCCGTTGTAGACGATCACAAATCGTCCGCTGGCCGAAAACATCGGCTGATGCCCCGCCGGAGAAAGATCCAAAATAGAAAGGCGCCGAAACCCTAGTGCGATTCCAGCCTCCGCATCCGCCCAAACGCCCTTGTCGTCCGGTCCCCGATGCTGCAGCGCATCGGCCATCCGACCCGCCAGCGCTTCCAGCCCAGCCTGTTCGCCGCCGCACCGCGTCTCGACAAATCCAGCCAGGCCACACATTTAGAACCCTTCCCTAAAGTCAGAGATACGAATTACGAATAGAGACACAAATAATAGTAATGAAGATCAATCCCCCGCCGTGGGCGACCCTACGCCGCCTCCACTCCGCACCAGCGATCGGCGCCTCAGCCCGAGAACTCGAACCGGAACCGGCGCCGTCTGCGTATCCCACCGTGAGTCACCCAGAAAAAGCATCAACGTAAACGGCATCAACATCACCCGCTGCCGGTTCAGCAGTCCAAAATTGGTCGTAGCTGCCGCATAGATGACCGTAAACTCGAGGGTGTACAACGCCAGGAACATGGCAAACGTATTCGACCGGATCCGCGCCAGCGTCCCATACAACGCTTTTCTCCGCCGCACGAACATCACCAACAGCCCCAGTCCTTCGATCGACGCAAACGCCGCCTGAAAATTATGGACTTCAAACGGGAATGGCCGAATCAGAAGAAATGGCGCCAGCACCATTCGCGCTGCCAGCGAGCCGCCATAAGTTGATCCCCCAACCCCTGAATTATTTCGCGCCACCTGCATGACGGTCGACTTGCTCTCGGAGAAATCCTTCATCTCAACATAAGTCTGCGCTCGCGACACGAAAACCCAGGTCAGGGCCACCAGCGCAGGAATCCCCAGCACCTTCAACGCCAGCCCGCTCATCCCTGTGCGGTTCGCGCCAAACAAATAGGGAAAGATGAAAGCAATCGCCAGGATGCCGGCCATATGCGGCCGCACCGTCATGATGACCCCCAGCCCCGTCGCCAAAAGCAGGTAGCCTGGAAGCCCCACGCGCTGGTGCACCCGCGCAAACCCGTAAGTCGCTAGTCCCGCCCCCAGCATCACGACTGCATCCTTGCTGATGCTTGCCGTCCAGAAAACACAGCTCGGCAGCAGAAACGCTAACGTAGCCAGAATGTCGAATCGAGTCGCATCGGGAAATCCCAGGCAGAACGCCCGATAAATAAAGTACGCTCCCCAAAACGACATCGAGGCAAAAATCACCATCGCCACCGGCAGTGAGATCCCGGTCACCACAAAAATGCACTGCGCGAGAAACGGAGGAAAGTCCGTACCCCACAGCGGATTCGGAATTGTCAGAACCCCCGTTTGCCCGTAGCTGGTCGCCATGCTTTGCGCCGCGTAGTAGTAATGGGTCATATCGGCCGCATAGCCATACACTCGCACCACCATGGTGACGTACAACCCGGCAGCCGCCATCTTGGCCAACAAACCTACTGCCATCAACCGCCGCAACGACGGATGTCCACGCGTCCACAGCAAAATCAGGATGAGGTCTAAACCCACGATCAGCGCTACTGTCGACGCCGCGGCAAACAAGGAAACCGGAAATTGTTCGTCATACACCCCGAACAGTTCGAACAGCCAGAACGGCGCAGAGACCAGCAACAGAACACCGGCGAGGTTCACGATTGAATTAAGCCGTGGCGACAGCCGCCACAAACCGCTCTCTGGCGCTCGCGAAGTTTGTGGGGATCTAAACATGTGCCCTAGTGGAAGCGAATACTTAGTGCTACGAAACCATCGCTTTCGCCCGAGTTGAAACCGTGGGAACTTTTCCCATGGCGCGCCAGCCTGAGCCTCGGACGATATCCCAGTTTTCCAGTCCCGAACGCGTTAACCACCCTTCAACATCTTCCCGACCGTAGCGGTTCTCGATAGGTGCTGAAAAACGATCGAACTGATCCTGATAGAGGAGCCGAAAAGGAAAATCCGCGTAGAGTTTCAGTGGCAAGGTTTCGGCAAAAGCCTTCCACCGTGTCTTTCTAAGCGCTCGATACGGCGCGACAAAACAAATTTCACCACCTACGGCGACGCACCAGGAAAAAGCTCGCAGCAACGGAAAAGGCAGCCGGGTCGTGACCCGCCGAACCATTCCTACAAAATTCAAGAGATGCTTTTTCCATCGGGGCTCGTCGTTCAGCGACCAGTACAAATAGACCAGCACGTCGGCTCCCGGTCTGCCATAACGCAAAATCTCCCGAAATCCGGCCTCGGGCTCAGGCAAGTGATGTAGCACCCCCAGCGAATAAACCATGTCGAAGCTTTGCTGCCGCAGGGGCAACTGGAACAAGTCGGCCTGCACGATGTGCACGTTCTCCAAATGACCGGTATTATCGAACGCCGCATCCACCGCGGGGCTCAGATCGATTCCAATTACTTTCCGGGCATGCTGCGCAGCGAAAAACAAGTGGCGCCCCTTGCCACAACCCGCATCCAGCAACACCTTGCCGCGAAGACTCTCCGGAGGGTACGCCGAAAAATACCAGCGAAAGTTGGCTTCGCCTTCCGGTCGGAAGTCGGAAAAATGCCGCCATTCATAACCGAAACTGCGCATCGTCCGCAACTTGCTGTCCGGCCCCTCACCGGCCTCGTCTTCCAGTTGCTCTTTCGAATGGGAGAAGAAATCCGGATATTCTTCCTTCAGACTCGCCCGGAGCGGACCGAGCAGCATCCGCGGAACCCCTTTGATGATCGGGAAATTCTCTCCGCACTTGCCACATCGCAGCCAGCCGTTCATGATCTCCGCCGGATTCGGCGAATGGTTGGACGCGGATTCAAGCACCCGGCTTAATTCCAGGTCTCCGCCGCACGGGCACACCAAATCTTCCAAAAGGGTCAGTTTCATCGCACTTCCCGAGGGACGACCGAGGGATACGTCCACTTAGGGTAACATGCTGTTATCCACCGCAAAAGAGTGCGACGCCGTATTTCGATTTAAGTTTAAGATTTCCGTCAGAGCGTAGGGAGGCTAGGATTGCGGGTTCTACACGTCATTGACAGTCTCATTCAGGCCGGTGCAGAGGCCCTGGTCAAGGACATGGTCCCCCGCATGCGTTCCGCTGGCCTAGAAGTCTCCGTCGCGGTATTGAAAGAACTCGACAGTCCCTTCGAGCGGGAATTACGGGAAAAAAACATCGCGTTCCTGCCTACTGCCCGTGGCGGAATCTATTCTCCCGCGCACGTGCTGTCCCTAAGGCGCCATATTCACAAATTTGACGTAATCCAGACCTACCTTTTCCCGGCGCAACTGTTCGCCCCCCTCGCAGTTATGCTGGCGAAGAGCAAAATCCCGCTCGTGCTATCGGAGCAGACCACCCATCATCGAAGAAAAAAAATGTGGCTGCACCCACTGGAGACCTGGATGTACTCCCGATACGCCGCCATCGCCTGCGCCAGCGAGGGGATCGCTGCCAGTCTTACGGCCTGGGTTCCGGGAGTGAGTAATAAAATCACCGTCATTCCCAACGGAATTGATGTGCAGACTTTCGAGCAGGCCATTCCCGTATCTCGTTCGTCCGTGGGAATTAACAATGGCAACTGTGTCCTCCTGTACGTCGCACGCCTCGAGCCGCAAAAAGACCATGCCAACCTGCTGCGCGCGCTGGCGCAAATACCCGATGCCGACCTGGTGCTGGCCGGTGACGGTAGCCTACGCGCACAACTCGAAGCCCAAGCTGAAACCCTCGGCGTCACGTCCCGGGTACACTTCCTGGGCCGGCGCAACGACGTCGCGGAATTGCTGAAGATGGCGGACATTTATGTGCATCCGGCAGCCTTCGAGGGGTTCGGCATCGCCGCCGCCGAGGCCCTGACCGCCGGGAAGCCAGTAGTCGCCAGCAACGTCCCAGGTCTCGCGCAGGTGGTCGGAGACGCCGGCATCCTCGTCCCTCCCGGCGACTCGGCGACGCTCGCCGCCGAGGTTCGCACCCTGATAAGTTCCCCCAACCGCCGCCGACAACTCTCCCAAGCCGCCGTGGACCGCGGCCGCCAGTTTAGTATCGAAAACACCGTCGCCGCCTACATCGATCTTTACCGATCGGTTCTGTCCCACTGAAACGATGTCTTCCAACCCATGAAGATCGCGGTATTCTCCGGCATCGACGGCAACGCCAGCATCGACCGCTATGCGCGAGAACTGGCCGTCAACATGCCCGCCAGCACCGATGCCGAAGTCGTCCGTCTCAATAAATCTCCGGGGTTGAAGGGCGCGACATACGACCGTTATCTGAAATACCCGCGTATTGCGCGCCAGAGCCGAGCCGACTACAACATCATCGCGAGCGAAAGCTATTCTTTCCTGCTGCTTGTGCTCCCGCCCAAGCGTACAGTAGTGATCTGCCACGATCTTCATCCCCTCATTTATCGCGGCTGGTCGGGCACCTACCGCCTGCGCTACAAAATGAACCTCCGGATCATGCGGCACGCTCGTGCCGTCATCGCTATCTCCGAACACACCAGAAAAGACTTGCTGAAGTATTGTCCCTTCATTCCGCCAGAAAAAGTGTTCGCCATCCACAATGGCCTGGAACGAAAGTGGAGGCGCATCGAAGACGAAGCCCGACTGAACCCGGTTCGTCGCACCTATGGCCTGGAAGGAAGAACTATTGTCCTGCACGTCGGTAACGACAACTGGTACAAGAACTTCGCCACCCTGCTGCGTGCTTTCGCCGCAGTGGACAACCCTGAGCTAGTCCTCGTCAAAGTAGGCGATTGCGGCGCCCCGAACCGGGAACTCATCCGGCAATTGGGCATCGCCAATCGCTTCGTCCACATCCGCGGGGCGGACGACGACCAACTCATGTGTCTGTACAACCTCGCCACCATGCTCGTATTCCCTTCCCTGCACGAGGGATTCGGATGGCCGCCGCTAGAAGCGATGGCCTGCGGTTGCCCCGTCATCGCCACGCGCAAAGCCAGTCTCCCGGAAGTCTGCGGCGAAGCCTGCTTGTACGTGGAACCCCGCGATGTGGATGGGATCGCTGCAGCCATTCGGACCCTGAATGAAAACTCGGACATGCGGGCGGATCTCATCCGCCGAGGCCTGTCGCAGGCTCAGAAATTCAATTGGAGGAAAACTGCGCAAGCGATCTTGCAGGCCGCTCACTGGACGCAATAACATACTCAGCACTGCACCTCTGCACACACGTGCAGAGTTAGGCCTATTTCTCTTTCTCAAAGTTTTTGCATCCATTGAACTTCGTGTGTACGCTGTTACCGTGTTCACAGGATCGAAAATAGGTCAGATCCTCTCCGTAAGCACGGTGCATGCAGAAAAGCGTCCAGTTGAAATTATTCCATGTATCGCAGTAACCGATTTTGGCCTGCACGTACATTTTCCTGTGATTGTGACGATATTCGAGAATATCGTCGCGAGTAAAGTCTAGAAGACTAGGTTCAGCATCAAAAGGCAGCCAAGTGGGGACTCCCTGAGGCAAAATGCCACGGATGGTTTTTGGATCATCCCCAGCATCAAGAGCACCCTGCGGATCACTAGGCAGGAGATAAATGCGACCAGATCCAGTCACATTCAGTGCGGGAGTCTTGCCCAGGTTTTGAATTTCTATTGTAACTTTGACACTGGACGGATCCGTATTTTCCGTCAGCTCCCCAGCCAAATTCCATCTCGTTCCAGCAACCCACGGTCTTTGATCTTGATAACTAGCCTGTCGTGTTGCGCACCACTGAAGCGCGGCGAAAGTAGTATAGGCAGCGACGACAAACACCCCGGCCCACGTAGCAAAAAGACTATGGCGCTGATATTTTTTTTGGCTTTCTCTAGCTTTGCGTTCCTCAATCCGCACGTACTCCGGCGTGTGGATGACAACGTCCACCTCTGGATTTGGGCCCCGCTTGCGTTTGTCGGTTTGATTAGATTTTGCGGCTTCTTGGTGCCGCGTTGCCAAATCATTGCGGATGAACAACAGGCGCTCCGCAATTATGTGTACTTCGTCTCGAAGTTTAGTGGCTAGCTCTAGAAATCGGCGAGAAACATAGTCCATAGAAAAGGAACACAGCGCAAGAGGGCCCACCGAGGCGGGCTTGGCTAGGGATTATGACCTGACTTCCTCCTTCGAAGACGGCATCGCCAGCAAGTGCGACAAGAGCCCAATCTCACTCATCTCTTTCACTCGATCCATCCCGGGCAATTTGAATAACCGGTAATCCGCATTTACGATCTCGTCATACGCCTCACGAATCGCCTCAGGCCCATGCATTTCAATAAAAACCAGAGGCTGATAACGCCGAAGCACCGATTGCATTCCTCGAAGCGCACGACCTTCGGCATGCTCAACGTCCAAGATGATGACATCCGGCACAAGTTCGGTTGAGGCTACGAACGAATCAATCATTCGGCATGGGACCCGTGTAGATTCAGCGCCCGCCGGCACGTAAGGCAAGTCGGAAAAGCGGCCTTGGAGGTGGGTCAGAGCAAAACAGAATTCCGCCGTACCGTCGAAGTTGCCCACCGCACTCTGCTCAATCCTCACCCGATCGGCCAGCCCATTCAATTCGACATTGTCTGTTAACCGCGCAACCACCGCCGGATTAGGCTCAAATGCCACCACCTTACCAGTCCGGCCGACAAGATTGGCTACCCCTACAGCGAAAAATCCGATGTTGGCGCCAATATCGAAAACAGTCATCCCAGGCTTAATAAATCGGGGCAAGCTCTCTTGAAGGTCCGGCTCATGGGTGCCCAGGTAATACCCGCTCTCGCTCCTTGGGGATAACCGGAGCTTGGATCCTCGCAGAAGGCCTGTTTGCACCTCGACAATCGCGGGCTGATCTTGGAAGACAGCACGATTGATCAGCCGCCTAAGCGGCATCGGCATATGGTGATAGAGATTCCGGATAGCCGGTGGCGTCGATCTCCACATACGTCCAATTGGGACTCCCAGATTCATGCTCCCTCCGATGAGGATGTTTGACGAAACAATTATACGGGCGTGATATGCCTCGACGAGCCAGAAGCCGGGAACTACTTCCTCCGACCTTCGCCCAGGTCTGAAGCCTTTCCACAGACTTCCACAGGAAAATTTCACTTCCTTGTGACGATTGGAGGACCATTGGCAAGAGTCGGCACAAACACCGCGACCCGGGGGTCTTCTCGAAGTTGGCGAATCATTCGGCGCTCGTAGCGGCGGGTTGCTGTGGCGTATCGGCAAAATTCTTGCCGTCCCCACCGTCGGCCACTACGCCCAACTCTTTCCGCCGCAGCGAACTTAGAAACGACGAGAGTTCATTCCGTCCCATCAAGATGATGAGTAAGAGAGAAATCACAAGGGTCAAGCCCAGGATCGGCAGCCGCCAGCTTTGCCACTGAAGTTGCGTGACCCAAAGCACGCCACCGAAGATGACCAAGGCCGCTGCTAACCGGCTCCTTGAAAAAGCGAGAGGATAAACCCTTTGCGCGTAAAAATACATCAGGGCCGCCTCGATTACATAGGCTGCCATGGTCGCATACGCTGCGCCATACATTCCCCAACGTGGGACCCACAGGAAGTTGAGGCCAATGTTGGCCACCACGGCGACACAACTCACCACCCAAAGAAAGCCAACGCGTCTCGCCTGCAAGAGTGAAGGCTGCAAGATACCATAGAGCGCGTGAAACAGATAACCGGCAATGATCCAGGGAACTAATCTTCCGGCCGACGAGTAGCGCTGATCTAAAAAATGGCCCACCACGTCCTGCGCAATCAGGGACCCGAAGATCGCAATCGTCACCAGCAGCAGGCTTAGCCCGGCGAAAAGCCGGCCCAGAACTCGCTGCCCTTCCTGGCCGCCGCGCGCGACATCATAGAAAAGCGGTGACCAAGCCTGAGAAATGGATGTCGTCACCAAATACATCACCATACCGAACGTGTACGCAACTGAGTAAATGCCGACTTCGTCCAGGTTCCGGTAGTACTCGAGAATGAAGCGGTCCGCCACCACGAGCCCAAACGCCAGAAACATGTGTGGCAGGATTGGCAGAGCGATGGGCAACGATTCACGCACGAACTTCCACTCGAAGCCGCCCGTCCACCATTTACGGGAAACGACGATCGCCACCAGCAGAGATCCGGCGGCTCCCATCAGCTTTCCGGTGAGCATTCCAGCGGCGCCTCGGCGTAACAGCACGACCAAAATTAGCGCAGAACCTGAGGTCATCAGAAACGAAGCCGACGCCATCATTGAAAAGGCCAGCGGCCGCTGCTCGCTCTGATAGAGTCCCAACCGGTAGTCCACGATCTGGTTCGCCGCCGCAGTGCCGATCGCCAGTGCAATGTAGGGAAAGAATGGCACCGCGAAGTGGGGTGCAATCCGTTCCAGCAGACGCGGCCCTACTACAAGGGCCAGGGTCACAACCGCGGCCGTTAAAACTGTGCTAAAACGAAGTACGCTGCTCACATACCGTCGCTGCTGGGACGATTCATCTGCGTAGTGAAAGTAGAGCCGGCGCACGGCGGTGTCTAGCCCCAGCCCGCCAAACGCCGCCAATGTTATGGCAACAATTTCAGCCAGACTGATAGTGCCGTAGTCGGAGGGACTCAGATACCGCGTGAACAACGTGATCAGAAGAAAGTTGACCGCCTTGAGCGCAAAATTAGTGGTCGCGTAAGCTCCGGAACCAAAGAGCAGGCGTCGGCTTGCGGACTGAATGCTGTACGGTGTTGAGCCACTGTCGGCGAGCTCAGTGCTCTTGGTTTGTTCGGTGATTATCACAGATACCTGATCGGTTGGCTCGCGCTTCGGGCTCTGGTTGCTGGTTTCGCCCGCAGTGCGACTATCCTACAACACATTCGCGAGGCCCAAAGGCAGCGCTCTTCGCGGCTGAGTCACAAGGCGGTACTGACGGCGGCGCTCAGGCTTTTTCCACAGCTTTCCACAGAATAATTCCCATCCTTTGTGACGAACAACCTTGACCGAGGATACAGAGAGCCCATAGTGGAGAGGTGCTCACACCATCTTTCTCGCGATCTTTCTCGCGATCGACCGGAAATCCGTCAGTCCCGCGCCGCCACCCGCAAACTTGCAGTGCTAACTCCTTATTCCGCAAGATTTTGCCCGCAAGCTCTTTTGTTCCAATATTTTGCCCGCCAACCCCCATATCAATTCCCCGCAACTCGAAGAAAACAAATATTTTACCGAACCGATGCAGAAAAAATGCACGAGTATATCCCACCGCGCCCTCCGGCGAGTGCCGCCGTCTCCAGGTTCCGTGTAAAATCGGACACCGCCTTGGAAGTAGCAAGGGAGAAACATCGTCAGGAGGATAATCATGAAACTGCGCGGCGTGGTGGGAGTGTTATTTCTCGTGAGTTGTATTGCGGCCAGTGCCGCAGACCGGAAGTTCATCGTAAACCCGCGAGCCGCCGACATAAAGGCGCTGCCGTTCAGCGATGGCGTCCTCGTAGGCAACACGCTTTATATCGCGGGCCACATTGGCTTGGACGCAAAGACTGGCATGCCGCCTTCTGGCGCCGAAGACGAAGCTCGCATCGCGATGGACGGGATCAAGCAGACAGTCGAGTCCGCCGGATTGACCATGGACGACGTGGTGTCGATTCAGGTTTTCTGCACCGACTTGAAGCTCTACGACACGTTCAACACCGTCTACAAAACCTACTTCCACGGCGACTATCCGGCGCGGGCATTCGTAGGCGCTGCCACTTTGCTGCGCGGCGGCAGATTTGAAGTAACCGGGATTGCGGTGAAAAGAGGGCAATAGTGCGGAGGGCGTTGATTCGTTTTTTGTTCGCCGCGTCGAGATCTTTGTGATAGATGTATAGATCATGCGAAAGGCTGTGAGTCATCTCAAAAAGTCCGACCCTGTGCTGCGCGCCATTATTGAGCGGGTAGGGCCTTGCCGCATGGAGTTTGGACTGCCGGAGTTCAGCAGCCTGGCCGAAGCGATTGTCTACCAGCAGCTGAACGGCAAGGCGGCGGTGACCATCTTCAATCGCTTCGCGGCGCTTGCCGGAGAGCCGCTCACCCCGGAAGGCATCCTCAAACTGAGCGATGCGCAACTGCGCAGCGTCGGCCTCTCGAAACAGAAGTCCGCGTATCTGAAGGATCTGGCGGCCAAGACGGCGGCCGGTCTACTCGACTTCGCCCGCCTGCCTGACTTCACGGACGAAGAAGTCATCGAGCACCTCACCCAGGTAAAAGGCATTGGCGTGTGGACCGCCCACATGTTTCTGATGTTTTCATTGCGCCGTCCCAACGTTCTGCCCACCGGCGATTATGGCGTTCAGGTGGCCATGCGCAAACACTACAAGAAACGCAAACTTCCCAAACCGAAAGATATGGAAAAGATCGCGAAAGCCTGGGCCCCCTACCGCAGCGTGGCCTGCTGGTACATGTGGCGCAGTTTGGATATCAAAACGCTCTGACAAACGCCGACTCGCCGCTCTGTGGTTAAATGGTTGACGATGGCTGATTCAAAAATCCGCGTGCTGGTGGCGAAGCCCGGGCTCGACGGGCACGATCGCGGGGCGAAGGTGATTGCCCGTGCGCTGCGCGATGCGGGCATGGAAGTAATTTATACCGGCTTGCGGCAGACCCCGGAGATGATTGTCACCGCCGCCCTGCAGGAAGATGTTCAGGTGATCGGCCTCTCGATCCTTTCCGGCGCGCACAATGCTATCGTCCCTCGCGTGATGGACCTGCTCCAGCAGAACAAGATGGACGATGTGATCGTCGTGGTGGGCGGCATCATCCCGAACCAGGATATTGAAGGGCTGAAGAAGATTGGCGTGGCCGCAATTTTCCAGCCGGGCACCGCGATGGATGACATCGTTCAGTTCATTCGCTCGCACGTGAAGGGGGCCGGCGTGCCGGCGGCTGGTTAATGTCTGAAATCAATGCCTCCCGCGCCCGGGAGATCGTCGCGAAAACTGTAGGCCCCGCGCCCTGGTATTGGAAAACTTTTCCCGCTTTCCAATCATCGGCCGGGCCGCGTTTCGTGTGGAGTCACCATGGCGATCAGGGGCCGATCGCTCACCTGGTTACTCTCGGCCTTGAGCAGGAACCGGACAAAGCTC
>Ga0073928_10001695_pt1 | contig 41000 bp, 39 predicted proteins | sample PaiPotPPA55metaG_FD_76969 | JGI IMG/M metagenome (GOLD analysis project Ga0073928, IMG submission 76969) | Iron sulfur acid spring bacterial and archeal communities from Banff, Canada, to study Microbial Dark Matter (Phase II) - Paint Pots PPA... ... | reverse complement strand
GGGGTGGCCGGCATCACCTCGGAATGGTGGCCGGCTTCAGTTCGGAACGGTGGCCGGCATCAAATCGGAATCCCGGCCGGCATCAATTCGGAATACCTGGCCGGAATGCGTCGGAATCTGCAATCCCACGGCTCACAACCACGGCTGTCCTCATCCGCTCGTCATTTTCCGCGCGTCTGGAATAGAATGCGGCTTTGCGCTGCTCAAGCCAAGAATGTAGGCATGAGCCGCGCTTCAGCCGATGTGAGGGGGAGACCCATGCCTGCAAAGAAGAAGATCGCAACCAAGACGCCCGGCAAGAACGGCGCCGGCAACAAGAGCGCCGGCAAGAAGATGCCGCCACCGCGGCTTCCGGTCCTTGCCGAGGAGGTGCTCACGCCGGAGCAAGCGGCGCTGTTGCATTCCATTCGGTCAGGGCCCCGCGGCGGCAACGTCGGCATCCGCGGGCCGTTCGCCGTCTTCCTGCATGCGCCTGCCTTCGGTGAGCTGGCCCAGCAACTCGGGGCACATTGCCGCTTCAACACATCCGTGCCGCCGCGTCTCTCGGAATTCGCCGTGCTGGCAACCGCGAAGCTCTGGCGGGCCCAATTCGAATGGTTCGCTCACGTGCCCCAGGCGGAACGTGCGGGCGTCTCGAAGGAAACCATTTGCGATCTGCATCGCGGGCGCTTGCCGAAATCGGCTCCCGCCGATGAGCGCGCGATCTATGACTTCATCCAGGAGCTGTACAAGACGAGACGCGTGAGCGACCGGAGCTTCAAGCGCGTGCACGCCGTTCTCGGCGATGCCGCTACGGTCGAGCTCGTGGGCATCCTCGGCTACTACGTGATGATCTCGATGATCCTCGACGTTTTTCGTATGCCGCCGCCGGAAAACGAGCCATTGCCGTTCCCGGAGGCCAGGTAACGAAGGACGGACGACAGATTCTGTTACGCCACCCGGCCGATGGCCTCGGCGCCAACGGCGGCAGTCGCCTCGCCATCGGACGCATCCGGTCGAGGTTGCGGCCGCGCCGCATTTGCGCGCTGGCGCAGCAATTCCAGGAACCGCTCCGGCGGCATGGGCGGCGCAATCAGGATACCTTGGCCAAAATCGCAGCCCATGACCATCTTAACCATTGGTGTTGATCCGGCAAAATCGCGGGCCCAGGAGGCAAGTCGCAAGCGCGTAACGCTCCTGCTGTCCACGAAGGCCATACCCAGCGCGCATAGCGGATGCTGAATCGCATTCGACTGCTAACGGCGTCTCGCTGGAAACGCTATATCTGGATTAAACCAGCATTTCTCGGCGAGACCACCGGTGATACCCAAACCTTCGAGCCGGCCCGATGAGGATCACCAGGTCCTGCAGTTCCGGCCGCGCCAAACGGCGGGCAATGCCAGGCAGGGGCGGCCTCGGGAGCAGCCCCTGGGAACGAGAGCGCCGGTAGAGGACCTTGCCAAGTATGAAACCGAAGACGACGCCGACAGTTATCGCCATCGCATGATGGTCAACCTGGCGGCACTGCTGGTGACGATCGCCCTGTCGGTTGCGGGCGCGTGGCTCGCCTGGCAAATCGCCGAGATGCGCAAAAATCAGGACTGCGCTCTCTCCGGACGCAGCAACTGCATGCGCATCGAGAGCACGTCGTCGCACCGGCCCTGATCGTCACTTTTCGATTTCAAGAGCAACCCGCGTGAGACCGGAGAACCTGAGCTCGCGGGCCGCCGCGGGAGAAAGATCAAATGGCACAACCACGTCAGCTTAAGCTCGCCGCCTTCATGCGACCGGCAAGCATTCATACCGGTGCATGGCGTTATCCCGGCGCTTTCCCCGACGCCAATTTCAATTTCGCGCACCTCAAGCGCTTTGCGCAGACGCTCGAGCGCGGCAAATTCGACGCCTTTTTCATGGCTGACCACATGGCCGTGCTCAATATGCCGCTTGATGCGCTCAAGCGCAGTCACACGGTGACATCTTTCGAGCCGTTCACGCTCTTATCCGCATTGTCCCAGGTCACCGAGCGGATCGGGCTCGTCGCGACCGGCTCAACGACGTTCGATGCCCCTTATCACATCGCGCGGCGGTTTGCCTCGCTTGACCATCTCAGCGGCGGACGCGCCGGCTGGAACGTCGTGACCACTTCAAATCCGGATGCAGCACTGAATTTCGGGCTGGAGGAGCACATGGAGCACGGCGAGCGCTATGCCCGCGCGCGAGAGTTCTATGATGTCGTCACCGGACTGTGGGACAGCTGGGCAGACGATGCCTTCATCCGGGACGTGGAAAATGGTATCTATTTTGATCCCGACAAGCTGCACGTCCTCAATCATAAGGGCAAATACCTTTCGGTGCGTGGTCCGCTCAACATCGCGAGGCCGATCCAGGGCTGGCCGGTGATCGTGCAGGCCGGCGCGTCCGACGCCGGCCGCCAATTAGCCGCCGAAACTGCCGAGGCCGTATTTACCGCCCAGCCCAATCTCGCCGCCGGTAAAGAATTCTATGCCGATGTGAAAAGCCGGGCGGAGAAAATTGGCCGCGCGCGCGAGCATCTCAAGATCCTGCCCGGCTGCTTCGTGGTGGTGGGCGACAGCGTGGAAGAAGCGCGCGCCAGGCGGGCAAAGCTCGACAGCCTCGTGCACTACGCCAACGCGACCGGCTCGTTGTCCATCGCGCTTGGCCACGACGCGTCCAAACTCAATCCGGACGCGCCCCTGCCCGATATCCCCGAGAGCAATGCTTCCAAGAGCGGCCGCCAGCGCGCGATCGATCTGGCCAAGCGCGAGAACCTTACCGTGCGCCAGCTCGCGCAGCGACTGGGCGGCCATTCCGGCTTGGCAATGGTGGGCACGCCGGCGACGATTGCCGACGAGATGGAGGAATGGCTCATGACGGAAGGCTCGGACGGCTTCACCATCCAGTTCCCCTACCTGCCAGCCGGGCTCGACGACTTCATCGCGCGAGTAGTGCCGGAGCTGCAAAGGCGAAAGATTTTCCGCAGCGACTACGAAGGCCCGACGCTACGCGACAATCTTGGATTGCCCCGACCGCGCAACAGGTTTTTTGACACGCAAGCTAAGCACGCTTGAATGCCGGCATCACCTCGCTCGCAAACCAGCGCAGCTGCTCCTTGAATTCCTTGGGCGGCAGGCCCTCAGCCCAGTGGATCATGAAGTCCTCGAGGCCGGGATATCGGCCTGCAATCGACTTGATGCCGTCGATCACGTCTTGCGGCGTTCCGCAGAGCCAGGCCTTCTGCGCAACGCCATCCTTCAACGAGGGGGTGCGTGCAGGCGCGCCCGGCGAGCCCCATAGCCGACCCTGCTCGTCCGCATAGCGCACGAAGCCGAACGGCGCGAACCATTTGAACCGTTCGTCGTGAGCGGGTTCCAGGCGCTGGATCGCCTCTTCCCTGCTCTGCGCAAGATACACGCCCGCGCCCCATATCATGTCTTCGCCCAGTTGCGTTTTGCGACCGTGCTTATGACAGGCAGCGTGATAGGCCCGCACCACGTCATCCAGGATCTGTTCCCCGTTAAGGGTCACCATGGCCTTGAGCCCGTATTGCGCCATCAGCTCGATCGTCTTGCCGCTCGCGATCGGCATCCAGATGTCCACCGGCAGATGCTTCGGCCGCGGCACCATGGTGATGTCCTTGAGGCGATAGCCGCGGTACTCGACCGGCGGCGGGCACTCGTAGTATTTGCCCTTGAAATGAAAGGCTTGCTGGTTGAAGCAGGTCAACAGGAGTTGAAGTTGCTCCTCGAACAATTCGCGATTCTTCTCCGCTTCGATCAGAGGCGCACCGAAGGTCTCTACCTCGCGGGTGTGGTAGCCCCGCCCTACCCCCATGATGATTCGGCCGTGGGTAACGATATCGGCCATCGCATAGTCCTCTGCGAGCCGAATCGGGTGCCACATGGGCAGTACGTTGAAGGCGCAACCGAACTTCAAGCGGCTGGTTTGTGTGGCAAGCCAAAGGCCTAGCTGAATCAGGTTCGGGAAGACCTCATAGCCCTCGCGCTGGAAGTGGTGCTCCGCCGTCCACAGCACGTCAAAGCCCAGCTCATCCATGAGGCGCGCGATGTCGCGCGCAGTGAAGAATGCCTCCCGCAGCTGCTCGTCCGAGTAGCGGCGGTCATTTGCTGGGGTCCCATCGCGCCCGATGTTATTGAGCTCGATCTGGCCGACATAAAGGACGTGGAAGCGCCTTATCATCTCATTCCTGCATCCGAGCTCCGGCGCTGTCGGTTTCCGTACAGGCCTGATCGACTCAGAACGGCTGGATCGCAAGGCCAGCAGAGCACCCGCTGAAGATGCCCCCATCCGAGTTGCATCGCAAGCGCGCGCTCTTTGCCCACCAAAACGTGTAGTCAACGGCACTGACTGCACCCTCACGTACTTGCGTTGTGCACAGCGCAACTTGTATCGGTGCGTCCACGCCACATGCGCAATTGAATTGGCCTTACAGCCTGGAGAGCTACATGCAGTCTATCCCTCTTGATGCGACGACCATCGTGACCATCGGGATGGGGCTCCTCGGTGCAGTCTTTTACGTGGCATCGCTCTCGATGAAAACCGTGATCCCGTTGCGTATAGCAGCCATCGCCAGCGCCTGCTTCTTTCTCGTATACGGCATCCTGGCTTATTCCATTACCACGATCTTCTTGTACGTCATCCTGGTCCCGCTGAATTCGCTCCGCCTTTATCAGCTCATTCAGCTGATCAAGAAGGTCCGGCTCGCTGCTGGCCAGGATTTGTCAATGGATTGGCTGGAGCCGTTCATGACGAAGCGAAAGTGCCGAGAAGGAGATGTGCTGTTCAGAAAGAATGACGAAGCCAGCGAGATGTTCCTTGCGGTAAAAGGGGCATACGTTATTCCCGAATTGGGCAAAAGAATTCAGCCCGGTGAAATATTCGGTGAGCTCGGGCTGCTGACCTCGGAGCAGCGGCGGACCCAATCGATTGAATGCACGGAATCGGGCCACGTCCTGACAATCACTTATGACAAGGTGCGGGAGCTGTACTTCGAAAATCCGGAGTTCGGATTCTATCTGCTTCGCCTCGTCAGCGAGCGCCTGCTGCACGAAGTCGCCCAGTTGCGGCGCGCCTTGGACACTGAACGTCAAAAAGCTTCATAACCCTTCCGAGTCCGATTGCGTCGATGGCGCCACGGAGGGGGCGCCCTCGGCCTTGCCAACCGTAAAGGTCTGGCTTGCAAGCTTGCGGTTGCCGTACCAGATTTCAACGGTCCAAACGCCTGACACAAGCTCAAAAGCGTCTTCCAGAGTGTAGAACATGTAATTCGTCTCGCCGATCCTGGCCTGCACTGCGAACTCGTCTCGCGGCAAGGGTTTCGAGGCTGACGAGGGCTGAAGGCCCGGCGCAGGAAACACGACAACTCTTCGAAGCGTAATCGCGGCTTCGTCCGGCTTCCCGACTATCTTGTAACGAAAGCCGAAAGTGGTACCGATATGGGCGGGAATGTCTCTGGTAGTGGCTGCATGCTGGACATTGGTGGCTGTCGCCTGATTGATTCCCCGGGGATCCCTTCCCTGCACACGGCGGTCGACGCTGTAAATGCCGTATTCGACAATCTCAATGCGATCGATAGACGGCCCCTGCGCGTGAACGGGGAGGCCGGCGAGCAACACGAGTACCGCGATTTGCACGCATTTTCTTGTCACTCTCATCCAGTGATATTGCTCGCAAGTGGATCTAAATCAAGCGGGGCTAGAGTGTCGCCGATTACCTCAACGAGGGACCGGCCCCCCATGCGGCAAACTCTTTGTCAATAGGCCGCTCTCAAAGGCTTGGCAGAGCCGCGCTGGGCGCTTCATTCCTCCAGTATGGATGTATTGGCGCCCTAGGCCTGCCGGATCTGGCGCAAGCGCTTAGATTAGGAACCTACACCCGCGGTACCGTGTGCCTGAGCGACCAAGTAGGCTTCGCGCCACATCTGCTCGCCCTGGTCCCTTATGGCAGGGGTAGTGCCGCCTTGGATTGTGGCGAGCGGCGATGTGACGTGGATCACCAAAATGCGCTTTGTCCCTTACGGCGAAAGAACCATCGGCGTGGCCGCCGGTACTCATGTCCACGTGGCACCCGTTGTTGGGGCCTACTGATAGGAGACATGCATGGATACTGGCGCGCCATTGAACTTGCCCCCTCTCTTCGCTATACGGGCATCCGACCTTCGCGGGGATGAGGCGGGAGCACACCAAGCTACGTCGCACGAGTGCATGGCTGATCTGGGATCTACGATGTCTTCGACCTTCGATACGGTAGCCAATATCATCTCGGAGACATGCGACATTCCGCGAGATACCATCAAGCCGGAAAGCCACGCCATCAACGACCTCGGCATTGATAGCCTGGATTTTCTCGATATTGCCTTCGCAATCGACAAGGCATTTGGCATCAAGATGCCGCTCGAACAGTGGACCCAGGAGGTCAACGAGGGCAAGGCAACGCCGGAGCAGTACTTTCAGCTGAACAACCTTTGCACCCGCATCGACGAGCTTGTTGCTGCCCGGGGCGCCTGACGCCCGCAGCATGCGCCTCGAATACTTTCAGCTGATCGATCGCATTGTCGAGCTTGAGCTTGCCAATCAAACGATACGAGCTCGAGCGCGCGTGCCGACCGTATCCACGATTTTCGAGGGACATTTTCCCGGGTTTCCTTTGATGCCGGGCGTGTTGCTCATCGAGGCGATGGCGCAGACTTCAGGTTGGCTGCTCATCGCAATCACGAAATTCACCCGAATGCCGTTCTTCGCTGCGGTGCGCGAAGCAAAGCTGCGAGCCTTCGTCACGCCCGGTCAGGAGCTCGATCTCTCGGCCAAGCTCTTGCATGAAGGCTCCGGCTTCGCCGTTACGAAGGCGGAGATACGCTGCGGCGGCAAGCTCGCCTGTAACGCAGAAATAACGTTCCGACTCGTCGAATTCCCCAACTCTGAATTTCGCTCCAATATGGAGAAGATGGCCGCTGTCCTCGAGTTCCCGGTTGGGGCGCTTGCCAATGGCTGAGTCGCCGCGCGACGTCTGGATTACCGGGATCGGAATTGTGTCGTGCTTGGGCGAGGGGCCCGAGGCGCACTGGCAGGGATTAACCGAGCGTCGCATCAAAGTCGATGCCGAGACCTTTGCGCCGTACTTGGTCCATCCGCTCGCCCCGCTGGATCTCGACCGGCAGATTCCGAAGAAGGGCGACCAGCGTCAGATGGAGGCCTGGCAGCGGATTGGGACCTATGCCGCGGGGCTCGCCCTGCAGGATGCAGGGGTCAAGGGCAATGCCGACCTGCTTGGCCGCATAGACATGATCGTCGCCGCTGCAGGCGGCGAGCGCGACATCGCCGTCGATGGCTCGGTTCTGAGCAATAGATCGAAGGCACCCAATCCTGGTGCATTCCTCAACGAAAAGCTGATGAACGATCTGCGTCCGACTCTTTTCCTGGCACAGCTTTCCAATCTGCTCGCTGGCAACATTTCCATCGTGCACGGCGTTACCGGTTCCTCGCGCAGTTTCATGGGCGAGGAAGGGGCGGGCGTCGATGCGGTGCGCGTTGCATCCGCGCGCATCGGCGCCGGACAAAGCGACCTCGCCCTTGTGGGCGGCTCGTACAACGGCCAACGCGAGGATTTGCTGTTGCTCTACGACTCCGGCGGATATTTGCGCCGCAACACGTTCAAGCCGGTCTGGGAGCGCTCGGACTCGCCAGGCATGGTGCTTGGCTCGATCGGTGCCTTCCTGGTTCTGGAAGCACGTGCCCATGCTCAAGCCCGCGGTGCAAGGCCGCTGGCACGGCTCACCGCGGTACTCTCCGAGCGGTCGCGCCGACCGCCGTCGGCGATCACGGAAGCGCTCGCACGAATGTGGGAAAAACTCGCTACGCTGCGCGGCGCCGGCCGGGTCGCCATCCTATCGGGAACTACCGGTACGGAGCCAGGTACGCGTGAAGAGCGCGCGTGGTTGAAGGCCATACCCGACTTGCCGGTGCGTGCCACCGGCAGCTATATCGGCCACGGCTTTGAGCCTCAATTCGCCATGAATATTGCAATCGCCACGATCGTGTTGGGTCATCAAAAGCTGTTCCCGCCATTGGATTCATCCGGCGTTGAACAACCCTATGAAGGGGCAGTCGACCAGATCGCTGTTACGGCTGTCGGCCATTGGCGGGGCGAGGGCATGGCGTTGCTTGATGCGGTCGGGTGAAGGGACAGGGCGAGCATGGCATCGGCACGGAGCAAGAACGGAGATCCCACCGTAGTTGTAACCGGCATGGGCGTGATCACATCGCTGGGGACCGGCAAGGCGGATAATTGGAGCAGACTGGTCGCGGGCCAATCAGGCATCCATCGGATCACCAGGTTTGCCAACGAGGGACTCAAGACCACGATCGCCGGAACGGTCGACTTCGTGCCAATAGAGCCCTTCTGCTCCACCGAGCTTGGCGAGCGCATGGCGGCCCTCGCCGCCGAAGAGGCGATTGCGGAGGCGGATATTGGCGGCAGGGCCGACTTTCCCGGTCCGCTTTTTCTTGCCGTGGCACCGGTTGAAATGGAGTGGCCGCACCGGGAGACATTGGCCGCTGCATCAGGAGCGAACGATACGGTAGGCTATGCGGACCTCCTGCGCGCAACCGCTTCGGGGCGTTTTCACGCCATTCACGAGCGCTGTCTGCTGGGTTCAGTCGCCGAACATCTTGCCGATTGCTTCGGCACAAAAGGGTCGCCGATTTCCGTGTCGACCGCTTGCGCATCGGGAGCAAGCGCAATCCAGCTCGGTGTCGAAGCGCTCCGGCGCGGGGAAACCGAAGCGGCGCTGTGCATCGGTACTGATGGTTCGGTGAACCCGGAATGCCTGATCCGGTTTTCGTTGTTGTCGGCCCTCTCGACCGCCAATGATCTCCCTGAAGGAGCGGCAAAGCCGTTCTCCAAAAATCGGGACGGTTTTGTAATGGCGGAAGGCGCCGCTGCCCTCGTCATCGAGACCTATGAGTCAGCAAAGGCGCGTGGGGCAAAGATCTTGGGCGTCTTGGCAGGATGCGGCGAGATGGCGGACTCTTTTCACCGCACGCGATCGAGCCCCGACGGCAAGGCGATCATCGGGTGCATCCGTCATGCCATAGCGGATGCCGGCCTGACGCCCGACGACATCGACTACGTCAATCCACATGGCACCGGCACGCCCGAGAACGACAAGATGGAATATGTCGGGATGTTGTCCGTGTTCGGGCCGCGCGCGCAGTCGATCCCCGTCTCATCCAACAAATCCATGATCGGGCACACGTTGTCGGCGGCAGGAGCCGTGGAGGCGGTGTTCACGCTCTTGACTTTGCAACACCAACGACTGCCCCCGACCATAAACTACCGCGTGCCCGATCCTGCAATCCCGCTGGACGTTGTTCCGAACGTGGCGCGCGACGCGAAAGTTCATCACGCGCTCTCCAATTCATTTGGCTTCGGGGGCCAGAACGTCTCATTGGTGATCAGCGGCGAGCCTGCCTGACCATGCGGGCGCTTGAACTGATTGGCGATCGCAAGCTCGGGCTGACCGACCAGCCGCCTCCCCCGCCGCCTGCACCTGGGGAAGTGCAGATCAGAGTGAAGGCGGTGGCCCTCAATCACCTCGATCTTTGGGGCTATCGCGGAATGGCATTTGCCAAGCGCAAGATGCCCGTGGTCGTAGGCGTGGAAGCGGCTGGCGAGATCGCAGAGCCCGGACCGTCGGTCCTCGGCCTCAAACCCGGCGATCCGGTGGTCGTGTACGGTGCCTTGACCTGCGGGAGCTGCAAGGCCTGCAGGGAAGGACGTGATAATCTTTGCGAGAATGTCGGCGGGATCATGGGGTTTCACATCGATGGGTTTGCACGCGATTTCGTGAATATGCCCGCGCGTCTCGTCGTCCCCGTCCCGGAAGGAGTGTCCCTGCGCGATGCCGCTTGCGCGCCCATCGGGTTTGCGACCGTACAGCATATGCTTTTCGACAATGCGAAGCTCCAGCCGGGCGAGATCGTGCTCGTGCACGCTGGCGGCTCCGGAATTGGAACCGCCGCCATCATCATGGCCAAAGCGATCCGGTGTACAGTCATTACAACAGTTGGGGACGATGCCAAGGTTGAGAAAGCCAAGGCGCTGGGTGCCGATCACGTTATCAATTATCGCACCGACCGGTTCGAAGGTGTTGTGCGCAAGCTCACTGCGAAGAAAGGCGTAGACGTCGTGTTCGAGCATGTGGGAGCACAAACGTTCAGCGGCTCGTTGCTCTGCCTCAAGCGCGGCGGGCGGCTCGTCACCTGCGGTGCAACTTCCGGGCCTTCCACCACGCTCAATCTAATGCAGCTCTTCCAGCAGCAATACCGGATTATTGGGTCGTTTGGTGCCTCCCTGCGCAATATCCGCGAGAGTCTGGCCAAGATGGCGAGCGGGCTCTTGCCAGTGATCGACACCGAGGTACCGCTTGCCGAATTCGACCGGGGACTGGCCCGGCTTGAGAGCCGGCAGGTGTTCGGAAAGATCATTGTCCATTTTTGACGCCCGGTAGTCCGCGCGCATGATCTCCCTCAACGTCCAGCACGCCGGGCGAGAGCTCAAGGCGACCATTGATACGATGCTGGGCTGGCTCGCGGTTGGGGCGCTGCGAAGCATCCGTGCCATCGATCGGAGATCGATGGCTGATTTTGCCGCGGCATCCATGCGCACACTTGGCCCGCGGCTCAAGGAACATCGCATCGGCCGCGCTAACCTGGCCGCTGCTTTTCCGGAAAAATCCGCACGCGAAATTGAAAGCATCCTGCAGGGCGTCTGGGATAATCTCGGGCGCTTTGCCGCGGAATTTGCCCATATCGACCGGCTGCAAATCTTCGCCCCCCCGCGGCATGAGACCGGCGATATCGCCTACACCCTTGAGACCGCCGAGGGCTTCGAGCACCTCCGCCAGGATGGCAAGCCCGCATTGATCTTTGCTGCGCATCTCGCCAACTGGGAGCTGCCGGCACTTATCGCGAGCAAGTTCGCCCTGGACGCAACGGTGCTCTACCGCCGTCCCAATATCATTGCCGTGAGCGAGGCTGTCATCAGGATTCGCAAAGGCAGCATGGGCACTCTTGTGCCCACCACTCTCGACGCACCGTTCAAGTTGGCCCGCATTCTCGAGGGGGGCGGACACGTGGCCATGCTCGTTGACCAGTACTACGTCAATGGAGTGGACGTGATCTTCTTTGGCCGACCGTGCAAGGCCAATCCGTTCATCGCTCGTCTCGCCCGGCACGTCGACTGTGCCATCTATGGAACACGCGTCGTGCGTCTGCCGGATGGGCATCATTTTCGTGCCGAGCTTTCGGAGCCCGTCGAACCAAGGCGCGACGCGGAAGGCAGGATCGATGTGCAGGGCACGATGCAGGCGATCACCTCGGTCATCGAAGGCTGGGTACGCGAGCATCCGGAGCAATGGCTCTGGCTCCACCGCCGGTGGCGCTAGAGTGGTGCGACGAGATCACAACAAAAGGACTTCGACTGGCTGCCAAAGCTTAGACGCGACAGGGGATCGGATCGATGAGTGTGCGGCGCGGCGGCGATCTCCCACCTCACGACCGGCCTCGCCTGGGAAATCGAAGATCGGCCGGCCCGCCTTCCGACTGCGGGTACTTGCCATGCGCACCTGCCGCCGGCATTTGCTGCTGTGGTTTCAAGTACCCGTCTTGATACGGATCCAGAGACGGTTCATCAGCCGTTCGGTCTTTAGGTCGTGGGCATTGATGACGTAAAGACGGGTCATCAGCGCGTTGTCCGGATAGATGGTCTTGTCTTCCAAAATGGCTCTATCGAGGAATTTTTGGCTGGCGAGATTGCCGTTGGCATACGAGACAAAATTGGAGTTGGCGGCCGCGACCTCCGGCTTCTGCAGGTAATTGATGAAGGCGTGCGCCTCATCGACGTTTGCCGCATCGCGCGGTATCGCGAGATTATCAAACCACAACTGCGCTCCCTCCTTGGGAATCGCATAACCCACATCTATGCCGTTCTTGGCCTCGGCCGCGCGTTTCTGTGCCTGCTTGATATCACCGGAAAAGCCGACAGCCAGGCAGATCTCGCCGGTGGCAAGCGCATTGATATATTCCGACGAGTGAAACTTTCGCACAAACGGCCGTATCTTCTTGATGAGATCGGCGCTCCTTTGCAGATCCGCCTCGTTTGAAGAGTTAGGATCGAGGCCGAGATAGTGCAGCCCTGCCGGGAAGATATCGTCTGATGCATCGAGCATCTCGACGCCGCAATGCTGGAAACGCTCGAGGCTCTCGGGCTTAAAGACGGCGGCCCAGCTGTCGATTTCGCCAGCCGCTCCGGTTGCCTGCCGTACGCTCGCGGAGTTGAAGCCGATCCCCGTTGTTCCCCACATGTAGTTCACGGCGTAATCGTTTCCAGGATCATATTTCGCGAGGCGCTGAGCAATGATCGGCCAGATATTCACCTGGTTCGGCAGCTTTTGCTTGTCGAGTTTCTGAAAAACTCCAGCCTTGATTTGGCGTGCGAGAAAATACCCGGTAGGCACGACGACGTCGTAGCCGGACCTGCCGGCCAGAAGCTTCGCCTCCAGCGTGTCGTTGGAATCAAAGGTGTCGTAGCGCACCTTGATTCCGGTCTCTTTGGTGAAATCCTCGATTATTTTCGGCGCGATATAGTCAGACCAGTTGTACACATTGACAATGCGCTCCGACGCGGCGCAGGCCGCAGCGGAATCCATGACGATGATCCCCGCTGCCAGCACCGCGAGAACGCTGCGGCGTCCCGGAGGCCGCTTAACAACAAAGCGTCCGGAGGCGGGCATGGTGTGGTGGGCGATCACGTCTCTGTAGGCAGGCCGAGCGCTTTCCATGCCTTCATGCCGCCAGCGAGGTGAGCATCATAAGGCAGGCCGGCCGCCTGAGCGATCAACGAGGCGGTCACTGAACGATTGCCGGAGCGGCACGCGAACACAACCTGGCGACCTTGCGGATCGGGAATTGCAGCCGCGTCGAACACCGACATTGGCAGGTAGACGGCCTCCGGATAGCGCTCGACTGCCGTCTCATTGGGCTCGCGAACATCGACGAGCAGGACCTTGCCCAGGGCAATGCCTCGGGCGACTTCCTCCGGCTCCAGATCGCGTACGCTTTCTCTGCCAATCCCAGCTGCCATGACCTTGCTCCTTTGGATGGTGCATGATCAGTAATTACGAGCTTATCAGATCGTCACCTGCGTTCCAACTTCGACCACTCGCTCGGTCGGGATTTGGAAATAGTCGGTTGCATCATTGGCCATGCGTGCCAGCATGATGAAGAGATGATCCTGCCAGCGCGGCATGCCTGAACGCCGAGCCGGCTTGAGCGCCCGGCGGGATAGAAAGAACGAGGTCGACATGATGTCGAACGTCCAACCCAGCTTGCGTGCTATGGCGAGCGCCCGCGGCACGTTCGGCATCTCCATGAAACCAAAGCGCAGCAGCACCCGCGTGAAGGTCTGGCCCACAGGTTCGATCGCAACCCGTTCCGCCGTTTCTACCTTCGGCGACTGATCGGTTTCGATCGTGAGGATGACGTTATGCTCGTGCAACACCTTGTAGTGTTTCAGGCTGTGCATGAGGGCAGTTGGCGCGCTTTCCGGTGTGCTGGTGAGGAAGACGGCGGTTCCTGGCACACGGACAGGCGGTTTTTTTTCCAGCATGCGCACCAGATCATTGAGCGGGATCTCTTGCTTTCGCGTCTTCTCGAGGAGTAGGCGAGTACCGCGGCGCCAAGTGTACATCACGGTCATCACCAGGCCGCCGAACGCGAGGGGAACCCACCCTCCCTCGATCACCTTGAGCAGATTCGCTCCAAGAAATGTGAGGTCGATGAAGAGGAAAGGCAGCATCAAGGCCGCGGCGGCCATAAGCGACCAGTTCCAGACCTTCCAGATTACGACAAACGCCATCACCCCGGTGACCACCATCGTCCCGGTGACCGCGATACCGTAGGCGGAAGCCAGCGCACTCGAGGAGTGGAACAAAGCAACCAGCAAAAGAACACCGACAAACAGAAACCAGTTCACGCGCGGCATGTAGATTTGGCCATACTGCGCTTCCGACGTGTGGCGGATCTCAAGCCGCGGCAGCAGACCAAGCTGGATCGCCTGCTGGCTGATGGAGTAGGCGCCGCTGATGACGGCCTGGCTCGCAATCACCGTCGCAACGGTGGCAAGAACGACCATCGGCAGCAGCGCCCAGTCGGGATAGAGCAGAAAGAACGGGTTCTCGATCGCTCGTGGGTTTGCCAGCACCAGTGCGCCTTGGCCGAGATAGTTCAGTGCAAGCGACGGAAGAACGAGTCCAACCCAAGCAGTCTGGATGGGCGTCCGTCCAAAATGACCGAGATCCGCGTAGAGCGCTTCGGCACCCGTCACGGCCAGGAAAACCGCACCCAGCGTGAACAGCCCGATTATCCCATGCCCGACCAGGAAGCGCACCCCGTAGACCGGATTAAACGCGAGGAGAACCTCGGGATCTCCAACGACGGCCAGCAACCCGGGCACAGCGATGCTGAGGAACCACAGCGAAGTGATCGGGCCGAAGAAGGCCGCAACTTTGGCGGTGCCGGTTGATTGCACGGCAAAAAGGACCACCAAGATCAGCACCGTGAGCGGTACAATGTACGGATCGAAGGCGGGCGTGGCGACTTTCAGACCCTCAATGGCAGACAGTACCGACAAAGCCGGCGTTATCATGGAATCCCCGTAGAACAACGCCGCACTCACGATGCCGCAGAGCACCATGACGCCAGCGCGTCTGCTGAGCGCGCCCTGAGCCAATGCCATGAGCGCCAATGTGCCACCTTCGCCGCGGTTGTCGGCGCGTAGAAGGATGAGGACATATTTCAACGTAACGACGACGATCAATGCCCAAAGGATGAGCGACAGCACCCCCAGAACTGCGTCGCGCGCCATGCTCGTCCCGGTTCCGGTCGCGGCGGCAACCGCTTCGCGCAAGGCATAAAGGGGGCTTGTTCCAATGTCGCCATATACGACCCCGAGGCTGCCCAACGTGAGCGCCCAGAAGCTGTTGCGCGCCCGCGCTTTGACCGGCGTCATGGTAACGTGTGGAGCAACAGCTGTGGTCGGCATGGCGTCCAGAAAAACGAAAGGGGCGCCTTATATCACCGTCTCCAAGCCAGCAACATGCCGTCTCCGAACAAGTTCCTGGGCACAGACAGAGTGCGCAGCCGCGTAGCCTCAAGGACATTGCACCCTCAATTGACGGGAAGGCATGCAAGCCTATAGTGGCAGCGTCCTCGTAAATCACGGTGATCGTCAGGCTCGGCAAGATGGAACGGAGGACGGCGCAAGATGCAATTCGGGGTGCAGTTTTTTCCGGCCGTCAATCCGACTGAAAAGGGCGCGAGCGATTACTTTGCGGAGTCGCTCGCGATCGCTGAGGAAGCGGAACAACTCGGATTCACCCACGCGCGCACCGTCGAGCACTATTTCGAGCGGTACGGTGGCTATAGCCCGAACCCCATTGTCTTTCTTGCCGCCGTGTCCCAGCGAACCAAGACAATGCGCCTCGTCACTGGTGCGGTGCTGCCGGTGTTCAATCACCCGCTCAAACTGGCGGGTGAGATTGGGATGCTGGATGCGATTTCCGGCGGGCGCCTCGACGTGGGATTTGCCCGCGCATTCCTGCCGCATGAATTCCGGCGCTTTGGTATTTCACCCGATCAATCCCACGCCCGCTTTCGCGAGGGACTCGACCAGGTTGACCTCCTGCTGACGCGGGAGAACGCCACCCATCGGGGCCAATTCCACTCGTTTGAGGACGTCACCTCGTTGCCGCGCCCTACCCAAAAGCCGCGGCCCAAGTTCTACATTGCGGCAACGCAGACCCCTGAATCCTTCGAGTTTGCTGGGACAAAGGGCTACGGCCTGATGGCCATACCTATCGGTCCGCTCGGCCCGATGATAAAGGCCTATCGCGAGGCGTGGCGGAATGCGGGGCATCCCGGCGATGGCGAAGTGATGATCGCCTTCCATATGTTCTGTCATGAGGATGCCCGCCTGGCGCGCGAAATCGCACGCCAGCCATTCGAGGAATATTTTCGCGCGCTCAATGAAGGAGTGAGTGACTGGATCCGGGGAACAACCTCCAAAGACTACCGCGGCTACGATCAATCCATGCGGAAGCTCGCGGCGTTCACGCTTGACGGACAGATCGAATCCGGTGGCGCGTGGGTTGGTACGCCGAGCGAGGTCAGGACTAACATCCGACGCGTCATCACAACCTTCGGCGAGTTCGAGCATGCCTCGCTGCAGATCAATTTCGGGACCCTGAAAATTGCGGATGCACAACGATCCATGCGCCTGTTTGCAGAGGAGGTGATGCCGCATTTCGCGCCTGCGAGACGAGTGGAGACAGCCTCTCCTCACGAGCGCTTGGCGCGGGCGCGGTAGGCAGCTCGAACGAGCGCAGCTACTGCGGGCTGATGGACGCGAGGCCGAGAGCTGCGCTATCTCCAAGCTTGGAAAAGCGGCTGCTCACGTGAGGGGAACGCCGCATTCGGAGGAAAGCATGCGTCAGATCGGCCATTTCATCGCCGGCAAGGCCGTCGCAGGGACATCGGGCCGGGCCGGCGATGTCTTCAATCCCAATACCGGCGAAGTTCAGGCCCAGGTCGCTTTCGCGAGCAAACCAGAAGTAGAGCAAGCGATCGCAAATGCCGAAGCGGCTCAGCCCGCCTGGGCTGCGACCAACCCGCAGCGGCGTGCCCGCGTTCTTTTCAAGTTTCTGGAACTGGTACAACGAGAGTTCGACAGCCTCGCTCAGCTTCTTTCATCGGAGCACGGTAAGACCATTCCCGACGCCAGAGGTGACATTCAGCGCGGGCTCGAAGTGGTCGAGTTTGCCTGCGGAATACCGCATTTGTTGAAGGGCGAATTCAGCGACGGCGCCGGCCCCGGCATCGATCTGTTCTCCATGCGCCAGCCCCTCGGGGTAGTCGTTGGCATCACGCCGTTCAATTTTCCTGCAATGATCCCGATGTGGAAATTTGCGCCCGCTCTCGCCTGCGGCAACGCGTTTATACTGAAACCCTCCGAACGCGATCCCTCCGTTCCGATGCGCCTTGCCGAGCTTCTGATCGAAGCGGGTCTACCCGCAGGCGTGCTCAATGTGGTCAACGGGGACAAAGAAGCCGTCGATGCCCTCCTCACTGATCCCCGCATCAGGGCCATAGGCTTTGTCGGGTCATCGGCTATTGCTGAATACATCTATACGACAGGATGCTCGCACGGAAAGCGCGTTCAGTGCTTCGGTGGGGCCAAGAACCACATGGTCGTGATGCCGGATGCCGATATGGATCAGGCGGTGGATGCCCTCATCGGTGCAGGCTACGGTTCTGCTGGCGAGCGTTGCATGGCAGTTTCGGTCGCGGTGCCGGTTGGTAGGAAGACCGCGGATGCTCTGGTCGAACGCCTCATCCCCCGGGTGGAGAGCCTGAAGGTCGGGCCCTCCAGCGATGCCCAGGCCGACTATGGCCCCCTGGTGAGCAAGGCCCTTCGCGATAAGGTGAAGAGCTATATCGATCTCGGCATCAGGGAAGGCGCCAAGCTCCGTGTGGACGGTCGCAATTTCAGGCTCCAAGGCTACGAGAACGGGTTCTTCATGGGAGGCTGTCTCTTCGACGAGGTCAGGCCCGACATGCGTATCTACAAGGAAGAAATCTTCGGGCCTGTGCTGTCGGTCGTGCGTGCCAAGGACTACGAGGAGGCGCTGCGGCTTCCTTCGGAGCACGACTACGGCAACGGCGTTGCCATCTTCACCCGCGACGGCGACACGGCCCGTGATTTCACCACGCGCGTGAACGTCGGCATGGTAGGTGTCAATTTCGCCATCCCCGTACCGCTGTCGTATTACACCTTCGGCGGTTGGAAGCGGTCGGGCTTCGGGGACCTCAATCAGCACGGCCCGGATGCCGTGCGCTTCTACACCAAGACGAAGACGGTGACCGCCCGCTGGCCTTCCGGAACCAAGGAAGGGGCCGAGTTCGTCATCCCCACCATGAAGTGAGCTACATTCAGGCTCCGGGCGTCTTAATGGTCCCGAGGAGCCTTTTGAGTTTGCCCGATGCGTCCCTTATCCGATCGGTAAGCGTATGAATGACGTCCAGCGCTCGCGGATCTGGAGCAGCTCGTCGATGAAATCCTCGTTTGCAGCTTGCGCAGCAGCTCGGCGAATTCCTTGCGCGCACCCTCCAGCTCCTTGATGGCCGCTTCGGTCGCCTCCTTTAGCTCGCGCCAGCGATCAATGAGGAATTGCCTATCCTCTTGTTTGTACCGCGTCTCCTGGTCGAGCGATTTGAGCTTTTCATCGGCATGACTGAGAGCCTTGCTGCCGAGGTTCCACACCGTCCCATTATCGGCGACCGCGTCGAGGAGCTTGCCAATATCGCCCCTCAGTTCCTCGATCTCTTTGCGCGCGGCCTGCGCGTCATTGAGGCGATCTATGGTCTGCGCGCTGTCCTCGAACTTTTTGCTCAGATCCGCGAACGTACGCTTAAGCTAGCTCAGCTGCCGGGAAAACTCGTCATCTGCGGTGCGGAGCTCCTGCGGGGTCTTTTCGGTCTGCGCGAGCACCGCCGGCGCAGACGCCGCGAGCATTATCGAAAACAGCGCGGCCACAGCACTGCGGAAGATCGAGTGGCAAGTACGCGAACGGTCACGACCGGGAATCCCAACGCCTGACACGTTGTCGCGCCTAAAGTTTTTGGTGACACTCGTGTCCGAATTGAGGCATAGGTGCCGTTGTCGCGCTATTCCTTGGTTCATCCGGCGGAGAGCCCATGGCTGAGTACCAGCTTTATTGTTTTGCCCAATCCGGCAACGCCTATCGCGCCGCATTGATGCTCAATCTGATCGGGGCAGACTGGGAGCCCATCGGGGTCGATTTCTTTGGCAAAGGGGAGCAGCGCACGCCCGAGTATCGCACGAGTGTCAACGAGATGGGCGAGGTCCCGGTGCTGGTGCACGCGGGCAGAAAGCTCACCCAATCCGGCGTCATCCTCACCTATCTTGCCGACCGGTCGGGCAAATTCCGACCGACGGATGAGGATGAACGGCTAGAGGCGCTTCGCTGGATCATATTCGATAACCAGAAGCTCAATGGCTTCCTCGGCCCCTATCGATTCCTGCGCACCCTGGCCAAACCGCCGGGAGACCCGGCGGTGCTCGCTTTCCTCAAGGGTCGGCTCGACAACAACATCGCTATACTCGACAAGCGGCTGTCGACCAGACCGTTTGTCCTGGGCGCGCGCCCGACAATCGCTGATCTCTCCCTCGTCGCTTATCTCTACTACCCGTCGGAAGAATTCGGGTTCGACATCGCTGGGCAGTACCCCAACATCGCCGCTTGGCTGCAGCGCATAAAGGCGCTGCCGGGATGGAAGCACCCGTACGACCTCATGCCGGGGCACCCGCTGCCGGGCCGATAGGGTGGTGATGATCAGACCACCGCCTGTGCGGGCGCGCCACTCAGCCTAATCAGTTCAAACGCGCCGGTCTGTCCACACTAGGGGGATGCTCCGGATGAGTAGGCGATAGCGACGGTGATTCGCCTTGAGTCGCTCTATGGTCGCCACTCGCTGATCGCTGCAAGGCAACTGCTGCGTCCCTGCGCTGATATTCTCGGTACACGATCCAGCCGAATGGCAGCCCGCCGAGATACGCTAGCGTCCCCAGCGTGAGTACCTCCCAGGGATAAGCGACCAAGAGCGCAAAGAACAGGACCACGGCCACAAAGACCGGCAACACTAATTCCGGAGCAATTCGCTTGCCGACGCGCTTACCGGAGAATACCGGCAGCCGCGACACCATCAGGAACGCGATGGCGAGAGTGTAGACCAAGGTCACGGGCGCCACGAACGCAAACCGGGGCATTCCCAGGAAATAGGTGTAGATCGGCAGCAGGACCGTGATCGCGCCCGCCGGCGCAGGAATACCTGCAAAGAAGTTGGCGGCCCAGGCAGGCTTGTCCGGATCATCGATCATGACGTTAAAGCGGGCAAGTCTCAGGCCCGTGCAGATGGCAAACACCATAGCCGCAATCCAGCCGGCAGACTTGAGCTCATGCAGACCCCAGAGATAGACGATGAGCGCCGGGGCGACGCCGAAATTGACGAAATCAGCGAGACTGTCGAGCTCGGCACCGAAACGCGACGTGCCCTTAAGCAGGCGGGCGATGCGGCCATCGATCCCGTCGAGCAGCGCGGCGAACACGATCGCTGCCACCGCCCATTCAAGCTTTTCCTCGATGGCAAGACGGATGGCTGTGAGTCCCGCGCACAGCGCAAGCAAGGTAATCAGATTGGGCAGCAGCGTGCGTACCGGGATCCGCCGGAAACGGCGAGGCTTAGCGACTCGATCATCAAGCTCAAACGGCGAAAACGGCATGGCAGATATATAACCCTGACATCCTGAGCTCGCCAGTTATAGCAGTAGGAGGGTTAGCGGGCGATCTCGCCCTTCGCGAGATCGCCCATAACCCACCGTGGCGGAACGGCGGATGCAACAGCCATTACGCGACGCGGAAGGTGCGCTGGGCGTCGCCCGCATTCAAGTCCGCGAGGATGGTTTCGCCGGCAATCGCAGTTTGGCCCTCGGCAACCAGCGCACGCACCCCATAGGGGAGATACACATCGACCCGCGACCCGAACCGAATCATTCCAATGCGCTCGCCCGCTTGCAGCGTCGTCCCCTCGCGCACGAAGCAGACGATCCGCCGTGCAATAAGTCCGGCGATCTGCACCACCCCGATCCGGGCCTTGCCGGTAGCGATGACGAGGGAGTTGCGCTCATTGCTCTCGCTTGCCTTGTCGAGGTCGGCGCTGACGAACGTGCCATGATGGTAGACGATGCGCTCGATCCTGCCTGCCAGCGGACTTCGATTGACGTGGCAGTCGAATACGCTCATGAAAATCGAGATCCGAGGCAACGCCTGCGCACCAAGCGCGAGCTCGTGAGGCGGCACGGCATTGGCGATCCTGCTGACGCGCCCATCAGCAGGCGCAACAATAATGCCGCCCCGAATCGGCGTGACCCGTTCCGGATCGCGGAAGAAAAAGGCGCACCAGACCGTGGCCAACACGCCAAGCCAGCCGAGCGGCGACCACAGCCACAGCAGAAAAAGACTTGCCAAGCCGAAACTCGCAATGAACGGCAAACCCTCCCGGTGTACCGGCGCCAATTGGGCACGAATGGAGGCAATGACCGACATCGTCACTCCGCTGCGTCGGCACGCTCGATGGGGCGATCCAGCGTGACTTCCTCGATCTCAGGCGGATCGCGTTCGATCTCAGGCGGGTCGCGGTTCGGAGCGGCCGGCTCGTCATCCACCAGCGCAAGCTTCTCCCGCGCCGCCTCGGCCTCGCGCTGGCGATTCCACATGCTGGCATAGAGACCGCCCTTTGCCAGGAGGAAGTGGTGGGAGCCGCGCTCGACGATGACCCCTTGATCGAGAACAATAATCTCGTCGGCACCTATTATCGTGGAAAGACGGTGGGCGATGACGAGCGTCGTTCGGTTTTGTGACACGCGTTGCAGCGCGTCCTGGATTTCCTTCTCGGTGTGGCTGTCGAGCGCGGAGGTTGCCTCGTCCAGCAGCAGAATCGCGGGGCTTTTGAGAATGGTCCGGGCTATGGCGACACGCTGCTTCTCTCCGCCAGAGAGCTTTAATCCCCTTTCGCCCACCTCGGTTTCGTAACCCTTGGGCGACATGCGGATGAAATCGTCGATCTGCGCCAGACGGGCCGCCTCCTGCACCTCGGCGTCGCTCGCATCCCAGCGTCCGTAGCGGATGTTGTACCGAATGGTGTCATTGAACAGCACGGTATCCTGCGGAACCATTCCGATCGCCGAACGCAACGATTTCTGGGTCACGTCGCGAATGTCCTGTCCATCAATGGAAATGCGGCCGCCCGTGACCTCGTAGAACCGGAACAGCAGGCGCGAGATGGTCGACTTGCCGGCGCCGGAAGGTCCAACCACCGCGACCGTATGACCGGCGGGCACCTCGAAGCTGAGACCTTTAAGGATTTGTCGGTCCGGCTCGTAGGCGAACCTGACATTCTCGAACCGGATTGTGCCATGCTTGATCTCGAGCGGCTTTGCGCCCGGTCTGTCCCTGATCTCGGGCTCCCGCGCAAGAATCGCAAACATCATCTCGATGTCGATCACCGCCTGCTTGATCTCGCGATAGAGCATGCCCATGAAATTCAGCGGCTGGTAGAGCTGGATCATCATGGTGTTGATCATCACGAGATCGCCGACCGTGTTGACACCCTGCTGGATGCCACGGGCGCACATCACCATGACTGCAGCCAGTCCCACGGTGAAGATCGTCGCCTGACCCGCATTGAGCACGGCAAGGGAGACATAGGACTTGACGCTCGCATCCTCATAGCGAGCCATGGAGCGGTCATAGCGCTTCGCTTCCCGCTCCTCGGCCACGAAGTATTTCACCGTCTCGTAGTTCAGCAGCGAATCAATCGCCTTGACGTTGGCATCAGTGTCGCTGTCGTTCATTCGCCGCCGAATGCCTATGCGCCATTCAGTGGCGTAGAACGTATATGTCATGTAGCAAGCGACGGTCGCGAGAATGGCTACGACATAGCGCCAGTCGAACTGATAGAGGAGGACCGCGATCACGAGCGCCAGCTCGATTATCGTCGGCACCAGCTGCATGATCACCATCCGCACGATCGTCTCGATGGCGTTGCGCCCGCGCTCGAGAACGCGCGTCAATCCCCCGGTCTTACGCTCGAGGTGGAAGCGCAGCGAGAGCTCATGCATATGCTCGAAGGTGCGGTAAGCGAGGCGGCGCACCGCATTCATGGCCACCTTGGCAAAGATGCCATCGCGAAGCTGGGTCAGCAGCGCCATCAGGATGCGCATGCCGCCGTATGCAAGCGTCATGAGAATAGGCGCCGCGAGCACCCACACAATCCAGGAGGACGGCGCGACCGGCGCGCTGCCCTTGCCGGTCAGTGCGTCCGTCGCCCATTTGAAGGTGAACGGGACTGCAATGGTGGCGAGCTTCGCGGCCAGAAGAAGCACCATCGAGAACGCAACCCGAAGCTTCAGGTCGCGCCGATCGAATGGCCAGATATCAGGCCACAAGTCGCGCATGATAGTGAAGAGCGAACCGCCTCCGGCGGAGGCCTCGCGCTTCAACGCGGCAGTCGATCGTAGTTGAAACTCAGTCATGTCGTGGAAGGCCCGCGCACTTGACGGGCCGCAGCGCAGACCGCCGAACTTCTCTCATATAGAGATTTCCCACAGCGACAAGCACCCCTCAGGCGCGGCATGTCAATCCGCTTGACTGCCCGTTCCAGCGAGGTCACATCTCCTCACCATGAGCGCAATCAAATCTATTTGCGTCTATTGTGCTTCCGGCCCCGGAAACACCCCGGCTTTCATGGATGCAGCCGCAAGCTTCGGCCGGGTTCTGGCCAAGAACAATATCGGGCTGGTTTATGGCGGCGGATCAGTCGGCCTGATGGGGGCGCTGGCCGAAGCCGTCCTCGACGGCGGCGGACGCGTGACGGGTGTCATCCCGGAGTTTCTGGTCAACCGCGAGCACATGCTGCTGCGCGTCCAGGAACGCATTGTCACCCGCGACATGCACGAGCGCAAACGTATCATGTTCGAGCGAGCGGACGCGTTCGTGGCACTGCCCGGCGGGATCGGGACGCTCGAGGAGCTGGTCGAGCAGCTCACATGGGCACAGCTCGGGCGGCATCGCAAACCCATACTCATCCTGAACATCGAGGGTTTCTGGGACCCCCTATGCGCGCTCATCGATCACATGCGACGGCTGGATTTCATCCGACCGGGCCTGTCCGTGCATTTGCTCGTGGCCGAAGGAGTGGACGACATCCTGCCGAGGCTCTTGGAGGAGGCACGCCTGGTCTCGCAAGCTGAGACGGAGATGGCGCCAATCGTGGCCGAGCGGATGTAACCCTGAGATGACACGCCTGGACCTGGAGCTGCTGCAGGGAGCCGTCGATATCCACATTCATCACGGTCCCGATCTCTATCCGAGAATTCAGGATGCCTTCGAGCTTGCGCAGGACGCCAAGGCGACAGGCATGCGCGGGATTTGTCTGAAAGCCCACAACTTTCCCACGGCACCGATGGCGCTGCTGGCACGCAAACATGTGCTTGGCATCGACATATTCGGCAGCATCACCTGCAACTTGGAAGTCGGCGGCATCAACCCCAGCGCGGTCGAGGCGGCGATCAAGTACGAGGCGCGGCAGATCTGGCTGCCCACCATCGATTCCACGAACCACGCCCTCGTGACCGGCTCCATCGGCCAGCACGGCCGCGGTCTCACCATCAAGGGCGGCCTGTCGGATTATGCGCGCAAAAAGCCTCGCCTGTTTCTTCTGGATGCTGACGGCAACCTGGGACCCGCTCTGCATGAGATCTTCCGCATGGTGGCAGACGCGGACATCATTCTCAACCTCGGACATATCTCGTTCAAGGAGATGACTGCTATCGTGCCCGCGGCACAGCGATCAGGCGTCAAGCGGATCGTTTGCGATCACCCCTTCTTCTCGTGCCTGAGCCTCGCCCAGCAGATCGAGCTTGCCGACCACGGCGTGTGGATCAACTTTACGGCAGGCGAGCTGTTACCGCGCTGGTGGCGCGTGTCCATCACTGATTTCGCCGCTGCCATTCGCAACGTTGGTGTCAAACGTGCGCTCGTTTCCAGCGATTGCGGACAGCTGCACAATCCTCCGATGGTCGAGGCGCTCCGCATCACCTGTCAATTGCTGCTGGAAGAGGATTTCACCGCCGACGAGATCAAGCGGTTGCTGCACTACAATCCCGCGGAGCTGCTGTACCCATAGCAGCACCTACGATTGCCCTACCTCATTCTTGTTCTTGAATTTTTTGAAACGTCACCGCCTCGATGCGGTTGCCCTCGGGATCGCGGATGAACGCGGCGTAATAATCCGGGCTGTATTCCGGCCTTGGGCCCGGCGCGCCATCGCAGTCCCCGCCGGCCGCGAGCGCTGCTGCATGGAACCCGTCCACCGCCTCGATCGAAGCAGCGCGGACGGCGACGTGCGAACCGCTGTCTCGATCGAGCGGCGCCATCCCCCGTCGTCGATTGATCCAGAATTCCGGGTAGGTCTTGCCGAAGGCGACGGTGTGCGGCTCGTCCCGCAGCTTCTTGTACCCGATCGTTCCCAGCACGGCTTGATAGAACCGCGCAGCCCGATCGAGGTCGCGCACGCTGATGGAGACATGATCGATCATTGCAGCAAAGTCACGCCGGAGCACCGGAGCGCACGAGCTTATAGACGATGGAATCCATCAGCGCCTGGAAGGATGCATCGATGATATTGGGCGATACCCCGACCGTGGTCCAGCGCTCGCCGGTTTCGTCCTGGCTTTCGATGAGAACCCGCGTCACCGCTTCGGTGCCGGTATTGAGAATGCGCACGCGGTAGTCGGTGAGGTCAAGCCCGTTGATGTAAACCTGATACTTCCCCAGATCCTTGCGCAGCGCCAGATCGAGCGCGTTCACGGGACCGTTGCCCTCCGCCGCGGAAATAAGAGTCTCGTCGCCCACGTTCACCTTGACCACCGCGAGCGACACGGTCACGCGCTCGCCGACCGCATTGTCGCGCTGCTCGACATTCACATCGAATTTTTCCACCCGGAAATAGTTCGGGACCTTGCCCAGGATGCGGCGCGCCAGCAGCTCGAAGGAAGCATCGGCTGCCTCATAAGCGTAGCCGATCGCCTCACGCCGCTTCACCTCTTCGAGCAGTCGCGTGAGCCGCTCGTCGTCCTTTTCGATGCTGATGCCGATGCGCTCGATTTCCGCCAGCAGGTTCGACTTCCCTCCCTGATCGGAGACCAAGAGCTTGCGCCGATTGCCGATCGTCTCCGGCGGCACGTGCTCGTAGGTGGCCGGATCTTTCATGATGGCCGAGGCGTGAATGCCGGCTTTGGTCGCGAACGCGCTCTCGCCCACATAAGGCGCATGCCGGTTCGGCGCCCGGTTGAGGATCTCATCCAAAGCACGTGACGCATGTGACAAAGTCTTGAGCTGAGCGTCCGTTATACCGATCTCGAACCGCTGCGAAAATTCAGGCTTCAGCGCCAGCGTGGGAATGATCGAGACGAGATTTGCATTGCCGCAACGCTCCCCCAATCCGTTGAGCGTCCCTTGAATCTGGCGCGCCCCGACGCGTACTGCCGCGAGAGAATTGGCGACGGCCTGCTCGGTGTCATTATGGGCGTGGATGCCGAGATGATCTCCGGGAATGACCTCGGCCACCTCGCCAACGATCTTCTCCACTTCATGCGGAAGCGCGCCGCCATTGGTGTCGCACAGTACGACCCAGCGCGCCCCCTCTTCGTGCGCGGCCTTGGCGCAAGCCAATGCAAACTGCGGGTTGGCCTTGTAGCCGTCGAAGAAATGCTCGCAATCGAGCAGCACCTCGCGGCCTCGGCTCTTTGCGGCGCGCACGCTGTCGCGGATTGCCGTCAGGTTCTCCTCCAACGTCGTCTCCAGCGCGACACGCACATGGTAGTCCCAGGATTTGGCGACGAAGCAGATCGCATCGGCCTTGGCCTGCAGCATGGCAGCGAGGCCCGGGTCATTCGAGGTCGAGCGGCCGGGCCGGCGCGTCATTCCGAAGGCGGTGAAACGTGCTCTGAGCTTACGGTCCTGCGCAAAAAACTCCGTATCGATCGGATTGGCGCCGGGGTAGCCGCCTTCGACATAGTCGAGACCGAGCTCGTCCAGCATCCTCGCGATCGCCAGCTTGTCATTAAGGGTGAAATCGACGCCATTGGTCTGCGCGCCGTCGCGCAGGGTCGTATCGAAGAGGTATAGGCGTTCGCGAGTCATTTGCCACGTCGGGGGTTCACAGGACCTGATACGCGACATAGAGCGCGACCACCACCGCGGCCGCGAGTAGTGCATATTTGAGCACGATGTAGTAGAACCAGTGCCGGGGAAAGGGCGTATCAGGCCGGTCGATCATGACGCCCTCCGCTTGATTTTCCAGCTGGTCGTACCGTCCTTGTGGTCTTCGATCTCGATACCCATGCTGGTCAATTCGTTCCGGATGAGATCCGCCTGTTTGAAGTTCTTGCTCTTTCGAGCCGTGGTCCTCGCATCGATCAAATCTCGTACCTTGATCTCGTCGACCGCGATTCGCAGCGGGTCGCGCTGAATATATTCTCCCGCGGTTCGTTCAAGAATACCCAACAAGGAACCTGAGGCCTTGAGCTTGCGCTTGAGCTCCATCTCATGCGGACCGCCTGCGAACCCACGAATTTCATTGACCAAAGCATGCAGCCGGGTCAAAACACTGGGAGTATTCAGGTCGTCGCAAAGCGCCTGCATCGCCTGATCGTCGGGAATCATGTCAGGAGACGACACATCGCCGACAGTGTTGTACCATTCGTCCAAGATTGTCTTGCTTTCCACCAATGCCTTCACCGTCCAATCTAACGGCTGTCGATAGTGGGTTCGCAACATGTTGAGACGCAGCACCTCGCCCGGCCAATCGGCGAGAAGCTGCCTGATGGTGAAGAAATTCCCCAGGCTTTTCGACATCTTCTCGCCTTCGACCTGCAGAAAGCCGTTGTGCATCCAGTAATTGGCCATCATCGTCGAGTGGAAGGCGCTGCGCGTCTGCGCGATCTCGTTCTCATGGTGGGGAAAGATGAGATCGATGCCGCCGCCGTGAATGTCGAAAACCTCGCCCAGATGCTTCCAGCTCATGGCGGAGCATTCGATGTGCCAGCCGGGACGGCCCGGGGCCGCAATTCCTGCGGGCGAGGGCCAGGCCGGCTCGCCGGGCTGCGAGGGCTTCCACAGCACGAAGTCCATGGGATCGCGTTTGTACGGTGCAACGTCAACGCGCGCGCCTGCGATCATCTCATCGAGGGAGCGCCGTGAAAGCCTGCCGTATTCGGGCATCGAGGCGACGCTGAACAGCGCATTCTCTTGCGCCACATAGGCGTGACCCGAAGCAACAAGACGCTCGATCAGCACCTTCATCGCTTCGATATGCTCGGTCGCACGCGGCTCGACGCTGGGAGGCAGACAGCCGAGCGCCTCCACGTCCTCATGAAACTGCCGTTCGGTCCGCTCCGTAAGCGTGCGGATGGATACGTTCAGCGGGCGATCGGGGTATTCTTCGGCCGCCCGGGCGTTGATCTTGTCATCCACGTCGGTGATGTTGCGCACATAGACGACATGATCGGCGCCGTAGAGATGGCGCAGCAATCGGAAAAGCACGTCGAACACGATGACGGGCCGCGCATTGCCGATATGAGCAAAATCATAGACTGTCGGCCCGCACACATAGAGGCGCACGCGCGAAGGGTCGATCGGCTCGAACCGCCGCTTCTGCCGCGTCAAGGTATCGTACAGCTTCAATTCCATGCCCATCGCCCGTTTGGCCGAATGATCGGCTCTCGGCCGGCAGCCGCGCCGTCCATGCATGATGCCGCAGAAATATCAAGGGTGTGTCTTTCGTGCTCTAGGCAAATGAGCAATTGACCCGCTAACACCCTGTTAGCCATGCTGCGGCGGCGGCACGGAGCGGTTAGGGGCAGGTTAAGTTCTCACCGCGCATTGTCTGCGTTGCGTTGCGATCCTAGGGGCGATCGGGGGGGGTGAACGATGCGGACCGTCTTCGGCGCGCTTTGTTTCGCGGCCGTCCTCTTCAGCACCGGCGCGCAAGCCGAGAAACGCATTTTCATCATTGCCAATAACGCGGACGGTTATGGAGTCGACCGTTGCCTCGCAACCGGGGCCAAATGCGGCATTCCCGTTGCGACCGCCTATTGTCAGTCCCGCGCCTACATGCGGGCAGCCTCGTTCCGCAAGGTCGATCGCGACGAGATTACGGGGGCGGTTCCCGTCACCAACGGCACCTCTGCCCGCGACGAATTCGTCGCGATCGAGTGCCTCCGGTAGCACCCTCACGCTGATTCGACGCGCTGAGACATCCGCGCCCTCAGCCTCTCCCGGCCCCCAGGCAAGCGGCAGGATCGGCAGCCGGTTGCAGCGCATTGTTTCTTCGGTCAATCTCAGGCAGCCGTCTCAGAGCTGGGCATCCGGCACGGACGCCAGGTGCGCATTGATGGTCAAGTCCGCTTCATCCGACGAGCCAGCAGCGTTTGGCATCTCCCCGGGTACACGCGATACGGTGCTGAAGCTCGAAGATTTTCTGCCCCACCGGCTGAACGTCTTATCCAGCCTCATTTCAGAGGCCCTCACCCAGGTGTACGGCCGCTACCATATCGGCATCCCCGAGTGGCGTGTCCTGGTCACGCTGGGCGAAACCGAGGTGATGACCGCCAAGGCCATTGGCTCGCGAACTTATATGCACAAGACCAAGGTCTCGCGAGCGGTGGCGCAGCTCGAAGCGCGCAAACTCCTGACCCGGCGCGCAAACCGCGCCGACCTGCGGGAAGCATTCCTGACGCTCACCCCGGCGGGGCGACAGATCTACGAGGGGCTTGCGCCGGGCGCGCTTGCATTTATGAACCAGCTGTTCGAAGTGGTCGCACCCGCGGACCGTCCCGCATTCGATCGCGCCGTGCAGGAGCTGACCCGCCGCTCCGCCGAGCTGGTTGCGGAACACTCGCTGCGCCAACCGCAGAAGCCCGACGGCGACACCTCCCGCCGTGAGTGACGGGCAAGGAGGGTTTTCGTGACGCTGTACGGTTATTTTCGCTCCTCTGCCGCCTATCGCGTCCGCATCGCGCTCAACCTCAAGGGCCTCAAGGCGGAGATGGTCTCGATCCACTTGCAGAAGCAGGGCGGGCTGAACAGGAAGCCGGAATACCGTGCCATCAATCCGCAGATGCGCGTGCCCGCGCTCAAGCTCGATCAAGGCGGTGTTCTCATTCAATCGCTCGCGATCATCGAATACCTCGATGACGCACATCCGCGGCCGCCCTTGTTGCCGGATGATCTGATCGCGCGCGCCAAGGTGCGCGCAGTGGCCCAGCTGATTGCCTGCGATATCCATCCGCTCAACAATGTGGGGCCGCTGCGCTACCTCAAGAACGTGCTAGGCTACACACAGGCCGAGATCGACACTTGGTATCAGCACTGGATTCTCGACGGTTTTGAAGCACTCGAGAGCTTGGTCAGCGCCACCCCTTTTGCCTGCGGCAACGACGTCACCCTCGCCGACGTCTGCCTGGTACCGCAGGTTTATAACGCCCGGCGTTTCAATGTGCCCGTGGATCGTTTCCCCAAGATCGCGGCAGTCGAGGCGGCCTGCAACGCGTTACCGGCATTCATGCAGGCCCTGCCGGAGAATCAGCCCGACGCGGAATGATCGGGGTGGTTTTGTGCGGCCACGGCTGTACGGGCGGGCTTAAAAGCCGCTGCTAAACGCGACAATACGGCAGCCAAATAGGCTCCAAGTCCACACTTTGGTCACCATCCCGGCGCTTCCTCGGCGCGCTGGGTGACCCCGGGTAAGCCCGGGTTGGTGTGGGGGCTTTTCCTGATGCCTTGGACGGTGATCGCGAAGGGATTGCGCGGAGGCGGGCTTGCGTTGCCCTTAAAGGCCTCCTTGACCCTTTGCGTGACCGTTTTGTGCGGCTTGCCGGCCGCAGCCCAGGTTGGATTTCCCGCGCCTGCCTCGCCGCCGGCCGTAGCCTCGCCTGCCTCACCCCCGGCCGTAGCTGCGCCTGGAGCGCCCCCGGCGCCGGCGCGCAATCCTGTCTGCCTGCGCCTGGAGGCACAGTTGGCTGCAGTCGAACGCGGGACGGTGGATCCCGCCACGGCCGACCAGATCAAGCGCTACGAAGATTCGGCCGCAAAGCAGCAGGCCGAGCTCGACCGCCTGGGGCAGCAATCTCAGCGGCTCGGCTGTCAAGGGGCCGGGTTCTTCGCTCTGTTCAGCGGCCAGTCACCGCAATGCGGGCCCCTGAACAACCAGATCCAGCAGACCCGCTCCAACATCAATTACTACCAAACCGAGATCCAGCGCCTGCAGGGCAACAGCGGCGAGCGCGAGGGTCAGCGCCGCGGCGTGCTGATGTCGCTCGGCCAGAACGATTGCGGCCCGCAATATCGCCAGTTTGCCAATGCCGGCTCCGGCGGATTTTTCGAGACCTTGTTCGGCATCCACCCGGTCCCGTCCTCCCCGATGTCGCAGATGGGCATCCCGCTATCCGGAACCTATCGCACGCTCTGTGTACGCAGCTGCGACGGTTATTATTTCCCGATCTCGTACTCGACCGTGCCGGGCAAGTTCGCCGAGGATGAAGCGCTGTGCCATCGGCTGTGTCCCGCAGCGGAAGTCGCGCTCTATAGCCATCGCAACCCCGGCGAGGATGTCTCCCAAGCCGTTTCGATAAGCGGCAGGCCGTACACGGACCTGCCTGCTGCGTTCAGCTACCGCAAGACGTATAATGCGGCCTGCAGCTGCAGAGCTCCCGGCCAGTCCTGGGCCGAGGCTCTGCGGGGAGCTGACGATCAGCTGCTGGAGCGGGGCGACATCGTCGTCACGGAAGAGCGGGCGAAACAATTATCGCAACCTCGATTCGACGCCCAGGGTAAACCGGTCACCCTCGACGCCAATCCGGCGCGGCAACCACCCGCAACGAGGGATGCAAACGCAAGCGCAAAGTCGGGCATGTCCGCTCCAGCTGCCGGCGAGATCGCGCCGGCGAGGGCCGGAGCCGACGAGGATCAGAGCAAACGCAAGGTCAGAGCAGTAGGCCCGGCATTCCTGCCAGCGCGCTGAGCGCTAAGCGCTCTGCGTGAGCGAGTAACGTTGCTCAGCGGCAAGGCAGTCCGCCTCGGGTAGACCCAGCTCCTTGCGCACCATGTTGGTGCCCAGCACCATGGCGACCATCTTGTAAGTCGCGTGGCGTCGCCCCATCCCCTCGCGGCCCATGCCGCAATCCGACGAGATGATAAGCCGCTCAGGCGGAATATGCTTGAGCGCCTCGCGAATGAGCGCGGCGATCTGGTCGGGCCGTTCAACTTGCAAGGTGTGATGGTCAATGACGCCGATGACGATCTTCTTGTCCTTCATCACCTCGCCGATCGCCTTCAAATCACCGGGCCCGGAGGAGCAGGTCTCGAACGTTATGGCATCCGCATCGACGCGATTGAGAGCCTCAAGCGTGGGCTGGTAGCTTTGCACCTCCTGAAAAATGCGCTGCTGCGATGGATTGCCCCAGCAGGTGTGGCACCACACCTCGGTTTTGCCGCGCAGTCCCTTGACGGTGTTGTTGAAGATCTTGACGAGGTCATCGACGTCCAGCTTGCCGAACGCTTTGCCGCGCACCGGGACCATGTGGATCTGCGGCTCCTCCATCTGAATCACCGGGCAGCCAGCGCCAGCAAGATCATCAAGCTCCTCATTGAGCGCGTTGCTGAGCGCCCAGGTGCGCTCGATTGGGTCCTTGTAGTAGTCGTCCTCCACCGAGGCTGCGAGCAGCTCCGGCAGGATGGTGCCAAACTTGATCGGCCGTTTGCTCATGCGCTGGGCGGCCTTCCACATCGCGGTGTATTGAAGGCGTCCACGTCCCACCGGGCCGACGATCTTCGGAAAGACGCGCGCTTCGAGGAAATCGTGCAGAATATGGCCGCGCGGGTAGGCCACCGCGCCGATCTTATAGGCGGTCGGCTGCGGCACCTTCGCGAACCCATCCATGTGGGTGAGCGGGTAGGCCTGCCAGCTCATCCCCGCAACCTGCTCGTCATAATGCGCATCGCCGTCGGTGCAGATATCGAGCCCGGCAACCTCCTGCGCGCGCAGGAAGCAGGAGACTGCATCCTCGTACTGCTCGCGATAGCGCGAGTCGCTCATCGCTTCGAGAAAGCTGCGCGAGCCCAACGCGGCGTGATACCAGGACGGGCGCGGCAATGACCCGATGATCGAGGTGGGCAACACAACGTCTGCTGATGCCTTGTACATTGGCCTGCTCCTGCACGCGCCGTTGAGGTGGGTTGCCGTTTATAGAGCAGGATGGCGCACCAGTGTATCGGGGCTACAGCGACAGCCCGAATGCGTCGCTCAGACCGCGCTGTCCCCTCGGGGTCACGATAAGCGCCCGGCTCCCTCGCATGCGATCGAGCCACTTGAGATCGAAACAGCGTTGCGCGAGCGCTGCCCCGATACTGCCACCCAGATGAAGCCGTCGCTCGGTCCAGTCCAGGCAGGGCCGGCAGAAAATGCGGCGCCGCTGGCGCGCTGCAACAAGATCGATCCCGAGCTCCTGGAAGAATGCGACGCCGCCATCGGTTATCTCGCCACCGTCCTCCCCCAGCGCGAGGTGGCCGCGCGCGCAGAGCGCGTCGGTGATCCCAACCCCGAGCTTGCCGGCAAAATGGTCGTAGCAGGTTCGCGCAATGCGCATCGCGTCGTCGAGCCTCGATGGAGGCCGGTAGCGCGGCGGTGCGTCCGCAACCACGGCCATGATGCCTTCCAGCATTTCGGCCACGCGCGGCGTGGCGATGCGATAATAGCGATGGCGGCCCTGCTTGACGCAAGCGATCAACCGTCCCTCGGCGAGCTTGCCAAGGTGCCCGCTGGTCGTCTGCGGCGATACCCCCGCGGCATCCACGAGCTCCCCCGCCGTGAGCGCCCGGCCGCCCATCAGCGCCGCCAGGATGTTGGCACGCGCCGGATCGCCGACCAGTGCCGCGACTTCAGCGATGCGCACATCCGCTGTCATGGGAATATCCTTCTCGTGCGACTCCAACCAGCCACCGCCGAATGTAGTGCGTCCTTGGCGCGAATGCTTCGGCCACGGTCGTAGTATCAGAACTTCGGGCGTGCGTTCGTCATAACCATCAGGGCTCTTCCTCGGGCCGTGATCCCGCGGCGCGGGCGAGCGCAGCGAGCGAGCCTGGAAAGATGCGGCTTGCTGCTGACCGCCACGAACGTTATCGGTCTCGGTCCCCCAGCTGAGCCCCATCCTTGCCCTCCAGTTCCAGGCTGATCGCCATTTTTAACCTGCCGCTCGCTCTCGTGACCGGATGGCTGCTCTGGCGTTCGCGCAACTGGCCTCTGGTCGGTGATGCCACGATTTTTCATTTCATCGCCGGCCAAATGCAGATGGGGGCGGTCCCCTATCGCGACATTGTCGATGTCAACATGCCTCTGACCTATGGCATCCACGCTGTGGTCGTGGCCGTCGGGGGCATGAGCGACATCGTCTGGCGCGCATTCGATCTGACCGCGGCAGCAATCCTCTTGGCACTCATGCTGATGTTGCTGGCCCCCGCCGGACGCGCTGTGGCGATTCTCGCGGTGCTTGCCGTGCTGTTGATGCATCTTTTGCTCGGCCCGTACTCGGCGGGGCAGAGAGACTTTCTCATGTGCATACCTGCGGTCGCGGTTGCTTTGCTGTCGGCGCGCGCGGCGGAAGATCATGACCGCCGCCTTTTTTATCTGCTGCTCGCCGGCGCACTCGCCATGGCGGCGGCATGCATCAAGCCTACGGGAGCGCTGCTCCTGCTGCTGCCGGCATTGGCAGTGAGGCTACATGCGGGCGATATCCTGTCGATCGCAGCCGGGGCTGCCGGCGTCGCGCTTGCCGTGTTCGGTACCTTGGCCGGCTGGGGTGGATTGGGCGCATTCGTCACAACGGTGCGAGAGCTGCTGCCCGCCTACGCCGCCATGGGCGCGGTCTCCGTTCCAGAGACCCTCAAAGCAGTGCAATGGGTCGGCCCAGTGGCAGGGCTGGCCCTCGCCGCAGCGCTGAGCATTGCCCAAACGAAGCTGTCCCGCGTCCGGCTGACGATTGGACTCACCCTCTTTGGCCTGATCCATTTGTTGGCGCAACGCAAAGGCTGGTCCTATCACATTTATCCTTTGGCGATTGGACTTGCCTGCTGGGGAGCCTGGGCGATTGCCGGGCTCTCGCGCTGGCGGGTTGTCGCCTGCCTTGCCGTGATTGCGGCAGGCTTGGCGTGGCTCGTCCCTGATTCATCCTATCAGGGGGAGCACGATCCGACCCTGCAGGCCACTGCGGCGATGCAGTCCACCCTGGAAAGCCATCTGCACCGCGGTGCACGCGTGCAGACGCTCGATGCGGACAACGGCGCCTTTCTCGCCATGGCGCGCGCCGGAATGCGGCAGGCGACGCCGCATATCCAATGGTTTTCTCTGCTTGTCGGCGAGCATCCGCCGCGGCGGGAATTCCTGGACGCCCTCGAAGCGCAGCCGCCTGCCGCCGTGCTCCTCACCAATGCCCAATGGCCGCTGTTGCCGGGCTTTGACGCAGCCGACGATTGGCCGGAGCTCAACGCGCTGCTCTCTTCGCGCTACGATCTAGTCGAGACCGGTCGTCACGACTACATCGCTTGGCGCTTCTATCTCAGGAAGCGCTGACCGCTGGTGATGAGGCCCGTCAGCCTAATGGGTGACCGCGCTCGGCGCCTGCAGCACTTGGCGACAGGCGGCTGGCAGCGCGGAGAGCCCGGGGCCCGTGCGGACCCGCGACGGGCCGAAGTGCGCACTCGTGGTCTGCATTTTCCCGGTGAACCAATGATCGAGCTCCTTGCCGCAGCCGTCGTTTGCCGGACGCGGGGGTTGCGGCTTGCATTCCGGATCCTCCGGCGGGCAGTTGAGGCGAACATGGAAATGATAGTCGTGGCCCCACCACGGCTGCACCTTGCTCAGCCACCCACGGTCTTGGCCCGCATCCCGGCACAGTGCTTTTTTGATCGCGGGGTTGACGAATATGCGCGCGACCTCAGGATCTTCGGCTGCAGCCTTGATCAGGGCAACATGCGCCGGCGTCCACACCTTCGGGTCCACGTCCTTGCCGTCCTCGGTAACGACTACGGTTGACATCATCTCTTCCCGTTCCTCCCGGCTCAGCTCGCGGTCCGGCATTGGCGTGAGCCAGATATCGGCGTCGAGCCCGACTTGATGGCTGGCGTGGCCCGTGCGCATCGGGCCGCCGCGCGGCTGTGACATGTCGCCGACGAGGAGCCCGTGCCAGCCGGTCTTCGGCGCCTGGTTGGCTAGTCGCTCCAGGAACTGCACCAGCCTGGGATGACCCCAGTTGCGGTTGCGGGGGATGCGCATCACCTGCCAGGTCCTGCCGGTGAGCGGCAATGCGACGCCTCCAGCGAGACAGCCCTTGGCATAGAAACCGATGCTGTGAGATTCCAACGCGGCGGGCTCCAACTTGCGTCCAAACAGCTCTGGAGCCGGAACATGCGGGTCGTCGGGCTTGGCCAAGGGGGGCAACGGCTCAGGATTGAGGCTGCCCTTGTCCTGGCCGTGAGCCGTCGCGGTCGCAAAGAGCACGAGCGCGCTCAATGGTGCGACGCACCGTCCGAAGGCGCGGCAGCTCACCCCCAGGGACGCTCGCATGTTGCCCATACTGTTACGAGATCCGCTCAAGCCTTGGCCCTCCCCTGCACTCGATGCCCGTCCCATCGGCAAGCGCCTCGCATTTCAGCCTATGTCTGACAGCGCGTCAAATTGTCGAGATGAGGGTAGTGGTCCCTGCCTTATCTGACTGGACCACTATCAGACGAGGAACTAAGGTATTCCGGTTGCATTATATTTTGCCGGGAAACCGGCCGCTCAGAGCCGCCCCGAGGGCAAGGAAACAGCCAGGAGGTTTCCGATGGCTACGGCAACAACCTACGCGACGCTGTCTGCATCCGAGCATAGCTCGCATTTGCGCAAGGCCGTTATTGCCTCGACCATCGGCACGACCATCGAGTGGTACGATTTCTTCCTCTATGGCACCGCTGCCGGCCTGATCTTCGGCAAGCTCTACTTCCCCAACGAGGATCCGCTCACTGCAACACTTGCAGCCTTTGGGACCTATTTCATCGGCTTTGTCGGCCGGCCGATCGGAGCTGCCATCTTTGGCCATTATGGCGATCGCATCGGCCGCAAGGCGACGCTGATCGCCACACTCCTGTTGATGGGAATAGCGACGTTCCTCATCGCCTTCGTCCCGACCTATGCAGAGATCGGGATCTGGGGCGCGGTCATCCTGACCGTTCTGCGCATGATCCAGGGAATCGGGGTGGGAGGCGAATGGGGCGGCTCGGTGCTCCTTGCGATGGAATGGTCGCGGCACCATGGCGAGCGCGGCCTGGTAGCTTCCTGGCCGCAATTCGGCGTACCCTGCGGGCTATTCTTGTCGAACCTTGCGGTGCTTGCGTTCAGCACGTGGTCGGGCGACGAGTTCGTGACCTGGGGCTGGCGCATCCCGTTTGCGATATCGATCATCCTGGTGGGGGTCGGGTTGTGGATCCGCCTCGGTATTCTGGAGACGCCGGTGTTCCGGCAGCTCGTGAGCGACCAGAAAATCGAGCGCGCGCCCATCGTCGAAGTCATCAAGAGGCAACCAAAGGAGATCATCCTGTCCGCGCTCCTGCGCATGGCTGAGCAGGCGCCGTTCTATATCTTCACCGCATTCATCTTCGCTTATGCGGTGGGCACCCTCAAGATGTCGCGCGATCTGATCCTTGCCGCTGTTCTCACCGCGTCCTGCGTCTCCTTCATCACCATCCCGCTGTCGGGACACATCTCCGACCGCATCGGACGCCGGAACATGTACCTGATCGGGGCGGCGTCGGTCGGATTGTTCGGTTTCCTGTATTTCGGGATGGTGGAGACGGCCATTCCTTCCGTAGTGTTCATCGCCATCGTGCTTTCGCTCATTCCGCACGACATGCAGTACGGCCCCCAGGCAGCGCTCATAGCCGAAGCGTTTACGCCGCGGTTGCGCTACAGCGGCTCTTCACTGGGTTATCAGCTCGCATCCGTCATCGCCGGCGGACCGGCTCCGCTGATCGCCACGGCACTGTTCGCGCATTATCACTCGGGCTACGCGATATCGGTCTACATCCTTGCCTGCGCCGTCGTGAGCCTGGTCTCCGCAGCGTTCATGCCGGACTACACCGGCAAGGATATTTCAGCGGAGTACGACGATCGATGAAGCGACGCTGAAGCGTCCGTCAGCACGCCCACCACGATCAAAGCAGGGATGGGATCCGATCAGAACCAGGGACGAAAGGCGAACGCGCGTCCTACGTCATAGCTGTATCTTGGTACCGGCCGCGCCCTGACGTGACGCTCTCGCGGCACGGTCCGTCGCGCCTCGTACGTCTTGGTGTCGGTCTTCGGAGGTGTGACGCTGCTCTGGTCGGCCTCCGCTGCAGGCCGCGCGACCGCGATTACGGTATCCGTCTCCGACGGGGCCGGAGGCACCCACGGCACATAGCTCACCACCGCCTTGGGTGGGGCTTGGTACGCGGCCACTCCACGGTTTTGGACCACCGTGGGCTTCATAAACCAGTAGAAACCAAAGCCCGCGACCGCATACAGCGCAAGAAACGCCGCGAACCCCGCTGCCGAGCCAGAATCCACTGATCGCAAGTTGCGGGAACGCAAATCAGATCCCCCGTTAAACGGCGCGAAAGCCGAACATTCGTTAGTCGCGCTTGCGGGCAGATCGGTTCAACGGCGGCTCTTTCGCGGGTCGGCGCGCGCCACCACCCCAGCTGTTATAAGAAGGCAATGTCCCAGTCCCAGCACAGCAAGTCTCTTAACGCGGTTTTCGGCGCGCTGTTTCTGGCGCTGCTGCTGGCGGCGCTTGACCAGACCATCGTCTCCACGGCGTTGCCGACCATCGTCGGCGAGCTTGGGGGTCTCACTCATCTGTCCTGGGTGGTGACCGCCTACCTGTTGACCAGCACCGTCGCCGGGCCGTTCTACGGCAAGCTCGGCGATATCCATGGCCGCAAGATCGTGCTGCAGGCGGCGATCATCGTCTTCCTGCTCGGCTCCGTTCTGTGCGGACTGGCGCAGGACATGCTCCAGCTCATTCTGTTTCGCGCGTTGCAAGGCATCGGCGGCGGCGGTCTGATCGTCACCACGATTGCGGTGATCGGGGATCTCATCCCCCCGCGCGAACGCGGGCGCTACCAGGGATTGTTCGGAGCAGCGTTCGGTTTTGCCACCGTCATCGGCCCGCTGCTGGGCGGATTTTTCGTCGATCACCTGACATGGCGCTGGATCTTCTACATCAACCTGCCCACCGGCCTCCTCGCGCTATTCGTGATTGCCGTAGCGCTGCCCCCGCCCAGCACGCGTCGCCAGCACGAGATCGACTATCTGGGCGGAAGCCTGCTCACGCTGGCGCTCACCACAACCATCCTGTTCACCAGTCTCGGGGGCGCAAGCTTCACCTGGACGTCGCCGGTCATCCTGACCCTCATTGGGGTGAGCATCATCAGTGCCGCGGCCTTCGTTGCGGTCGAATGGCATGCCCGCGAGCCGATTCTGCCATTGAGCCTCTTTCGCAACCGAAACTTCGCCGTCGCCAGCAGCGTCGGCCTGATCGTCGGGCTTTCGCTTTTCGGGGCGGTCACCTTTCTCCCGATCTATCTGCAGGTCGTTAAAGGAGTGAGCCCTTCCGTCTCCGGTCTCATGCTGATGCCGATGATGCTTGGAATGCTGATCACCTCGATCTTGAGCGGCCGCATTATCAGCCGTTGGGGCCGCTACAAGCTGTTCCCAGTGGCTGGGACGGCGATCATGACGTTTGGGCTCGTGATGCTCTCGCGACTGTCGCTCGAGAGCGATGAGTGGCAGACCTCGCTCGACGCGCTGTGGCTCGGCCTCGGCATGGGTATGGTCATGCAGGTGCTCATCCTCGCCGTACAAAACAGCATCGAATACAGATATCTCGGCGTCGCCACGTCGGGCACGATGCTGTTCCGATCGGTTGGCGGTGCGCTTGGCGTCGCCTTGTTCGGCGGGATTTTCGCGAGCGGACTGCATGCCAGCCTGGGGCCTGCAGGGATGGATTTTCTCACCACCGCCGTTCCTGCGGCGGTTCAGGGTTTGCCGCCGGTCATGCATCAAGAATACATCGATGCAGTGATGGCGGCGCTGCGGCCGGTGTTTGGGGTCGCGGCTTGCATCGGGGCGCTGGGCTTCCTGCTCGCCATCTTTCTGCACGAGATCGAGCTGCGCGATACCGCTCCGGCCGAAGGACTGGCAGAGAGTTTTGCGATGCCGCGGGATGCCACCTCGCTGGAGGAGCTCGAGCGGATCGTGACGGCGCTGGTCGCGCGCGAGAACCGCTGGCGCGTCTATGCCGACCTCGCGCAACGCGCCGGGGTGGACCTGCCGCCTACAGAGCTCTGGATGCTGGCGCGCTTGGGTGAGCGCGAGCCGATGACGCTCGCCTCGCTCAGCGCCGAGCTGAAGGTCGCAGAGCCCGCACTTGCGCAGCCATTGCACGCGTTGTGCGGGCGCGGCCTCGCGGAGGAGCAGGCATCGAAGGAGCTCGTGCTGACGCTTGCCGGGACGGCGATGCGCGAGCGCGTGCTCGCCGCCCGCCGCCGCGGCCTGGCCGACCTGCTTGCCCGCTGGCAGCCGGAGCAGCACCCCGATGTGCTCGCCCTGATCGAGCGCCTGGCGCGAGCGCTGACGAGCGATCTGCCGGCGCCACAGGCAACGTGAGAAAGCGGTTGGCGCTGCCCCTCGTCAACAAACGCGCTCAGGGTGGAGATTCGAAGCAGCTCGGCTCCGCTGGCCGATGCACCGTGACGATGAACGAGCAAATTCACGGCGCTCCGCTGCTGCTCGGGTTCGTTTGGTCAAGATTGCAGCTGCGCGCACGGAGGGGCGGGTCTCGAACCCGTCCCTATGGAGCGCTGCGGCTTGGGTTCGTTCCGCCGCTACAGGTTGCGCGGGCTTATGCGGGCTCGGGTTCGTTTGGCCAAAGTGATGCTCGTGGCGGACCGCCTCGGGTTCGTTCGGCGCGATCCCGGCATCGCGGGACTGGCTTGGGTTCGTTTGGCCGAGATCGTGCACATGGGGCTGCGCCGCCTCGGGCTCATTCGGCCGGATCGCGGTGAGACGACCGCGACGCGCCGGTTTCCTTAGCCCGAAATATTCAATCTCGTTCCGTCGCGTGTGGCCAAACAGGCGCGCGATGCGCCGGAACTC
>Ga0073928_10001693_pt1 | contig 41034 bp, 39 predicted proteins | sample PaiPotPPA55metaG_FD_76969 | JGI IMG/M metagenome (GOLD analysis project Ga0073928, IMG submission 76969) | Iron sulfur acid spring bacterial and archeal communities from Banff, Canada, to study Microbial Dark Matter (Phase II) - Paint Pots PPA... ... | reverse complement strand
CGAGCTATCCAGCGGATCGCCCAACTTCAAGCTGCCGATGGCCTGTGAAGCCAGATCCAGCGCTTCCTGCTGGCGGCTCCGGGGCACAATCATCCGCGTCCAGGCAGAACAGGTCTGTCCGGAGTTGAGCATCGCGTTGCGCGCCCCGGCCGGAATGGCTTTCTCGAACGGCGCGTCATCCAGCACCACAAAAGCGGACTTGCCGCCTAACTCGAGCGTGACTTTCTTGATCGTATCCGCGGCTAGCTCGCCTACTCGTCTTCCAGCGCGCACCGAGCCGGTGAAACTGATCATGTCGATCAGCGGATGCGTTGCGATCGCTTCGCCAACCATAGGGCCGTAGCCGGTAACGATGTTCAGGACACCCGCAGGCAGGGAGATGGCCTCGCACGCTTCCGCCAAAAGGAACGCGTTGAGCGGGGCCACCTCGCTGGGCTTCAAAACCACTGTGCAGCCCGCCGCGAGCGCCGGGGCGACTTTTGCCATGATCTGGTGTAGCGGATAGTTCCAGGGCGTGATCGCGCCCACGACCCCAAACGGCTCGCGGAATACCATTGAATTGCCGATCTCCTGCTCGAGCTTTGCTTCCGCGATCATTTGCGCATAGCTGTTCGTGATTACCACGGGTAGGCCGGCCTGGATGCTGGTCGCCATGGAGAGTGGAGAACCCACTTCCTGCGCGATGGTTCTGGCTATCTGCTCGCTGCGTTCCTTGAGGGCATTGGCTAGTTTGCGCAGCCAGTCCGCGCGTTCCTGAACGGTGGTTTCGCTCCAGCCGTGGTCGAATGCAGTTCGTGCCGCGTGAACGGCGCGGTCCACGTCTTCCAGAGTCCCTTCCGGAACAGAGCCGATCACTTCTTCGGTGGATGCCGAAAGGACACTGATGGCTCCTGTGCCGGTCTGTGGCTCCCACTTACCGTTGATATATAGGTCGCGATGTGAATTGGTGGCTGCTTGAGCGCTTGTCATGGTCCTGCTTGGATTATAGGCGTTCGCATTTACCCGCTGCCGACTTGACGGGCCGGCGTTCCAAGCAATATCGTGGAGTCGAACCCTCCCAGCCATGAAACCTCTACGTTTGGCTCTGCTCATAGTCCTTCCGAGCGCGCTTTTCGCCCAGCCGTCGACCGTCAACCTCTGGCCCGATTCAGATACAACGGCTTCGTCGTCCGATATCAAGGAGACATGGACCGAACGCGGCAAGAACGGCATAGTTGACCGCGGCGTCGCCTTTGTCAGCACACCCGACCTGACGATCTACTTGCCGCTTAAAGAGAAGAACACCGGTGTCGGAATTATCTTGTGCCCGGGCGGAGGCTACGAACATCTGGCCATCGATAAGGAAGGCCACGATGTTGCGAAGTGGCTCAACTCAATCGGCATCGCTGGATTCGTGCTGAAGTACCGCCTGCCTCGCAGCAAGGGGATGAGCTATACCATGGAGGCACCGCTTCAGGATGCTCAACGCGCGCTCCGGATGGTCCGCACGCGGGCTGAGGAGTGGCATCTCGATACAAGCCGTGTCGGCATGATGGGCTTCTCCGCAGGCGGTGACTTGGTAGCGCGCGCGGGAATGAGCTGGGACCAGGGTCAAAGCTCGGCGGCGGATCCCGTCGAGAGGGCGAGCTGCCGGCCAGACTTTCTCATCCTGGCCTACCCGGCGATGCCCAAGGAACTTCACGTCACCAGCGACACGCCGCCGGCGTTTCTGGTCCAGGCGAGCGACGATCCGACCGTCTCGCCTGAAAACAGCACCCGCTTTTACCTGGCACTGCTGCAGGCCAAAGTTCCCGCTGAGCTGCACATCTATCTCAAGGGCGGTCACGGCTTCGGCATGGTACATAGTGGACTGCCCACCGCCAGCTGGCCGCTGCGTCTTGAAGACTGGATGACGGAACAGGGCATCCTGCGAAAACAATAGCTATGCATTCTTGCCGTAAGTTTACACTCGCCTTGTGTGTGATTGGCGTTGCGCGCGGGGCAACCGATGGTGCCGATCTGTATGCCAAGCATTGCGCCTCGTGTCATGAAGTGATCGCTCTAGCCGCGCAGAATCGCGCGTTACTAAAAAACCTGACGGCGGAGTTCATCGTTCGCTCTCTCGCGAATGGGACCATGCACGCCCAAGGCGGGCGCCTTCCCGCCGCCGACCGCACGGCTATCGCGGAATACCTGACTGCCAAACCTGCGCACAACGTGGACACCGGCGCGGGCTGGTGCGCCGCCTCACCCTCGTCAAATTTTTCAGGATCGCAATGGAACGGCTGGGGCGCCGATCTGGATAACAGCAGATTCCAACCGGCCGCCGCCGCAGGGTTCACGGCTGACCAGGTTCCGAGCCTGAAACTGAAGTGGGCCTTCGGATACCCCGACAGCTATTCCGCGTTCGCTCAGCCCATAGTGGCCGGCGGGCGTGTTTTTGTCGGCAGCGCGCTCGGAATGGTCTACTCGCTCGATAGCGCGAGTGGATGCACTTACTGGAGCTTCGATGCGCGAGCGGGCGTGCGAACCGCCATTACGATTGGTCCGGGCAACGTCGCTTACTTCGGAGACTTGCGAGCCAATGCCTATGCACTGGATGCGGTCACCGGCAAGCTGCTCTGGAAAACAACCGTCGATGATCACGCGCTGGCGCGCATCACCGGGTCACCCGTCCTGTACCAAGGCAAGCTGTATGTCCCTATAGCATCGCGCAGCGAGTGGCTGGCGGCCGATAGTCATTATGAATGTTGCACGTTCCGTGGCAGCGTCGTCGCGCTGGACGCCAAGAGCGGCAGGCAGATCTGGAAAACCTATACCATCGCGGATCGTCCCAAGCCCACTCGAAAGACCAAAAACGGCACGCAGCTTTGGGGACCATCGGGCGGCGGCGTGTGGGGTTCGCCGGCCATCGATACCAAACGCAACGTCCTCTACATCGCCACGGGGGATAACTATTCCGAACCGGCCACGCCTATGACTGATGCAATCGTGGCGCTCGCGCTCGATACCGGCAAAGTTGCCTGGTCGCGCCAGATCACCAGCGGCGATGTGTTCAACGGCGGCTGCGGCCAGCGCGATACGAGTCTTTGTCCCGAGAAGCCCGGCCCGGATTTCGATTTCGGATCGGCCACGATCCTTCGTACGTTATCGAATGGCAAGCGCTTGCTCATTGCCGGGCAGAAGTCTGGAGTGCTGCACGCGCTCGATCCGGATGATGAGGGCAAGATCGTCTGGCAGCAGAAGCTCGGCAAAGGCAGCATCCTCGGCGGAATTCAGTGGGGCCCGGCCGCGGATTCGGAGACCGCCTACGCAGCGATCTCGGACGTCGGTTTCGTACCGGCGCCAGAAGGGTTGCAGCCGGATCCGAAAACCGGCGGCGGTCTCTTCGCCATTCAGCTCGCCACGGGAGAAAAGCTTTGGAGCGCACTGCCGGAAGAATGTCATACGCCGCGCTGCAGTCCCGCGCAATCGGCGGCTGTGACGACAATTCCAGGCGTGGTCTTCTCGGGGTCAATGGACGGCCACTTCCGGGCCTATTCGAGCAAGGATGGCAAGAACATTTGGGATTACGACACGGTGCGCGACTTTGAAACCGTAAACCGGATCCCGGCTCGCGGCGGATCGCTGGACGGTCCTGGCGCGGCTGTGGCCGGCGGCATGTTGTTCGTCAACTCCGGTTATGGTTATTTCTTTGGCATGCCAGGGAACGTGCTGCTCGCGTTCGGAGTGGAATAAGCGATGATGACACCGTTTCAGGCGCTACTCGTCACTCAAACCGATGGGAAGTTCGCGGCTTCCATCCAGAAACTTCAGCCGGACGCTCTGCCGCCCGGTGAGGTTCTAATCCGCGTGGCGTATTCGAGCCTGAATTATAAGGATGGGCTGGCGGTCACCGGCAAGCCGGGAGTGATTCGAAAATATCCCATAGTGCCGGGTGTCGACCTCGCTGGTGCAGTGGAGGAATCATCGTCCGCCAATTTCAAGCCGGGTGACAAAGTGGTTGTGACCGGTTGCGGCACCTCCGAGACACTGTGGGGCGGCTATTCGCAATATGCGCGGCTCGACTCCGAATTCGTTGTACCTTTGCCAGCCGGGTTCAATTTGCAACAGTCCATGGGGATCGGTACCGCGGGCTTCACAGCGATGCAAAGCGTTATGGCGCTGGAAGATCACGGCGTAAAACCGGGGGGCAGGGAAGTAGTGGTGACTGGCGCGGCTGGCGGAGTGGGCAGTGTCGCCATCGCGATCCTGGGGAAGCTGGGCTACAAGGTAGTCGCGTCCAGCGGGCGCGCGGAGCTGCACGACTACCTGCGAGGTCTGGGGGCTAACGATATCATCGATCGCAGTGTCCTAGCGGCGCAGTCTAAGCGCCCGCTCGATTCAGAACGTTGGGCTGCAGGTATCGACAGCGTGGGCGGCGACACACTGGCCGGACTGCTTCGATCGGTCGTGATCGGAGGCAGTGTGGCCGCCTGCGGTTTGGCTGGAGGCCCTGCCCTGAATACCACTGTGTTCCCGTTCATTCTCCGTGGCGTCAATTTACTGGGTATCGATTCGGTACGTGTGCCCAACCAGCGCCGCCGCGCGATCTGGTCGCGTCTGGCTCACGACCTTCCAACCAAGTTGCTGGACAGTATGATCCAGGTAAAACCGCTGACAGAAGTGTTCCATCTTGGAGAGCAGATCCTAGGCGGCCAGACTCGGGGCCGTACGGTTATCGACGTCAACAGCTAGCTACGCCCGTCGAGCCGCTAGACGCCGCGCGAAAGCGCGTCCAGCGATTTCGTAGGCCGCGCCACATCCGTGACGGGCTGAGTCGATGGCCTGGTACTGAACCATTGCGCCAGGCTATCATCCTTCGCACGTCGGCGGCTCATAATCCACCGGCGGCTGCGTAGAGTTCGAGGAAGGCACATGGCCAATCGCCAGAACGCTGGAAGCGACTTTTGTTCTACTAGCAACGCGCCGCCAATAACCAGCAGGTCACGCGCTATCATCTGGCGCCAGAATCGATGAAAAACACCGCCGGTCATGTTCTTAGTGCGCATCAAGAATCGATTTTTTACCGAATGCATATTAATGACAGCAGGCACTGCGTGCCGGTTGCCCGGGCCAACGCTGCGCACATGATAGCCGACCGCGTCCGGTGTGTATAGACAACGCCAGCCAAGCAACTGGGCCCGCCACGCCACATCGGCGTCCTCCCGATAGGCGAAGAAATCGGGATCGAAAAAATTTCCTCCTTCGGAAATATCCGCGATCATCTCCCGCCGGTAGAGCGCAGCTGCGGCGCTCGCTCCAAACACGTATTCCATCTTGCGGAAACGGCCGTCGTCGGGCTCATGCCAGCCCCGGTCGAAGTGACGCATCGCCTCGGTGAAGTAAATACCCGCTGTGTCGATGAGCGGATTCTCAGGCGGCTTCAGATCCCGGCCGATTGCCAACAGGCGTCCACATACGGTTCCAGCCTTTTCATCGATCCTGCCCGCCTCCACCAGCCGCTCGATTACGCCAGGAAGCAACACCACGTCCGGATTCAGGACCAGAACCCAGTCGCTGGTACAGCTGGCGATGGCCTGGTTTTGCGCCGCGGCGAAGCCAGTGTTGCTGTCGTTGTATTCTACTCGCAATCGGTCTTCAAACCGCGAAAGGAACCCACGTGTACCATCCATGGATCCGTTGTCGACCACAACAATCTCGAGCGGGCGGTAATTCTGTTCGAATATCGACCGCAGGCAAGCTTCCAAATACTGCCGGCTGTTATAAGTGACGATGGTGACCGAAACCGAAGTTGGCATGGATGACAGGGCGTCCGACATCTCAAAGACCCGGATCGGCCGTTTTCAACTACACGCGTCCTGTAAATCACTTTATTTTTTTCGACCTAGGTGTAGTTGAAAGCCGGCGGCTGGGGATCTTAGGTTAGAACTTATAGTCTCATAGGAAGTGATGTCGTCGTATCCGTTGGGTGAAGAGCTTGCGGGCGTTGTTCAGAAGCGGCGAGCCGCCATGACGTTGCAGGATCAAGTGGCTCAGTTGTTTGAGGAGGCGCGCGACGACGTATTTCGGTATTTGCTGAACTTGGGGCTCTACCCTCCGCAAGCCCAGGAGGCGGCCCAGGAGGTTTTCTTACGGCTGTACACCGCGCTCAAGAAGGGCGAAGAGATCCAAAATCCGAGAGGCTGGATATTTCGAGTGGCCCACAATCTGGGGTTGAGGATACGGGCTCGCGAGAGCTCTCAAGCGCCTTTCGATCCGGATCTGGAATCACGGCTCGCCGGTCCGGCCATGGACCCGGAACAGAACCTGCTCGAGCGGGAGCAAACGCTGCGCTTCCACCAGGCCGTCCAGCGGCTTTCCGAGCAACAACGGCGCTGTCTGATGCTGCGGCTGGAAGGCCTCCGGTATCCGGAGATCGGGTCGGTGCTGGGAATCAGCGCTTCGGCGGTCGGCGAATTTTTGCGGCGAGCTATCTCGCGGCTAAAGAAGGATGAATTATGAAGGGGTCCTCACTCACTCTCCACCCCGAAGAAGAGCAGTTGCTGCGTTATATCGACGGTGAATTGCCAACCCGGGCATCCAGCGAGGTCCGCTCGCATCTGGAATCCTGCTGGCAGTGCCGCGCGGCACTGGAGGAATTACAAAACGTCGTCAGCCAATGCGTGCATTACAGAAAAAGTGTACTGCAACGCCATCTTCCTACTCCGCCGGCTCCATGGGTCGATATCCATCGTCAATTTGATGAAATCGATGCTTCCGTGGAGCCGGTTCTCTTTAATCGCATCCTGCGTTTACTGAAATCGCCGTTCGATACAGCTACAAAAAAATGGGCGGTTGCCGCTGCGGCGCTGCTGGTGCTGTTGGGAATCTTCTATCGCTACCGCCAGACGCCTTCAGTCCACGCTTCAGAATTGCTGCGTCAAGCGGTGGTCTCCGCCAACACACATCCGAAGCGGCCCCGGCGTATTCAAATTCGGACCCGAGACCGCCGGCTCATTCGACCGGCCGTCGGGTCGCAGAAGGCTGCCTTCGGAGCTGCGGACGCGACCGCTTTGAATTCGCTCCAGGCGATGTTTGAGCGTGCTAACTATAGTTGGAACGATCCACTCAGTGCCCAGTCGTTCCAAGCCTGGCGAAATCAGCTTACCGATAAGCGCGACGAGGTGAGCGAAGAGCAACAAGACTATCGAATTGAAACCAGAACTGACTCATCGGATTTAAGGCACGCCACTTTGACGCTGCGTACCGCGGATCTCAGGCCCGTAGAAGAGCACTTAGAGTTTTCGAATCAGGAATGGGTCGAGATCACCGAAGTCGGCGACGATTCCGCGCCGTCACTATCGGCCATCGCCGCCGAGAAAAACGAGCGGCCCCCGGCCGGCAAGGTGAAACCACCGGTTGCGGAAGTACCCCAGGCGGTAACGGCCCGTGGTCGGCCGGCCAGCGTTGCGGAAGAACTGCAGGTCCTAGCTGCGCTGCACGACATGGGCGCCGACTTGGGCGATCCAGTGGAGGTGTCCCGCTCGGGAAGCGAAGTTCTGGTCAGCGGCGTCGGCATAGCGCCGGCGCGCCAGGAGGAAATAAAGAATGCGATCGGTTCGAATGCTCACGTCGTCGTTCACTTTTCCGATTCGCCAGCGGCTGCGGCGCCGGCCCAGCCCGCTGCTCCCAATCCCACGCCAACCGGAGGAGATGTCCGGCAGCTACAATCCCGGCTGGCCGAACAACTCGGCGGCCGCGCCAACCTGGACCAGCTTGCCGCGCAGGTTTTGGACTCCAGCGAATCACTGATGGCGAGAGCTTATGCCTTGCGTCGTCTAGCGGAACAATTTCCTTTGGCGGTCGAGCGAGAGTTGAGCGTCAGTGACAGACAATTGCTCCAACGGATGCGCGGCGAGCATTTAGCGGCGTTGCGGCAGCAAGCCACCGGGATCGCTCGTGATCTGCAGCCCGTCCTAGCAAGCATAAACGGCGATGCCGGCACAGCGCCGGACACAGGCATTCCATTGGAGTCCTGGCAACTTGCCACGGAGAACCTTTTCCAATCGGCTCGCCGACTGGATAAGCTATTGGGAGTGATGTTCGGCGCAGCGCCAAGCGAAATACCGCCCTGGCAAATCTCCGCCCAATTAAAGACCAGCCTGGCACAATTGCGGGCCGCGTCAGATTCTTACGAGCGGAGCAATAAGTGATCTACGCCCGCCGCCTAGCCGCGATATTGTTTTGTCTGGCTGGCAGCGGGATTTTGCGGGCGCAACAGTACGCTAATATTTCCGGCGTCATCGTAGATGCTTCCTCTGCCTCCGTGCCCGACGCGGTTGTCAGCGTCGTGAACGAAGACACCGGCTTTCACCACGCGACGTTGACTAAATCCGACGGCGGTTACTTGATCGCCTCCCTGCAGCCTGGGGTCTATAAGATTACGGTTCGCAAAATTGGATTCCGGACCATGATCCGTTTCGGAATCCGAGTAAATGAAATGCAGCCCGCGCGCGTGGATTTCAAGCTGGTGGTGGGCAGTCTGCAAGAAACCATAACGGTGGAAGGATCGCCCACGTTACTCAATAGCGACGACGCCGCGGTCGGTACTGTGGTTGGCACAGACCAGATTGAGCGCTTGCCCCTGAACGGCGGAGCATTGCTCAGTATTCTGGAATTAACCCCCGGCTTGATCGTGACACCCGCCACGCGTGGCGAAGCCGGCCAGTTTACAGTCAACGGCCAGCGTCCCAACACCAACTATTTCGCCGTGGATGGAGTAAGCGCCAATTCAGGCGTGAGCGGAGGCGGTACAGCGGCGGAAGCCACGGGAGGCGCGCTTCCAGGGATGACCGCGTTCGGAAGCCTGGACGGATTGGTCTCGGTCGGTGCCCTCCAGGAAGTGCGCACGCAGACTTCAACGACAGGCGCGGAGTTTGGCCGGCTGCCGGGCGCCCAAATTTCTCTCACCAGCCGGTCTGGTTCAAACCAACTGCATGGATCGCTGGCCGATAGCTTTCGAAACGATGCGCTGGACGCCAACGATTGGTTTGCGAACCAGCATGGGGACAGCCGCGCGCCACTTCGCCTCCACGATTTCTCGGCCGCTCTAGGAGGTCCCCTTTGGCGCAACCGCACTTTCTTTTTTGCGTCATATGAAGGCCTGCGGATGGAGCAGCCGTTCGTCTGGAACGTGCCGGTGCCGACACTCGCCTCGAGAGAGAACTCACTTCCTTGGGCAGAGCCTCTACTGAATATGTTTCCCACGCCAAACGGGCCGGAGTTGGGAAAAGGCCTGGCGGAGTGGAGTGGAGGAATCAGCCGGCCTGCCCGATTCGACGCGGGTGCGCTGCGCCTGGATCATGCGTTTACTTCGCGGCTCACCGGTTTTGCCAGGTATAGTGAGACTCCGTCGTCTACTGATTACGGCAGCGATCCAATCAACTCCTTGGGCATCGGTTCCCGTTTCGTCACGGGAGGCCTCACTCTGCGCACACAGCCTAACCTGGTGTTCGATCTGCGGCTCAACGCCTCCAGCGCAAACGTGACCTCTATTTGGGTTCAGAATGGCGCAACCTTGCCCGACTGTTCGATTGAGGCCGCGATCAAGTTTTTCCAGATTCCAACCACGTGCAACTATCTGGTTCGTCTCTCCATCGCGGGCGTCGGGGAAGTGGTCTCGGGCTCCGAGGGGCGGCGCAGTCAATCGCAATATCAGATCTCTCCCTCTGCGAGCTGGAACAAAGGAACTCACTCCATACAGCTCGGAGTCGACTACCGGCGCTTGGCGCCGATTCGGAGCGACGCAACCGGCACTCTAAGCATTTTGGGAGATACGGTTCCAGATCTGGCCAGCAGCAACAAATTCTGGCATACGACCTCCCCGCAACAGTACGTATCCGCCGTTGTAAGCGAAATCTCCGCCTTTGCGCAAGACACCTGGCGTGTGACGCCACGGCTTACGGTGTTGTACGGGCTGCGCTGGGAGATCAGCCCCGCGCCGGTGCTGCGCGGCGCCACCAGTTTTGATCCTGCAACAAGCACGTCGCAGGATGTTCAGCGGCCTACTTGGCCATCCACGCTTACTAACTTTGCGCCTCGCTTGGGCATCGCGTATCAACCTTTCGCGAACGGCCGGACCGTCGTGCGCGCTGGGGTGGGATACTATTTCGATTCCAGCCTCAGCTTGGCGACCGATCTGGTAAATGACGGGCCGCTGAATGTATCCAATTTCCAGAGTCCGCGCAATGGTATCGCCCTCGCTCAACTGGTTTTCGGCTTCTCGCCCGGCCTCCGCCTGCCGTTGGTGAAGCAATGGAATGCTTCGATTGAACACGCCTTCGACCGCAATGACGTCGTGACCGCCGGCTATGTCGGCTCATCGGGTGACAGTCTGATTCGTCGCGAGATCGGCGGGCCGGGTAGCACGAACTCATCTTTGCTCGCTCTCGGGACCAATCATGGCCAGTCCGATTACCAGAGCCTCCAGGCGCAATATCGCCGCCGGCTGACCTCCGGCGTTCAAGCCCTTGTTTCGTATTCCTGGTCCCATTCCATCGACAATAGTTCCACCGACGCCGGGCTCTACTGGGCCGGTTCCGGTCTGCAGCTCGGCCAGGATCGGGGCTCGTCCGATTTCGACATCCGGCATTCCTTCACCGCCGGTTTCAGCTACGACGTCACTACGCGGGCGCGTCTTCGCATGCTTCGGAGTTGGGCTCTGGATGGAATGTTTCGCGCCCGCACCGGGTTTCCGATTAATGTTCTGGGTGCCGAGCAGTTCATGGGTTTGAGCTTTGAAAACGTATTCCGGCCCAATCTCGTGCCCGGCCAGCCGGTCTGGATTACCGACCCGTCGGCGCCCGGCGGCCGCAGCATCAACCCCGGCGCGTTTCAGGTTCCGCCCGGAAACATCCAAGGCGACCTGGGACGCAACGCGCTCGCCGGATTCGGGATGTCGCAGTTGGATCTGGCCGTCCGCCGGGAATTCGCCTTAGGCGAGAAACGATCGCTTCAGTTCCGATTAGAGGCTTTTAATGCGTTAAATCACGCCAACTTCGCCGATCCGATCCGCTTCCTCGCCAGCCCCCTGTTCGGTCAATCGAGTTCGATGCTAAATCTGATGCTGGGCGCTGGAAGTCCGGGCAGCGGCCTAGCCCCGGTCTTTCAATCGGGTGGCCCACGATCGCTACAAGCAACGGTTCGCTACCGTTTTTGACGCTTTAGGGGCTAATTTTGCGCTTTTGTTGACTCTCCGGTAGATCGACCGGTCGTTCGGTTGAGTGTAAGCCCTCATTTCTCAAGAGGTTTCCCATCTTCCAGCAGCTCCTAAACCGGAAACTCCTCTTGACACCGGGTTGATCTTGGGACAGAATTGACCAATTGCTCTCGTCAGGGCCAAAGGAAAGGGTGTCGAAAAAATGTTACGAGTAACTTCTGCGTTGATGTTGCTTGCCACGCTCATGTGCATGATCGCACTGGCTCAAGCGCCCACCGGGATTATTACAGGAACCCTTACGGACGAATCCGGCGCCGTGATTCCCAATGCCACGATCACCATCACCAATAAAGCCACTGGTGTTGTCGCACGTACCGCAACGACGGACGCCCAAGGCTATTACAGCGCTCCATCACTGCCGGCTGGTGATTACGAAGTACGCGCGGAAGTGTCCGGATTTCGCACCGTGCAGCGCGACGCCACCGTACAAGCGGGTAGCACCACTACAGTGAACATGCCCATGACGCTGGGCGCCACCAAAGAAGTGGTGACGGTCGAGGCTGCCACCTCGCAGATCAACTACGAAACGCACAATATTGAAGGCGTTATCTCGCGCAGCACCATTCAGGACCTGCCGCTGAACGGTCGCAGCTACCTGCAACTGGCGGCGCTGGAACCTGGCGTACAAGTATCTTCTGGAACGGTCGCGCAGTTCAATGTTCTATTCACCGTCAGCGTTCTGGGAGGCGGCAATCGGACGGCTGTCACGATCGACGGTGGAAATGTCTCGGATAACATCGACGTTGGCGGCGGCATGTCCTCCATGAACTTCTCGCAAGAGACGGTGCAGGAATTCCAGCTTTCCGAATTCAGCTTCGATTGACAATATAGAACTTAGCGTCTACGGTGGCAATTTCCAACGATGACAAGCCTCAATGTTCTCGAACGCCTGCTCCAGGAGGCGTGTTACTGGAGCAGAAATGGAGCACGTCGGCCCTGGAAGCTGAACGATAAGGTCAGTACCCTGGATGATCTCAGAAGCCTTGCCGTGGCGCGAGATTTTGAACGACTCGGCCGCCCACGCTCGTCGTATGTTGCCCTGTTTTCCTTTTGCGTTGCCGACTATACGGTAGACCGACCGCCTGTTCGGTTGAATTTAGACTCAAATCCGTCAGGAAGTTTAACAGCAAAACGGGCTTCAAGGTCGAACCTCGCCTTGACATCGACTGTACCCAGCGGGAAAATTGGCCAATTGCTCTCTTCAGGACCAAAGGAAAGGTGTCGAAAAAAATGTTACGAGTAACTTCAGCGTCGATGTTGCTTGCCGCGCTCGCCTGCATGATTGCGCTGGCTCAAGCCCCCACCGGGATTATCACCGGAACTCTTACGGACGAATCCGGCGCCGTGATCCCAAACGCGACCATCACCATCACCAACAAAGCCACCGGGGTCGCACGAACCTTAACGACTAATGCGGGTGGGCTGTACAGCGCTCCTGCATTGCCGGCCGGCGATTATGAAATGCGGGCCGAGGTGTCCGGTTTCCGAACGGTAGTACGCGACGCAACCGTGCAAGCGGGCGAGACCACTACCGTGAACCTTCCCATGACCCTGGGCGAATCCAGACAGGTGGTGACGGTGGAGGCGGCCACTGCTCAGATGAACTACGACAGCCACACCGTTCAGGGCGTGATCGAACAAAACCAGATTCAAGACTTACCCTTGAATGGCCGCCAGTATATGCAGCTCGCCGCGCTGGAGCCGGGCGTCACGGTTACGTCGGGTTCGACCGCCCAGTTCAATGCGCTTTTCAACGTGAGTATTCTCGGCGCGGGCAATCGCACCGTGTTCACCGTTGACGGCGGCAACGTGTCAGACAATATCGATACGGCGGGCGGAAGCTCTTCGATGAACTTCCCGCAGGAAACGGTCCAGGAGTTCCAGCTCTCATCGGTGAACTTCGATCTGGCTACTGATATCTCCGCCGGCGGCGCCATCAACGTCGTAACGCGGTCCGGGAGCAATACCCTTCACGGCAGCGCGTACTTCTTTTTCCGTGATCACAACATGGCGGCATACCCGGCCCTGCAGCGCAGCCCGTTCGATCCGAATCCATTCTTCATCCGCAGGAATCCTGGCGCCGCATTGGGAGGTCCGATCAAAAAAGACAGACTTTTCTTCTTTTTCAACTATGAGTACATGAATCAGGTGCAGGCGCTTACTGTGCAAGGGAATCAGCCCTCGCTGGCGGCGCTGTCCGGGATCTTCAATAGCCCCTACGCTGACAAAGAGATCACCCTCCGCCTGGATTACCGGATCAACGACAAGAACAGCCTGTTCTTGCGCTACTCGCACGACGGCAACAGCGGATTCGGCGATGTGTTCTCCAATGGCAATCCCTCCAACTGGGTCAACAACACCAACTGGGCGGACCAGAGCATCATCGGGCTCACCTCCGCGTTAACGCCGACTTTGGTGAACGACATTCGGTTCCAGTACAATTACTGGAACAACCATAATAATCAAGCGCAGCCATCGGTCTGCACGTTTCCTTGCATTGGCGTCTCACCAGCCGGCAGTCCGCTGAGCCAGCAAATACCCGAGCTCTTGAGCATTGTCGGCACCAACTTCGGCTTCGGCAACGCGGCGATCGGGCCGAACGTCAACGCGCCGCAAGCCCGAAACACGCGCCGCTTCGAGCTGGTGGAAGCCTTGAGTTGGCAGAAAGGCTCTCATCGTTTGAGGTTCGGTGGCGACCTCAACCCGACTTACTCGGCCGGTTTGTGGGGCTTCTGCACTCCGGCGTGTGTCGGAGCTTATGGGCCCGAGTTCACGCGCAACACGCTGCAGCCGATTCTTGGCACCGCGACGTTCAACGCCCTCTTTCCAACTCTTCCAGCCGCAGTCCGATCAAACGCCGATCTCCTGAACCTGCCATTTCTGGCGCTGAATACTGGCATCTTCACTGGCATCGGCGTGGGTAGCGTCTCTACGCCGGCACCGTACGATTACGGCCAGAACAGACACTTCAATCAGTACCGCGCCTACTTCCAGGACACCTGGAAAGTAACCCCGAGCTTCACTTTGAATTATGGCCTGGGGTGGAACGCGCAAACCGGGTTCTACAACTCGGACCTCGCGAAACCGCAATACCTGGCGCCCATTTATGGCGCCAACAATCTCGCTCCGACCGGCAACAACCTCCACGAAATGCAGCCAGCGTTTGGGTTCGCCTGGAGTCCATTCAAAAACAACAAGACCGTGATCCGGGGTGGCGCTGGAATCTATTGGGACAGCACGCCCGGGTACTACAAGCTGCGCGAGCCGGCGGTGATCGGACCTCTCGGCGATGGACGGTTGACATTAAGTCCCAGCGACTTTACTAATGAATTTCCGGGAATCCTTAACTTTAGCGCCGGAGGCGCGCCGCTGGCTGTTGGTGCCCCCATCCCTATTCAGGCCTTGACAAATATGACGGTGGGACAGTTCATGACCATTCTGCAGGATCAGTTGCCGCACATCCAGTCCCTATTTGAAGCCAGCGTGCCCAGGAGCGGGCCCTATACGGTAACCAATGTCGACGTGGCGAAAACCGGTGTCGAGATCTATCCCCCGGGCTCGAACCCACTAGGCCGCAGCTACCAGACCTCCATCGGAGTTCAGCGCGATTTTGGGCATGATATTGTGCTAACCGCCGATTGGGCGCGGCGTCAGGGAGAGAACGTCAGCTTGGGTGAGCTGGACGTAAATTTGTTCAATCGCTACAACAATGGTGTCCAGACTCCTGTCATTCCAGCTTGCAAGACGCCGTCGTTCACCCCAGGTGTGGAGTGCTCCAACGGAGCGATCACTCAGTGGACCTACCAGGGCCGTTCCGTCTACGAAGGCCTACTAATGAAGGTTCAAAAGCGGCTATCGAGGCGGTATCAGTTCAGCGTCAACTATGCTTATCAAAACGAGAACACCGACGTCGGCGGCATATACAACCTCCTAAATTGGATGGCAGGCTATGGCCCGGTGATTCCCCGGCACAACCTGGGTTTCCAGGGCACTGTAAACCTGCCCTGGGGATTTACACTTAGCCTCAACTCGTCGATCATCAGCCGTACGCCGGTGGAACCTCAAGTTGGTACGATAGCGCTGCCGGGAACGGATATCAATGGGAGCCAGGCGCTTCCTGGGGTAAATTACAACTGTGCGGGCATCACATGTGGCAAGTCGAATCTAGTGCAAGCCGTCACCAACTGGAATAACACCTTGGCTGGAACGAAGGATTCCAAAGGAAATACCATCCCGCAACTGGTAGTGCCACCCGATTACCAATTCGGCGATCCGACGTTTTCCCAGGACTTCCGTCTGACGAAGGTTTTCGCTGTTAAAGAGCGCTACAAGTTATCCGTAATGGCGGAAATGTTCAATGCCTTCAACATCGCTAACCTGGCTGGATATAGCTTCACGCTGGATACTCTGGCGAAGGGTTGTAGCTTGACGAATGGCGCTTTCACCAGTTGCGCCGGGCAAACCTATGGCTTCGGCCAGCCGACGCAGCGTGCGTTCCAAACGTTCGGTTCCGGAGGCCCACGCGCGCTTCAGCTTGGAGCACGATTTACGTTTTAGGAGATCTCTTTCTTCATCAGACAAGCAGTTTTTGGGCTACGACCTGACAGGCGGAAAGGGTGAACAGGGTTCATCGGCATGAACGCCTAAGCTCTTTATTCACAAACGGCGCTTGATTTCACAGACGTCGCTTAAGCGCGACGCGCGCTCGCTTAGGTGTGATCTTTGGGATTCATTCTCCACATGTCGGCACTCTTGTGCGGTTGCTAAGACTTTGTAGCCCATATCGCCATAGCCTCTTAGTCGCTGGTCGTACATCCAAAGCATTCGGACTTTGGCATCGACGTAATCATAAACATCGACGACTCGCTTCCTGCCGCGGAGCCGATGGAGTCGCCCGTCGTATTGCTGAAGCGTGCCCTTCCAGGAAACTGGCGTTGCCAGGAACAATGTGTCGAAGAGCGCGTCGTCGAACCCCTCACCGATGTAGTCGCCGTTGGTGGGATTAGTCGTTTGGTCGCCTTCCTGGTACGCCGGCGAGAGCTTCACTAACAGATCGGCGCTGCTTCGGACCCATTCCTCGCTTGAGTACGATGACGTTGCGGAACCTTGCCCGCGAGCGCACATTCCAGTCGGAGATGATCGGTTGTACCGGTCAGGACGAGGGTGACTGTCCAGATTCGACGGCGCGGATCACGTCTCGGACCATGGACTCGTTTCGCGTCTCATCCGTGACAAGAGCAGCATAGATATCCTGAATTGTGACGTCTGCCCGATCGCCGGTCATTCGAAAATGTGTGAGCTGAGGAACGACAACGTGGTCAAAGGGAGTTGACTCGGTCATCGCGCGTACGCCGAGACTGTATCGCGTCGGACCGCATTGCATGTAGATAATCGGATGATGCCTGTCTTTTTCTGGTGGGCATCGCAGTCAGCCCAACCACGAATTTCGCTCTGATCTGGCGCATCACCAGCTCAAATGTGAGGCTGAAAGGTGGTGGCACTCTCTAACGATGACTTGTCCAAATTCGGCTACGAAGTCCTTTACTTCTCGATCGCGATGCGCGCTCTGCTACGTCGATGTTTCCAGTCCGTTTGGTTTTGCCTCCACCAACTTGCCCGATTTCAACCATTTGAATTTCGAGGGAACATGGCCAGCCGCTCTCGCCGATGATCGAGCAACTGCCGGAGATGGACCGTCACCAGGTGTTGGTCCTCCGTTTCGCAATCAACCATGCCGCAACTTCCGTCTTGCCTCGCCGACGCAACCGACGATCGCCGTTCAATAGACCAGATAGTTCCCGCACCCGTTAAGCGCGCTCGCGTTGGGTCAGCGGTACCGAAAATCGATGGCAGATCTATTTCCGAAACTATAGCTGCTGTCTGATCGGGCTCTTAGGCAAAGACGCCGAGACCAAGACCACCCGCAACAACGCCCGCTTCACGGTGCTTTCACTGGCAACCAAGCGGAACTGGAAGGGCCGCCAAACCGGAGAGTGGCAGTCGAAGTCAACCTGGCATCGCATCATCTGCTGGGGGCGGCTAGCCGACTACGCGGCAGGATTCACCAAAGGCGCGCATCTGCAGGTCGAGGGCGAGATTACCACGCGCGAGTACGCCCCGCAGTCCGGCGTCAAGAAGACGATCACCGAGGTTCGCGCGATCCAGATCGCTAAGCTCGCCCGTCCCAAGAAGGACAGCGAGTCCGCGCCTGAGTCTCAGGGAGCCGCTGCCTGACGGCGGCTCTCCCCAGAGGGAAGGCAGCGGAGGTGATGCCATGAAAGCCGAACAAGAGCAACAGACAATGCAAAAGTCAGAACGGCAGGATATTTACGCCCGCATCACTGCGAAAATCGTCGCTTCGTTGGAACAAGGCGTCCGCCCCTGGATGAAACCATGGAGTGGAGAAAATGCCGCCGCGAGGATCACCCGTCCACTACGTCACAACGGCGCGCCTTACTCCGGCATTAACATTCTGGTGCTGTGGGCTTCGGCCATCGAACAGGGATTCAAGTCCCACATCTGGATGACTTTCAGGCAGGCTCTCGAGTTGAAGGCTCATGTCCGTAAGGGCGAGAAGGGCTCACTGGTTGTGTACGCCAACTCGATCACCAAGACTGCACCGAACGACGCCGGCGAGGAGGTCGAGCGAGAGATCCACTTCCTCAAAGGCTATACGGTTTTCAATATCGAACAGATCGAATGTTTGCCCAAGCACTATCACGTCAAACCGGAGCCGAAGTTTGCGCCCGTTCAACGAATCGAGCACGCGGAGACGTTCTTCGCTGCCACTCCCGCCGATGTCAGGTATGGCGGTGGCCGGCCTACTACGCCCAGGAAGCCGATTACATCCAGTTACCAGCGATCGAGAGCTTCCGCGCTCCAGAGAGCTTCTATGCGACACTCGCCCACGAATGTACGCATTGGACCGAGCACCCGTCCCGCCTCGAACGAGACTTTGGCCGCAAGAACCGGGGTGACGAAGGTTATGCCGTGGAGGAGCTCGTCGCCGAACTGGGCACTGCATTCCTGTGCGCCGATCTAGAACTCACGCCCGAGGTTCAAGACGATCACGCATCCTACATAGTCAGTTGGCTGCCGGTTCTCAAAAACGACCATCGCGCGATCTTCCGAGCCGCTACCCATGCACAATCCGCCGTTAACTATCTGCGCAGTCTCCAGCCGGAGCGTCACGGAGTTGCCGCCGCGTAGGCGGCCACACAAAATGCCCGTAAAAATCCGCGACTTCAGTGCAAGTCAAAACATCGCACTCGATTACGACGGTAGGTCTCGCTGGCCACTTCTTCATTCCTGTATTGCATCATGAGCCACCAACAAAACATTGGACACCTTTCCGATTCGCAGTTACGCTCGATTTCACGAGTTGGTTCGCATCGCAAGAATAAGTCAACTTCGCAGGCGAATCGAAAGCACAAAAAGGAGACTGCTGATCGATGTGAAACGCCGTTCATGGGCCACACATCTACAGGCACATTTTATCTTGGAGACTCGCTGCCATACCCCTGCACGAGCAGCAGGACTCGCGGGAGCAAGCCGTTCTGGTACTGCGGACCTTTCCCGGTTCGATCGTCAAGTGCCTAAGTCCTGGCGACCGTCGGAGGCGGGCTGATGTTTGCGTTCGGCGAAGGCCAAAGAAGTCACTCCGCACCGGGCAGAGCATTTCCGAGGAGTTGACCGAACACCTGAAGGAGCACTCCTTATGAGCCGCGGATATGATTCCGACGAACGCGACGGCGATCGCAATCAGGAGCCGGCGCCGGCCGGCAAACCTGACCCGAGGCCAACGGCCTATGGGCGTACTGCCGGCACCTCCAGCAAGGCAGCGAGAGACCGCGCGGAGCCAGGCCGCGAGAGAAACCGGGAGGTCGCGCCTAAGTCTCGCGTGAACGAGCGGTTGAGTTTCCGCGCCATTGAAAAATGGTACGGACTCAGCGAGCGCGAACACGGCACGCTACGCGAGATCGGGCGCTTCCGCACCATCGACGCCGAGGCATTGTTCAAATACCGCTATGCTGGGAAGCCCGCGGCATTCCGCCAGGAAATCGCCCGCTTGCAGCAACAGGGATTGCTCCAAAGACGCTCCATTTCCGTTGGCAAGAATCGCGACACGCTCGTCATTGTCGCCCTGACCAAGGAAGCCGCCAAGCTCGTCCGGCAGGATTCGCAGTTACCGGAGAATCAGACTGTCTACGCCGGATTCGTCAAACCGGCTGAGGTCCCTCACGATGCCGCGATTTACCAGATGTATCAGTCCGAGGCTGCCCAAATCGAGGCCAAAGGGGGCAAGATCCGGCGCGTCGTTCTGGACTACGGGCTGAAGAAAGAAGTCTATTCCAAGCTGGCGTGCGAACGCGACGCCGGCGCCCTAGAGTATGCACGAAGGAAACAGGAGATCGCGGACGAGCAACGCCTGCCGATCGTGGACGGCAAGATTGCATTGCCCGATCTGCGGATCGAATACGAAACGCCAGAAGGCGACCTGGACCACGTTGATTTAGAACTCGCCACCGAGCATTACCATCGCGGGCATATGGCGCTGAAAACCCGGGCCGGCTTCAAAATGTATGGCTTCGTTTCCACTTCGCGAGGCCGTCGCGCCCAGTGGGAAGGACGCGAACTGACCGCGACCGTACTTTCGCTTTAAACCACTATCAGGAGTTTATATATGAGCATTGAAACACAGATTCGGGCCATTCAGGTCCTCGGATACAGCCAACAGGAGGCCCAGTTTCTTCGTCTCGTAGCGCTTCACAGCGGATACTTTGTGCGCCGGCAGTTCCTCCGGCATATAGGTGCCCAAAGAGGGAAGCGCGCCCAGGATTTCATCGATGAGCTAATTGGCCGGGGGCACGCTTGCCGTGAAGTCTTTCGCGAGGACCGGCATCTTTTCCATCTCCAATCGAAAGTAATCTACGAGGCGCTCGGCGAAGAAGACAGCCGCAATCGGCGGGAGCATCAGCCGGCGACGGTGCGGCTCCGGCTGATGGGATTGGATTTCATTCTTGAGCATCCCGAGTACCAGTATCTGATGACACAGGAGGAGAGGCTTTCTTACTTCTTTGAGCAGCGTGGGATTGACGCCGAGGCGCTCCCGGCTCGCTTCTTTCGTTCGAACGGGAAGCTCACGACCCGCTACTTCCCGGATGGATTCCCACAGTTTGTCGATGCTAGGAACGCCAGTGCCGTCTCGTTTGTTTACGTTGAAGACGCTCAGCTTAGCGCGGACGCTTTCCGAAGCTACCTGCGCAACTACCGCAACTTGTTTGAGGCCGTCGGCGTGGTGGATCTCGTCTTCGTCACCACCTCACCAGATCGCTTTGTAATCGGGCAAAAAGCCCTCGCCCGCTTCTGGACCCGTGCGCGAGAGAGAGCGCCGCAACTATGATCGACTTAAACCGGCTGCTCACTCATTTCCCGCACCGCTTGCTCTTGGAAAAACGAGAGACCAGGATTCTCAATACCGCGCAGATCAATGCCCTGGCGGAGGACATCCGCACTCTGTGCGGCCCACACATCGACCATCTTTACGATGTCTGGAAACAGTCCGGAACTGATGGGCTTCGAGCCGTATACGCGGCCCAGCAGGAAGCGTCAAATCCTCCTGAGATCAACCTGAGATCGTGCGTTTTGGAGTATGACTATGACCTGTTCGGAACCCTCCATGCCGCATCGTAAGATGGCTTCTGCGCTCCCGTTCTTGGCTGCCAATCATTTGATTGGCACGGTGACCACGGTGACCAAGTACGAGCGAAGGTATGGTCACGCTCGCGGTCGGCAGTCGGGGTCACCATCGTCGTCCAGCAACAATCAATCATCTCAACAGCTTGAAGCGGTGGCTCCGGCCCAAAATGCGGGCCGTCGCGTCGAAGCAGGTGCGGGAGCGACCACGGTATTGGTGGCTATTATCCGCCACGATACCTCCCTCGTTCGCTGGCTCTCTCGTGGGTCGCTCCCGCACCTGCCCCTCCAGCTTCATTCCGAATCCGAACAGGATTCGCATTGAAAACAAATCCTCATCAAGGAGTAAAAGTCATGGCAATAGTCATTCCTAAACAGCCCAAGAAAGAATGAAACCAGATCACGATCCGGCTCGATCGCGACGTCGTGCAAACTCTAGAGCATTATTGCCGGTATCTGGAATCCGGCCGCGACTACGTTATCAACCAGTGCCTCACATTCATCTTTCGCAAAGACAAACCGTTCACTCTTTGGCTTGCCGGCCAGGGAATCGCCAGCCCGCCGACGTTTGAAGAGTGCGCCATAGGGGAGCCACCGGCGAAAGCAGCCAATTGTAAGGACAAACCGAGTGCGGTTCAGGGACGCCTTCCCATCGCGGACTGAGGTTCAGGAATGATTCGTCACATCGTTGATAGCCGCCCTCCATCTGAGCCTCATCCTCACGGTGGGAATCGGTACCCACCTCATCCAACACTTTCCATTTCCGGACGACAATGCCGTCTTGCAGTTGGTCGCCGCCGAGAAGCCTGTGATCTTCATCGGCATCAAGTATGCCGACCAGACGATGCTTGTCTCCACGCCCTTCATCGGCTGCTCGATGCTGTTTTCCTTGCTTTATATATTCTTCGTTCGGCCGCGCAAATTAGCTACGCTTGCACCACGGCCGCTATGCCCACTGGCAGCTGACCGGGAACGGCTCTTTCTCGTGGCCGGTGAACTTCATCATCCCAAGCGCCCCGGAACCTGCCGAGAAGCCGCGTTGGCTGACGATTCCCGATCGTGGACTCTACACCGGCATTGCCATCTTCGGAGCGAGGCTCTGGCAAAACCAGTTGCTGTATCTATCCCTTCGCAGAGCAAATCCTTGCGTATCGAGCTGGCGATCGGGAGTTGCGCGCGGCAGGACTCGTACTCGAAGTCAAGGGTGACTCTACCGCAAGGTGCGGAAGATCCTAAAACGGTATGGCAGGGAGAATGACTACTTCGAGATCAGCCTCGACTGCCCGTACCGCTATAATCCACTGCACAATGACCTGGAAACGTACGCGCTCGCTTACGGCATTTGCGAGCCTGCCGAATAACCTGTTCGGGCGCGGCAAAGAACCATTCTGGCAGCAGGCTTATACGAATCTCGTCAAATTCATCATTCTATTGCACAAGGTCAACTACGATTACGTGACGCTCTTCGACGTGTACGAATGCGCCATCAACCCCGACAAATTGCAGATGAAGATCAAAGACGGGGAGCGGCTCTTCCAGACTCAGGAATACGTGCTGGTACCCGATGGCGAATACATCGGGCGGCAACGTGAACTCGTGAAGTTCGGGCTTGATCGAAACCCTTCAACCAACGAAATGAAGGCTGCTATCTCGGTGGAACTGCTGCACCATCTCGCTCAGAATCACATTCCTTATTCCATCGTCACCGAGACCGGCGGCGATGCTGCTGCAGCCACGCCGGATCTTGCTCGCAAACGTGAGCAGTTGGAAGCCGTCAAGCGCTGGTTCTATCATGACTGGCGCCGCATCGAACCGAAGCTGCGGACCTCCATCGTAGAAGGCATATCGGTGTTCCTCTCTCTCTTTGATGACAATCCATCCGTGAAAGCCACGTTCTGTCCACCCAAAGAATGCTACGACCCGGAGCTGAACCACGACGGCCGCTATGGGGTTCCCATGGCGCCGTTTTCACAACTTCTCGAACAGGGCAAAGTATGCGCCCTAAATTTCCCAGTCGCGATGGATCCCGGACTCGCACAGACAATCGGAACGCGGATGAAGCAGGATTTCCAGCGGGCGGCACTGAACCGCATTCCATTAATGGAGCTTGAACCAGCACGTCGCTGGCGAGAAATCCTCTTCTTGCGATGAGTATCAAAGCTTCGCCACAGTGGGGGAGAGTGATCCGACGGGCGACGAGAAGTCCTTCGCGCTGTCGCGGCAAGCAAGGGCATTCCGATTGTCGCCACGCAGTCCATCAGCTCCAATCTCATCGGGCATCTATTCGATATCCCACGCCAGGTGGTCGAACGGCGAATGTGGCGCGCATGCTTCCCAGAAAGATCAGGATCATCAAGCTGGGCCTGCGATCGACCTTGCCGGGCGAGTCGTGGCGGACTCTGTTGCGCGCGTTCCGAACCAACACCTTCCTGGCGTTGAGTGATGACTTCAGCGCACCGACGGCATCGGAACTGTGCGGCAAGGAAGAGCAGCGGAAGCTCAGTTATAGTCTCTCGGAAAACGACCCGGACGCTCGGATGAGCGTGCTGACCGGAGCGCGATGGCGCCCAAAAAAAAACGATTCTCAGGTACGTCTAAGTCGTACAGTTGCAGTGGGAATGAGTATTTGAGTCGAAAATATTTTCCGAGCTCAAGAGCGCCCAATCTATCGTACTCGCCCACGACGGGGTTAACCCGCTGACGAGGCCATTATGGCGAAGCGCGGTTCGGCTTCGGCGTCAACTGTGTTCGATCCCTCCAGTTTACGCTGAAGGGATCACTGGATCACCAAGCTGGTTCAGCAATTATACGCAGGCCATTGTCGTCGAGGGAATGACTTTGGGCATATCGTCGGTGTCTGTGCCGATACTGCTTGCGACATCCCTTATGCGGAGTTCCCCAAAGCCAAAGAAGCGGAGGAAGGCATACGCGTGGAGAATCGGGAGCAGCGGGAACACCGCAAACAGGAGAATGCGACGCGTGCTCGTCACTATCTCGATAAGGCCAGTGCGCCACTCACGAAGTCTGGTCTGGATTTAGTGGAGCTGGAGTTTGCGAAGTGGCTTCCTCAGGACGATCGATGCTGAGTCAGTGACACTCGCTCTTTCCCTCAAACGGCAACCCACAGGCGACTAAGCCGACGGCAAATAACAGAAGCCTCACCCGGCAGAAGTCGCCAGCGGAATGAGCGTCAGAAAGCTTGCGCTAAAGACAAAACTCGATTCTACACGGAAGGCTTAGCAGAAACGCGGCACCTGGCCTCCGTCGACGGATAGCGGGCCTTTTCCAATTCCCGAATAGCATCACGAGCCAGCAACAAAACATTGGACACGTTTCCAATTCGCAGTTACGCTCGATTTCACAAGCGGATCCGCATCGAGAAAGTATTTCAACTTCGGAGGTGGGCCCGAAAGGAGACTGGTGATCAATGAGAGACGCGGTTCGTGCGTCCACACATTTGCCGCCAAACGCATTTTGAAGCGATGGCGCGCCGACTGCTTTCGCACGAGGTTCGCAAGCATGGGTTTCAGTCAGACTCGCGTTGATTGCGACCGCACCCTTTTACACACACCAGGACCCGTGGGAGGAAGCCGTTCAGGTATTGCAGACCACCTTCACGGTTCGATCGCGAAGGGTCTGAGTTTGGTTGCCATCGTGGTCGGCGGACTGGTCTTCGCGTTCGGTGAGCTCGCGGGCATAATCGGGCGTTGGCATCGCGATCGAAGACGTGAAGTTCATGGCGTGGTTGTACCCGTAGGAGCAATGCATTCGAGAGGGAAGGAGAAATGAAAATGCCGAACCAACCACGGTTTCACGCAGTCTATAAATGCATCAACAAGTTAGTCGCCATCTGGGGAGTGGAGCGGCTGCCATTCTTGCTCGCCCTTATCATCGGCGGCGCGACATTCAACTTGTTCGGAAGCCTACTGAGCGGACTGGTCCTGTTCGGCGTTCTTTATTTGCTCGCACGGTGGGCCATGGCGGTCGATCGGCAGTTTCCTCGCATATTGCTCAACTCATCTCGTTTTGGGATCCACTACGACCCCGCCAAACGTGGCCCGATCGCGCTCCAAATTGCACGGAGGCATCCATGATCCGCATTGGCCAGATCGCCAGGGCGTTTCTCGAATCCGGCCCGATGAGCTGGCTCATCGGCCTGTTCGTGTTCCTCGACGAGCATACATTCCTTACTAAGAGCGGCGACGGTGTTGTCTTCCGGCTGTCCGGCGTCGATGCCGAGTGTATCGACCACGCTGAGCGCGACCAGATCGCCCGGCGATTTGAAGGCGCGGTGCGTACCCTCGATGAGCGGTTCCGACTTTACCAGTACCTCCTCAAGCGCGGAGATACCCTCGGGAACCTGATTCAAACCCCGGGCCGGAGCGTTGACAAAACTGCGGGGCCATTATGCAGAAACCGTTTTTCGTTGATAATGTAGCGAACATTTTTGTCCTTGGCAACACGTTGAGCGAGCTCCTATATTTCACTTTTCGTCGCAAGATTGACCCCGACGATGACTCGAGGACCGGCTGATGCGAAGGCCCGGAATTCTCAACGTCGACATGCATGCCGCTGGTCTCGTTGGCTCGGACGCCCACGTATACACTGCGCAGTCGGAAGATCCTGACCTACTCACAATCCCGGAAGTCGCGGCGAGGCTGCGTTGCTCGAAAGCTCACGCCCACAATATTACCAACGGCAAAGTAAAAGGCCTTCGCCCACTACCAGTCCTTCGCTTAGGCCGCAGACGCCTTGTGAGGCGGTCCACGCTTGAGGACTGGATCCGAGTAAGCGAGATCGTCGCTAGCAGTGGTATCATGCTTACATCGTTGAAAGTTGCCGCCGTCGACGCGTGAAAGGAAAACATTCATGCGAAAGCGGTTTCAGAAAGGAAGTCTGCGAAGAGTTAATCACTCATGGATCGCGCAATGGTGGGATCAGGGGCATCGCCGCAAGCTAACGCTCGGCCGAGTCAGGGAAATGACAAAGGCCGAGGCTCAAACACAACTTGCAGCGATCCTGGCCCCAATCAATGCGCGACGTATGGGTCAATCAGAAACGTACAAGTTTGGTGATTTCGTTGAACGGATCTACTTGCCATTCTTTAGACTCAAGTGGAAAAAATCAACGCTGATGACGAACGAAGCCCGTCTCCGCCAGTATCTACTCCCAGAGTTCGGAGAAGCGGCCCTCGGGCAAATCACGCGTCAGCAGTTACAACGATTTCTCGAACAAAGAACAGCGGACGGGTACTCCTACAGTACCGTTGCTCATGTGCGCTGGGATTTGAGCAAGATCTTTAAGCTCGCCAGAACCGACGGATACGTCCAGGTCAGTCCTGCGGAGGTTCTGTTTGTTCCCAAGGAAGCGCATCGGAAGGACTCGCGAGTTATGACCGATGAGGAGGTGCTACTATGTCTAAAATCGTTTGATCCCATTCAAAATCGACGAGCGCTGTTGATTGTGAAGCTGGCTCTGCTGGTGGGTTTGCGGCCAGGCGAAATTCTCGCGCTTCGATGTGGCCGAATTCGTGATGGCTACGCGGACATTGTGGAGAGGATCTATGGAAATGACCTTAGCTCTCCGAAGACTCGCCACTCCATTCGCAAGGCCGCTATACCGGACCAGCTCGTTACCGAGTTACGGGACTGGATCTCCACTTTGAAACACCAGAGCGTTGAGGCATGGGTATTTCCGTCTGAGAATCCAGCAATGCCTGTCTCAAGGATTAACCTACTGGACCGAGAGATTCATCCTGTTGTTGATCCAGTGGGGCTAGGATGGGTCAATTTTCAAGTGTTCCGTCGTACACACGCAACACTTATGCGCGAAACGGGTGCCGATCCGAAGCTCGTAGCGGACAACATGGGACATTCCGTCGATGTAAACCAAAATGTCTACACTCAGACACCATTGCCGATGCGGCAGAATGCTGTAGAGATGCTTGCCAAGAAAGTCTACGGTTGATTTATTTTTATTGGAGCCTTTTGGAGCAGGTGTAGAGACGATGCTTGTAAGTGAAGGAAAGATGAAGCAAAGGACGGGGTTGAACTCTTGACGTTCAGCTTTCCGAGGTCAATTTCGATATCGCGACTCCCATCTCCTCCGGCGGCGCCATCAACGTCGTGACGCGCTCGGGAAGCAATGATTGGCACGGCAGCGCCTACTTCTTCTACCGCGACCACAATATGGCCGCTTATCCCAACCTGCAACGCCTTCCGAGCAATCCAAACCCGTTTTTTGTCCGCCGTAATCCGGGCGCTTCCTTAAGTGGCCCGATCAAGAAGGATAAGCTGTTCTTCTTCTTTAATTACGAGTTTCTCAACCAGGTGCAGGCCCTAAGCATTCAAACCACCGACCCTGCTTTCGCCCTGCTGCAAAACACTTACGGCAGCCCGTACAGGAGCAAGCAGATTAGTGGGCGCCTCGATTATCACATCAGTTCGAAACACAACCTGTTTTTACGCTACTCGCACGATGGCAACAACGGATTCGGACAATCGCTGGAGTTCGGAGACCCATCCAATTGGCCGCACAACACCAATTGGGCCGATCAATCCATCATTGGACTCACCAGCTCGCTCACGCCGACCATCGTTAACGATGCCCGATTCCAGTACAACTATTGGAATAACCACAACAATCCAGCACAGGCGTCGGACTGCTCGGCACCCTGCGTGGCGGGAAGCTTGCCCAACGTCTTCTACTTCCAAGGCTCCAACCAGCAGGCCATCGGCCCTAACTTCAACGCTCCACAAGGGCGAAACACGCGCCGGTTTGAATTCGTCGACACGCTGAGTTGGCAAAAAGGCTCCCATCGGTTCAAATTCGGCGGGGACCTCAATCCCACCAAATCCGCCGGCCTGTGGGGATTTTGCACGCCGATGTGCGTTGCTGCTTTCTCACCGACTTTCGTTAGAGCCACGCTGGCGGGAGCGGGATTACCTGCAGCCGCAGTCAACGCCCTCTTTCCGACGCTTCCCACCCAGCTCAAGACCGATGCTGACGTGTTGAATCTGCCCGTTCTGAACCTTACCAGCAGCATCTTCAGTGGTGTTGGAGTCGGTAACGTTTCTCTCCCCGGTGCGTACGATCACGATCAGAACAAGAATTACAACCAATACAGGGTGTATGTCCAAGACGTCTGGAAGGTTCGCGAAAATCTAACCGTCAACTACGGTTTGGCATGGAACGCCCAGATTGGCTTCTATAACTCCGATCTGCCCCGGCCATCTTACCTGGCGCCCATACTCGGAACGGGGTCGAATAATCTCGGACCGACGGCCAACAATACCAAAGAGTTCCAGCCGGCGCTTGGTTTTGCGTGGAGTCCCGGTAAGAACCAAAAATGGGTCATCCGCGGTGGCGCCGGCATTTATTGGGACAGCACGCCCGGATATTACAAGCTCCGAGAAGCGTCTGTGATTGGCCCCCCGGGCAGCGCTCGAAGTACTTTGGCCGGCAGCGCATTTACGAACATCTATCCTGGAATTCTCGACTTCAGCCTGGGCGGAGTTCCGATCGCCGTGGGCCAGGCTCTGCCCCTCAGCCACCTCACCAACATGACCATTGGTCAGTTTGTCAACATCGTGAATCAGCAGTTGCCCGGCGTCGCGGCTGTTCTTGCCCCGCCCAACCCGCCCCGCAGCGGGCCTTTCCCATATCCCAATATCAACTATGCCAAGCAGGGTGTGGAGATCTATCCCACCCATTTCCCGCTGGCCCGCAGCTATCAAACCTCGATTGGCATTCAGCACGACCTCGGGCACGGGATGGTGATCACAGCCGACTGGGCCCGCCGCCAAGGCGAGAATGTCAGTCTGGGTGAAGTTGACCAGAACCTCTTCACCCGCTATCTGGGCACATCGACTCCGGTTCCGGTGATTCCGCTTTGCCCGAAGAGCCCGGATTACAATCCGGCTGACGGATGCTCTACCGGCAGTATAACTTTCTGGACGGATCAAGGCCGTTCTGTCTACGACGGCCTGCTGGTGAAACTCAGCAAGCGCTTCTCGAATCGCTACCAGTTCCTGGCTTCGTATGCGTTTCAGAAAGCCCTTGGTGAAACGGTGTGGGACAACGAACATTATATGTCGGGGTACGGTGAGTATCTGCCGCACCACAACCTGCAGATTTCGGGTACCGTGGACCTGCCCTGGGGCTTTACGCTGTCGCTCAACTCCTCCTTCATCAGCCGCACTCCGCAAACTGCGCAGGTGCCAAGTTTGGATCTTCCCGGCACGGCTCCAACGGGCAGCAACGAGCCGCTACCCGGCTTGGGTTACGGTTGCCTTGCGGCGGGATGCAGTAAATCACAGCTAGCGTCCGCGGTTGCGTCTTATAATGCGAACGTAGTTGGCACGAAGAATGCCCAAGGCCAGACCATTTCGTCCCCGCTGGTTGTACCGACTGACTACCAGTTTGGCGATCCTACTATAACGCAGGACTTCCGCCTGACAAAGGTGTTCACTTACAAAGAGAAATATAAATTCAGTATCCTTGGCGAGGTATTTAACGCCTTCAACATCTCAAATCTCACGTATCCGAGCGCCGCATGGACTCTGGATACTAAGGCCGCGAATCCGGCCACGCAGACTTACGCCTTCGGACAGCCGACCCAGCGCGTCAACCAGACTTTTGGCTCAGCTGGGCCCAGGGCATTCCAAGTCGGAGCTCGGTTTACTTTCTAAGGTAAGGGCCAACAGTCTTTTCGGTGCTGCGGACGCCTTCGGTCCGCAGCACCGCATTCAAGGCCATCTCGTGGAAGTCACGGAGAACCTCTTGTGGCGCCAGATCTCCATCCCGCCGATACCAGCGCGAGATCCAGAGGATCATTCCAAAAAGGCTGAATGTGGCGACTGTGGGATTCACATTGCGTAATTTTCCCTCGGCGGCCAGTTGCTCCAGCGTCTGCCTGACCAGCTCGAAATAGGCACGCTTGCGATTCCGGATGGTACGTTGATGCGCCGGTGTGAGTGCCGCCATTTCTTCCAGGAGGATCGTGACTGCGCCACCGACCTCTAGAATCCTCTTGGCATGCCGGTCGATAATCGTATGCAGCCGCTCTTCGGGGTCGGTGACTTCGCGTGCGGGCGCAACTACATCCTCATCTACCATGTCCATCGCGAAGTTCATGATCTCGAACAGAAGCTGTTCTTTGCCGCGAATGTAGTGATAGATCCCGGCCTTAGTGAGCCCGACCGCGTCGGCGATGTCGTTCATCGAGGTGGCGGCGTAGCCTTTCCGGCACATCACTTCCGCGGCCACCCGGTAGATATGGTCGGCGCGATCTTCTTTCCGCCAGATCGGAATCGCCTTCTTAGTCTTGGCTTGCTTTGGCAAACTCACCTTCGAACAAGAATGTCTCAGCGATTATAACAGTTTCAAAGCCATTGACATATATGGCGGTTAGCGTTAAACTCGACCGGACAGTCGGTTAACCTACCCCTTAGTTAGGATCAGGAAAGGAGCCTCTATGAATGACGGACGCCGCGACTTTTTAAGGAAAATAATGGCCAGTGCCCAAGCCGGCGCGGTCCTGCCTGTTTTGTCGAAAGCCGGCCGCGCGGCTCCAGCCAAGGAACCGGGCAACGGTTCGGTAGTGACCGAAACCAACGATGGCAAAGTGCGCGGCGTCGATTCCGGCGGCGTCAAAATTTTCAAAGGGATCTCGTATGGCGAATCGACGGCCGGCAAGAATCGTTTCATGCCGCCTAAGAAACCAGCCAAGTGGGCGGGCGTCCGCGATGCCATTGAATTTGGCCACATCTCGCCTCAAACCCTGGTGACTAATCCAGGCGATTACGAAAAAGCTATCGAATGGGACAAGGAGAAGGGCGGCCTCAGCGAGGACTGTCTCAATCTGAACGTGTGGACGCCGTCGGTGAAGAGCGGCGCAAAGTTGCCGGTCCTGGTGCAATATCACGGCGGAGGCTTCACTACTGGCTCGGGGAATCTTCCCGGATACGATGGCGAAGCTATGGCTCGCTGGGCCAACGTCGTGATAGTGAACGTAAATCACCGGCTCGGCGCTCTTGGCTATACGTATCTGGGCGATCTGGCTGGTCCGGAGTTCGCGTATTCCGGCGTGGCCGGCATGATGGACTGCGTTGCTGCGCTCCAGTGGGTGCACGATAACATTGCAAACTTCGGCGGCAACCCGGAGAATGTCTTTATCTTCGGGCAATCCGGCGGAGGCGCGAAGACATCCGTGCTTTTGAGCATGCCATCGGCCAAGGGCCTGTTTCATCGCGCGGCTGTTCAGAGCGGCTCCACGCTGCGGCTCGCGCACCACGATGCCGCCACCCAGAACGCCGAGCAGTTGTTGGCCGAGCTCGGTCTGGACAAAAGCCGGATCGGCGATCTGCAAAATGTCCCTTTCGAAAAGATCGTCGAGGCACAAGCGGCTCTAGCCCGGCATACGCCGCCCGTCGGATTCACGCCCAGCGTCGATGGGAAAATCATTCCAAGAGATCCGTTCGATCCCACGGCGCCGGAGGTTTCCGCCACAGTTCCCATGATCGTCTCGACCACGCTCGAGGACGCGGCGCTGAGAATGAACGATTGGGATATCACCGAGGATGGCTTGCGATCGTGGGTGCAGAAGACCTACGGCGACAAAGCCGATCGCATCTTAGCCACCTACCGCCGCGCTTATCCGAACGTGAGGCCCTTCTTGATCAAGGCTCGCATTGCCACCGATAGTGGCGGACGCCGAAATGCAACCACTATGGCCGAACGCAAAGCAGCCGAGGGGGGCGCTCCCGTTTATCTTTACCGTTGGGATTACCCGTCACCAGCCTACGGTGGAAAGTTCGGCGCTATCCACGGAATGGATGTCAGCCTGGCTCTTCACAATCCGGTTCCACCGCTCGCAGGCAACACGCCGGAAACGAAAACCATGGCCGAAAAACTGTCTTCCGTATGGCTCGCATTTGCGAAGACGGGAGACCCGAATAATAAAGCTATCCCGCATTGGCCTCCCTACAACGCCAATCAGCGGCCGACCATGATTTTCGATCTGAACACCCGGGTGGAGGATGATCCGGCGCACGACATCCGGTTGTTGTGGGACGAAGTGCGCGCGTAAATTTCCGAATGGACGCTCCTGAATGACGGCTAGACGATGGCGTGGATGCGCTCTTCTATCTGCGCCTTGAGTTCTTCTTCGGTCCGCTGCAGGCGTTTCCTGACAGGCTCAGGTAACGTTTCTAAGATAACCGCCATACCCATGTCGGTTCGCGGCGCGGCCAGTCCATAGCCCAACGCATCGGCCAACCGGCAGGCAACATGGACAATCCTGAGGAGGTTGACTTCGGTCCCCTCGCACGGATCATGGTGCCGCCCCGCGACAACGCGGAACTGATCAGGCAATTCCCAGCTTTCCGCTAGGAGCCGTCCGGCCTCGGCGTGATCCAATCCAAACTGCTCTCGCTCGAAGTCAAGAAAATCCACGCAGCGCCCATTGGCCCCCCGCATGGCATGCGCGTACCGGCTGGGATATGCAACGATAAGCCCCAAACGGCCGATATCGTGTAGAATGCCCGCCGTAAAGGCAACCTTGGCGAAGGCTTGGCAGGATGTTGCGATTTCAGTTGCCAAAATCGCGGTTGCCATGGAATGTTCCCAGCAGATCTGTAACTCAGCACTGCTGCGTGTTCCCTTGGAGAACGTAGCGGTTGCGCACATGGCAGTGATTTGCCGGGTCCGATCAAACCCTAGAAGAGCCACTGCTTGGCGCATGTCGCTGACCTGCTGGCCGAGCCCGAAAGCGGCTGAGTTGATGCAGCGGAGCATGCGAGCGCTCAAGGTGGCGTCGTTTTTGATGAGTTCGGCCACCTCAGCGACCTCCACTTCAGGCCCTGACAGCACCGTAAGCAGTCGCGCCGCCACCGGCGGAAATGGTGGGACCTTCAGTAGGCCTGGTGGGATCGCGGGATTACACGTGTTCATGGGTGTTGAGAAACGTTGTTCAAAAGAACTCTATCGAGAGCTTGCAGCTTTTTCGTTACCTCTTTTTCGCGTTCTGCTCGGACACCACGTCCCTTGTTTTACGGGACATTCTGTCTCATTCCATAAACCTCCAAAACCATAATCTGTTGATTTTGTTGGATCGCGTCGTTTGGTCGAACGCATGCAACATACCGGATACACATTACGAAATAGGAAGTTGGAGTTCTAAGGTACTAAAGTGAGCCGAATGAAACGCCGATTACAAGAGGAACGGGAAAAGCAAGGACGCTGGATCTCGTCGCATACCGGGGAGGTTGCGATGTTTTCAGAACGGACTACTGATTCGTACACAGTGGTGCCGCGCCTCGCGCGTGTAGCCGCCGTGCTGATCTTTGCTCCCGGGTTTCTCCCAGGCGCTACAGGCTCCACCACACAAACGCTGTCCGCCACAATCGATGCAATTGGTAAAGTCTCCGTGCCGTCGAGCTTGACTCTGACAAGCGCCGGCACAACCTTCGTCGCGTACTCGGGTAACTTAAGTGTCAGTTACAAAGCCCGTACTACCACGTCGGGGTCACTTACGCTAAAAGCCACGGCTGACTTTAGCCCAGCCGGCGGACCCTCGATCACAAGCGGACAGCTTACGTATACGTGCAGCGCTGCGTCCTTGGGCGCGGCCTGCTCAGGCACACAGACAGTCTCGACGGCATCACCGACCAACGTGGTGACGCTGGGCGCCAATGTTTGTACGGGAGGGGGCGGATCGTGCAGTTCCACCAATCCCAATTCCGTGCAAAGCACATTTACGCTCTTGAACAATCCCGCGTTTAAGACGGGAACATACTCAGCAACGCTTACGTTCACGATCAGCGCTATTTAGGAGAAACCATGAAACGTCAATATATACTTGCTCTGGCGGCGGCGCTTATTTCAGCCCCCGCTTCTTATGGCCAGTTCGCGGCCTCCGGGACCACTACCCTATCGGTAACGGTCAGTGCGGAAGCCGCGCTGTCGGTCACAACCTCAACCACCACATTGGCTGCTCTAGGGACGATCTTCAATCCCTATACCGGTACAACCAACCTGACTTACAAGATCCGGACCAGCCAATCGACTGGAACCGGAAACGTCACACTGAAAGTCACTTCAGACTTCAGCCCGGCCAATGGTCCTTCGGTCACAACACCGCCTAGCGCCGGAGATGCCTTAACTTACACCTGCACCGCCGCAGCGCCTGCCACTGGCTGTAGCTCCGCGACAACCGCCAGCACGGCGTCCGCCACCAGCGTTGCGACTTTCGGCGCGGGAGCCAGCTCGGCCAACGCCGGCAATGCTGCTTCCACTGCCTGGTCGTTGACTAACGATCCTGTCTATCATACCGGCTCTTACACAGCGACCGTGACTTATACGATCAGCGCCACATGATACGGGTGATCCAATTGATGCCGGTTCTGGTTGGTTTGGCCGCGGCGAGCCCGGCGCTCTTCGCTCAAACCAAGGCGCGCGTCGTCGTACCGGCAGAAAGGATCTTTCCGATGGCTACAACTTTGGGCGCGGTCACGGCTAGTCCAGCAACGATCAGCTTCGCCGCGACCGACCCTGATCTGGGGCCGTTTACTGGAAGCTCTTCGGCAACAGTCAGTTGGACGACATCAGGCGGAGCGGCGGGTAGCACCTGGACCTTGAAAGTGCAAGCGGCCGCCGCAACCTTCGCAAGCTGCGCAACGGTTCCAACATCAGCAGTTACTGCGATGTGCACAGGCGTCGCCGGCGGAACCGGAGGGGCCTGCACGGGTGGTTCAGGTTTTGCACTCTCCACCGCTGGGCAACAAGTCGCCAGCGGCAAAGAAGCGACCGGCATTGGCAAGTCGTACTCGGTCACCATCAATTTCACTCTGGCCGATAGCTGGAGTTATATAGCAAAGTCATCATGTACACTTTCACTCACATATACTGTCACCGCGCCCTAAGCGCCGGCTTGCTGCTTGTTCTTGCGCAAGTCCTCTCAGCCCAGGTCGGGCTGGGGCTCAGCCCCATGCGGCTGGAAATGAAGTCGACGCCAGGGCTGCAACAGTCGGGCGTCCTGACTCTGAGTAGCGACTCGAGCGACACAGTTCGCGTTCGAGCCGAAGCGCTGGATTTCTGGATCGACCAGGACCAGACGCCGCAATTCGAACCCAGTCTCCCGTCAGAAACCGGATTTTCCTGTCGCGACTGGGTCAGCGTCAACCCGGTTGAAACGGAACTCGCGCACCTTAAACAGGTGAACATCCGATATACCGTGCGCGTACCGGCCGGCGTGGAATCCCCACGCGGATATCATTGCGCCATCGGATTTACAACACTGCCCACTGACGGTCAAGTCGGAGGCAATGGAATCAATACTGCCGTACGAGTCGTCTCGGCATTCTACGTGGTCGTCGGTACGCCGGGCATTGAAGGCGAATTCAAGGAGCTGAAACTGGTTCATAGCACCGAAGGGGACAAACCGCACTGGGTCGGTGAAGTTGTCTTGCAGAATCACAGCTTGACGCATTTCCGCCCGGTCGGAGAACTCTCCGTGTTGGATGGCGCGGGCAAGGTATTGGAGTCGGTAGCGCTCACCCCACTACCGGCGCTGCCCAAACGCGAGCAACGCTACATCGTGCCGTTCACGACCGATTTGGCGCCCGGGACTTACACTTTGCGTGCCCGAGTGGATTTTGGAACGAACGTCATCGAAGAGGGAACAGCGATAGTTCACGCCGAGCAGTAGGCACCTGATGTTCCTAAGGCCGCCATGTTCAAGCCCCTAACCCTCGCGCGCTGGACGATTGCCTTGCTGGCAGCAGGCGCAGCGTCCGCGAGTGCTGCTGACTCCGAGCCCGGCGGTCAGGGCGAAATCGCATTTCAAGGTTATTATCTCGGTACGGACTCCAGCCCGCTGACCGACATCACGGGAGTGGCGGCAAGTTTCCGCACCTTTTTTCCAAACCTGGGACTTTTGAGCGGCAATATGGAGACCTACGGCGGCCAAGGCCAGTTCCGCGCCGGCAACAACTACCTGGAACTCAGCGGCGCCACCTGGTATGGTTATCGCTGGCGGATTACCGGCGGCGACTTTCGTGTGCCCATCGCCCTGGTACCGTTTCCGTTCACCAACATTTTTCTTCCCGAGCTCGCTGCTGATGGACTAAAGATCGAAGCCGCCAGCGCCAGCCGCCGGTATACGTTCTTTTATGGAGTGGAAACCCTCATCGCCGGACCACGTGTTCCATTCCTCATTCAGGCTCCCCAAAATGTCCTGGGAGCCTCCATGGTACAGAAGCTCGGCGAAAAGCTGGAAATTGGCGTACGCGCAATTCACTTGTCCACAGGATCGACTGCGCTGGGCTTGAATGCGTCGTCGGGTAACCTCTTCGCGCCCGGACAGGATTTTCAGTCCAGCAGCATTTTCTCGGCCAGCGTCCTGTACAAACTTTCCTCTGAGCTCCAGTTCTACGGAGAAGTAGACGCGTCGGCGACCAGCGGCTCCGTGGCTTTTCCCAACGCGCGCCGGAGTCCATTTTCTTTCACGGGGGGACCGGTATGGAAAACGCGCAAGCTCACCGTCAAGGCTAACTACATTCGCGAATCGGCATCCTATCTTCCGGTGGCCGGATATTACCTCGGCGATCGCGCCGGGTCATACGCGGAGGCGCAATACAAGCCAATCGATGCCATTGAGCTGTTCGGCTCGGTCAGCCAGTATCGCAACAATATAGATAATTCCGCTGAACTCCCGACCTATCGCAGTTTCGCGAGTTCGGCGGGTGCTTCCTTTGCCCTACCTTACCGCTTCAGCCTCAGCGGGCAGTTGTCAACCATCGATTACTCAGTCCAACAACCGGGTGTCGCTCAGTCGAACTCTCATAACCAGCAAATCATCGGCACGCTGGGCCGCCCGATTCGTAACCACAACCTGCTGTTCTCCTATCGCGACCTGGATCTTACAAACGACGGAAAATATCAACGCCAGCAGTCGGTCGAAATTGGGGACGTCGTTCAGTTCAAGAGATTCTCTCTGGGTGCAGCGGTCCGCGACGAGAAGCTGCTCACGGATCAATCGAAGAGCACGCTTTTTGTCCGTGGCAGCGTCCAAACCCAATACAAGCGCGTCTCGGCCTACGCCTACATCGAACACGGCAATGATCTCGCTAATCAGACGGTGTTTTTGACGAACACGTTCAACACCACCGTGCTCGGTGGCGCTGTGCGGGTGACCAAGCAGTGGAACGTGCAGTTTGAGGCATCACGAAGCCTGCTCAACATAAACCTCAATCCCGAGAATATTTTCCTGCTGCAGAACCAAGGCGCGTTTGTAACCAATGCGGTTACGGGCTTGAATCAGTGGACCGCTTTCTTTCGCGTGAGCAGAAGCCTCCGCTGGGGTCACGGCCTGCCGTCGGGGGACATCGATAGCTACACCGCTGCACAGCTGCCGATCATCGGGAGTATCGAAGGAACGGTTCGCGAGCGCCACCTGGACGGCAGCGATCCGGCCAAAGGCGTCCCGGTGGTTTTGGATGACGGCACCATAGTTACGACCAATGAAGATGGGCTCTTTCGCTTCTCGCGAGTCGCCGAGGGCCGCCATAGGGTCTCTTTAGCGGTTAATCAGTTACCGGCTGATTATGATCCCGGCCCGACGTCCGAGGTCACTATCGACGTGAAGGCGAGGCACGTGACCAATGCGGAATTGAGCGTTACTCCTCTAGTGTCTTTTTCCGGCAGGGTTATTGGCCCGGATGGAACGGCGCTGGACGGAGTGATCGTGAAACTTCTGTCGACCGATCGCTACACCACTCCGACTCCGGAAGGACGCTTTGGATTTTATAACTTGAGGGAAGGCGAGTACGATGTAGTGATCGATCCCAAGAGCCTGCCCGAATTTGGTGTGCTGGACCGGATTGCGGTGCACGTGTCCATCACCAGCGGCATTCCGACCGCAGAGATCACCTTTCACCTCTCGATTCAAAAGCCCGAGAAGCCAATTCATCGGATCTTCGAAAACCTCCAAAGATAAAGCGGTTTAGCGAGGGCGCTATAATGGCGGCATTATCTGCCGTCTGGAACGGAGGAAATTTGCGACTGATCTTTCTAATCACTGTGACGGGCATCGCCGCCGCCCTCATCGCTGTCGCCGCGACGCCGGAGGAAGAGGCTTCATCTATTGGCCAGAAATGGCTCGCTCTCCTGGATGACCAGAAATATGAGGAAAGCTGGACTCAGGCCAGTGCTATGTTCCGCAGCGAGGTGACCCAAGAGCGCTGGCTGGCTGCCCTAAAGCAATCTCGAGCGCCGCTGGGCTCCGTCGATTCCCGGACTACCGCTCGCGTGGACTTTACCAAGTCCCTGCGCGGGGCTCCGGATGGCGATTACGCCATCATCCACTACACCACCGGTTTCAAGAACAAAACCGGCGTGACGGAACGGCTCACGCTTGTGAAAGAGGATGGTAAATGGCAAGCGGCCGCGTATGCTATCCACTGATTTCAGCGGGTCGATGTAGGTACCTGCCGAAGCCCATCGGGCATATCGGCCAGTACGTAAGCCATCACTGCCATGGCCGCGATATTGGCGCGTAAGTCTTCCAGTTTCACTTTGTCGGTGGTGTCGGCCCGAGTATGGTGCCAGTCGAAGTAATGCGTCCCAGCAGTGCGCACTGCCAGGCCCGGAACACCATCGCGCATTAGAGGCATTATGTCGGCCCCGCCTCCGCCGGGCTGAATGGAGCCGGCATCGATCCGCTCCAGCAGCCTTCCGATCTCGCGCACCCTGGTCAACATTCCCTGCATGTCACTTCGCCCGCTTATGCCAAAGCCGGCCGGTTTCTCAGCGCCCCCATCCATCTCAATGGCGGCGACGTGGTTCTTGATCTGGTCTCCGACCCAATCGCGGTAGGCCTCGCCACCCATGCCGCCGTTTTCTTCATTGGTCCAGAACACAACGCGGAGCGTGCGGCGCGGCTGCAGCCCAAGCTTACGGATCAGGTACGCCGCTTCGAGCGCGGTGATGATTCCCGAGCCATCGTCCTGCGCCCCGGCGCCGACGTCCCAGGAGTCGATGTGGCCGCCGATCACCACGACTTCCTCCGGCTTTTCGCGACCGGGGATTTCTCCGATCACGTTGGCTGAATCGGCATCGGGCAGCGTGCGGGCTTCCATTTCAAGATGTACGGTGACTGTGTTTCCGGCATCCACTAGCCGCTGCATGAGCATGGCGTCTTCTATCGTGACTGCCGCGGCGGGAATCTTCGGGATGCCTTGCGTATATTCGAGCGCGCCGGTGTGCGGTGATTGCAAACTCACGGGCGTGATGGATCGGACCAGCATGGCTACCGCTCCAAGCCGAGCGGCGCGGGATGCGCCCGCCGTTCTGAACGTAACCGTGCGCCCATATCCTTCGTAGGGGACATTGAAAAGGACAATCTTCCCCTCGACGGTCTTGCCTTTCTTATCGAGTTCCTCAAAGGTGGAAACAGGCACGACTTCCGCAGTAATGCCTTTCTTCGGCGTAGCGATGCTCCCGCCCAAGCCGAGGATAGTGAGCGGTTTGTTTACCGGCTCAACCAGCGAAGCACTCTCATTGCCGCGGACCCAGTGGGGGACTTTCACCAGCGGGGTAGTGACATTCGCCAGCCCATCCTGCTTCATTTGCGCGGCGGCCCAGGTGATTGCTTTTTCAAGCGCTGGAGAACCGCTCAAACGGCTGCCGATGCGATCACAAAGGTAGGACAACTTCTCCATCCCACCGTTATCCGCCAGAGCAGCGTCAATCAGTTTACCGGCTGTCTCCCTATACCGATCAGTGAGGTTTTGGCCTTCCTGTGCGACAAGGGAGGACGCCAACACTACAATGGCAAGCGGAACGCGTAAGGTCATTCATGGATAAGAATAGCAGCCATAAATGGGCGGGCGGGAATAGACAGGGGCAGCCCACGCCGCCGCCCCTGCGATATTGATCAGCCGCTTAGACCGCCAGCATGCGATCGAAGAAGCTGCGGTACTTACGCAGCGCTTGCCTTAGATCTTCGGTCGACATATTTTCTCCCTGCGCCCACTCATGCTCCAGGCGAGTTCTCTCGTCGGCAAAAACCTCGGCCAGCCGCTTTATCGTCGATGCCACCAGTTCATCGGCCTTTTCGACCGACGCCCGCGGCTCGTCTACGAACTCGGTTTGGACTTGCTCCCAGCGTTTGCGAAAACCACGCGCTTCCTCTTCTGAAAACAGGGACACAGGGCCGCCGGTCCGCGCCCGGTCATTCCCATTATTGTCCGTCTTGGCAATATCGGCAGTTGTAGTAGCCTCTGACTCCGCTACTTGTAATGTTCGTTCCATTATCTCCTCACCTCCTGGTGTTCGACTACGTGTTCCTCAAGCAGGTCTTCAAACAAAGCTCGGTAATGTACCATGGCCCGGCGCAGATCTTCAGTGGAGGCCTCGCCGCGTGAATCGCGGAGAGCGATTTCGTGCGCGCTGCGGTAATTCTCGACCACACGCGGATGGTCTACGGAAAGGTCGGCCGCACGCCGCTCGAACTCTCCGACCGGGTAGCCGCGCGTGCGCATCACTTCACCCACCAAATGGTCCGCATTTTCAACCGCAGCACGTGGGTCGTCTACGAAATGCGCTTGCTCCTGCCGCCACGATTCGGCGAAGCGCTTCTGTTCTTCAGTGCTGAGTGAGCGAATCCGAAACTTCTGAACCCGCTTAGACCGGCTCTCGAGTTCTGTTTCGGCCTGCTTTCTGCCGGACGCTTCAACCATCCGGTCATATTCAGATCCAAACTGGGTACGCAGCCGTTGGGTACGCCGCTTATCGACGTACATCCAGACGGCGAACGCGATGGCGATAACGGCAATGATGATAACAATCGCTAACGCAGTGCTCATCTAATAGCCTCCTTAACAGAGCGGCGGTGCAGGTTCAATTCCAAAGGCGGGGGCCCCGCCGCAGAGGGTTTTTAAGAGACGTGTAACGTAGAAATTTCCAGGTTAGCGAGTGGTGCTATACTAAAACTTCATGCGTTCCGCCCATCACCACCATCACCGGACTGTTTGGCGATCGGCGGCATTCTGATCAGTTTTTGAAGTGAACAAACAGCCCGCCGATAGTCAGGCGGGCTT
>Ga0073928_10001691_pt1 | contig 41106 bp, 36 predicted proteins | sample PaiPotPPA55metaG_FD_76969 | JGI IMG/M metagenome (GOLD analysis project Ga0073928, IMG submission 76969) | Iron sulfur acid spring bacterial and archeal communities from Banff, Canada, to study Microbial Dark Matter (Phase II) - Paint Pots PPA... ... | reverse complement strand
GCTCGAGGACAGCGCGAAGGCTCCGCAGGGCATGATCTCGTGGGCGGTCGACCCGGACCTGCTGGCGACGGCGAAGCAGCTCGAGAACGGGTACATCATCGCCAAGAGCTCCGCCGCGAGCGACGACACCGGTTCGTACGGGACCGATGCCGCGGCCTGGCTCGCGAAGGCCGGCACCGTCCTCGGCAGCCCGGGCAGCGAACTGTGGCAGCTCCCGTCCACCGACCCCGACCTCGGCTCGCTCTCCACGGCCTCGAGCTCGCAGAGCGCCGAGGTGAAGCAGCTGCTCTCGACGGCGGCGGACCAGGCGGCCTCGGGCACGGATGTGAAGTCGGTGGCCGGCCGCGACCCGCAGGGCCTGCTGGCCTGGCCGGCCGACGGCCAGGTCTCCGGCCAGACGCTCAGCCTCGCCGAGTCCATCGACCCCAAGGCCGTGGTGGTCGACTCCGCCTCGATCGGGCTGACCACGGCGAACGACTCCTACACCCCGACCGGCCGCGCCTCGGCCGCCGGCGATGCCAACCTCGTCGTCGGGGACACGTCGCTGGACGCGATCATGTCCGGCGACTCGGCCGACGGCACCTACAACTCGGCCGGCTCAGACTCCACGCTGCTGGCCGACCAGCGGCTGCTCGCCCAGACCGCGCTGATCTCGATGGAGAGTCCGACCCTCGCCCGCACGGTGATGATCACCCTCCCGCGCGAGGCGGCCACCTCGGACGCGGACATGGGCATATTGGCCGGCCTCAAGAGCGCATCCTGGGTCAAGCCCGTCGGCCTTTCCACGCTGCTCAAGCAGTCCCCCGACGCGAACGCGTCGACCGGCACACCGAGCCGCTCCTCGTCCGTCACCGCGACGGACCTGACCACCGATCAGCTCGACAAGGCGCTCACCCTCGAGTCCCAGCTGCAGCTGTTCCGGTCCATCCTGACCAAGCCGGACGACACGACCACCACCGACTTCGCCGAGGCCGTGCTGCGCACCGTCTCCACCGGCTGGCGCGGCGACACCTCGGCCTGGACCGGCTTCGAGTCGACGGTCTCGAGCCGGCTCACCTCGCAGACGAACCTGGTCTACCTGATCCCCAAATCGAGCCTGACGCTCTCCGGGACCAACGGCTCCATCCCGTTCAGCGTGGTCAACCACCTCCAGCAGGCGGTGAACCTCGGCCTGGCCGTCGAGACCTCCAAGCGCACCAGCCTGCACCTCTCGCAGATCCCGGTGCGCGAGTTCAAAACCGGGACGACCACGGTGGAGGTGAAGGTCACCGTCGTCTCCGCGCCCGGCTCGGACAACCTGGTCACCGCCTACCTCGTCAACTCCGTCGGGCAACACTACGGCTCCGCAGAGTCAGGAGGCTCACAGTCCCTGCACGTCACGGTGACCTCCATCGGCTTCGTCGCGCTGTTGCTGTTCGCCGGTTCGGCGGCTCTTCTGGTATTCGCTGTAGGGTTGCGTATCTATCGGGGTAGAAAGGGCTCGCGGAGCCAACTGGAAACCCACGCGGGTGATTGAGCGATCCGGGCACGCCGCAGCGGGCTCGAACCCGGGACAATGATGCACGAGCGCTCGGAAAGGGTCCGCGCGCACCGGCTGTCGCGAGCCGTGCGGCACAGGAGGAAACCGAGCGATGTCGAACTGGCGCCCCGAGGGCGGCGACCGGTACCCCGGTAACGAGTACGTGACGGAGTACCGCGCCGAACACCCGGGGCAGCAGAACGGGCCCGGGCAGTCCGGCGCCCACTTCGTCGGGCAGACCGACGAGTGGTACCAGGCCACCCGTCACGCTGAGCAAGATCTCTGGTACCCGGAGATACCGCCCGACGAGGCCCCAGAAGCCCGCGCCCAACGTCGCAACGCTTACGCGGAGGCCGTCGACGCCACCCGGTTCAACCTGCCGGTGATCGGCGTCGGCTTCCTCGACCCGACCTCGATCCAGCAGCTGATCCCGCCGCGCCGCGGCCAGGTCCAGGGCCCGGGAACGCGGCCGGGCGAGGAGACCGCGGTCCAGGCGCCGGCCGCGGACGCGGCGGCCGCGAAAACCAGCGTGTCCCGGGCCAGCCGGATCATGGCCATGGGCACCATCGCCTCCCGGCTGACCGGCATGGCGCGGCAGATCATGCTCGTCGCCGCGCTGGGCTCGGGCGAGCTCGCGGACGCCTTCAACGTCGGCAACAACCTGCCGAACATGGTCTACATGATCGTCATCGGCGGCGCGGTCAACGCGATCTTCGTGCCGCAGCTGGTGCGCGCCATGAAGGACGACAGGGACGGCGGCCAGGCCTTCATCGACCGGTTGCTGACCATGACGATCGTCTTCCTCGGCACGCTCACCGCCCTGGCCGTCGTGCTCGCACCACAGCTGGTGAGCCTCTACGCGGGCGGCGACAACGCCGCGCAGCGCCAGGTGACCATCATGTTCGCGCGCTACTGCCTGCCGCAGATCCTGTTCTACGGCTTGTCCGTGATGCTCGGACAGATCCTCAACGCCAAGGACAGCTTCGGGCCCATGATGTGGACCCCGGTGCTGGCCAACGTGGTCCAGATCGCGACCCTCGGGTCGTACATGTGGATCGTCGGCGGCGTCGCCAACTCCCCGCAGACCATCACCGGCGGCGAGGAGTTACTACTCGGCCTCGGCACCACGCTGAGCATCGTGCTCCAGGCGCTCACCCTGGTCCCCTACCTGCGTGGCGTGGGCGTACGTTACCGGCCACGCTTCGACTGGCGCGGCACCGGTCTCGGCACGTCGATGACCCTGGCCAAGTGGACCCTGGCGACCGTGGGCGTGACCACGGTGGTGAGCTGGGCCGTGACCCGCATGGCCACGACGATGGGCGGCCGGTTCCCGCAGGACGGCGTCGGCTACACCGCATATTCGAACGCGGTCACGCTGTGGATACTCCCGCAGGCCGTCATCACGGTCTCGATCATCACGGCGCTGCTGCCGCGGATGAGCCGTTTCGCGCACACCGGGGACAAGCGGGCGGTGGGCGACGCGCTCTCCTACGGCCTGCGCTCCACCGGAGTCGCGATCGTGCCGTGCGCCTTCGCGTTCCTCGCCTTCGGCCAGCAGATCGTCGCGATCCTGCTGGGCCACGGCAACATGACGCCGGCCACCTCGCACAGCCTCGGCTTCATGCTGATGGGATTCAGCCTCGGCCTCATCCCGTATTCGGCCCAGTTCGTGATGCTCCGCGGCTTCTACGCGTACGAGGACACCAAGACGCCCTTCATCATCTCGTTGTGGATCGGCGTGGTGAACGCCGGCCTGGCGTATGCGTCCTACCGGGTACTCGGGCACACCCAGTGGGCCGTGGCCGGAATGTGCGTGGCCTATTCGATCTCCTACCTGATCGGCACGATCATCACGGCGCAGCGGCTGCACCGGCTCGTCGGGAGTTTCGACGGAAAGCGCGTCCTGCGCGTTTACATCAAACTGTGTGTGGCCGGCGCCCTGGCGGCCGCTATCGGCGGTCCGGTGGGTATTTACATCACCGACATGCGCGGTGCGGGCACCGTGGGCGCACTCGCCGGGTTCGTGGCGGGCGGATTGCTCTTCACCGGGATCTTCTTCGTGGTTGCACGGAAAATGCACGTCCAGGAGCTGAATTCCTTGTTGGGTACGGTGAAGGCGCGACTCGGCCGTTAGCACTAGCATGGGCTCGAAAGGCTCACGCACCGAACCGCCGAACCGCCGCAAGGAAACTGAGGGAGGGCCGTGGCTGCCCTGGCCGAAACCCCCGACGAGCACCGCGAGGACCGCAGCGAATCCTCCGACCCCGCCGCGAAACCCGAGGCGGCGGAACTGGCCTCGATCGGGCGGCTGCTCGGCGACCGGTACCGCCTCGAGCGCCTGGTACGCGGCTTCGGCGGCGAGTTCCAGCCGGAGCCTGAGCTGTGGATCGGTGTGGACGAGCTGCTCAACCGCAAGGTCGGTGTCGAACTCATAGCCACCCGGCACCCGCTCGTCGAGCAGGTGGCCGGCGCCGCCAGGGTCGCGGCGGCCGTGCCCGACGCCAGGTTCGTCCAGGTCCTCGACGCGGTGCAGGACGAGGACCTGCTCTACATCGTCACCGAATGGGTGCCCGGCGCGGAGCAGTTGCAGAACCGGCTCGAGGCCGGCCCGCTCACCCCGGCCAAGGCCACCGCGATGGTCCGTGAGCTGGCCGAGGCGATGGTGCGGGCACACGAGGCCGAGGTGGCGCACGGCGCGCTCAACCCGGCGACGGTGATGATCACCCTGACCAATCAGGTGAAGCTGCGCGGGCTGCTGGTCGAGGCCACCCTCGGCGGCGCCGAGCCCGAGGCCACGCCGAACGAGGAGCGTTACGCCGCAGACGTTCTGGCGCTCGGTCAGATCTGGTACGCCGCGCTGACCGCGCGTTGGCCGGCCGAGACGGGCGAGTACGGGCTCGAAGCCGCGCCGTCGGACGGCGCAGAGCCTTACACTCCCGCGCAGATCCTCGCCGCGGTGCCCAAGCAGGTGGACGCCGCCGTGTGCCGGGTACTCGGCCTCGGCGGAGCCGAGAGTGTCGGCACGGTCAAGGAACTCACCGACCTGATCAACTCGCTGCCCCGGCTGCGCGACGAGGTCGCCGAGCCGACCGCGGCGCTTCCGCGCACCCGCAGCGGCCGGCCCGCGACCGCCACGCAGCACTCGGTGCGGGACGCGACCCCCGGCGACTGGTCCCCGCGGACCGCGACGATCGACCCGCACCGTCCGGTCTGGCGGCGCCGCGGCGTGCTCGCGGTCGCGGGCTGCGCGGTGGTCGCACTCGCGACGCTCGCCGCGTTCCAGCTCTCCGGGAGCCCCGCGAACAACGGCGATACGGCGGGCAACGTCGCCGGCACCACTCCGCACCCGTCGCAGGGCGGCACGGTGAGTATCCCGGCCGGTAGCGAGGGGAGCGCGCTGTCGATCTCGGGCGCGACGGTCTGGGACAGCGACCCTTCGCAGAGCTCGATAAACGCGGCGCCCAACGCGTACAGCGCCACCTCCACCACCGGTTGGCAGACGACCACGCAGTTCAAGAGCGTCTCGTTCTCCGGCGGCTATTCGGGCGGCAGCGGCATAGGGCTGATCTTCAACCTCGGTTCCGCGCACACGGTGGACGAGGCCAAGTTCCGGGTCGGCACGGCCGGCGCCACCGTCGAGGTGCTCACCGGCAATTCGGGCGCGAGCGCCTCGCCCTCCTGGACGAGCCCCAGCGGTCCCGGTCCGACCGGATACACAGCCCAGAAGACCGTGTCGAACGTGAGCGCGGGCAGCGACATCACCGTGCAGTTCTCCCAGGTCTCCACCCAGTACGTGATGATCCTGTTCACCACGCTGCCCTACCAGGGCCAGGACAACACGACGGGCACCCCGGCCGGCTACCGGGACAGCCTGATAGACGTTCGCGTGTACGGCGCCTGACGGACCCGGCCATCATGGACAGGTGACGAGGGAGACGATGCGGGAGGCGGGTCGCGACGACGCGGCGGATCGCGACTGCCTGCGTAGGCATCTGGCGGGGGACCGGGAGGCGTTCGGCGAGCTGCTGGCGCGCCACCGCGGCCGGATGTGGGCGGTGGCGCTGCGCACGACGAGCAATCCCGAGGACGCGGCCGACGCGCTGCAGGACGCTGCTCTCTCCGCCTTCAAGGCCGCCGGCTCGTTCCGCCAGGACTCGGCGGTGGGCACCTGGCTCTACCGCATCACCGTCAATGCCTGCCTCGACCGGCTGCGCCGGCAGGCCGCCCGCCCGACGGTGCACTACCCCGACCCGGAGTCGGCGGTCTGGCGGCAGGCCACCGAGGATCCGACCGACATGGCCGAACAGCGGGAGCTGCGGCTGATCCTCGAGCAGGCCCTGGCGAAACTCCCGGTGGACCAGCGTGCCGCGGTGGTCCTGGTGGACGTACAGGGACTCGCCGTGGATGAGGCGGCCGCGGCGCTCGGCGTGCCGACCGGCACGGTCAAGAGCCGCTGCGCCCGGGGCAGGGCGAAGCTCGCGGTGACACTCCGGGAATTGCGGAACCCGGCGCCCGATCACGACGTCTCAGTACAGATCGACCAGATCGACCGTCCGACCGCGCAGGACAGAAACGGGGTGCCCGGTGACTGAGCCACAGGAGCCCCGTAGCGCAGCGCTGGAACACCTGACGGATGAAGAGGTGTCGGAGTGCGCGTACAGCCCGGAGACGGCCGCTGCGGGCTGGCTCGAGCACGCTGAGGGCTGCGCTCACTGCGCGGCCGAGATCGCGGATCTGAAGCTGGTCCTGGCACAGTTGGCCGATCTTCCGGAGCCCGCGTTCCCGGACGAGGTGGGCATCCGCGTCGACGCGGCACTGGAGCGCGCGTGGCAGGAAGCCGACGCGGAGCGGGATGCGGCTGTCTCGTCGGCGCCGCGCCGGGCCCGATTCTCCTGGCGCAGACTCGCGGTGCCGCTCAGCGCCCTGGCACTGGTCGTCGCGGCCGGAGCCGGCCTCGACGCCATATTGCACGAAGGCGTCTCCGCTTCGGGTACCGCCACTTCCGGCGCCGCTCCCAACGCGGCCGGCGCGCAGACCACCGACGAGGCGCTGTCCCAGTGGGTGCTCAGCGTTCTCGGCTATTCGGCGTCCACCAACTCGATGAATCAGAGCCCGGCACATGCGCACGCCTCGACGCTGGGGCCGATGGAGGAGTGCAAGGGCCTCCCGCAGCGCGCGGGCCTCACCATCCAGACCACGTCGGTGCGGCAGTTCCACGGCCGAGAGGCGACCCTGGTCGTCTACCGGAACAGCGAGGAGCCCGCGTACACGACCGTCTACGCGGTGGTGTACGCGGGCTCCTGCCCGACTTCGTCGAGCGAGATCCTCGATCAGGGGCCGGTCAGCCGATGAAGGCCTCGAGGTCCTTGAGCAGGGCGCGCTTCGGCTTGGCGCCGACGATGGTCTTGGCGACCTCGCCGTCGACGTAGACGTTCAGCATCGGGATGTTCAGCACCCCGTACTTCGTCGCGGTCTCCGGGTTCTCGTCGGTGTTGAGCTTGACGATCTCCAGCTTCTCACCGTATTCCGCGGCGATCTGCTCCAGGATCGGGGCGACCATCCGGCACGGTCCGCACCACTCGGCCCAGAAGTCCACCAGGACCGGCTTACCGGCCTTGAGGACCTCCTCGTCGAAAGTGGCGTCCGTGACCTGCTTGAGCGCCGACATTCGCGGCCTCCTTCTCGTATTTGCGTGGCTGTGGGTGGAACGCCGTCGGGGGCCGGTTGATTCCGCCGGGGCGCTCGGCCGCTACCGGCCGAGCGCGGCCAGGAAGCGCTCGGCGTCCAGGGCGGCGGCGCAGCCGGTGCCGGCCGCGGTGATGGCCTGCCGGTAGACGTGGTCGACCACGTCGCCGCACGCGAACACGCCCTCGAGGTTGGTCCGCGTGCTCGGCGCGTCGACCTTCACGTAGCCCTCCTCGTCGAGCTCGATCTGGCCCTTGAACAGGTCGCTGCGCGGCTCGTGCCCGATCGCGATGAACAGTCCGTCCGCCTCTATCTCGCGTTCTTCGCCGTTGCGCGTGTCACGCAGCTTGAGGCCGGTGACCCGCTCCTCGCCGAGCACCCCGGAGACCTCGCTGTTCCACTCGAAGGAGATCTTCGGGTTGTTCAGCGCGCGCTCCTGCATGATGCGGCTGGCGCGCAGGTCGCCCCGGCGGTGCACGATGGTGACGCTCTGGCCGAAGCGGGTGAGGAAGGTGGCCTCCTCCATCGCCGTGTCGCCGCCGCCGACCACCACGATGCGCTTGTCCCGGAAGAAGAAGCCGTCGCAGGTGGCACACCAGGAGACGCCGTGGCCGGACAGCCGCTTCTCGTCCGGCAGGCCGAGCTCCCGGTAGCCGGAGCCGGTGGCGATGATGACGGTCCGGGCCAGGTGCACGTCGTCGTTGCCGTCCACGACGCGCTTGATCGGGCCGCTCAGGTCCACCTCGATCACGTCGTCGGTGACCAGGTCCGCGCCGAAGCGCTCGGCCTGCTTGCGCAGCCCGTCCATCAGGTCCGGGCCCATGACGCCGTCCGGGAACCCGGGGAAGTTCTCCACGTCGGTGGTGTTCATCAGCGCGCCGCCCGCCGTCACCGAGCCCTCGAAGAGCAGCGGCTTGAGGCCCGCCCGGGCGGTGTAGATCCCGGCGGTGTATCCGGCGGGCCCGGAGCCGATGATGATGACGTTCCGGACGCCCTGTTCTGCCTCTGCTGCCTCTGGCACTGCCTGCTGCCCTTTCCCTGGGTCTCTTCGGAGTACTGCTTCGCGCTGACACTCGGCGCGCATGTTCCACGTGTAACGCTCGGGAGAACCGTGCGCGCCGGGCGACTATTCCGTGGCGCGCACGCGCTCGCCGGGAGCCATCAGCTCGAGGATCCGGTCCAGGTCCTCGAGCGAGCCGAACTCCACCACCACCTTGCCGCGCCCGCCGAGCACGTTGACGGTGACCCTGGTCTCGTAGCGGTCGGAGAGCCGGTCGGCGAGATCGGTGACGGCGGGGGAGATGCGGCTGCCCGGTCGCGGCTTGCGCGGCTTCTTCGACTTGACCGGGTCCTGCATCTGGACGAGCTCCTCGACCGCGCGCACCGAGAGCAGTTCGGCGATGATGCGCTGCGCGAGCTTCTCCTGGTCCTCGTGGTCGTCGATGCCGGCCAGTGCCTTGGCGTGCCCGGCCGAGATGGTGCCCGCCGCGATTTTCACCTGCACCTGCGGCGCCATCTTCAGCAGCCGCAGCGAGTTGGAGATATAGGAGCGCGAGCGGCTCACCCGGACCGCGAGTTCCCCGTGGGTGCACTCGAAGTCCTTGAGCAACTGGTCGAAGGCCGCCGCTTCTTCCAGCGCGTTCAGCTGCGCGCGCTGCAGGTTCTCGAGCAGCGCGTCGAGCAGCATCCGATTGTCGTCGGTCTGCCGCACGATGGCCGGGATCTCGCCGAGGCCGATCGCCTGGGAGGCGCGCCAGCGGCGCTCCCCCATGATGAGCTCGTACTTGTCGTCGCCGACCTTGCGCACCACGATCGGCTGCAGCAGGCCGACTTCCTTGATGGACTGACCGAGGTCCTGCAGGTCGTCGTCGTCGAAGTACTCGCGCGGCTGCCGCGAGTTCGGCACGATCGCGGTCAGCGGGATCTCGGCGAAATAGGCGCCGGCGACGAGCAGCGGCTCGATCGCGGACTCCGCCCCGGCCGGAGACGCCGAGTCGTCGAGCTCCGGACGGTACACCTCGCCGAGCGGCAGCCGGCGAGTGGGGACACCCGTGGTCGTGGCGGAGGCCGAGGACCCGGACTCGGCCCCCTCCGGGGCCGTGGGGATCAGCGAACCCAGCCCGCGGCCGAGCCCTCGCCGACGATCGTTCATCGTGCCACCTCACGGAAGGTGCCGCCGTCGGGCTCGGCCGACGAGTGCAGCGGGTTGGACTGGTTGGGGCCGCGCTCTGCCGTGGTCGTCCGTTGGCCGGGGACCTGGGCGTAGCGCTCCACGATCTCGCGGGCCGCCTCGCGGTAGGCGAGTGCGCCGGTCGAGGCCGGGTCGTAGGTCATCACGGTCTGGCTGTAGCTCGGCGCCTCGGAGATGCGCACCGAACGCGGGACCGCGGTGCCGAGCACCTCGTTGGGGAAGTGCAGCCGCACCTCGTCGGCCACCTGGGAGGCGAGCCGGGTGCGCGCGTCGTACATCGTCAGCAGGATCGTCGAGATCTTCAGGTCGGTGTTCAGGTGCGCGCGCACCAGCTCGATGTTGCGGAGCAGCTGGGTGAGACCCTCCAGCGCGTAGTACTCGCACTGGATCGGGATCAGCACCTCGCGGCCGGCCACCATCGCGTTGACCGTCAACAGGCCGAGCGAGGGCGGGCAGTCGATGAGAATGTAGTCCATCGTGTCCTGGTACACGGCGAGAGCGCGCTGCAGCCGGCTCTCCCTGGCCACCATCGAGACGAGCTCGATCTCGGCGCCGGCCAGGTCGATGGTCGCGGGGGCGCAGTAGAGGCCGGGGATGTCCTCGACCGGCTGGACGATCTCCTCCATGCTGTACCGCTCGATCAGCACGTCGTAGATCGAGGGCACTTCCGCGTGGTGCTCGATGCCGAGGGCGGTGGAGGCGTTGCCCTGCGGGTCGAGGTCGACCACGAGCACCTTGGCGCCGAACTGGGCCAGCGAGGCGGCGATGTTGACCGTCGTGGTGGTCTTGCCCACGCCGCCCTTCTGGTTCGCCACGACCATGGTCCGGGTGCTCACCGGGCGGGGCAGGGGTTGCTGGCTGCGCGCCATCGCGGCGATCGCCGCTTCCGCCTCTCGCGCTATGGGCGTATCCGAGACATCGCCGCCCGAGACTCCGCCGGGGATACGGCGTCCTCCGTGCAGGGTGTCGGTGTCGACGTCGGCGGGCACCGGCTGGAGCGCGCCCGACCCGATCGGCTGGTCGTAGGGCATCGGCCAACTCTCTTCCTCCGTCGCCGGGGCGACGGCTCGTTCAGCTTCCCGCGATTCACTGCCGGGTGCGTCGCGATGCCAGGTCCAGCTGAAGCCGTCCGGTGGCACGCTTTCCGCTTCCAGCGATTCTTCCAGGCGCCAGCCGCGAGGCAGTGGAACGCCGCTCGATACTTGCTCACCGTATTGGCCACGCGAATGGCCGGTACTGGGATGGCCATCGGATCGACCGCGCGCGACCATCGTGCGTGTCCCCTCGTCGCAACAATCGGGAATCCCCAGGCGCCTTTGCCTCCGGCACGCGTCCATGTTCCACGTGGAACACCGTGAAGTGATGTGGGGCCGTGCGACTGTTCCACGTGGAACCAGGCGACCCCACGAAGTACGGTTTCACGTGAAACACGCCTAGGGAGCAAGACGTACTGTATCCGGTCTCACCGCGCTGTGCGGCGCGCCCTCGCCGAACGGTCATTCCGCGGGTTGCGGGCGGCCTTAGCCGGACGATATCCCTGGGCCCCCAAGTCGATCCGCACCACGCGGGTGGCCGCGTCGCCGAGTTCGGCGCCCACTTCCACCACTCCCCAATCCACCGCTCCCAGAGCCTTGAGGCTCGGCGCGACCCGCTCGAGCTCCGTCGCCGCCGCCTCCCCCTTGAGCGCCAGCATCCGCCCCTTCGGCGCCAGCAGCGGAAGGCACCAGCCGACCAGCTTCTCCAAGGGCGCCACCGCCCGCGCGGTCACCACATCGGCGGCGACCCGGCCGGCCCACTCCTCAGCGCGGCCTCGCCGCACCTCCACGTTGGCCAGCTCCAGCTTCTCCACGCACTCCTCGAGGAAGACGGTTCGGCGCAGCAGCGGCTCGAGCAGGGTCACCTTCAGATCGGGCCGGGCGATCGCCAGCACAAGACCGGGCAGCCCGCCGCCGGAGCCGACGTCGACCACGTTGATCTCGGGAGCCATCAGCTCGGCCAGCGCACCGCAGTTCAGCAGGTGCCGCTCCCAGAGCCGCTCCACCTCACGCGGGCCGATCAGCCCGCGCTCCACTCCAGGGCCGGCCAGGATTTCCGCATACCGCACCATCGCCGGAAGTCTCGCCCCGAACAGGGCGGCCGCCGCGGCGGGCGCCGGAGAGAGGGAGAGGTGGCCGTCCGGCTGCTCGTGTGGCATTTCTCCATACCTCATGTTTCACGTGGAACCGGCCGCCGTACGCCATCACTGCGCTCGTTCAGGCTGCAAACAGCCTAACGACTCTACGTAGGAGCAGCGAACCAAGAAGGGCCACCGACGGCGCGTCCACGCCGCAGTGGCCCTTCTGTAGGTCGGTTAATCAGATGAGTCAGACCGGAAAGACGATCACACAGCGATTGGGCTCCTCGCCCTCCGACTCGCTGCGCAGTCCGGCGGCCGCCACGGCGTCGTGCACGACCTTGCGCTCGAACGGGGTCATCGGCTCCAGCCGCACCCCCTGCCCGGAGGCCTTCGCCTGCTGCACCGCCTCGTTGCCCAGGTCCACCAGGGCGGCCCGGCGGGCGGCCCGGTGGCCGCCGATGTCCAGCATCAGCCGGGTGCGCTCGCCGGTCTCCCGGGTCACCGCCAGCCGGGTCAGCTCCTGCAGGGCCTCGAGCACCTCGCCGTTCGAACCGACCAGGTTCGTCAGGCCCTCCCCGACGATGGACACCGAGGCGCGGTCTCCCTCGACGTCCATGTCGATGTCGCCGTCGAGGTCCGCGATGTCCAGCAGACCCTCCAGGTAGTCGGCCGCGATGTCGCCCTCTTCTTCGAGCCGGGAGAGCTTGGTCTCGGGCTCGGCCTCCTCCGGCTGTGCCACGGTGCTCTCGGACTGCGTCGTCACCGCTTCGCTCCTTCTCGCGCTACCGCTTGGTGCGCTGGCTCTTGGTGGTCCGGGTGGGCTGGTTGCGCTGCGGCTTGGGCCGGCCGGTGGAGGTCAGCTCGGCCGGCGTCTCGTCCTCGACCTTGGTCTTGGCGTCCTCGATCGGGGCCTTGCCCTTCCTCGCCGCCTTGTCCGCCTTGCGCTTGAGGTGTTCCTCGTGCGCGAGCGAGCCGGGAGTCGGGTTGTTGCGCAGTACGTAGAACTGCTGGCCCATGGTCCACAGGTTCGAGGTCAGCATGTAGATCAGCACACCGAGCGGGGCGATGAGGTAGAACAGGCCCAGCATCAGCGGCATCACGTACATCAGCATCTTCTGCTGCTTGACCATGGGGTTGTCCGGCGCGCTGTTCTTCAGGATCATCTGGCGCTGCGTGATGAACTGCGTCGCCATGCAGATCAGCACCATCGTAATGGTGACGGTCTTCACGTCCGTCTGGCTGGCGCCGTGCAGGGTGGCGGCAGAGCTGCTGAAGTGCGCCGAGATGGGCGCACCGAGGATGTGCGCGCTGTTGATGCTGAGGACCAGGGCCGTCGTCATGAACGCGAAAGCGTGGCCGTTCGCGACGTTGTAGAGCAGTCGGTAGAGCGAGGTCCAGAAGGGGGACTGGGCAAGCACCGGAAGGCAGCTGGAGAACGGGTTGGTGCCGTGCTCCTTGTACAGCGCCATCATCTCGCGCTGCTGCTTGGCCTGGATCTCGCGCTTTTTGACCGGGTCGAACTTGGCCCGCTCGATCTCCTTCTTGTACTTCTCCTGCAGCGCCTTCACCTGAGGCTGGATGACCTGCATCGCGCGCATGGACTTGATCTGCTTGACGAACAGCGGGATCAGCGCGGCGCGGATGGCCAGGGTGAGGAAGACGATCGACAGACCCCAGGCCCAGCCGCTGTTCGGCAGGAACACATGACTGAAGACCTTGTGGAACTGAACCACGATCCAGCTGATCACCCACATCAACGGGCTCAACAGCTTGTCATACCAACTCACGATCAGGCTCCTCGCCTAAGGCCTGCCAGGTTCACTGCTTCCAGGTCCATCGTCCACACTCACTGCGCGTCAAGCTTCGCACCGGTTGCCACCGGCGCCTTCCAACCACCTCGCGGCGGCACCTCGTCGATCCCGCCCGCGCTCCACGGATTGCACCGGAGGATGCGCCACACTGTAAGTATTGTGCCCTTAAGTGCGCCGTGGACCGACATCGCCTCGTACCCGTAGTGCGAACAGCTCGGGTAGTACCGGCATACCGGGCCAAGCAGCGGGGAGATCGTCCGCTGGTAGATCCGGATCAGTCCCATGAAGAGGTATTTCACGACTGCCCCGCATGCTCGGCTCGCCTGCGCCGGTGCGCGCCGCCGCCTGTCAGACGTTCGAGGACCGCGTCGAGTTCCCTGCCGAGCGCCGCCGAGTCGGCCCCGGCCGCCGGCGGCAGTGCCCGGACCACCAGGATCGAGCCCGCCGGCAGGGCGGCCAGCCGCCCGGCACACAGGTGCCGCAGCCGCCGCCTGACCCGGTTGCGCACCACCGCGTTGCCCACGGCCTTGCTGACGACGAAGCCCGCACGGGCCGGAGGACCCGTGCGGGCTTCGTCGAACGCCGTTTCAGTCTCGGACCGCTCGGATCCGTCCGCCGCGGCGAGATACGCCACCAGGCACGCACGGCCCGCTCGCCGACCGGCACGGACCGCCCGGGCGAACTCGTCACCGCGACGCACGCGGCTTTCGGAAGGCAGCACGCGCGACTCCGATACGGTTCGGGCGACCCGGCTGGGCTGGGGGCCGGGTGGGGCCCTTTTTACGCGGACAGCTCGCGGCGGCCCTTGTTGCGACGCGAGGCGAGGATGGCCCGGCCGGCCCGGGTGCGCATGCGCAGCCGGAAGCCGTGGGTCTTGGCGCGGCGCCGGTTGTTCGGCTGGAAGGTGCGCTTGCTCACTGGGGGCTCCAGACAGAGGTACTGACTACTACTGACTTCTACGGTCTTGGTGGCGCGAGACGGACCCGGGCAGCATTCAGCGCACAGGCTCCTACTCGACCTGCTTACGGTACGCGGGCACCCGCCATCGGGTCAAACCAAGCATCTCACCAGTCATCCCCCGTCTGTGGACAACAAGTTGAACAGCACGCTCCGGATGGCTACCGTCATGGGATCGCCCCTGGCTCGTCTCGGGGATCCGCGGGATCCACAAGTTTTCCACAGGAGTTGTGGAAAACTAGGCCGTGCCTGCCCGCAATGCCGAACACGATGAGTGGTTGCCGTGCCTGACGAGTTCCCCAGCGCCCCTTCGACCGGCGGCCTTCCGCCGCTCGGCGACTTCAGCACGGTGTGGAAACACTTCGTCGAAGAGGGCCGGTTCGCCCCGCTTGACAACGCGCTGCTCAGCCTGACCGTGCCGATGGCGCTGGTCGGCGACACCGCGGTGCTCGGCGTCCCGGACGACTACACGAAGGAGAAGCTCGAGGGCAAGCTGCGCGACGTGGTGGCCGGGGGACTGGCCAAGCTGCTCGGCCACGAGGTGCGCCTGGCCGTCACGGTCAACGCGCAGCAGCAGCCGACCGGTCAGCCCTTCGCCCCGATGCCGGTCGAGCCCGCCGAGCCGCGGCTGCCCTTCGCGCCCCGGCCGGAGGCGCAGCAGGCGCCCGGGGTCAACGCCGGTCCGATCAGCCTGCCGCCGCAGTCCCCCGGACCCGGCCCCCGGATGGGCGCCGCGCCGGGACCGGCCCCACTGCCCTTCTCCGGACGGCCCGCCGTCGACCACTCCATGGACGGGGCCCCGCCGCAGCGCCGGCACCATGACCCGTCGCCGATGCCCGAACCCGGTTTCGGCTTCGGTTCCGGCCCGGCGGAACGCGGCAAGCACAAGCACTCCGGCGCCTCCGACGCCCCGGTCAAGGAGGGCGAGGCGGGCCGGCTCAATCCGAAGTACCTCTTCGAGACCTTCGTCATCGGCTCGAGCAACCGCTTCGCGCACGCCGCCGCGGTCGCCGTCGCCGAGGCCCCGGCCAAGGCGTACAACCCGCTGTTCATCTACGGCGAGTCAGGACTCGGCAAGACGCACCTGCTGCACGCGATCGGGCACTACACCCGTTCGCTCTACCCGGGCACCCGGGTCAGGTACGTCAGTACCGAGGAGTTCACCAACGACTTCATCAACGCGATCCGCGACGGCAAGCAGGACCTGCTGCGCCGGCGGTACCGCGACGTCGACATCCTGATGATCGACGACATCCAGTTCCTGGAGAACAAGGAAGGCACCCAGGAGGAGTTCTTCCACACCTTCAACGCGCTGCACAACTCCAACAAGCAGATCGTGATCTCCAGCGACCGGCCGCCCAAGCAGCTGACCACGCTCGAAGACCGGCTGCGCTCCCGCTTCGAGTGGGGCCTGATCACCGACGTGCAGCCGCCGGAACTCGAGACGCGGATCGCGATCCTGCGCAAGAAGGCCGCGCAGGAGGGCCTGAACGCCCCGCCCGAGGTCCTCGAGTTCATCGCCAGCAAGATCTCCACGAACATCCGGGAGCTCGAGGGCGCGCTGATCCGGGTCACCGCGTTCGCCTCGCTCAACCGCTCCCCGGTGGACTTCCCGCTCGCCGAGGCGGTCCTCAAGGACCTGTTCCCGGAGGCCGGCGGCACCGAGATCACCGCCTCGACCATCATGGCGCAGACGGCCGCCTACTTCGGCCTGTCCATGGAGGACATCTGCGGAACCTCGCGCAGCCGCGTGCTGGTGACCGCGCGTCAGATCGCCATGTACCTGTGCCGGGAGCTGACCGACCTGTCCCTGCCCAAGATCGGGCAGCTGTTCGGCGGGCGCGACCACACCACCGTCATGCACGCGGACCGCAAGATCCGTTCCCTGATGGCCGAGCGCCGCTCCACCTACAACCAGGTCACCGAGCTGACGAACCGGATCAAGTCCATGCGGGGCTGAAAGCCTGTTCAACATCGACTGAGTACGTTTCCATAGCGTTTGTCAAATCGCCATTCAGACCAGTTATCCACCAGGATTATCCACAGCCCTTCGCGGGTACACAGGCTAAAGTGCCTGGTCCCGCGGAGGGCTGTGTGCACAGCTGTGGAAGCGATGCCTTATTTGCACACAGCCTGTGGACGCCTGGGGATAAGATCTGTGCAAAACCTGCGCGGTCAGTGGACAAGTCACCGATTCGAGTGAGAATCTTTTCCCCAGGGACCGAGATCGTTTTGGGGAAAAGCTGTGCACAAACTGTGGACGCCTGTGGACCGCATGGGGAAAACTTTCGGATGTCCACAGGTCCGCTCGATTTCTCCCCAGGTTACACACAGGTCCTGTGTACAATAATTTCCGGGCCGACCTGCGAAAAGACCGCTTTTCCACAGTATCCACACCCCCTACTACTACTACTCAAGAGATAACTCACCATAGGCAAAAGGCTCGTCGGTTGCGCACATTTCTGTGGATAACCTCGACGAGAGTTCAGAGGTCCAATCTCCAACTGTCCGACCGAGGCGCTATCCTCATCCGGGGGCAGCAAGCGGCCAGGGCGAAAAAGTCCTGATCATTTCCGGACAGTGGAGGCGGATCACCGGTGAAGTTTCGGGTAGAGCGCGACGTCCTCGCCGAGGCGGTGGCCTGGACCGCCAAGTCGCTTCCGGCACGTCCGCCGGCGCCGGTGCTGGCCGGACTGCTGCTCTCGGCCATAGGCGAGGAACTGGTCATCAGCGGCTTCGACTACGAGGTCTCCTCCCGTTCGCAGCTGCCCGCCCAGGTCGACGAGGCCGGCACCGTCCTGGTCTCCGGCAAGCTGCTCGCCGACATCGCCCGCGCCCTGCCGAACCGCCCGGTCGAGTTCGCCACCGACGGGTCCAAGGTCCAGCTGGTGTGCGGCAGTTCCCGGTTCACCCTGCAGACGATGCCGGTCGACGAGTACCCGTCGCTGCCGGACATGCCCAAGGCCGCGGGCAGCATCGCGGCGAGCACCTGCGCCGCCGCCGTGGCCCAGGTCGCGGTCGCCGCGGGCAAGGACGACACGCTGCCCTTCCTGACCGGCGTCCGGGTGGAGATCACCGGCGAGACGCTGCGCCTGGTGGCCACCGACCGCTACCGGCTGGCTGTGCGCGAGATCCTGTGGAAGCCGGAGACCCCCGACCTGGACGCGGTCGCGCTGGTCCCGGCCAAGACCCTGCACGAGATCTCCCGCTCGCTCACCGGCGGCGAGTGGGTGACCATCGCGCTGGCCGACGTGGAGGGCGACGCGGGTCAGGGCCTGATCGGCATCGAGGCCTCGGGCAAGCGCACCACCACCCGGCTGCTCGAGGGCGAGTTCATCAAGTACAACTCGATCTTCCCGGCCGAGTTCGCCGGCGAGGCGGTGATCGAGACCGCCACGCTGATCGAGGGGGTCAAGCGGGTGGCGCTGGTGGCCGAGCGCAACACCCCGGTCCGGCTCAACTTCTCCACCGGCCAGGTCACCCTGGAGGCCGGCACCGGCGACGAGGCCAGGGCCAGCGAGACCATGGACGCCCAGTTCGAGGGCGAGGACATCTCGCTCGCCTTCAACCCCGGCTACCTGCTCGAGGGGCTCGGCGCGCTCGACGCCGCGTACACCCAGTTGTCGTACACCACCTCCACCAAGCCCGCCGTGCTCACCGGCCGCCCGGCGGCCGACGCGGAGCATGACCCGGCCTACCGCTACCTGGTGATGCCCATCCGACTGACCGGCTGAGTGCGCCGAGCGCCCCGTCCCTCGGGCGCGGTACGGTCTGCATGAGGCACGGACAAGGACGTCTGACGCGTAGACGACACAGAAGGGTGGGCTCAGATGGAGCTCGGACTCATCGGCCTTGGCAAAATGGGCGGAAACATGCGCGAGCGCATCCGCCGGGCCGGACACACCGTGGTGGGCTACGACCGCAACCCGGAGCTCGCCGACGTCGGCTCGCTCAAGGAACTGGTCGAGGCCCTGCCCGCGCCCCGGGCCGTGTGGATCATGGTCCCGGCCGGCGCGCCGACCCAGTCCACCGTGGACGAGCTCGCCGACCTGCTCTCGCCGGGCGACCTGGTGATCGACGGCGGCAACTCGAAGTGGACCGATGACAAGAAGCACGCGACCGAGCTCGCGGCCAAGGGCATCGGCTTCGTCGACGCGGGCGTCAGCGGCGGGGTGTGGGGCCTGGAGAACGGCTACGCGCTGATGGTCGGCGGCACCGCCGAGGACGTGGCCAAGGTCCAGCCGGTCTTCGACGCGCTCAAGCCGGCGGGCGAGTACGGGTTCGTACACGCCGGCTCGGCGGGCGCGGGCCACTTCGCCAAGATGGTCCACAACGGCATCGAGTACGCGATGATGCAGGCCTACGCCGAGGGCTGGGAGCTGCTCGAGGCGGTGCCCGAGGTCACCGACGTGCACGAGGTCTTCCGCAGCTGGAAGGAGGGCACCGTCATCCGGTCCTGGCTGCTCGACCTCGCGGTCAACGCCCTCGACGACGACGAGCACCTGAGCGGCCTGCGCGGCTACGCCGACGACTCCGGCGAGGGCCGGTGGACCGTCGAGGCCGCGATCGACCACGCCGTGCCGCTGCCCGCGATCACCGCCTCGCTCTTCGCCCGCTTCTCCTCGCGGCAGGAGGACTCGCCGTCGATGAAGATGGTCGCCGCGCTGCGCAACCAGTTCGGCGGCCACGCGGTCACCGATGCCAGCGGCCACGTGGCCAAGGAGCACAAGACCCCCGGCGCATGATTTGTATCTGAGCCAACTCTCGCTCGTCGACTTCCGCAGCTACGCCGGGCTCGACCTCGAATTCGAGCCCGGCGTCTGCGTGCTGGTCGGACCGAACGGCCAGGGCAAGACGAACGTCGTCGAGGCGGTCGGCTACCTCGCCACCCACGGCAGCCATCGGGTGGCGCAGGACACGCCGCTGGTGCGGATCGGCGCGCAGCGGGCGGTGATCCGGGGCACGGTGCACAACGAGGATCGCAGCGCCCTGCTTGAGTTGGAGATCAATCCCGGCCGGTCGAACCGGGCCAGGGTGAACCGGAATCCGGTGCCCAGGCCCAGGGACGCGCTCGGCTACCTGCGCACGGTGCTCTTCGCACCCGAGGATCTGGCCCTGGTCAAGGGGGATCCGGCGGAGCGGCGGCAGTTCCTCGACGAGCTGCTCGTCGCCCGGGCGCCCAGGTTCGCGGGCGTGCGCGCGGACTACGAGCGGGCGCTCAAGCAACGCAATGCCCTGCTTCGCAGCGCGGCCCAGCTGCGGCGGGCCAACCGCGGCGCCGCGGTGGACATGTCCACCCTGGACCTGTGGGACGGTCATCTGGCCACGGCGGGCGCGCAACTGCTGGCGGCTCGGCTGGAACTCGTCGAGGCGCTCAATCCCTTGGTGGGCAAGCGATACGGGGAGATCGCCGGGCGGGACAGCGCCGTACTCGAGTACCGGCCGTCTTTCGAGTCGTCCACAGCGCCCGGTTCCCCGGTGGACGAATCCGCTCTGCGCGAGGCGATGCTCGAGGCGCTGGTCGCCGGGCGACGGGAGGAGATCGAGCGCGGGATGACGCTGCTCGGCCCGCACCGCGACGAACTCGCCCTGCTGCTCGACCACGGACACGGCCCGGTGCCCGCGAAGGCCTATGCCAGCCACGGGGAATCCTGGTCGTTCGCGCTCAGCGCCAAGCTGGCCGCCTTCGAGCTGCTGCGGGCCGAATCGCTGGAACCCGTGCTGATCCTGGACGACGTTTTCGCAGAGCTCGATTCCTCCCGGCGCGCGCAGTTGGCCGAAGTGGCCGCGACCGCGGAGCAGGTGCTCATCACGGCCGCCGTGGAGCATGACGTGCCGGAGGGTCTCGGCGGGATGCGCTACCGCGTCGGCAAGGGCACCGCGGAGTTGCAGCCGTGAGCGAATCCGTTGGCGGGGAACGCGATCAGGACCGGCCACGTGCCACCCCCGGCAGCGGGCAGACCGGCACCGGCCAGACCGGCGCGGACAGCGGCACGAACACCGGCGGCGTCGACCTCGCCCGCGCCGCACTGGCCGCGGCACGCAAGCGGGCCAAGGAACTCGAGGACGGCAGGGTGCACCGCTCCGCGGCGGGACGACGTGCCGGGGCACAGCGGCGTTCCGGATCCCGTTCCGACGACAGGGATCCGCAGCCGCTGCAGTCCACCATCGGCCGGCTGATGGCCGAACACGGCTGGGAGACGCCGGTGGCCGTCGGCGGCGTGGTGCACAACTGGGCCGAGACGGTCGGCGAGCGCATCGCAGAGCACTGCACCCCGGTGAGCTTCGCCGAGGGCGTGCTGACCATCCAGGTGGACTCCAACGCGTGGGCCGTCGAACTGCGGCACCTGGCCGGCGCGCTCACCGCGAAGCTGAACGAATCGCTGCCGACCGGCCCAGAGGGACGCGCCGTCAAGCGCATCTCGGTGCTCGGCCCGGCGAAGCCCCGACTGGGTCTGAGCGGCTTCCGCTGAACTCGACCCCGGATAGGTATGGGGATACCGAACCGAGGTCTTAACGCTTCACAGCCGCCTTTCCGCCGCGTATCGCGCTTCCGGGCCTTTGGAACCGGTACAATGGAACATAGCTTTGCGGCTCCGGTGCCCGCCCTCCCACGCGGGCACCTGTGCTGCTGTCGTCGCGTGACTTCGTCACGCCTGCCTGCGGCTCCGGACCCGCCCTCACCCGGCGGGGCTGGAGCCGTGCGCCGCCTAAGAAAGGGTCCCGCGTCCGTGGAAAACAGCGAAAACCCGCAGCTTGAAGCCGAGCAGACCACCAGCACCGAGCCGGCCGCGCCGGCCGCCCCGGCGACAGGCCCCGCGAACGACCGGGTCGAGGCGAAGTACGACGCAAGTGCGATCAACGTACTCGAGGGTCTCGAGGCCGTACGCAAGCGTCCCGGCATGTACATCGGCTCCACCGGCGAGCGCGGCCTGCACCATCTGGTGACCGAGGTCGTCGACAACGCCGTGGACGAGGCGCTGGCCGGCTACTGCGACCACATCCTGATCACCCTGCACGACGACGGCGGCGTCAGCGTGCGGGACAACGGCCGAGGCATTCCGGTCGGCATCGTGCCGGGCCAGGACAAGCCCGCCGTCGAGGTCGTGCTCACCGTGCTGCACGCGGGCGGCAAGTTCGGCGGCGGCGGCTACGCGGTCTCCGGCGGTCTGCACGGCGTCGGCGTGTCCGTGGTCAACGCCCTGTCCACCCGGCTGACCGTCGCGGTCAAGACCGAGGGCCACCTGTGGACACAGGCCTACCTGGGCGGCGTGCCCACCGCTCCGCTGCACAAGGGCGAGGCGGTCGACGAGACCGGCACCACCGTCACCTTCTGGGCCGACGACGAGATCTTCGAGACCACGACCTACAGCTTCGAGACGCTCTCCCGGCGCTTCCAGGAGTACGCGTTCCTCAACCGGGGCCTGGCGATCGAGCTGGTCGACGAGCGTCCCGAGTACAAGGACGAGGAGGGCAACGCCCGGTCCGTGTACTACCGCTACGACGGCGGCATCGCGGACTTCGTCCGGCACATCAACGCCGCCAAGGGCGAGATGGTGCACCCTCAGGTGATCGAGTTCGGCGCCGAGGACAAGGAGCGGCGGATCTCGGCCGAGGTCGCGCTGCAGTGGAACAACCAGTACAGCGAGGGCGTGCACACCTTCGCCAACACGATCCAGACCCCGGACGGCGGCACGCACGAAGAGGGCTTCCGCTCCGCGATGACGAACATCGTCAACCGCTATGCGAAGGACAAGCAGCTGCTCAAGGAGAAGGACGACAACCTCGCCGGCGAGGACATCCGCGAGGGCCTGGTCGCGATCATCTCCGTGAAGCTGGGCGAGCCGCAGTTCGAGGGTCAGACCAAGACCAAGCTCGGCAACACCGAGGCGCGCACCTTCGTCCAGAAGATCACCTACGAGTCGATGGCCGACTGGTTCGACCGCAACCCGAACGAGGCCAAGGACATCATCCGCAAGTCCATCCAGGCGGCCACCGCCCGGATGGCGGCCCGCAAGGCGCGTGAGCTGACCCGCCGCAAGGGCCTGCTCGAGTCGATGGCGCTGCCCGGCAAGCTCTCCGACTGCCAGTCCACCAACCCGGTCGAGTGCGAGATCTTCGTGGTCGAGGGCGACAGCGCCGGCGGCTCGGCCAAGCAGGGCCGGGATCCGCGGGTGCAGGCGATCATGCCGATCCGCGGCAAGATCCTCAACGTGGAGAAGGCGCGGATCGACAAGGTCCTGCAGAACACCGAGGTGCAGGGGCTGATCTCGGCCCTCGGCACCGGGATCCACGACGAGTTCGACATCTCCCGGCTGCGCTATCACAAGATCGTGCTGATGGCGGACGCCGACGTCGACGGCCAGCACATCAACACCCTCCTGCTGACCTTCCTGTTCCGCTTCATGCGGCCGCTGGTCGAGGCCGGGCACGTCTACCTGGCCGCGCCGCCGCTGTACAAGGTCAAGTGGTCCAACACCGACTTCTCCTACGCGTACTCGGACTCCGAGAAGGACGCGCTGGTCTCCCAGGGAGTGGCGGCGGGACGCCGAATCAAGGACGACAACGTCCAGCGCTTCAAGGGTCTGGGCGAGATGAACGCGGAGGAGCTGCGGGTCACCACGATGGACCGGGACCACCGCATCCTGCGCCAGGTGACCCTCGACGACGCGGCCCAGGCGGACGAGCTCTTCTCCATCCTGATGGGCGAGGACGTCGAGGCGCGCCGCTCCTTCATCCAGCGCAACGCCAAGGACGTGCGCTTCCTCGACATCTGACCGGAGCCGGCGAGGCTTCAGGTGCAGCAGACGTAGCTCAGTGGCAGCACAGTGAACGCAGGAAAGGACGAGGCCCTCGTGGCTGACGAGAACAACCCCGCGCCCGGCGAGGTCGTGGCGACTGTGGAGCAGTCCGGCGACCGGATCGAGGTCGTGGACCTGCTGACCGAGATGCAGCGGTCCTACCTGGACTATTCGATGGCGGTGATCGTCGGGCGCGCGCTGCCCGAGGTGCGCGACGGCCTCAAGCCGGTGCACCGCCGGGTGCTCTACGCGATGTACGACGGCGGATACCGCCCGGACCGCGGCTACTTCAAGTGCGCGCGCGTGGTCGGCGAGGTCATGGGTGTCTACCACCCGCACGGCGACACCGCGATCTACGACACCCTGGTCCGGCTGGCCCAGCCCTGGGCGCTGCGCATGCCGCTGGTGGACGGCAACGGCAACTTCGGCTCCCCGGGCAACGACCCGGCGGCCGCGATGCGCTACACCGAGTGCAAGCTCGCGCCGCTGGCGATGGAGATGCTGCGGGACATCGACGAGGGGACCGTCGACTTCCAGGCGAACTACGACGGCCGCTCGCAGGAGCCGACCATCCTGCCCGCCCGCTTCCCCAACCTGTTGGTGAACGGCTCCTCCGGCATCGCGGTCGGCATGGCCACCAACATCCCCATGCACAACCTGCGTGAGGTGGCCGAGGGCGCGCAGTGGTACCTGCAGAACCCGGAGGCCACCCCGGCCGAACTGCTCGAGGCGCTGCTCGAGCGGATCAAGGGCCCCGACTTCCCGACCGGCGCGAAGATCATGGGCCGCCGCGGCATCGAAGAGGCCTACCGCACCGGCCGCGGCCCGATCATCATGCGCGCCGTCGTCGAGGTCGAGGAGATCCAGGGCCGCGCCTGCCTGGTCGTCACCGAGCTGCCCTACCAGGTGAACCCGGACAACCTGGCCTCGAAGATCGCCGACCTGGTCAAGGACGGCAAGATCCAGGGCATCGCGGACGTGCGCGACGAGTCCTCCTCGCGCACCGGCCAGCGCCTGGTCATCGTGCTCAAGCGGGACGCCGTGGCCAAGGTCGTGCTCAACAACCTGTACAAGCACACGCCGCTGCAGGACAGCTTCGGCGCGAACATGCTCGCGATGGTGGACGGCGTGCCGCGCACCCTGAGCCTGGACGCGTTCGTCCGCTACTGGGTCGAGCACCAGGTCGACGTGATCGTCCGGCGCACCCGTTTCCGGCTGCGCAAGGCGCAGGAGCGGGCGCACATCCTGCTCGCCCTGCTCAAGGCGCTGGACTCGATCGACGAGGTCATCGCGACGATCCGGCGCAGCGATACCACCGAGGCGGCGCGCTTCGGCCTGATGGCGCTGCTGGAGATCGACGAGGTCCAGGCCAACGCGATCCTGGAGATGCAGCTGCGCCGCCTGGCCGCGTTGGAGCGGCAGCGGATCCAGGACGAGCACGACGAGCTGATGCTGCGCATCGCCGAGTACCAGGCGATCCTGGCCTCGCCGGAGCGGCAGCGGCAGATCATCTCGGAGGAGCTGAACGCGATCGTCGAGAAGTTCGGCGACGAGCGGCGCACCGAGATCGTGCCCTTCGAAGGCGACATGTCCATCGAGGACCTGATCGCCGAGGAGGACATCGTCGTCACGATCACCCGTGGCGGCTACGCCAAGCGCACCAAGACGGACCTCTACCGTTCGCAGAAGCGCGGCGGCAAGGGCGTGCGCGGCGCGGCGCTGAAGCAGGACGACATCGTCGACCACTTCTTCACCACCACCACGCACCACTGGATCCTGTTCTTCACCAACAAGGGCCGGGTCTATCGGGTCAAGGCCTACGAACTGCCGGACTCCGGGCGTGACGCGCGGGGCCAGCACGTGGCCAACCTGCTCGCGTTCCAGCCGGACGAGAAGATCGCCCAGGTGCTCGACCTGCGCGACTACGAGGTCTCCCCCTTCCTGGTGCTCGCCACCAAGAAGGGCCTGGTGAAGAAGACCCCGCTGAAGGACTACGACTCGCCGCGTTCGGCCGGCGTCATCGCGATCAACCTGCGCGAGGACGACGAGCTGATCGCCGCCGAGCTGGTCTCCGCCGAGGACGACCTGCTGCTGGTGAGCAAGCAGGCGCAGGCCATCAGGTTCACCCCTACCGACGAGTCGCTGCGGCCGATGGGCCGGGCCACCTCCGGCGTGATCGGCATGAAGTTCCGTGAGGACGACGAGCTGCTCGCGATGAGCGTGGTCAAGGAGGGCACCTTCGTGTTCACCGTGACCGACCGCGGCTACGGCAAGCGCACCGACGTGCAGAAGTACCCGCTGCGCGGCCGGGCCGGCCTCGGTGTCATCGCGGCCAAGACCGTCGAGGAGCGCGGCAGCCTGATCGGCGCGCTCATCGTCGAGGAGGGCGACGAGATGCTGGCCATCACCCAGGCGGGCGGGGTCATCCGCACCCGGGTGGCCGAGGTGCGCGAGACCGGGCGCGACACGATGGGCGTGCAGCTGATCCACGTCGGCAAGAAGGACGGCGTGGTGGCCATCGCCCGCAACGCCGACCCGGCCGACGTCGAGGAGGAGGGCGCCGAGAGCGCCGAGGGCGGCGAAATCGCGGCCGTCGTCGAAGGCACGGACGCCGCCGAAGGGGTGACCGCGAGTCACCTCGAGGACGCAACGGTGACGGAATCGGAACCCCCGGTTGCGCCCGAGGCCGAGTAGTCCCGGGTAGATTGCGTCCTATCAGCAAGTCAGTCAGCGGATATCGAGTCGGCCGGCTCGGCGGGTGCCGAACGGAGACAGGCGAAGGGGCTAGCCCGTGAGTGACAGCGTCAACCCGGCGGGTTCGCGGCCGGGCGGCGGGCGCGGATACGGCGTGTCCGGCCGGCCGGCCGACCCGGTCGCCCCTTCGCCCTCCCCTGCCCACGGCGCGGGCCCCGGCCCTGGTCCAGGTCGCGGCGGCCAGGAGCCGGCCCCGCAGGTCTCCGGCTTCGGCCGGACCCTCAACCGCGTCGGCAGCGCCATGGCCGCCGGAGTCCAGACTGCCTCCGGCGCCGCCCGCGGCGGAGTCGGCGCCGCCCGGCCCGTCGGCTCGCAGGTCCGGGTGCGCAAGGCCCGGCTGCGGGTGGCCCGGGTGGACCCGTGGTCGGTGATGAAGGTCGCCTTCGTGCTCTCCATCGCGCTCGGCATCGTCACCCTGGTCGGCACCGCGGTGGTCTGGGAGGTGCTCAACGGACTCGGCGTGTTCACCTCGCTGAACAAGACCGTGGGCGACCTGACCAGCAGCGGCAACAGCTCGAGCACCTTCAACCTGGCCTCGGTGCTCTCCTTCACCCGGGTCGAGGGCTACATGCTCATCGTCGCGTTGGTGGACGTCGTCCTGGTGACGGCGCTGGCCACGCTCGGCGCGTACCTCTACAACCTGTCCTCGGGCTTCGTCGGCGGCCTCGAGGTCACCCTCGCCGAGGACCAGTGAGCAGAGAAAGCCGCGGCCAATCGGTTTGGGATCACCGCAGCCGATGCGGTACTCTCGTCTAGCGCCCTGAGGGCGTGATGGACCTATAGCTCAGTCGGTTAGAGCGCTTCCCTGATAAGGAAGAGGTCGGTGGTTCAAGTCCACCTAGGTCCACGGCTTACCAGCCCGATCCCTCGCAACTGGGGTCGGGCTGCTTCCCTAGCTGAGAGGTTTGGGTCCGATGAAGAAGCTGCTCCTGCTCGGTGCGCTCGCCGCCGGCGGTTTCCTGGTGTACAAGCAGGTGAAGGCGGCGGACAGGTCCGAGCAGGACCTGTGGACCGAGGCCACCGACCCGGTCCCGGCCGCCACCCGCTGACCTCAGGCTCAGCAGGTTCCGGCGCCGGCCGCCGGCGAAGCACCGCCAAGCAACATCCCGTCGCCGCGCGGGCCCGACCAACGGGCCGCGCGCGGCTGCCAGGGGCCATAGCTCAATTGGCAGAGCACTGCCTTTGCAAGGCAGGGGTTAGGGGTTCAAGTCCCCTTGGCTCCACTTGTTGTTCGAGTAGGAGGCGACCAGCTCCATATGGACGAGTTCAGCGCTCTCAGTTCCGACGACCTCAGTGCACTCCGTGAGAAGTTGCACAGCGAATACGTCCAGTTCCAGGAGCGGGGGCTGAAACTCGATCTGACGCGCGGCAAGCCGTCCGCGGAGCAGCTCGACTTCTCCAACGAGCTCCTCGAACTGCCCGGCGCGGGCGACTATCGCGCGGCGGACGGGACGGACTGCCGGAACTACGGCGGCCTGCTCGGGCTGACCGAACTGCGCGAGATCTTCAGCCCGCTGCTTCAGGTGCCGGTCGAGCAGTTGCTCGCCAGCGACAACTCCAGCCTCTCGCTGATGCACGATGCGGTCATCCACGCGATGCTCTTCCCGCTGCCCGGCGGGGAACGCCGGTGGGCTGACGTGGAGCGCCCGGCCTTCCTGTGCCCGGTGCCCGGGTATGACCGGCACTTCTCGATCTGCCAGAAGTTCGGCATCGAGATGATTCCGGTGGAGCCCGCTGCTGACGGACTGCTCGACATCGCGGAGATCGAGCGGCTCGCGGCCTCTGACTCGCGGATCAAGGGCATTTGGTTCGTACCCAAGTACAGCAACCCGTCCGGGATCAGCGTCTCCGAGCAGTACGCCGCTCGGCTGGCCGCGATGCCCACCGCCGCTGCTGACTTCCGGATCTTCTGGGATGACGCGTACAGCGTGCATCACCTGACCGACCATCACGTCACGGTCGCTCCGATCGTCCGCTTGTGCGAGGAGGCGGGGCACCCGGACCGGGTGTTCGTCTTCGGGTCCACTTCGAAGATCACGTTCGCCGGGGCCGGAGTCTCGTTCCTCGGGACCTCAGCCGCGAACCTGTCCTGGTATCAGGGGCACCTGTCCAAGCGCACCATCGGCCCGGACAAGGTCAACCAGTTGCGGCACGTGCGCTACCTCAAGGACGCCGAGGGTGTGCAGAAGCTGATGGAGCGCCATCGCGACAACCTCGCGCCGAAGTTCGCCAAGGTGCAGGAGATCCTGGCCGAGGAGCTCGGCGGCACCGGGATCGCCACCTGGACTGAGGCGTACGGCGGCTACTTCATCAGCCTCGACGTGCTCGACGGCACCGCCACGTCGGTCATCCGGCTCGCCAAGGAGGCGGGCGTCGCGCTCACTCCGGCGGGTTCGACGTATCCGTACGGCAAGGAGCCGCGCGACCGGAACATCCGGCTCGCGCCTTCGTTCCCGCCGGTGGCCGACGTCGACACGGCCATGCGCGGCGTTGTCCTGTGCGTGAAGCTGGCGGCGATCGACAAGCTGCTCGAGAGCTGAGTACGCAGGCAAGACCGTAGGCAGAACAGGCAAAACCGAGCCCGGACCGGTATTCACCCGGTCCGGGCTCTTTCGTGCTGTCTTCGTTCTGTCAGCGGTGGTCGACGGTCGCCGGGTCGGCGAGGACGTCCTCGGAAGCCGAGGCCTCGGAGTCGTCCATCTCCTCATACCAGTTGTCGTTGCAACGCCTGCGCTGCCACATGTAGGCGCCCGCGCCGATCGCCGCGCCGGCTGCGGTCGCCACGGCCAGCAGCCGCCACTTCGCGTTGCGCTCGTGCCGACGTTCGAGCTCGGCTCCGCGCAACACGGCCGCGGCCAGCACGGCGCGCTTGGTCGCCACCGGCAGATACTCGCTGCGCACTCGATTCGACATGTCCACAGCCTTGTGGGACACGTCCATCGCCACGGGTACCGCGACATCACGGGTGTGCGCGATCTTCGGGCCTAGCTCGTCGCGCACGCTGGCGTACCGGTCGCGCAGGTAGGGCTGGGCCTGCTCCAGCAGGCCGGTGGTCTTGCTCACAGCGGTACCTCCTCAGGTCACTTCTCGGCCTAGTGCCCCGGTATGACCGTCGTATTCGCATATTGGGCCGTTCAGTGCCCGGTGCGCATTCAGGACACAGGTCTGCAACCAAGCAAGGTCCGCACGCACTTCGGATCCGCGCCCGTGGGAGGATGGACGGCAGCAATACGGGGGAGCTACCGACTTGAAGAGAGGGCCCGTCATGGCCGAAGAAACCTATGCCGTGCTGAAGACGAACCTCGGCGACATCACCGTCCAACTGCTGCCGAACCACGCGCCGAAGACGGTGCGTAACTTCGTGGAGCTCGCGGAGGGCACCCGGGAGTGGACCGATCCGAGCACCGGCAAGCCCGGCACCGGCCGCTTCTACGACGGCACGATCTTCCACCGGATCATCGCCGGCTTCATGATCCAGGGCGGCGACCCGCTCGGTCAGGGCTTCGGCGGACCGGGCTACACGTTCGACGACGAGATCCACCCGGATCTGCGTTTCGACAAGAAGTACCTGCTCGCCATGGCGAACGCCGGGATCCGCGGCGGCAAGGGGACGAACGGCTCGCAGTTCTTCATCACCGTCTCGACCCCGGGTCACCTCAACGGCAAGCACACCATCTTCGGCGAGGTGGCCGACGAGGCCAGCCGGAAGGTGGTCGACGAGATCGCCGGTGTGCGCACCGGCGCGAACGACAAGCCCGCGCAGGACGTGGTGCTGCAGTCGGTGACGATCGAGCGCCGCGAGGCCTGAGTTTCCCGCATCCGCCATCCACGCACCGGGGGAGGACCGAAAGCATGAGCGGCACACCGACGGACGGAGGCCGACCCTTGGTCGCCGGCGACGAGGGCCACGGCCCCCATGGTGCGCCCGTGTGCTTCCGACACCCGGGGCGCGAGACGTACCTGCGCTGCAATCGCTGCGAACGGTACATCTGCACGGATTGCATGGTCGACGCGGCCGTCGGGCACCAGTGCCCGGAGTGCGTCCGCGACGGCAGCCGGACGGTGCGCGAGGCGCGCACCGTCGCCGGCGGCCGGGTGCATGCCCGGCAGGGAGTGGTGACGCTCTCGCTGATCGCGGTGAACGCGGTCATGTTCGGTCTCCAGCAGCTCGTCGGCCAGGCCTTCACGGTCCGGCTCGAGCTGCTGGGGATGGCCGGCTCCTCCGCCGCCACGCCGAGCGCCGTCAACATAGGCGTGGCGAACGGCGAGTGGTACCGGCTGGTGACGGCGATGTTCGTGCACGAGAACATCGCGCACATCGCGCTCAACATGCTTTCGCTGTGGTGGATCGGCCAGCCCGTGGAGGCCAGGCTCGGCCGCCTGCGCTACCTGCTGACGTACCTGGTCTGCGGGATCGGCGCGTCAGCGGTCTCGTTCGCGTTCATGGGACGCTACGACGCCTCACTCGGCGCCTCCGGTGCGATCTTCGGCCTACTCGGCGTGCTGGCCGTGCAGGCCTACCGGGAGAAGCTCGACCTGCGGCCGATAGCCGTGGTGATCGTGGTCAACCTGGCCTACAGCTTCAGCGTGACCGGGATCGACTGGCACGACCATCTCGGCGGTCTCGGTACCGGCCTGTTGATGGGCGCGGCCTTCGCCTTCGCGCCCCGGTCCGGTCAACGCACGGCGTGGTACCGCAGTCCGCAGAACCTTGTGCCGCTCGGCGCCGGGCTCGGCATCCTCGTCGTCGCCACGCTGCTCGTGGTGATCCACTCGAATACTTTGCAGAACACGGCGCTCGCCGCGGCACTCGTCCGCTGACTCCGGGTTGTCCACAGGCTGGGGGTTATCCACACGCCCTCCGGCGAGTCCTCCACAAGTTTTCCACAGTGTGGAAAAGGGGCCTGAGTCTGTGGATAACCTGCTCGTCGAATCTCTGGTCCAGCCGCCCGCGGCTCAGCGCCAGCGGGTCGAGATGCCGAAACCGCCCGCGATGAAGCCGAAGCCGATGACGACGTTCCAGGCACCGAGGGAGTTGACCCAGGAGATGCTGGAGGCCAGGTAGTACAGCACCATCCAGCCGAGGCCGATGACGAAGAACGCGACCATGAACCGCGGTACCCAGGCCGAGGACTCGATCTTGATCTTCTGTGGCTTCTGCTCGGTCGGCGGGGTGAATACCGCCTTGTCCCGAGTCTTGGACTTCGGCACGGAACTCTCCAGGTCATTAGGTCACTCGGCGACTGGTGTCGCTGGTACAGCGTAGCCGCGCCAGCCGGTCTAGGACAGTCCGCATTGTGCGCCCGAACCCTGGGTGCAGGCTGAGAAATCCGGCGTGTCGGACATGAGCGGTGCCCAAGGCTGTGGGAAGTTCGTGGAGCGCGGCCGGAAAGTTATCCACAGCGGGGTGTGGACTGTGCGGAAGGGAGCCGTCCGTGTACGGCTGGATGTGGCGTCGGTTGCCCGGTGGCCTGTGGATGAAGCTGCTCTTCGCGTTCATCCTTGTTTCATTGCTCATCGTCGTGCTGTTCGGCTGGATTTTCCCCTGGGCCGAGCCGCACTTGCCGTTCTCCGGCAACGGATCGATGGGCAACTAGGAACTAGTACAGAACTGAGACCGACGCGGCGTGGCCGGCCAACGTCGGCGCGAGCCCGACCGCGGCGGCACGCGCCTTCGGGTCGCCACAGACGGTGAGCCAGTTGGCCAGCATCCGGTGGCCGCCGTCGGTCAGTACCGACTCGGGGTGGAACTGGACCGCCTCGATCGGCAGCTCCCGATGGCGCACGCCCATGATCACCTCGCCGGTGCGGGCGGTGACCGACAGTTCCTCGGGCACGGTCGCCGGGTCGATCGCCAGCGAGTGATATCTGGTCGCGGTGAACGGATTCGGCAGGCCCTCGAACACGCCGAGCCCGTCGTGCGTCACCGGGCTCGTCTTACCGTGCATCAGTTCCGGTGCGCGGCCCACCGTGGCCCCGAAGGCGACACCGATCGACTGCAGCCCGAGGCAGACACCGAACAGCGGCTGCCTCGTCTCGGCGCAGTGCCGGACCATCGACACGCACACACCCGCGTGCTCCGGCGTACCGGGCCCGGGCGAGAGCAGCACGCCGTCGAAACCGTCCGCGTCGGTCACGCCGACGACGTCGTTACGCCGCACCTCGCACTCCGCGCCCAGTTGGTACAGGTACTGCACGAGGTTGTATACGAACGAGTCGTAGTTATCCACAACCAGGATGCGCGCCATCAGTTGCCGCCGCCGTTACCGTTCCCATTGCCGATGATCCCGGTGAAGCCGGAGGTGTCCGTCGCGGTCGCCGAGGCGGTCGCGGTCGCCGTGTCAGTCGGCGACGCCGAAGCGTTCGACGCGCAGGTGATCGTGACCGGCGTGTTCTTCGGCACGCTCGAGCCCGGCACAGGGCTCGTAGTGATCACCGTGTTGTTCTGGAAGCCAGCGTTCGCCTCGTAGGTGAACGTGCTCGAGGCGGCCAGGCCAAGCGAGATGAGCTGTGAGTACGCGGTGGCGCAGGCCTCGCTCAGCACGGACGTGGGAATGGTCACGTTACCCGCGCCGGTCGAGATCACCACGATCAGCGGGGTGTTCACCGGGAGCGTCTTGCCCAGCTGTGAGTTGCCGTTCGCGTCCGTGATGTCGATGCCGTTGCCATTCGGCACGGTCGCGCTCACCGCGTTCTTCGTGGTGACGTTGGTGAAGCCGGCACTCTGCAGACTTGTGACGATGGAGGTGCCCGCGCCGGCGTTAACCATCGACTGGTTCGGCAGGGTCTCCTGCTTCGGCCCGGACGAGACGCAGTAGGACACGTAGGAGTTGGAACTGGCCTGGGCTCCCGACAGCGGCTCCTGCGCCATGATCTCGCCGAGGCTGTAGGAGTTGCTCGACTGTGTCCCGCCCTTGTCCTGGCATGCGGTGGCAGTGCCCAGCTTGAAGCCGGAACTCGTCAGGGTCACCTGGGCCTGCTGCACCGTCTGCCCGGTGATCGTCGGGACGGTGCCGGTGGTGCCGCTGCCGCCGGAGAACACGGTCTTGTAGACGAGGCCGGCGAGCACGACCAGGACGACCACGACCACGCTGAGGATGATCCAGCCGGTCTTGTCCTTGCCGGACTTGCCGCGGCTCACGTCGGACCCGGCCCGCCGGGAGCGCGGGATCTCGTCCTCGGGGGCCACCTCGCCGTAGCTGGAGGAGCCCTGATAGGCCGTCGGCTCGTGCCGGGTCGCCGCGGCGGCCGAGCCGTAGCCCGCTCCGCCGGAGCCGTAGCCCCGGCCTCCGGAAGGTGCCATCACCTGGGTCGGCGCGGCCGCCGCGCCGAAGCCCGCGGCCACGGTCGGAGCCGCGGCCACCGGGCGGCCGTCAAGGGCGCGCTCGAGGTCGGCGCGCATCTCATCCGCGGACTGGTAGCGCTCGTCCGGGTGCTTGGCCAACGACTTCATCACGATCGCGTCGACGACCGGCGGCAGTTCGGGGTCGTAGTACGACGGCGGCTGCGCCTGCTCCCGCACGTGCTGATAGGCCACCGCCACCGGGGAGTCGCCGATGAACGGCGGCCGGCCGGTGAGCAGTTCGTAAAGCAGGCAGCCGGTGGAGTACAGGTCGGAACGCGCGTCCACCTGCTCGCCCTTGGCCTGCTCCGGCGAGAGGTACTGCGCGGTGCCGATGACCGCGGCGGTCTGCGTCATCGTCATGCCGGCGTCGCCCATGGCACGCGCGATGCCGAAGTCCATCACCTTGACCGCGCCGCCGCGGGTGAGCATCACGTTGGCGGGCTTGATGTCCCGGTGCACGATGCCGTTGCGGTGGCTGTAGTCCAGCGCTTGCAGCACGCCGCCGGTGATCTCCAGCGTGCGCTCCGGCAGCAGCTTGCGGCCCGAGTGGAGCAGGTCGCGGAGGGTCGAGCCGTCCACGTACTCCATGACGATGAACGGCAGCGAGATCCCGCCGATGTAGTCCTCGCCGGTGTCGTACACCGCGACGATCGCCGGGTGGTTGAGCGAGGCCGCGGACTGCGCCTCACGCCGGAACCGCGCCTGGAAGGTGGCGTCCCTGGCCATGTCGGCGCGCAGCGTCTTGACCGCCACGGCCCGGCCGAGCCGGATGTCCCTGGCCATGTAGACCTCGGCCATCCCACCCCGGCCCAGGACCGCGCCGAGCTCGTACCTGTTGCCCAGGCGACGCGGCTCTTCCATCATTCAGCCCTTCCCCGGCCGTCCAGCCATTACTGCCATCGGGCGAAGTGTACCGGTGCCGGGCGCAGGCTGGCTTGGCCTCCTGCGCCCTCCCGGAACCCCGCGGCCCGCCGCGGTTCCGTTCCGGGCCTCAGCCGCCGACCACGGCCTGGATCACGGCCTTCGCGATCGGTCCTGCCAGGCTGTTGCCGAAGGCGTCGCTCGGCTGCACGTCGTTGTCGGCCACCATGACCGCCACCGCGACCGTCGGATTGGTCGCGGGGGCGTAGGCGACCATCCACGCCACCGGGTTCTGTCCGGTGCCGCGCTCCGCCGTACCGGTCTTCGCAGCGACAGAGACGCCGATGTTGTTCAAGCTGGTTGCCGTCCCGTTGGTGACCACGTTCTGCATCATGGTCGCCAGCTCGCCCGCCACCGAACTGGAGATCGGGTCGGCGAACTGGGTCGGCGTCGCGCTGGCGATGACGTTGCCCTTGGTGTCGAGCTCCTTGGCGATCAGGTAGGGCGACTCGATCACGCCGCCGTTCGCCACCGCCGACGCCATCATCGCGCCCTCGAGCGGGGTCATCGTCACGTTGTACTGGCCGATGGCCGACTGGGCCAGCTGCGCCTGGCTCAAGTTCGTCGGGAACATCGAGGTCGACGTGGTCATCGGCACGGTCGGACCGGTCTTGTTGAAGCCGAAGGCCTCCGCCATGCTCTGCAGGTGCTGCGCGCCCACCTGCATGCCGATGTAGCCGTACACGGTGTTGCAGGACTGGGCGAAGGCGTCCTGGAGCACGAGGCTGTTGCAGGTCTCGCCGCCCGAGTTGGAGATGGTGGAGGTCGAGCCCGGCAGGTTCAGCGTGACCGGCGGCGCGCCGGAGATGTTGCTGGTCGGCGTGATGCTCTGGCCGCCGAAGCCGTACGTCAGCGCGGTCGCCGAAGTGATGATCTTGAACGTGGAGCCCGGGGGGTAGGTCTGGTTGAGCGCCTTGTCCAGCTTGGGCTGCAGCGTGTTGTTGTTCAGCGCCGTCGCGTAGTTGTTCTGCGTGGTGGCGCTGGCGGAGGCCAGCTGGTTCGGGTCGTAGCTGGGCGAGGAGACCAGGGCCAGTATCGCGCCGGTCTTCGGGTTGATCGCGGCCACCGCGCCCTCGCCGACCGAGCTGAGCTCGCTCTTGAGCGCGTTGTACGCGGCTTCCTGGGCGGCGGCGTTGATCGTGGTCACCACGGAGCCGCCGGCCTGGTCCTTGCCCTCGGCCTTGCGCAGGAAGTTCTGCGTGGCCAGCCGGGTGTCCTTGCCGTTGAGCAGCGTGTTCTCGAACTGCTCGAGGTTCGCCGTGCCGTAGTTCGAGGAGAAGTAGCCGGTGACCGGCGCGTACATCTCGCCGTTCGAGTACACCCGCTGGTACTTCATCTGCGAGCTCTTCGTGGCGGTCGAGTAGGCCACGTTCGTCGAGCCGACGATGATGTTGCCCCGGTCGACCTGGTACGCGTAGATCGTGTTGCGGTAGTTGTCCGCGTGCGCCGAGTAGGAGTTCGCCTGCACGACCTGGATCCAGTTTCCGTCCAGGAACAGCGCTGCGAACAGGGCGAAGCAGAAGATCGCCACTTTTTTGATCGGTCTGTTCACGCCTTAACCGCCTTGTCCGGGCCGTAGTGCCGACCTGTGTTTCCGGAATTGCGTGGGTCGAGCAGACTGGGCGGAGCCGTCAGCGGGAGCGCCGGAGGCAGTGGCCGGCGGGCCGAGTCGGAGATCCGCAGCAGCAGGGCCGCCAGAATCCAGTTGGCCAACAGGGCCGAGCCGCCGGCTGCCAGGAAGGGCATCGGCAGGCCGGTGAGCGGGATCACCCGCATCACGCCCCCCGCGGTGATGAACACCTGCAGGGCGAAGGTCACCGCGAGCCCGCTGGCGAAGAGCTTGCCGTAGGGGTCGCGGACCAGCAGAGCGGTCTTCAGGCCGCGCGCGACGAACAGGCCGTAGGCGGCCAGCATGGCGGTGAGGCCGACCAGGCCGAATTCCTCGCCCACCGTGTCCATGATGTAGTCGGCGTTGTTGGCGAAGCCGACCTGCGTCGGATAGCCCTGGTCGAGGCCGGTGCCGAACAGGCCGCCGTTGGCGAACGCGTAGAGGGACTGCGCGGTCTGCCGCGAGTTGCCGCTCACGTCGCCGAAGGGGTTGAGCCAGGAGTCGAAACGGGTCTGCACGTGGGTGACCGTCATGGCCACCAGCGCCGCGCCGGCCACGAAGAGCAGCACGCCGAAGATCAGCCAGCTGGCCCGCTCCGTGGCCAGGTAGAGCATGATCACGAAGACGCCGAAGAACATCAGCGAGACGCCGAGGTCGGTCTCCCGGATCAGCACCAGCATCGCGAAGGCCCAGCAGACCAGCAGCGGGCCCATGTCACGGCCGCGCGGGATCCAGATGCCGAGCACCTTCCGGCTGGCCAGGGCCAGGGTGTCGCGCTTGGCGTGCAGGTAGGCGGCGAAGAAGCTGACCATGAGCAGCTTGGCGAACTCGGCCGGCTGGACCGAGACGCCGGCGAACTTGATCCAGCTGCGCGCGCCGTTGACCTCGGACATCGAGGCGGGCAGCACGGCCGGCAGGGCGATCAGGATCAGTCCGGCGAGTGCCGAGATGTACGCGTAGCGTTGCAGCACCTTGTGGTCGCGCACGAAGTAGAGCACGAGGACCAGCACCACGACGCCGATCACCGAGAACATGGCCTGCTGCCCGGCGGCGCCGGCCTTGGGCGCCAGGCCGTTGGCGATGTTGTACGGGTCGAGCCGGGAGATCAGCACCAGGCCGATGCCGTTGAGCGCGGCGGAGATCGGCAGGATCAGCGGGTCGGCGTAGGGCGCGAGCCAACGCACCGCCAGATGCGCGACCGCCAGCAGGGCGCCGAACCCGATGCCCACGGTCCAGAAGTTCCCCGGCAGCTTCCCGGCGCGCACCTCACCCAGGTTCGCGTAGGCGAACATGCCGAGCACGAAGGCCCCGGCGAGTAGCACGAGCTCTGCATTGCGCCGTTTGGGGATCACCGGTTCGGCCGGCGGCGGAGTGATCGCCCCTCCGGCCGACGGGCTGGCGGCCATCGACATCGCGGTTCCTGTCCCTGTTTGGTGCCGTTACGCCGTTCGAGGGCGTATCGCAGCTCTCAGCTTGTGCCACAGCTATCGGATCAGTTGGTACTCGCCGGACACTGGGCCGAAAGTTGGTGCAAATCAGCGATACCGGAGCTTACCGAGCTCGACGGTGCCACGGTGGGCGTGGGGGTGGCGCTGGCCGCGGGGGAGGTCCGGGAGGTGTCACCGGGGGTCGCCGAGGAGTGCGCACTCGGACTGGTGCTCGCCTTGCCGGTGGCCGTGCCTGTCGCCTTGGCGGTGGAGCTCTGGGTGGCGGTGGCCGACGCCGTGGTGCTCGGGGCGGTCGGACTCGCCGGGACGGTCGAGGTGGCCGTGATGGCGGCGCATTCGCTCTGCATGACGGAGAGCGTGGACACGATGCTCTTCGCGTCGTCGAGGCTGGTCGCGGTTATCGAGGACTGGACTCTCGCCTGCTCCGTGGTCGGCAGCCCCGCGACGGGTACCGGTTCGGAGTTGTAGACGTGCGAGAACTTCAGGCCGGCGAGCGAGAAGTCGATGCCCTGGAAGATCGCCACGTGCCCGGCGGAGTCGGCGCCGACGTAGTACTGGGTCTGACTCCAGAAGTACGCGCCCGCGCCGAGGCCGCCGAGTACCAGCACGCAGGTACCGGCGATCGCGGTGGGTTTGATCCAGCGCCGTCTGCGCCGCGGCTCGCCCTCGGCCTGGATCGCCTCGAGCTCCGCGGTGTCCTCGCGACCGTCGACGCCCGGCGGCGGGGGCGCCTGCCCGGCGGCCGGCTGCGGCGCGGCGGGAGCGGTCGAGATCATCCCGGTGACGCTCGGGTCGGTCGCCGGATCTGGCCGGTTCGGCGTGGCGGAGTAGGACGGCAGCCCCGAGCCTTGGTTCTCGGCCGCGGCGCCGACGATCACCGGCAGTTCCAGATACTGCGTCTCGGCCTGGCTCGCCGGCCGCGAGCCGGGTGGCGCCTGCTCGAAGGCGTCGGCCACGATGCAGGTGATGTTGTCCGCGCCGCCGCCGCGCAGGGCATGCTGGATCAGCGTCTCCGCCGCGTGGTGCGGATCCCCGTAGCCGGCCAGGGTCGAGGCGAGTGTGTTGAAGGGCACGAATCCGGACAGACCGTCGCTACACAGCAGATAGCGGTCCCCAGCCGCCAGATCGAGCACGGTCAGGTCGAGGTCCACCTCGGCGGTGGTGCCGAGCGCGCGCATCAGCAAGGAGCGCTGCGGATGGCGGCCGGCCTCGTCCTCGGTGATCTGCCCCTCGTCGATCAGCCGCTGCACCCAGGTGTGGTCGGTGGAAATCTGCTCGAGTGCGCCGCCGCGCAGCCGGTACGCGCGCGAGTCGCCGATGTGCGCGAAGGCGAGGTGGCTGCCGCCGGCCAGGAACAGCGCGGTCACCGTGGTGCCCATGCCCTCGAGCTCGGGGCTCTGCGCGATGATGCCGCGGATCTTGGTGTTGGCCAGCTTCACCCGGTCGTCGAGGTCGCGCACCGGGTCGCCGGTCAGTCCCGTGGTGTTCGGGTCATCGAGCTCTGCCAAGGTCTCCACGGCCACCGCGGAGGCGATCTCCCCGGCCGCCTGTCCGCCCATCCCGTCGGCGATCACCAGCAACCGAGAGCTGGCGTAGCCGGAATCCTCGTTGCCGTCGCGGATCAGGCCGACGTGGGATCGCGCGGCGTAACGCAGGGACAGGCTCATCGATTCTTCTTCCGCTGCAACCGGGGGCGGGTGGACGGGTTTGTGCGCCGCGCTGCCGCGAGCCTAGCGGGTCGGCCGGCGCAGCCCGGAGCCGTTTGCCGGCACGGCAACCGTGGTCGGTGGGACAGCCTAGTCACTTCTTGAGTTCGAGGGCGGTCTTCCCGATCCGAATGGGCACACCCAAAGGTACCGGTGTCGGTCCGTTGATCTTGGTGCGGTCCAGGTACGTCCCGTTGGTGGAGCCGAGGTCCTCGACCACCCACTGTCCGGTCGGGTCCGGGTAGATCCTGGCGTGCCTGCTCGAGGCGAAGTCGTCGTCCAGCACGATCGTCGAGTCGTGCGCGCGGCCGAGGGTGATCTGAGCCCCGGTCAGCACGACGCTGGTGCCGGTGAGCGATCCGCTGGTGACCACGAGGTGGGTCGGCACGCCGCGCCGCGGCCGGGCGCTCGGCCGGTCGGTGACCGGTGCGCCGGGCGCCTGCTTGGCGGGGGTGCGGTTGCGGGAAGTCCTGGTGCCGCCGGCGCCGAACAGGTCGGTGCGCACCACGCCGAGGGCGAGCAGCACGAAGACCCACAGTATCGCCAGCAGGCCGAGCTTCATGACGGTGATCGTCAGGCCGGTCATAGTGTTTCGTCAGGCTCCCGTGCTCCGGGCCGCCACCGCGGCCGCTGCGGACGGACAGGGGGTCGGTCTCATCGCTCTGTTCGGGCGGCTCGGCTCAGCGGGCGTCCTGCCGGAAGATGATCGTGGTGTTGCCGAGATGGATGACTGAACCGTCGCGAAGCTGGGCCTGGCGCACATGCTGGTCGTCCACCACGATTCCGTTGGTCGAGCCGAGATCCGAGATCACCGAGGGTACTCCGACTCGGATCTCGGCGTGTCGCCGGGAGACTGACGGATCGTCGATCCGCAGGTCCACGTCGGTGCCCCGGCCGAGGCTGGTGACCGCGCGGGAGAGCGGGTGGCGCACCCCGTTGACCTCGATCCAGCAGGTGCCCGGACCGGCCTGCTGCTGCGGCGGGGGCGGGTAGCCGGGGCCCGCGGGCGCGCCGCCGAAGCCGGGCTGCGGGGCGCCGAAGCCCGGCTGCTGCGGCGGGACGGCGGGCGGCACCTCGGCGCCCAGCGGCGGATAGCCGGGCTGCGGCTGCGGGGCGCCGTAGCCGGGGGCCTGCGGCGGGTAGCCGGGCATCTGCACGACCCCGGCCAGCGCCTGGGACCTGATCCGGAACATGCCGGTGGTCAGGTCCTGGACCCGCTCGAACTTCACCTCGACCGGCCCGACGAACATGTAGCGCTGCTCGCGGCCGTGGTCCTGGAGCAGCTCGGCGAGCTCGGCCGAAAGCGGACCCGCGTAGGTGGCCAGGCGCTCGTAATCGTGCGCGCCGAGCTCTACTGTGAAGTCGTTGGGCACCATCACCCGGCCCTGGCTGACCGGCGCGGCGCGGTCATCGCACTCGCGCTGCAGTGCGCTGGCGATCTCCACCGGCTGCACCTCGGACTTGAAGGCCTTCGCGAAGGCGCCGTTGACCAGGCCTTCGAGGCGTCGCTCAAAGCGCTGGAGAACACCCACGGCTACCTACTCCTTCTGCTAAAACCTCGGCGCCGGCTGGTGCGCCTCGGTACGCGCCCGGCTGTTGCCATCCCCTCGATCGTATCGAGGGCGGGCACTGCTGTGCGCGCCCGAGGCCACCATGGTGGCCCGTATGCCGTCCCGGACGCGAGCCGGGCTCTGCCGAAAGGGGTTCCCTGGCCGGGCCCTCGATAATCGATTTGGGGGATGCAAGGGGGGCCGTGCTATCTTTTTCCTCGTTGCGCGAGTGGCGGAATGGCAGACGCGCTGGATTCAGGTTCCAGTGCCCGCAAGGGCGTGGGGGTTCAACTCCCCCCTCGCGCACCAGGGTGCACCGACGGAAGTCGGCGGCATGAGTGACGGAAACAGCCCGGCAGAAGTGATCTAGGTCATGGAAGCCGGGCTTCTTCGTGTCCGGGGGTGGGTCAGAGGCTCGGCCGCCGTTTTCAGGGCGTGGTCGAGTGCCGCTCTGGACTGATCGCGCGGTAGATAACGTCCGCGTTGGACTGGTCAGGCTGCCTGGAGTTCGGGCGTGAGGTGGCCGGCGGGGGTCCAGGTGCCGAGTGGTTCGCTCTTGCGTTTTCGGGTGGGGCGGCGGCCGGGTGGCTCGCCGTTCGCGCCTTCGAGGGTGTTTGCCCAGGTAGCGAGCTTGCGGGTGGTTGCGTGGTGGAGCTGGAAGGCTCCACCCCGACGTGTGAGCCGACGCCGCTG
>Ga0073928_10001690_pt1 | contig 41106 bp, 40 predicted proteins | sample PaiPotPPA55metaG_FD_76969 | JGI IMG/M metagenome (GOLD analysis project Ga0073928, IMG submission 76969) | Iron sulfur acid spring bacterial and archeal communities from Banff, Canada, to study Microbial Dark Matter (Phase II) - Paint Pots PPA... ... | reverse complement strand
GGCATGCGACCCGCGACCGGATGTATCGCGTACTTGACCGTACCGCCACGCTTCTCGATCTGGTCGGCGAGCTCGCGAACTTGATGTTGCGCCTGCGCCACCGCGAGACCGTAGCCTGGCACGACAATCACCAGGCTCGCGTATGCGAGCTGCATTGCCGCGTCTTCCGCGGAGATCGAGCGAACAGTAAGACCCTCGGCTGTCTTCTTCCCTGAAGCGACCGGGCTGCCAAAGGCCCCGAAAAGGACGTTGGCGAACGAGCGGTTCATCGCCTTGCTCATGAGAATGGACAGCAGGAAACCCGATCCACCATCAAGGGCTCCGCAGATTATGAGCACGTTGTTGCCGATCGCGAATCCTGTTGCGGCGGACGCGAGCCCGGCGTACGAGTTGAGCAGCGATACCACCACCGGCATGTCGGCGCCGCCGATCGGGAGCACCATGGAGAGCCCGATGAGGAGCGCAAGACCGATCATCGCGTAAAACACGATCGGCGAGCCCGGACGTGCGACCAGATATCCGAACATGCCAAGGGCGGCGGTGAATAGAATTCCGTTCACGGCGTTCTGCCCGCGGAAAGTGATGGGTCGCCCCGCGATGATTTCCTGCAGCTTGCTGAACGCCATGAAGCTGCCAGTCACGGTAAGTGCACCGAACAACACTTCGAACCCGAGCGCCGCCATGATGCCCGGAGAAACATGCCCGCCCAAATGGTTGTATTCGGCGACGCCGACGAGCGTGGCCGCCATCGCACCGAACATGTGCGAGATCGCGATCCGTTGCGGCATGGCTGTCATCGGCACGAACTGCCCAAGCGGGTATCCGACGACCGTACCAATCACGAGACCCAAGGCGATCCATCGATAGTCGACGATCTGGTGATTGACCAGCGTCCCGATGACCGCGAGCAACATTCCGACGGCGGCCTGCTGCATGCCGCGCCGTGCCTTATCGGGACGTGTTAGGCTCTTGAGCCCGAGGATGAAGAGAATCGAAGCGGCGAGGTAGCTCGCCTGCGTGAAGAGCTCTCGTCCCACGGGCGCTACCGCGACTTCGATTTAGTGTCGGAGTCGGGTGGCTGGGCGCTCGCCTCCGATCCCTTGAACATCCTGAGCATTCGGTCGGTAATGAGAAAGCCGCCTACGACGTTGGTCATCGCGCACGCAACCGCGATAGTGCCGAGGACCGTGCTGACGACGCCTTGGTGCGAGCCGGCCGCGACCAGTGACCCCACGAGCGAAATCGCCGAGATCGCGTTCGTCGCGGACATGAGCGGCGTATGCAGCAGCGGCGGCACGCGCGTGATCACGAGGTAACCGACGAAACACGCGAGCACGAACACGTACAGCTCCGTCACGAGCGAAAACGACATGCGGGGCTCCTGGGGTTAAGCCGGCGTGCGGACGGCGCCGGCATGCGTGACAGCCATGGCGCCAGTTATCTCATCTGCCAGGTCGAGCGCGAGCGCGGCATCCTTGACCAAGTGCTGCACTAGCGTGACGACGTTCTTGCTGAACATCTGACTGGCGTGGAGGGGAACCGTGCTCGCGAGATTGACGGGCCCGATTACGCGCACGTTGTTGCACACCACCGTCTCCCCCGCGCGTGTCAGTTCGCAATTGCCGCCCGTTTCAGCCGCAAGGTCCACAATGACGGACCCCGGGCGCATCGAGCGCACCATGTCGGCCGTGATGATCCGGGGCGCGGGCCGTCCCGGGACCTGTGCTGTCGTGATCACAATGTCCACGGTCTTGATGTGCTCGGCCAGAAGAGCCGCAGTCTGCCGCTGCTCCTCTTCGGTCTGTGCCCGCGCGTAGCCCCCCGCGGTCTCCGCATCCGCGCTCACGGCTTCCGCGGCAACGAAGGTTGCACCCAGGCTTTGCACCTGCTCGCGCGCAGCCGCGCGCACGTCGAACGCGCTGACGACCGCGCCGATTCTGCGAGCCGTCGCGATTGCCTGCAAGCCGGCCACCCCCGCGCCTACCACGAATGCCCGGGACGGCGCGAGTGACCCGGCCGCGGTCGTGAGCATTGGGAGCAGCCTTGGCAATTCGGCGGCGGCGAGCAGCGCCGCTTTGTAGCCGGCGACTGTGCTCTGCGACGAAAGCACGTCCATCGACTGGGCGCGACTGATGCGCGGGACGCGCTCGAGCGCCAGCGTCGTCACGCCCCGAGTGGCCAGAGCAGCAAGCAGCTCATCGCGCGTCTTCTCCGCGGAGGCGCCCGCGCCTGACGAGACGAGGCTCACCAGCACGGCGCCCGAGCGAAGCAGGGCGACCTCGCTCAAGCCGGGGCGCTGCACTTTGACCACGATGTCGCTCGCGGTCCATGCCTCGTCGCCGTCAGCGACTGTGGCGCCGGCATCGCGATACGCCGAGTCGGGGAAATAGGCGGATTCACCAGCTCCGGTCTGAACGTAGACCTCTAGCCCGAGACGTACGAGAGCGCGAGCACCGTCCGGTACGAGCGCCACTCGCCGTTCGTCAGCGACCGACTCGGTCGGGACGCCGACCCGCAGCGTCACGACGTCATGCGGGGCGTAGCATCATGCGCTCGGCGGGCACGTGCGCTTCGAGCCATTCCCCCACCTGCCGAGCTACGTCCTCGCGCCCGTGATCCACGGTGACAACGTGGCCGCCGCGCGTGGTCCACACCAGCCGCTTGTCGCGGGCGCCAAGGCGTGCGAACGCACGCTCGGCGACCGACGACGCCACGCGGTTGTCAGCCCGTGACTGCAGCACCAGCGTGGGCGCGGTGACGCGCGGCAGGGCCGTATCGGCCGCGCGCACGATCCGGCGCAGCTCGGCCACCAACCGCGGCGTCGTGGCGTCGTACGCGAGATTCCGCCGCCGCTCGGCGGGGTCATGGATCGATTGCGCATCGCCACCACTTACGTAAGGCGCCACGGCGCCAATCAGCCAGTGTGCGCGCGCGGCCGCACGCATCCACACCGGCATACCAAGGTAGGGCGCCACGAGCACCAGCGCGGTGATTCCGTCCGACTCGGCGGCGAGGATTGTCGCGAGCGCACCGCCCATGGATAGGCCGACGACGGCTACGACGTTCGACCGCGCACGCACATAGGCCAATTCGGTCCGTGCCGCCGCGATCCAGTCCTGCGCGCGCGACCCGGCGAACTCGTGAATCGTGCGCCCATGACCGGGAAGAAGAGGCACACGCACGGTCCAGCCGCGAGCGTGCAAATCCGCCGCGAGGTACTCGAGCGTTTGTGGCGTGTCGCCAAACCCGTGAAGCAAAAGCGCGGCGTTAGGACCTACTCCGTCCCACTCGATGGACTGCGCTCCGACCACGATGCCATCCGTGCCCAGCGGACGCATTGCGGCGCTTCTCAACTCAGCGCGCCGTCGAGCGATCCTGTAACCGGCCGCCCATCCCAGCACGACACCGATCGTCGCCACGAGTGCAATAGCAGGCACGGCCGCGAATATAGCGACTAGGCCGTCGCTCGCGTACTCCCGCGCTCGTCGACCACGGGGATCGGCGTCTCCGAGGCCCACTCCGACTCTCGCAGCAACGCCACGGCCTGCGGGTCGATGGTTATACCGTTGTCGCGCCGCTCGGCGGCGCCATCGGCAATGAGGCGATTCAGCACAAGCGACACCGATTCGCGCGTCGCCCCGACCAGCTCACACAGCACGCGATAGCCGGCGGCATCCAGAGCCAGGCGACCGTCGTCACCCAGAAAGGTGCGCTGCCGCGCCATGCGCGTAAGCACGGCGATCAGCCGCTGTTCCACGCTCAACGTCGCCAGCTCGCGCACGCGCTCCAGCAGCGCGGCGTGCTCCGCCATCGCCTGCCCGACGAGCGCCAGGGCGTGTTGTGGCTGCTCGCGAACGAGGGCCCGGAAGCGCGCGCCGCTCAGGTGCAGCGTCTCGGTCTCATCGTCGGCGCGGGCTTCGGTCATGTACACGGCGCCATGTGGGACGCCTGTCGCGTCTGACCCGGTGGTCGCCAGTCCTTCGCCGCCAAAGGTGCCTCCGGGAGTGATCACGGCCGGAATGAAACCGCGGCCCGACTTCACGCGGCAGCGCAGCACGATCCGGCCGCGCGTGACGATGAAGATGCCGTCGGCGTTCGCGCCACGTTGATATACGTTGAACCCGTCAGGCCACACGGCTCGCGCCGCGTAGCGCGCGATCGCCTCCAGCTCGGTCCGCGCTAGGCGCGCAGTCTCGAATACACCCACGGTCGCAACCAAGAACATCCCTCCTCGAAACCCACGATCCTCTTACGTCAGCCCCATCGCGGCATAGCTAAACCGCCCCCTACATTGACTTCTACGTCGCCTCTCGGGGAACCGATGTCAGCCACTGCTGTAGAGACTTACGCACGGTGGCGCCAGTCGTCCACACCCAAGCGCATACGCACCAAGCGCCTGACTCGTGTCGCAATGTCTGGGCCGTCTGGACTTTCACAGTTGAGGCAGCTTTTTTTTGGACGTGGCAACTGTTGCCTCCGGCGGTGCCGCGGTCCCGTCATACCTGCTACTCGGGGCCGACGCGTATCTGGCTGCGCGTCCCGCCACGGCGGTGCAGCTCGCGCACGCCTGTAGTGAAGCCGGCTACGCTGCCGCCATCCCAGCCACTTGGGGTGACGAGTTGGTCGCCGCCGAATGCGCGCGCCGCCTTTCCGGCCGCTCGCTGCCCCCGGCGATTTTCTGCGCGTGCCGCCATGTCCGCGATCGCCTGCTCGCGCCCGGCGCCGACCTTCTGCCGTTTCTGGTGTCGGTGGTTGCTCCGCCGGTCGCGGCCGCCCGCTACCTCCGCGCCATTGCGGGCGATACGGAGCTCACGATCACATACGTTGGCGAGTGCCCGTCAGCGGCCGACCCGGCGATCGATCGCCAAATTGCGCCCGACGCATTCCTGGCCGATCTCGCGGACAGAGGCATCGTCGCGGCGCGCAAGCCGCTCGTTTTCGATTCGGTGTTCCCGCCGGACCGGCGCCGATGTTTTTCCTTGCCCGGCGGGGTACCCGTAGAAGGATTGCTGCAGGGCGTGGACGCACTGCTTCAGGCGGCCAACGTGCCGGAGCCGCTCGTTCCGCGTTCACTCGTCGAGATCACGAGCGAGGAGTACGCAGCGGACGTGGCGCAGCATCTGATCCAATACGAGCCTGTCCTGATCGATCTGGGCGCGCGCCTTGGCTGCGCGTGCAGTGGCGCGGCCGCCGGGATCGCCCCTTCGCGAGCACGGACGACCGTGACGGGAGCCGAGCCCCCTCGCTCACCCACACCGATCGTGGAGCATGACGTGCACATCGAGCTCATACCTGCAGGCGAACTAGAAGGAGCCGACGCCACCAACGCGGCGCAGTCGGGCGTGCTCCCGGCGGCCACGTATGCCTCCGCGATATCCGCGCTGTTCGCGCCGGGCGGGGGCGAAAATGGCGTTGCGGACGGCGTCGAAGCCGACTTTGCCAGCGACCTAGCGCTCGGGGACGAGCGCCCGCGCGGCGTCGTGTAGCGCAGCAGCCGCGGCATCGAACCGCGACACCAGGTCTTCCAGCTCGCGCGCCGCGAGGGGCTGGTCGCCAGCGTGTATGGCCTCCGCCAAAGAGGGGAGGGCCAGGTCAGCATACCCGTTGTCTTCGTCCGATGCGTAGGTCAGGCTGCGAAACCACGGCCGCGTCCGAAGGCCTTCCGGTCGCGTCAGCGCGCGCTCGACGCGCACGAGCTCGCGATTGGCATTGTCGAGGCTCGACCGCGGGAGTCGGCCGCCGCCCGATCCCGCGGCCCGTGTACCTGAGCCAAATTCGCTCCCCAGCACACGATCGCGCGCCGCCGCGAACGCATCGGCTGCCTGACCCATCCGGTCGATCGCCGCTATGAGTGGATCAGTCGAGATGGACCAGCGGCGAACTCGCATCGCGGAGTCGAGCGGCGCGACTTCCGCGCGAAGAGTTCTCGCTTCCTCCGCGTAATCGTAGGGCAGAATGTCGGCATTAGCCAAACGGAGGACCACCGCGGCCGCTATGCTCGCGGAAGCGGCGTGGCGGCGGAAGCCAGGATCACCGAACCGAGACAGCCAGCTATAGTCGTCGTATGCCGAGTGGTAGATGCCCTGGGGACCATCGAATCCCCACTCGAGAATCGGGATTCCCAGGTGATTGGCGAAGCCTGCGAAGTCAGACCCACCGCCCGGGTTGGCAACTGCCGGCTGAGCGGTGTCCTCCGCGATGCCTGCAGACCGCCGCCACCCAGCGTAGACGGTCGCCGTGGTATCGGGACTCGGACCCGGGACGAGCTGAGTAACATCACGTAGAAGGGCGCGAAGCGGCGGCGATCCCGTTGCCGCGAAATTGGGTCCCTCGGCCGAGATGTCTTGATTGACGTACGCCACAGCGTGCCGGGCGAGGCGGACGGAGTCGTCCTCGACATACTCGGTTGAACCTTCCAGCCCCCACTCTTCGGCGTCCCACGTTGCGAATACGATCGTGCGTTTGGGACGATGACCCGCACGCAGCTCGTCCGCCACAGCGTGTGCCGCCTCGAGCACACTTACCACTCCGCTAACGTTGTCGGTCGCGCCTGGCCCCCAGGCATCGCGATGGGCACCTATCAGAACAAGCTCCTCGGGCGAGGTCGACCCGCGCACGATGCCGAACGTGTCCCAGATCGTGTGGTATGCCGCCTGTCCTGTGTCGGCCGCGAAACTCACGCGAGCACGCGTCGGTCCGGGACCGATGTGGTAGCGGAACGGAAGGCCGCCTTGCCAACTCTGAGGAAGAGGAGGGGCGCTGCGTGCGAGGCCCGCGGCGGGATTTCCCTGTGCCGACCCGGCGCCACGTAACTCGCGCAGAAGCACGGCCGCGTTGCGGTACGACATGGGTACGATCGGGATGTGAGGAACCGCCATGTCCGCCAGCGCGAGCCGGGGCACACCAGGATTGCTCGGGTAACCGGGCGTGCTGGGATCTCCGTTGGCTTCCTGAACGCTTCCACGCTGTACCCCCTGCTCCGGGCGCATCGGCCCATCCGGGTACACATCTCCTCGCACGTAGCCGTCCTCGGCCGGATCGCTGTAGATGATCAGCGCGGCCGCGTCGTGGCGTTCGGCCTCGCGCGCCTTGATTCCGCGAAAAGACCGTCCATATCGGGCGATGACGACCTTGCCCGCTACCGAGATGCCAACTGAGTCGAGGTGGGCATAGTCCTCGATCAGCCCATAGTTGACGTACACCACCTGTCCCGCCCCCGTGCCGACGCCGCTGTAGGCGTTGAAGGTGAGCACTTGGGGGTACGCGCTCGATGTCGTGTCGCCCGGCGCCGGGCCTTCCACTAACGGCAGCTCGGTCGAGTCGCGGGACGCGGAATCACCGAGCAGCCACACGTGGACCGCGTGCGGTTGCGGCAGGTACACGTCGTACGCGCGGACTTGAGTCTCGAGTCCCCAACGCCGCATCTGGGCTACCACATAATCGCGCGTCCGAGCTTGAGCAGGAGTGCCCGCCATGTGCGGCTCGCGGCTCAGCGCGCGGGAATGCGCACTCGCCGACACCCCAGAGGGCCGAGCGATTACTCGCGACTCGGCTGCGTGTTCGGCGACTGCGTCAGCCGGCGTGTAGCCCACCAAGGCGGGTTGCTGCGCCCCGAGCAGGCTCGCGCCAAGCAGGCCTGCCCCGGCCACGGACACGCGCGTCATTCGCGAGGACTCACTTTGCCATGGCGTCTCGAACCCCCGTGACGACGAACTGCACCGCAACGGCTGCCAGCAAGAGGCCCATGAGTCGGGTCACGATGCGTATTCCCGTCCGGCCGAGGCGAGTCATCACGCGCTCGCCTACCCGCAACGTGATCCAGCAGGCCACGGCTGTGAGCAAGATCGCCCCGTACACGGCAGCCACCTGGGCTGCTCCGTGCGCCTGCCCCGCAAGCACCATCACCGTAGAGATAGCGCCAGGGCCGGCCAGCATCGGCATCGCCAGCGGCGTCAGCGCCACATCATCCTTTTCCTGCCCTTCCACGATCTCGGCCGGGGTCTCCTGCGTAGACCGTTGAGCGCGAAGCATGTCCATGGCGACGAGCCACAGTATGAAGCCGCCGGCAATGCGGAACGCGGGAAGTGTTATGCCGAATATCTCGAAAATGAACCTGCCCCCCGCGGCAAAGGCCGTGAGCAGCAGCGCTGCCGCGATGCACGCACGACGCGCTGTGCGCGCCCGCTGGAGTTGCGTCTCGTTTTGCGTGATGACGAGGTATGTCGGAACCACCGCGATCGGATCCACGATGAAGAGGACCGACGTGAAAGTGATCAGAGCAAATTGGAGGTAGCCGCTCACGGTCCGAGCCTCACCCGTATTCCTCGATCGCGCGCTCCAGAGCGGCTCGCAGCGCCGCCTCCCTAACGGGGCCATGCGGCACGCTCGGCGCGATCCGATCGAACTGCCGAAGCATCTCATCCCCGATGAACGCCTCCGTGGGAGTGCGCACGCCCAATGCCTCGAGTGACACGGTCGCGAGGCGCCGCAGAAGCGCGCGCGTAGAGGGCAGCAGCGCACGAAGCGCCTCGGGATCGCGGACCGGGCGCGGCGTAGGGTGCCGCCGCCTGCGAGGCGCTTCGACGAGGGTGCGGAGCGATGCGAGCCGAACGGCGAATGAGCCTTCGGTGTGTTGGCGCACTTCGGTGATTACCCCTTGCCGCCGCAGCGCGGGAAACAATCGCTCGATCGCGTTGCGTATCGCCGGAATGCCGCCTGGGCTCCCTGCACCTCGCCCGGTGATGACCAATACATCACCCGCTTGCACAACCTGGCGTTCGCGAAGCCACACCTCCGCGCGGTGCACTGCCTGCGCGACAGTGGGGAGACCGGCGCGGAGATTCAGTGTCCGGTCGGGCCCGAAGCGCATCTCGTCGAAGCCACGCTCTATGGATAGCGCTCGCCCCGACCGCACATGGGTCCGTCGCCCGCTCTTCCCGGAGCTACCCGCACCCCGCTTACCGCGGCGTGCGCCGCTGTTGCCCGACCGCCGTGGCACGGCGGATAATTTACGCCGCGGCTTGGACCCTCGCGGCCCCGGCCAATTGGTCGAGCGGGCGATATACACAGATCTCATTGCAGCACGTCCTGCGCGGGCAAATCGCACAGTCCCGGCTCGCCTTCTCCGGAAACAGCGCTGGGTCTCGGACGCTGTATCCCAGCCCCTCGAAGAATGCCGGCGAGACCGTGAACGCAATGAGGTCGGACACGCCTCGTCGCGAGGCGAGGTCTTCGATGCGCTGCACGAGCTCCGTCCCGATTCCGAGGCCGTGGGCTGGGCGCACGACCGCTACGGAAGCCACTTCGGCCAGCGAAGGTGAATACTCCTTTACCGCCGCGCAGCCCAGGACGTGTGCGTGCCGGTCGGTCGCGACAATGAAGTCATCGATGCTCAACGCCACGGACTCCAGCGTCTTGGGGAGCATGATCCGCTCTGCAGCGAACTCGTTGATCAACGTCGTGATCGCGGGCACGTCGGCGAGTCGGGCGGGCCGGTACAATACGGCGGGCTTGGCGGCGGTCACGCGAGTATCTCCCGCAGCATCCCGACGCCGCGTTCCAGATCTCCGCGCGTTATCGTGAGCGGCGGCACCAATCGCACCGTGTGCTCGCCGGCGGTCAGGATCAACAGCCCCCGCTCGCGCGCCGCACGCACAACCTCGGCCGCGCGATCGCGAACGTCGATTCCCCACATGAGTCCAACGCCGCGTACCGTGCGGACTGCGTGACTGGCATCCGCCAAGGCACCCAGCTCCGCGCCTAGCCACTGTCCATTCTCGCGCACGGCCGCAAGCAGCGCAGGATCCGCAAGTCGCTCCACGACGTAGCGGGCGACCGACGCGACAAACGGGCCCCCGCCGAAAGTCGATCCGTGGTCCCCCGTTTGGATGGTGTTCGCGATGTCAGCTGACATCAGAACCGCTCCCATCGGCAGGCCGCCGGCCAGCGGTTTGGCTAGCGTGAGAATGTCTGGCTCTACCTGGGCGCGCTCATACGCGAAGAGGTAGCCCGTGCGACCGAGCCCGCACTGTATCTCGTCGAAAATGAGCGCCACTCGCCGATCCTGCGTGAGCGCCCGCAGCTCGCGCAGGAATCCAGGGTCTAGAACACGGACGCCGCCTTCGCCCTGCACCGGCTCGACAATCACGGCGGCCACCGTTTCTGCGCTGACGGCCGAATCGAGATCTTTCATATCGCGCTCGATGACAGAGATGCCGCCAGCCAAAGGACGGAACGGCGCGCGGTACGCGGGTCGGTCCGTCGCGGCGAGCGACGCGAACAGGCGCCCGTGAAATGCGCCGCGAAGCGCGATGATCTCGTGTTTCGCGCTGGCCGCACCGGCGTCCGCGCCGCCAGCGATCGAGCGCGCCCAGCGGCGGGCGAACTTGAACGCGCCCTCATTGGCTTCCGCGCCCGAGTTGCATAGGAAGACTCGAGCGGCGAACGAATGATCGGTCAGCCACTGCGCGAGAGCTTCGCCAGGACGCGTGTGATACAGGTTCGACGCGTGGATGAGGCCCCCGTCCACCGCCGCATGCATCGCGGCCTGCAAACCCCGATCGCCGTAGCCGAGCGCATTAACGGCGATGCCGCTCGCGAAGTCCAGGTAGCTCCGTCCGGCGTCGTCGAACACATCGGCGCCCCAGCCACCGACGAGCGTGATGGGCGCGCGCGCGTAGGTGCCCGCGAGCGCTGACACCCGCTCGGTGGCGGCTGCTGCGCCGCTGTCTGAAGGAGTCGTCGGCAACACGGGAAGAGCGATGGCGGAGCTCACGCGGCGACTCCTGCGCGCGGACCGGAGCGAATCTTGGTTCCCGCCTCCGAGCCGATCAGCATTCCAAGCCCGCCAATTCGCACGCGCCGCACTCCGCCGTCGAGCGCCGTGAGCGCGGCACGCACTTTCACCTCCATGCCACCGGCGATTTCTCCGGATGCAAGTCCGTCACGCGCTCGCGTCTCGTCCAGCGCCGTCACGCACCGACCGCCGTCGCCGCTCTCCCCACCGAGTCGCACTCCGGGTACATCGGCTATGAGAAGGAGCTCTTCGGCCTTGAGCGCGACCGCAATCGCGGCGGCGGCATCATCGCCGTTCACGTTCAATCCGGGCGATGCGAGCGGCGAGACAACCGGCAAGTATCCGGCCGCCCATAGGGTCGCGAGGAAGTGCGTGTTCACGCCTCGCACGCGACCGACCGCGCCCAACGCGCCTCCATCGATCGGCTCCGCGGAGAGAAGCGTCGCATCCTCGCCGGAGATCCCGACCGCTGGCACGCCAGCCTGGATGATCATGTTTACGAGTCGCTTGTTGGCCACCCCGGACAACGCCATGCGAACAAGATCGATATCCCCGGGCGCCGTAACACGTCGTCCTCCAATGAACGTCGGCTCGATGCCTAGGGCGCGCTGCAGGGTCGAGACATCCTCTCCTCCGCCGTGCACCAGGCAGAGCGCGCGCGTGTGGACGCGCCACCACGCGGAGAGCGTCGGGCCGAGCCGCTCGTCGCGCTGCACTCGGCCGCCGATCTTGATGACACGCACGCCCTCGGGCAGTCGAATGCCGCTGGGAGCGAGGCTAATGGCAGGGCTCTTCGCGGGGGTGTTCATGCGGGCAGACCCGCGGACTCTTCGAGCCCCAGCAGGAGATTGGCGTTCTGGATGGCCTGGCCGGCCGCGCCTTTGACAAGGTTGTCGATTGCAACGATCACCACGAGCGTCGGACGGCGTGTGCCTTGGACCGCGGAGACGAACACCCGAGCGGTGTTCCGATGGATGACATCGCGCAGCGCAGGCGACTCGTTTGAGACTCGGACGAACGGCTCGCCAGCGTAGTGCGCGCACCAGAGCGAGAGCGGATCGGAGATCGGCTCGGCTAGCGGTATGGTCACGGTCGCCAGGATGCCGCGCGCTACTGGCAGGAGATGCGGGGTGAAGACGAGATCGGCGCCGGTGTCGAACCGATCCAGCACGGCGCGCATTTCCCCCAGATGGCGGTGTGTGTTCCCAACCGCGTACGCGCGAAAGTTCTCGGTGACCTCGGCGAACAACAGCTCCCGACTAGGCGCATTCCCGGCACCCGTGACTCCGCTCGCCGCAGCGACGGCCAGGGTGCCGTCCGCGGCAATCTGGCTACGCAGCATCACCGGGAGGATCGCCAGCAGCACCGCGGTTGCGTAGCACCCCGGATTGGCGACGATCGCGGCGCCGCGGACCGCGTCACGATCGAGCTCTGGCAGTCCATAGGCATCCGCGGCCAGCTCCGCGCACCCCGTCCCCGCCGGCCGCCCCGGCCGGAGGTCCGCCGACAGGTCCACGACCCGGGCGCCGGCGCTGAGCGCGCGCGATACCCAGGGCGCCGAAGCGCCGTGCGGAAGAGCGCTGAACACCACCTCGGCGTCGCCGAGCGGAGCGTCCTCATCCGCCACGAGCGTGACGGTGGACCCCCCGGCCACGGGAAGCTGCTCGCCGCGCCGGTCGTGCGCCGCCGCCCACGCGAGCTCGAGCTGCGGGTGCCGGGCGAGCAGCATGCAGAGCTCTCGCCCGGCGTAACCACTCGCGCCTAGCACGCCGGCAGGGATTTTATGCATTGGTAATGCATAACGTTGCATTGTGCATGGGTCAATGGAAAATGTTGGGAGAAAAGCAAACCGCCCCGCCTGGCAGTTCTGCGCAGGCGGGGCGGTCGGCGGTGGACGGACGAGGGTGCGGTCTAGCTCACGATCTCCCTCGGGACCCTTGCACGACAGCCACGCCCGCCGCGAACGGTCGCGGCGAGGTCGGGCGCGGAATCGGCAGGTACGTCGAGTGCAGCATGAGGGGTTGAGGGATACATTGTCAGCGCTCGGCTGTCAAGGACATTCGCGCAGCCGCTGGTGCCTGGCCCTCGACCTCGTGTGGGGTGCAGTGCCGACGAAACGGGACCGCCACACCGCCATTCTCGAACTGATCGACGACCGTGCGGTCGCCAGCCAGGAAGAGTTGCGGCGCCTGCTTCTGCAGCGTGGGTGGGACGTGACGCAGTCCACGCTTTCCCGCGATGTGCACGAGCTACGGCTGGCACGTGTGCCGACGGCCGAGGGTGTCAGATACGTGCGGGCCGACGGTCGCGCAGCTGAAGAGGAGGCACGGCCAGCGCTGGACGCCGTGGTGCCACAGCTTCTGCGAACCATTGACGGCGTGGGCGAGCTGCTGTTGTTGCGTACGTCGCCGGGCAGCGCGCACACGGTCGCCCTCGCCATAGACGCCGAGCAACCCCCAGACGTGATCGGCACCGTAGCGGGGGACGACACGATTCTGGTGGTATGCCGGTCGGCGCCCGCTCGCGAGCGGCTCGCGCGTCGGCTGCGTGCCCTGTCCCGCACGGGCGCGGGACGACGCGGAGGCGGGTGAGGGGGAGGCGGGTGAGGGGAAGGTTGACTGGCGGCGCGGTCCGTGTAATTATGCGGTGATACTGCATAGATTCCCGGGCCTGGAGGCGCGTTGGCTACACCCCACATCTCGACGATCGTACTCGCTTATTCGGGCGGGCTCGACACGTCGGTCATCGTCCCGTGGCTCAAGGAGAATTATGTAGGCGCCCGGGTCATCTGTTGCGCGGCGGACGTGGGCCAGGGTGAAGAGCTGGCGGGCGTTCGAGAGAAGGCGCTCGCGTCAGGCGCCGACGAGTGCTACGTCGAGGACCTGCGCCAAGAGCTGGTGACCGACTTCATCTGGCCGACGCTGCGCGCCGGTGCCGTTTACGGCCGAAAGTACCTGCTCGGCACGTCGATGGCGCGGCCGCTCATTGCCCGCCGGCAAGTCGAGGTCGCCCGACGGGTCGGCGCGGACGCGCTCGCTCACGGCTGCACGGGGAAAGGGAACGACCAGGTGCGCTTCGAGCTGACGTATGCCGCATTCGCGCCGGAGCTCGCGGTGATCGCGCCGTGGCGCGCGTGGCACATCCGCAGCAGAGAGGACGCGCTAGCCTATGCGGCCGCCCACGGAGTGCCTGTGGCTGCCTCAGTCGAGAAGATCTACTCCCGCGACCGCAACCTGTGGCATCTCTCGCACGAAGGGGGCGCGCTGGAGGACCCCGATTGGACACCCACGGAGGATGTGTTCCAGCTTACGGCGTCGCCCGAGGATGCGCCCGCCGATCCTGAGACGGTCACGATTGGATTTGCAGAGGGCACGCCCGTATCGGTCAACGGCCGCGCGCTCGATCCGGTGGCGCTCGTCGCCACCTTGAACGCGATCGGAGGGCGGCACGGAATCGGGCGCGTCGATCTCGTAGAAGACCGACTCGTGGGAATGAAGTCGCGCGGCATTTACGAGACGCCGGGAGGCACCCTGCTCTACGCGGCGCACAGCGAGCTCGAACAGTTGACGCTCGATCGCCGCACGTTGGCGGCGAAGGATCTACTCGCGCCACGATATGCCGAACTGGTGTACGAAGGCCGTTGGTGGACCACCGAGCGCGAGGCGTACGACGCCTTTGTCGCCGTGACGCAGGCGCGAGTGACTGGAACGGTGTCGCTGCGGCTGTTCAAGGGCAGCGTGACGATCGCGGGACGCGCGAGCGAATTCGCGCTGTACGACGAGCGGTTCGTGACCTTCGGGGCCGACGACGTCTACCGACAAGCGGACGCGGCCGGATTCATCCGGCTGTACGGCCTGTCGCAGCGCGTGCAGGCGCTCAAGGAGCGCGAGCGGTCATCGCTAGAGGAACTCGCCGTAGCATGAGTTCCAGCGTGCCTGGCAATCCGCGACCGCACGACTCTGCGGTCAATCGTGCCCATCGTTTGTGGGGCGGCCGATTCGCGGCCGAGAGTGCTCCCGCGCTCGACGCGATCAACCGGTCGATTGGGACCGACCTACGCCTGTGGCCGTTCGACGTGCGCCTGTCTCAGGCGTGGGCGGCTGCGCTGGCGCAGGCGGGCGTGCTGAGCGTGGACGAAGGTCGTCGCGTCGAGCAGGGACTGGACGGCGTTGCCCGCCGACTCGCGGGCGGCGCGCCCCCCGATCCCGCGGATGAAGACGTTCACACGATGATCGACCGCATGCTGCACGACGAGGTTGGCGATCTCGCGGCCAAGCTGCATACCGGGCGAAGCCGCAATGATCAGGTCGCGACGGCCACACGCCTGTGGTGCGCGGATGCCGCGCACAGACTCGATTCGTCAGTCCGGACTGTGCAACGGGCGCTGCTCGATCACGCGGAAGCGGCAGAGGACGCGCTAATGCCGGCATACACGCACCTGCAGCGTGCCCAACCCGTGGCGGCCGCGCACTGGCTGCTGGGTCATTTCTGGCCGCTGGAACGCGACCGCGCGCGGATTGCCGCCGCCGGCCGCAGCGCGATTGCCGCGCTGCCGTTGGGCTCCGGCGCCGTCGCGGGCTCTGCGTATCCCGTGTCACGCGAGCTTCTGCGCGAGCGCCTCGGGTTCGCGGCGCTCACGGCCAACAGCATAGACGGCGTGGGCGATCGCGATTTCGTGGCCGAGCTTCTGTTTGCGCTGACACTCTTGGCCACACACGTGTCGCGTCTGGCCGAGGACTTCATCTTGTTTGGGTCGGCCGAATTCGGATTCGTGCAATTCGGCGAAGCATTCACGACCGGTTCGAGCATGATGCCGCAGAAGCGCAACCCGGACGCGCTGGAGCTCGCGCGGGCGTCGAGCGGCCGAATCCTGGGCGACCTAACGGCCTTGATTGCCACCCTCAAGGGTTTGCCGAGTGGCTACAACAAGGACATGCAGGACGACAAGCGGGCGCTGTTCGACGCCGTGGATGCCATGCAGCTTGTGCTGCCGGCCGTGGCCGGCGCGGTCGCCGAAGTGACGTTCCGAAGGGACCGAATGCAGCGGGCCGTCACGAGCGCGATGATGGCAACCGATCTCGCCGACTATCTCGTCAACAAGGGCGCGACGTTTCGCGACGCGCATCGCGCCGTCGGGCAGCTCGTGCGGGCCGCCGAAGAAGTACGCTGCGAGTTGCAAGAGCTGCCATTCGCGCTATTCACGAGTGCGCACGCGCTTTTCGCGGTCGATGTATTTGAGGCGCTGTCGCCTCGCCGGTCCGTCGAGCGGCGAGAGCTGCCAGGTGGCACCGGGCCGGCCGCGGTCCGAACGCAACTGGAGGCGGCGCGAGCCGCGCTCGCGCCCGAGGCGGGCCCACTGCCTTCAGGCGCGCCGACTCACGAGCGAGAGGCCGGTATTACAGTGCAGGCCGCGGGCTAGGCTGCGGAGCGTCGGCGCGAGGGGCGCGGCTCGCCCGCCGGAATTACGGGCAGTAAGGGGCGCCTTCGTTGTTGGTCGCCGTCGTCTCGGTCGCACCTACCGCGACGTGACAGCCATCGGGCGTGGCGCCGACTAGGCCGGTGTGGGTCGCGGTACCGCCCCAGCCGACAGCCGTAGCAGCGGTGACACTGATCTTGACCCCGGGCGACTGCGTCGCGTTCATGGCGGTCGTGCTGGTGGTGTAGGTCGAGTAGGTCGAGAAGTACGCTTCCTCGGCCGTCACGAGGTTACGAAGATCTTCCTCAACACTCGCCAAGTACGCCTTCTGCTTGGTGTTCGCGAACTTCGGGATCGCGATCGCGGCCAGAATACCGATGATCACGACCACTATTAGAAGCTCGATTAGTGTGAAGGCCCTACGCGTACGCAACATGTCGCGCCCTTTTCGGTTGGATGTGAGCGACGGCACAATTCAGTCGCCTTCGCGGTGTACGGACTTGGGACATGACGCGCGCGCGCCACATTTCGTTACCGGAGAGCAAAGTCTGACGACGTTGTCGCGACTGGCGAGCCCGTAACTCTGGGCACCTCGGTAATGCATCAGTCGCAACACCGGCTGCTAGCGCACCGTATTTACGGAACAATGAAGCTGCGACGCACAGCATTCTGGGCAGCCGCGCTCAGCGCTCCTGCCATGCTCTGCGCCCAGGTAGGCTCGACGACGGACATCGTCACCGGAAAGGTGACCGGGCCACCACCCGCCTCGCAGCCGGTCGCGGGGGCAACGGTCATCGTGACCTCCATAGACACGCACATAAGTCGGTCGCGCACCACGAACAACGACGGACGCTACACCGTGGTCTTCCCCGACGGCGGCGGCCAATACCGGATCGAGGTCCGCTACGTGGGCTACGCCCCCGCCCAGGTCATTCTATCGAGACAAGCAGACGAGGACCGGCTCGTCGCGAACATCGCCATGAACAGCACCATGCCCACGCTGGCGACAGTGACGACGCGAGCTCGTGCCAATCCCGGACGCGACGCGGCGAACGCGGGAGGGACGGGCGTCACCATCACGGCCTCTCAGCTCGAGCGGCTGCCGGTCGATGCGAGCGATCTCGCGACGATCGCGACGCTGGCGCCCGGCGTCGTCGGTATCGGCGCCACCGACACGACCGCATCGTCGTTTTCCGTGGCTGGACAGCGGCAGTCGCTCAACGCGACCACGGTTGATGGAGTCACGTTCGCCGGCACGTCGGTGCCGACCGAAGCCGTGCGTAACATCCGCGTCGTGACGAATAGTTACGATATCTCGCGCGGCCAGTTCTCCGGCGGGCAAATCGCGACGACGACGCGCGGCGGAACCAACGACGCTTCCGGCTCGTTCGGCGTGACCGGGCGTAACGCTGCCTTCTCGTTCGGCACGCAAGGGCCCGCCGCTTTTGGTCAGCTTCGCGACCAGTTCCAAGCGAGCGGCGGGTTCGGCGGCCCAATCATTCGTAACCGGCTCTTCACGTTCAGCGCCGTCCAGTTCAGCAGACGGTCGGATGATTTGATCTCTCTTCTGAACGCGGATCCAACGACGCTAGCGCAGCTAGGGATCACGCGCGACACGGCGGCCGCGTTTATCTCGCACGTCCGCGCCCTCGGCCTGCCAGTTACGGGAGCCGTGGTGCCAAGCGATCGCGCGCTGAGTTCGATAGTCGCATTTCAGCGCGTCGACTACTTGCTGAGCGACGACCAAACGCTCACGCTACGCGGGGACTTCCGAGCTTCGGCGCAAGACGGCAGCCGCATCTCGGTGTTCTCCCTCCCCACGTCGGGCACCGCCAATTCGAACGCGGGCGGCGGAGTGCTGTTGGCCCTGACGTCGCACTTTGGAGAAGCGACGATCAACGACTTCCGGGCCTACGCGTCACACACCCAGACCAGCATCGACCCGTACCTTCGTATCCCGGCCGGACGAGTGACTGTCGTCCCGGAGGCGCCCGACACGGAGAGCACCGAGCCGCTTGGCTTTGGCGTCTCGTCGCTCAGTTTCGCGGGCAGTCCCGCGGTGTCACAGCGCACCTTCAACGACTACGTGGAAGCCACGAACGAGATCTCGCTGCTGCCCGGTGAGGGCACTCATCGCATCAAGCTGGGCGGACTGCTCCACGTGGCGCGATTCGGCCAGAACCTCTCGCCGAACCAGGAAGGCGTGTTCACCTACCAATCGCTGGCCGCATTCGAAGCAGACTCGCCCGCGACCTACACACGTGAGCTGAACGTCCAAAACACCGAGGCTCACAGTCTCGCCGGCGCCGTATACCTCGGTGACGCGTGGCGTAGCGGCCAGTTCCAGCTGACATACGGCGCCCGCGTCGAAGGGTCGGAGTACAGCGGAGCGCCCGCCTTCAATCCCGCGATCGACTCGTTATTTCATCGGCGCACCGATGATTGGCCGTCTGAGATTCACGCGAGTCCTCGCGTGGGGTTCACGTGGTTTGTCGGCGGCGGCGGCGGCGGCGGTGGCGGCGGCGGTGGCGGTGGCCGCGGGAGAGGTGGGGGCGGTGGGGGCGGCGGCGGGGGGCCCCGAACGCCGATCGCGATCGTGCGCGGAGGCATTGGCGAGTTCAGGGCGCCAGTTCCTCAGACACTTTTTCCTTCCTTGCAGTCGGCTACGGGCGCCGCGGGCGCGGAAGCGCAGCTGGTATGTGTCGGCCCGCAGGTGCCATCGCCGCAGTGGGCCGGGTACTACAATGGCACGGCCCAGCCTCCGACGGAATGCAATCCCACGTCGGTCCCCATCTTCCCGATCGACTCTCTTGGGATCGGCGCGCGCAGCGCGGTCACGACCTTGGCGCCGGACTTCGAGGCGCCCCGCGCTTGGCGTGGCTCGCTTGGCATATCGCGCCGAGTGCTGAGCAACCGGGTCAATCTTTCACTCGACGGCACCTACGCCCGAGGCGTCGCGCTGTTTGGCGTGACCGATCTCAACTTGAAGACAACGCCAGGATTTACTCTCGCGTATGAGGCCAACCGGCCCGTATACGTCCCACCGGGCGCAATCGATCCCGGGACGGGCACCGCGGCGTTCGGCGCGTCACGCATTTACCCCCAGTATGGCCAGGTTCTGTCGCTCAACTCGAACCTGCACTCGGACACGAGACAGCTCACGGCCAGCGCGAGCGGCTTCACCGATCATGGCCTGATTTATCAGCTCTCGTACACGTTATCGCGCGTCCGCGACCAGTCATCGTTCGCCGGCGGGTCGGCGGCGTACGGCTTCGCCTCGCCCACCACGGGCGGCAATCCCAACGTCGTCACATTTGGCACCAGCGATCTGCAGCGCGAGCACCAGATCGTCGGAACGATGACCTACCCGCTGACCGCACTCATAGAGATCACGGCGGTCGCGCAAGTTAGCTCGGGAAGTCCCTACAGCCCGCTCGTCAATGGCGATGTGAATGCGGACGGCGTCTCGCGAAACGACCGTGCATTCATCTTCGATCCGTCGAACCCGGCGACGGACCCCGCGGTCGCCGCGGCCATGCGCACGCTGCTCAATTCGGGGTCCGTGCGCATCCGCGATTGCCTGCGCTCTCAGCTCAGTCAGGTAGCCGAGCGCAACAGCTGCGATGGCCCCTGGACTACATCACTCAACTGGCAGCTCAACATCAGGCCGAACTCGTGGGGACTCGACCGCCGCCTCACGATCTCGATCCAGATACTGAACACGCTCACCGGACTGGACCTGCTGTTTCACGGGCCGAACCACCTCGAGGGATGGGGACAGCCTGCCGCTCCGGATCCCACGCTGCTGACAATCACCGGTTTCAATCCCAGCTCGCTGGAGTACAGGTACGTAGTCAACACGCACTTCGGGAAACCGAGTTCCATCCAGGCGTACGGCCAGCCCTTCCAGTTCGTGCTGGCAGGCCGGCTCAACGTCGGGGCGAGCGACGCCGCTCAACAACTGCGCGGACTGTTCGGCGGCGGCGGACGTGAAGGCGGCGGCCCCGGCGGCCCCGGCGGGGGCGGCGGGGGTGGGGGTGGGGGTGGCGGTGGGGGCGGGGGCGGGGGCGCTGGACCGGGAGGAGGAGGTGGAGGGGCTGGTGCCGCTTCGCCGCCGCAGAGCCTCGCAGACGATATCGCCGACCGATTTGCTCAGCGGATGCCCAATCCGTTCGATGAGATTCTTGCTCTGACCGACTCGCTGGCGCTCTCGCCCGACGAGGTCACCAAGCTTCAAAGCTCCTCACAAGTATTTCACGCGCGTGTGGACTCCGTGGCGGAAAACATTCGCGCCCAGCTCAAGAACCTGGGCGCGAACCTGGACGCGACATCGATGATGGGGATCATGCGTCGGCAACTCGGCGGCGTGCGCGACATGGTTCGGCAGGCCATCGACGAGGCCCAGCACGAGCTGACGCCAGAGCAGTGGGCAAAGGTGCCCGACCGAATCAAGACCCCCGCCGCGCGCGGTCCTCGCTGACAAAAAACGGCGGGGCGCCCCGTAGGGAGCGCCCCGCTGCTGACTCAACAACCGTGTCGGGGTCGTGCGCGCCTTAGCGCGCGCCAGCCTTCGTCACGTTCTCGGCGGCAGGGCCTTTCTGCCCCTGCACGATGTCGAACTCTACCGCGTCACCTTCGGCCAGCGACTTGAAGCCGCTTCCCTGAATCGCGCTGTAGTGAACGAAGCAGTCCTTTTGCCCGTTGTCGGGCGTAATGAAACCGAACCCCTTCGCGTCGTTGAACCATTTTACTTTGCCGGTCGTACGCATTCCAACTCCTGTAAAGAAATTTGTCTAGGGAGCGGAACGCGCCGTGCCCTGACAAAACCAATGATCGCGAGACCTATGGGTCCCCCGCGCTGGACCCGTCTCCCACGCTTATAGACAGATTCGTGGGATACAGGCGCGAATATAGGTAGCCCAGGCCAAAAAGCAAGTATGGCACACTCGGCCGTAGCGAGTTAAAGGCCTCGCCGAGGGCCTACTGAGTGCCGGGAACCGCCCCTACGACGTAGTACTCGGTGTCGCCGAAGCAAGAGGTCGGGACGCCGGAGTGCTGCTCATAAGTGAGCGCCACGCGCTTGCCGATGTTGGAGTTGATCAACCGGGCGATCGAATCGTTGCGTACGGTGAAATAGAACATTTCCGGCATCGCCCCGGGAAGGTTGACCATTGCGAGCTGGCCTTCCCAAGTCTTACACAGCCAGCCCTTGCGCGAGAATTTCTGCACGAATCCGGCGCGCTCCCCGCGCGAATACACGAAGCTCAGCGTTCCCATCGTGTACAGCGCCAACCCGCCGGCCGGGAGGACGACAAGGCACAGAAACGCTATCAGGCGCCAGGGGCGACGACGCTTCGCTGGCATTGCTGGCGCCGTCGAGGGCGCGGGTTGCGGTTGTGTTTTGGCCATACGTCTGCGCGGAACGGGGAGCCGAAACATATACGCGCACTGAATAGCTCGTGATAGATTGCGCATATGCCGTCCGCTTCGCCATCGCGCCGCCGCTCGACGACCGCCGTCATTGGCGGGGTGGCAATCGGATCGAGCCACCCGGTGGTGGTGCAGTCGATGACCAACACCGACACGGCTGACCCCGCGGCGACCGCCGACCAAGTTGCCGCCCTCGCCAAGGCCGGATCACAGCTCGTGCGCGTGACCGTCAACACGGATGCGGCGGCGGCCGCAGTCCCCGAAATCGCCTCACGCCTGGCCGACGCCGGCGTCTCGGTGCCGCTGGTCGGCGACTTCCACTACAACGGCCATCTGTTGCTGGCCAAGCATACGCCGTGTGCGCGCACGTTGGCCAAGTATCGGATCAACCCTGGGAACGTCGGCGGTAAGCGCCGAGATGAGAATTTTCGCGCCATCGTCCGCATCGCGGTCGAGTACGACAAGCCCGTGCGGATCGGCGTCAATTGGGGTTCGCTCGACCAGGATCTGTTGACCAGGATGATGGACGAGAACGCACGCGCTGCTGAGCAGCGGGATGCGCGCGACGTGTACATCGAGGCAATGCTGCAAAGCGCTTTGCGGTCGGCCGATCTCGCCGAAGAGGTCGGGCTGGGGCACGACCGGATCATACTTTCCGCCAAGGTATCGCTCGTTCCAGACTTGGTCGACGTGTACCGTCGGCTCGCGGGGCGCTGCGACTTTCCGCTTCATCTCGGCTTGACCGAGGCAGGATTGGGTACTAAAGGCATAGTTGCCAGCACGGCTGGACTGGCCATTTTGCTCGCCGAAGGGATAGGCGACACCATCCGCGTGTCGCTGACTCCTCGCCCTGGAGGCGACCGCACGGAGGAAGTGCACGTCGCGCAACAGATCCTTCAGTCGTTGGGCGTGCGCAGCTTTGCGCCGCAAGTGACCGCCTGTCCCGGATGCGGACGCACGACGTCGACATTTTTCCAGCAGATGGCGGAAGACATCCAGGCGTACCTGCGCGAGCAGATGCCGGTTTGGCGCGCTCAGTACGTCGGGGTCGAAGAGATGCGGGTGGCAGTGATGGGGTGCGTGGTGAATGGCCCGGGGGAGTCGAAGCACGCGAATATCGGCATCTCACTGCCGGGAACCTTCGAGGAACCCGTAGCACCCGTTTACGTCGACGGCGCGCTAACCGTGACCTTGCGTGGCAACGCGATCGTCCGCGAGTTCTTGGAGATTCTCGAGGATTATGTCGCCCGCACCTATGGCGGCTCCCTGGGCGCTTCGTACGCCACGGCGCCCGGCATCTGACTCGCTACGGCTATGGCGAGGGTCTGGACTCCGGCGGCGGACGGCGCGACGGCGTCCGCGCCGACAGCATGCTGCGGCGCCACTTGACTCGTTCAAGATTCTCCTCGACGCCCCGCGCCTGTGCCCCGACCAGTAGCTTGATGGCCGGTGGCAGCGGCCTTTTCAGGGCGTCGCGATACCCTTTAGCCGCTGTCTCCTCACCACGCACAACCTCGTCGAGTATCACCTCATCATTCCCCCGGGTGATAACCGACATCAGGTTGATCCACCCGCGGTGCAACGAGGCGCTCGCGTGTCCGTGGTCCGCCGGTGTGCCGCCCAGCTCACGCACTGCGGCTCGCAACTGAGACTCAGCATTCAGGATCTGCGCAAGCCGGGACTGCAGAAGCAGCTTTGCCTCCGGGTCCGTGATCGCCTCGGCCGCCGTACTAAATCCGTTCGCTCCGTCCTCGCACGTCTCGATCAAGTCATTCAGCACCGCAATGATGTCGTCGTTCGGACCAGCCATCGGTATCTCCACGCTGAAAGGACCATTCCAAGGATGTGCAAGCGCGAGGCCAATCTACGTTCGGTTCAACGTGCCCGCGAAGCGAGCGTCCGACGGAGATTGTGCCTATCGCCGGACGTGAGGCGTCACAGTGTATGATTCGGACACTTGCGGCTGCGACGCCGGACAGCATCCTTAGGGCCGACATGCCAGCTGCATTTCCGCCGGCGGCCTTCACCACGGATCCGCGTGCACACCTCGCGTTCGTGGAGGTCATGGCCTCGGTCGATGAGTCCGAGCCGCCCTGGCGGCCTACGGTTGCCGGGTTTTTGGCCCTGCGCTTGGTAGATCGCTGGGCGGATTCCTGCAACGATCGCACGGTGCTTTCGCCCCGCGAGCTGTCTGCGGTGCGCAATGCCGTATCCGAGGCTCCGGCGGGACCGCTCCAAGAAGCGCTAGGTCGCCTCGTCTCCGCCATCGCCGAGTCGCCCGGAACGCGTACCAGCAGCGTGACGATCGGACTCCTCGCGTACGCGCACCTCCTTCAACATGACGAACAGTACGGGATCGCGGCCGACGCCTACCAAACCTTTCTCGCCCACGCGAACGCCGCCTCCGACGACGCTGAGCTGCTCGCGGACGCTTACCAGCGCCTAGGCTTCTGCTTGCGCATGATCGGAAGACTTGACGCAGCCGCTACCGCGTATGAGACATCGATGTTGGTCGCTGATATAACTGGTGACTTTCGTGCAAAGTACATCAGCCGGATTGGTGTGGCCGCCATTGCAAAGCATCGCGGCAATCTACCGGCGGCCGAAGCGCTGATCGATCAAGTCATCGTCGAGGTCAGCGCGCTCGGCGGCGCGAATCCCTCTACGGCAGTCAGGGACCTCCTAGCCCGCGCCAAGCACAATCTTGGCACAATTGCATACCATCGCGGGAATTCGGAGCGGGCCCTAGTACTGCTGTATGATGCGCTGCAGATGTACGAAGACGAGCACCACCGAGAGAGCGTATTGCACGATATCGCCACGAACCTAATGGCGCTCGGCCTTAGGGACGCGGCGCGCGACGCGCACCTCGCGAATTACGCCACAGCGCGACGGCCGATCGTGCGGACGTCCGCGGCCATTAATTTGATGGAGCTGGCCGCGCTCGAAGGCCGCGAAACCAATTTTGAGCATTACCGGCGAGAGCTTGCGAGCATCGAGATGCCCCCTTCGTCGGCAGCGTACTACCACTTGTACGTCGGCGAAGGATGTGAACGTTTTGGGCGCGCCGACAGCGCGTTGTATGCGCTTAACCGCGCGCTGACCGTTGCCAGCAAGTATGAGGTGAATGAAGTCTCAATTCGGGCTGAAGCGGCCCTCGACCGGCTCGCTCGGCACGTACGCGCCGATCCGGCGGCGCCGCTCGCCGAGCCGCCAGCGGCGGTCGCACACGTCGTTCGAGGTGTGCAGCAGTTGCGGGCAGCAGTCGTAAGGGTATAGCCTAATGCCGGAGCCTAGCTGTGCTCCGTCGGCATGGGCGAACGCGAGAAGCGATTCGCCCACGCAGATCACGCAGTGTCAGCTATCGCTACCGATCGTTACACCTTGCGCAGCCACGCCGTTCGAGCGTGCGCGAGTAGGAGCCGTAGGACTGGAACAGGCGGCGAGCATCATCGCCGCGATCGTGGCGGCAAGCGTAAGTAAACGAGTACCGGACATTGGCACCTCGGAGAAGAGAATGCGAACATGACCAACTGCGCCTAATTCGAACTTCTCTTCGGTGTGCCCGGTGTGAAATGCGCCAAGCGCGCCGCGCACGTCGACTTCCGCGACACCGCACGGCCCCGTACCCCCAGTCTTAACGATTCTGGCTTTCTCGCGGCCAGCAGGATGCCAGTGGACGTCATCGCGTACTTATCGGATCCTCTGTTGTACAGCTTGCGCGCCGCGGCACGCAGTGCCGCGACCGTGCACGCTGCCACAGGAACCCGAGAATTCGACGCACTGCTCACGCTGCATCCGGCGTCCATTGCCGTGGTGGACCCGCAGGTGCCCGGTCTCCGCGACCCGACCGCCCTGCTCCCGATTTTCGAGCGACACGCCGCTGTGCAGGTCATCGCCTATGCCACTCTGTCGCCAGCCGCCATGCGCGGGTACGGACTTCTCGCCTCGCACGGAGTGCGGCATCTCATGCTTCGTGGCGTCGATGACGCGCCCGAGCGAATTCGAGCGCTGCTGGCCTCGGTGCCCGGCGACACGCTGTCGCAGATTCTCCTACGCATGGCCGAACCGCTGCTAGCTCGCCTGCCGTTGCCGCTCGGTAGGGCTGTCGAGGAGCTTTTCCGCGATCCGCACCGAATGCCAGACGTCGGTGACTTAGCGCGCTCGGCTGGCATCGGCCGCCGTACGCTCGACCGCACGCTCGAACGGTGCGGCATCGCGCCCGCGGGTACACTGGTGCGCGCTGCGCGTGTGGTGCGCGTCTACCATTACTTGCGCGGCAGCCGCATCCCGCTCAAGGCCATTGCCGGCACGTTGGGCTATCTGACTCCGCGAGGGCTGACCAGCGAAGTCTGCCTCATGACGGGTTTTCTCCCGTCCTCCCTCGCTCGCGAGCTCGACCCGGAAGACTTCCTGGCCCGTATCGCTGACCGCATGCGGCGCACCAGTCCCGTGCCCGCCCCGCCCGCCCCGCCCGCCCCGCTAGCCCGGCCAGCCGGTCGGCCGCTCGCGAGTCGCGTACGCGCCCGCCGGACGCCTTCACCTCTGCCCGCGCGCCTACGCGCCAAGTGGCATGGTTAGCCGCGTTGGGTAATCAATCAAACTGCCGATCCGTCGCGCCAGAGGCGGCGACCGCGCCGCTGAGGGTGCTCGTTGTCGATGACGAGGAGTCTCTCTGCCGAGCCCTATCCCAGATGCTTACCCGCGCCGGGTACTCGGTCGAGACTGCGCGGACCAGCGCGGCCGCCGAGGAAGCGATCGCCACGCACCACATCGACGTGCTCGTTCTGGACTATCGCATGCCTGACACGCGGGGCGACCTGTTCTACGCGATTGCGGTTGCGCGCCAGCCGCATTTGGCCCGTAGAGCGATTTTCCTGACGGGGGACATCACCGAGGAAGCCGAGGCCACGATCGCGGCGACGGGATGCCCTCTCGTCCGCAAGCCATTCGAGGCAGCCGACCTACTGTCCGCCGTCGCACGCCTAGCGTAGGGGCCGATGTTTCGTTGCGGCTTGAGGCCCTCATCCGTCTCTTGGCCGTGCAGCCGCTGTTGGATCTCGCTCAAAATACTGGCCTCCTCCGCGCCGAAATCGCAGTGTGCGGCGGCACCGCGATCGGTCTGTGGCTCGGGAAGATCAACTTCAGCTCGCTGCGCCAGCGTCTCCAGGAAGCGAGTGACCGAGTGGTAACGGCGACGCCCGAGACGGCGCCACCTCCCGGACCGGGTTACGCGTATCACCTGCCATGTGCGCTGCTCGCGTCGTCCCCCGATCGGGTTGTCCGCGTGCGTGAGATCACTCCCGGCGTACTCTACGCAGGGCAGGCAGGCCTACGCTTCGAACCGAAGCGCCCGACAACGGCCATGGCGTTCGATGTCGGACCGGTGCGCGAGGTCGTGGCCTCGCCCGTTGAACTGCCACGTACCGGCGCGGCGCGGCTCGGAGGTCCTCGCTACGGACTTCAGCTACGCTGGCCCGCTGGCACGGTGACATTCCACGTTCCACACATAGCAGACTCGCTGCCGCTCCTGCATACGTGGCTCGATGAGCTGCGGTATGGCGCGGCGACCGCCGGTCGCGGGGCCAAGAGCTCTTAAACCGCCGTCCGCGCTGTCGCTAAGTGGCGACGAGGGCGCTCTCGAGCGATTCGACCACGCTGCGCAGCTCGTCCATTATCGGCGCTCCAAACCCAACCTGTAGTAGTCGATCGTAGACGCGCCGGTACCACTGCACCGTCGCCTCCGGTCCCCTGGCGAAGCGACCCCAGACCGCCTCGGGAAAAGCAGTCCGCTTGAGATCGGCGAGAATCGTGCTGCCATTGTGGACCTTGTCGGCAGCGCATACCCATCGAGCGGCGTCGTCGGCCTCGCCAAGCCGCTCCAGGCAATCCGTCTTGCGCTCTTCCCAGGAGAGCTCAACTCCTCGCTCGGCAGTCCGCCGTTCCGTCACCGCGAGGCCGGTCGCCAGCACGCGCGCGCCGAATTTTTTCCCGATGCGCTCCTCGAGATCGTCTAGCGACATGCCGTCCCGCACGCTGTCTTCCACGACGTCGTGAAGGATGCCGGCAATCACTATGTCCTCGGCGCACGCGTACCGCGTGAGAATTATGGCGACGTTCGCTGGGTGTGTGAGATACGGCAGCGCGGTGCCCTTGCGCACTTGCCGATCGTGGTGCTTCGCGGCGAACGCGAGTGCATGGTTGACACGATCTGAATAGCCGACGACGCGAGAACTCACCATACGCGAGTGAATATATACGGCCTCAATCGAGTGCCAGCGCGAGAATGGCGGAGCACGGGTGATGCTATGACCTGGGCCCGGTGACTGGAACAGCCCGCGACGGCGCGTCAGCATCCCACACTACAACGCCCTGCAGGCGAAGTCCCGAGAGCCGCAACGTCTCGGCGGACTCGCCGAGCCGAGCGAGCGTAGTGTACGCCACCCGCGCACACACAATCGCATCGAGCGCCGCGAGAGGGCCTGCCGAACCCAGATCAGCGATGCCCAGTGGTGCCGCAACGACGCTGACATCGTACCGTCGCGCCAACCGTTCGAGGCCCATACGCCCTTCATCGTGTGGTTGTTCCCCGGCATCCGCGCCGACTGATTGGCCCGCCTCGGGTGCCGGCGGATCGCCCGGCGGGATTACATCAATTGTGCGTCCGCGCCCAACCGTCGCCGCGACGATTGCCTCGGCCCAAGCAACTCGACCAGCCATCGCTTCCTCTACGCCAGGTGTGCGAGACACGCCGAAGATCGCGGATGCGCCGGCCGTGATACGATCCGCGTCGATCAGCAGCGTGACCCCCGAGTCGTACGCTGCCGCGACCGCCACATTGGCTGCGACGCTCGCGACCACGTCGGACTCGTCTCCTGTAACAGCGACCATCGGCAATCTGTTGGCCCCTGCCCACTCCCTTGCCAGGTGCAAATAGGCAACGCGATACCCGGGCGCGCTTGGATTCAGTAGTGGCGACGTTGCCTTGTCGGCGCTCCTGCGCATTCGATCGGGATGCGCTCGTATGGGGCTGATGACTGCCAGCGATCGCGTGTCGGCCACGCGCGCTGCTTCCTCCGCATCAGCCACCCGTGGGCGCCACAGCTCCAACCCCAATGTGATCCCAAAGCCCAGTGCCGCGCCGAGCACCAGCGCGGCCGCGAGTAGCGCGACCGGGGGCACGTTCGCGGCTCGCATCGCTTCGCGTGGCATCAGGAGGAGCAGCACTAACGCCACAAGGAATGCGGCGACAGTGGCCCCTATGATGCGAAGCGGGCGGCGGAGCGCATTCCGCGCCCTCGCCGCCAGCCATCGCGCAACCGGCCCCCCCGCGCGTCTCCTAGATGGGGAACCGGACACGCGAGACTACTGGACCGTGATCTCCCCCTTCATCCCCAGCGCCTGATGCGGGGTGCAAAAATAGTCGTACTTCCCAGGCGCTAAACCGGCAAACGAGATCGTGTAGGTGTCATTCGGCGTCACCAGCAGCGGGCTGCTAAGCTCACCCGACTTCGGGCCCGTTCCGCCAGCGGTTTGCGCGGGCATGTTGGCATCCAGCTGACTCTTCGATGCTGGTGGCTCGGCGCCGAGGGCGACGTTGTGCGGGCCGCCCGAAACGTTCGTCCATTTCACGCCGTCACCGACTTTGATCGTGAGACTGGCGGGCTCGAACCGATATCCCTTTTCATCACCGATCATTTTCACGTCCCACGTCTTTCCGGTGATCGGCTTGGCTGTGCCCCCGCCTGAGGTCGGTGTGGCCGGCGCGGCAGGCGCGCCAGAGGGGGGCGGGGCGGTGTTCGTGTTGGCCGGGGGAGCGGACGCCGTCTTCGTGGTGTCTGCCGCACCGCTTGCGCCCTTGTCACCGCCGCCGCAGGCGACGAGAAACACCACACTCGCCGCCGCGCCGACCGCGAGCGCTAATCCGTTGCGCCGCATGCTATCGCGCCTCCAAAAGTTCAAGGGAAGTGTCGAGAATGGTCAGAGAGAATCGTGCCGCGTGTTTCATTTCGCAACGGTTGACGCACGCATCAGCGCCCGGTACCTTGCCACGCTAATGCTCAGAAGGCGTCGCATTTGGCAGCATCACATGCACGTTCACTACGGCCCGCCGGCGGGTCGCGGCCTGACGCGCATGTCTGGGATCAAATAGCGATCCGACCAAGCGTGACAGTCTCCGAGGCCCGTCCGATTGGATGGGCCTCTTTTGTTTCTCCTGTCCTCCGACTCCACTAATGCTGCGCATCGCTCTTCCCAATAAGGGCCGCCTCTCCGAAGATGCACGCGACGTGTTCGCTGATGCCGGGCTCGAAGTGAGAGCGCGCGGAGAGCGCGCTCTGACGGCTTCGTTGGGCGGCGAGTTCGAAGCCCTATTCGTGCGCGCGCAGGACGTCCCCGAATTCGTGGCCGACGGAGCAGCCGACGCCGGGGTAACTGGACGTGATCTCGTGGCCGAGTCGGGACGCGCTCTCGATGAGCTGCTCGATTTGGAATTCGGTCGCTGCCGCCTAGTAGTCGCGGCCCGAGACGAAAGCGGAATCACGTCGCTAGATGGGTTGGTCGATATTGGACGCGGTCCGCCTCGCGTGGCCACCGCCTTCCCACGGCTGACTCAGCGGTTTTTCGCGAGCATGGGGCGCCCGATCGACATCGTGCCCATGTCGGGCGCGACTGAGATCGCGCCACATCTGGGCATTGCCGACATCGTGGTGGATCTGACGTCCACCGGGTCGACGCTCAAGATGAATGGACTCCGCGAGATCGCGACCGTTCTGGAATCGACGGCACAGCTGGTGGCCGCTCCACGCGGGACGTCTTCGCTGTCCGCCGGCCAGCGGTGCGCGCTAGACGACCTCGTAATGGCACTGGGATCGGTGTTGCGGGCGCGCGGGCAGCGCTACTTGATGGCGAACGTGCCCAGAAATGCGCTCGATCGCGTCAAACAGATCGTCCCGGGGCTCAACGGCCCTACCATCATCGACATCCTCGATGGTGGATCTTTCGTGGCCGTGCATGTCGTCGTGCCAGCTGCGTCCATCTATCGAACTATCGCGTCGCTCAAGTCGCTTGGAGCTGAAGGGATACTCGTGGCGCGCATTGAGCGTTTGATGCCGTGACCGCACTGTTTCGGTTCTGTGGCCCGTTGGGTGACTTGAGCGCTGGTGATCGGCGGCTCTTGGTGGAGCGGTCTCGAGCCCCGCACACGGGCATTCGCGAGCGAACCGCGGTGATCCTGCGACGAGTACGCGCGGACGGCGACTCTGCGTTGCTCGCTCTCGCACGCGAGCTGGATGGGGTGTCGCTGGCCGCCCTGGAGGTCCCGCGGCACATGTGGCGCGCCGCCCTCGCGGAGCTCACCCCGGGGTTGGTGCGCGCCATGCAGCGCGCGGCGCGAAATATCCGTACGGCCCACGAAGCCCAACGGCCCCAGCCCTCGGAAGTTGAGGTAGAGCCAGGCGTCATCGTCGGCCGCCGTCCTGACCCGCTTCACCGCGTGGGATTGTACGCGCCGGGCGGCCGGGCAGCGTATCCGAGCAGTCTTCTCATGGCCGCTATTCCGGCCCGGGTCTCCCGGGTGCACGAGATCATCGTGTGCTCTCCGCCAACGCCACGAGGGGTGCCGTCGCCCGCAGTGCTAGCCGCCGCAGAGTTGGCGGGGGTCGATCGGGTGTTCGCCGCGGGGGGTGCCGGCGCGATCGCCGCCATGGCCTACGGCACAACGACAGTGCCGCGGGTGGACCGAATCGTGGGCCCAGGAAACGCCTACGTCACCGAGGCAAAACTGCAAGTCGCAAGCATCGTGGGCATCGACTGCCCTGCCGGCCCGAGTGAATTGCTCATAGTGGCCGACGCGACCGCGACGCCTGACATCGTTGCCCGCGAAGTACTTGCCCAGGCAGAACACGACCCCGACACCGCAGTCGTGGTCGTGGCCATTGGGAGCGCGACAGGAGCAGCGGTCGTATCGGCTGTATCGACTCTGCTTCCAGGAGCCACTCGGCGGGCGATAATTCAGGCGGCGCTGGCAGCACGCGGTGGTGTGGTCACGGTTGATTCGCTGCCGGATGCCATCGAGTTCGCGAACAAATGGGCGCCGGAGCATCTGCTTCTCTCCGTCGCCGACCCGGGAGCGGCATTCACTCAGGTCCGCAACGCTGGCACCGTATGCCTAGGCGAATCGAGCTCGGTCGCATTCGGCGACTACATGACGGGCGCGAATCACGTGCTGCCAACCGGGGGGCTGGCTCGTTCGTACTCAGGACTCTCGACCCTCGACTTCGTGCGCTGGACTACCTACCAGCGCGTCGAGCGCGGTGCCGCCATTCGCCTGGCGCGCGACGTGGCGACCTTTGCCGACGCCGAGGGACTGGCCGCGCACGCGGGAGCCGCATCGCATTGGGCGTCCCTCGCGGAGCGGAGCCCGTCAGAGGAAGGAGGGGAAGCGTGAGCGTCTCCGCGGCCGACCGCGAGGCAGCGCTGGAGATCGCGCGCCCGTCGTACCGGGACATCCCCCTGTATTCGGTCAATCAAGCGCCAGTGGCCGTGGACCTCAGCGACAATACAAACCTGTGGGGCGTGCCGCCCGCGGCCGCCCGCGCGATCGCGGACGCGGCCGCGACCGTCACGCGCTACCCGGCCGTGTATGCCTCGGGGCTCAAGGCACTGCTTGCGGAGTACGTGGGGGTACGAGCGGAGGCGATCGTAACCGGGTGCGGCTCGGACGACGTAATCGACTCGGCGATCCGGGCCGTCGCCGAGCCTGGCGATCGAATCGCGCACCCCGAGCCCACGTTCCACATGGCGGTGACGTTCGGTCGGATGAACGGACTCGTCCCGGTGGCGGTGCCGCTGGACCACTCATGGGACGCGGATCCGGAAGCATTCGTCGCGACAGGAGCGCGCGTCATATATCTCTGTACGCCCAACAACCCCACCGGCACGGTAATGTCTCGTGCGGCGATCGAGTATGTGGTCGAGCATGCTCCCGGACTCGTGATCATCGACGAGGCGTACGCTGAGTATGCGGGGACGACGGCAATGGATCTCGCGGCGCTGAGCGATCGGCTGCTGGTCACGCGAACAATGTCCAAGGCGTTCGGTCTTGCTGGTCTCCGGATCGGATACGCGACCGGCGCGCCAACGCTCATCCGCGAAGTGGAGAAGTCGCGTGGGCCGTACAAGGTCAATGTGATCGCGGAGCGCGCTGCACGAGCCGCTCTGACGGATGACTTACAGTGGGTCCGCTCCCGCGTGGACGAGGCCATTGCCAATCGCGAGCGGCTGGCCGCCGAACTCATGGCCATGGGCATGCCTCCGCTACCTTCAGCGGCGAATTTTCTGCTTGTTCCCACGCCGCGCGCGGCGACTCTAGCACAGCGACTGCGCGAGCTGGGTGTTGGAGTGCGGCCATACATAGGACTTCTTGGCGTTGGTGAGGCGCTACGCGTTACGGTCGGCCCGTGGGCCCTGATGCAGACCTTTCTCGACGCCGTGCGTCGCGCGCTCGCGGAGGCCACATGAGGCGCAAGCTGCAGGTAACCGTGTTCGATTACGGTGCCGGCAATCTGCACTCACTGATAAAGGCGCTCGCGAGTCCCGACGTTGTCGTCCGCGTCGAGACGGACGCGGCGGTCGCGATAGAAACGGACGCTCTAGTCCTGCCGGGAGTGGGCGCATTCTCGACCGCGGCGCAGCGCCTAGCGCCGGCGCGAGACAGCATTCGCGACGCCGTGGCGCGCGGGCTCCCGTGCCTCGGCATCTGCCTAGGCATGCAGCTGTTCTTCCAAGAGAGTGAGGAGGGACCCGGTGCGGGACTCGGTGTCGTTTCCGGCCGCGTCACGCGACTTCGCGCGGCGCGCGTACCGCACATAGGCTGGAACACCGTCACCGAGCAAACGGACCCCACGTTGGCCGCCGCCGGGCTGACAGATACCTACTACGCCCATAGTTATGTGTGCCGTCCCGACAGCCTAGACAACGTCACCGCATGGACCTCCGTGGAAGCCGATCGCTTCCCGGCGGCGATTCGCTGGCGGAACACGGTCGGAGTACAGTTTCATCCCGAGAAGAGCTCGGCGGCCGGGGTCCGCTTTCTGCGCGCGTTCGTGGACGGAGTCCGTAGGTGATCGCCATCCCGGCCATCGACCTTCGCGACGGGGCGTGCGTACAGCTCGTGGGTGGATCATACGCGCACGAGCGGGTCCGGATCGACAACCCGGTGAGGGTCGCGCAGGTATGGGAGCAGCTAGGGTTCCGGCAGCTACATATCGTAGACCTTGACGCGGCGCTCGGGCGTGGATCCAATGCTGGGGTCGTGACAGACATCCTCGCCGCGACGCGTGCCGAGGCACAGGTAGGCGGTGGCGTGCGCGATGAGGATGATGTCGAGCGCGTGCTGGACGACGGCGCCCACCGCGTGATCGTCGGCACGCGCGCGATAGAGGACCCGGGGTGGCTGGAATCGGCGGCGGATCGCTTTCCGCGCCGACTGGTGGTGGCCGCCGACGTGCGCGAGCGACGCGTCGTCACGCGCGGGTGGGTTCGCACGCTGCCGCGTGATGTGCTCGACGTCGTGGAAGAGCTGAACGCCTTCCAGCTTGCCGGTATCCTGGTGACCGCCGTACACCGCGAGGGCCAGCTCCGCGGAACGGATCTTCCGCTCATGGAGGATGTGGCCGACGCAGCGGAGTTTCCCGTCTACGCGGCGGGTGGGATCACTACCACTAACGACCTGCGGGCTCTGGCCGACCGCGGAGTCACTGCGGCGGTTGTGGGCATGGCCTTTTACACGGGTACGATTGACCCACGGGTTGCAGCCGAGGAATTCGGGGAGTGACCGTCGTGGAGCGGGCTACTCGAGAGACGACCGTGCGAGTCGAGATTGAGCGCGGTCCGGGGGACGCCGACGTAGACACTGGTCAGCGGTTTCTCGACCACATGCTTGCGACGCTTGCCCGGTACGCCGGGCTGGATCTCACGGTTCGGGCGCAGGGCGACCTCAAGCATCATCTCATCGAGGATGTCGCCATAACACTCGGAGCCGGCATCGCGCAGTTCGCGCCGGCTACCGTGGCCAGATACGGGCACCGCGTCATCCCCATGGACGACGCCCTGGTGGGCGTCACGCTCGACCTCGGCGGGCGCCCATACTACGATGGCCCCCTGCCGAGCGCTCTGTACGACCATTGGATGCGTTCGTTCGCCGATCACGCGCGCATGACGCTGCACATTCGTGTGTTGCGCGGCCTGGATCGTCACCACGTCGTGGAGGCGGCGTTCAAAGCCCTGGGGCTAGCGCTGCGCGACGCGCTTACCGAGACAGGCGCCGTCTTCAGCACCAAGGGCCCAGTCCGCTCGAAACCGTGATGCTGTCACGGCGGCTGATTGTATGTCTCGATGTCGCGGGCGCCCGCGTGGTCAAAGGCACGCAGTTCGTGGCACTGCGCGATGTCGGTGATCCAGCTGCTCTGGCTGAGCGGTATGAGTCGGAAGGAGCTGACGAAATCGTATTTCTCGATATAGCCGCGAGCGCCGAGTCGCGTACCACTCTGCTCGACGTGGCGCGGCGGACCGCCGAGCGGCTGTTCATTCCGCTTACGATTGGTGGAGGAGTTCGCTCCGCTGACGAGATGGGGGACGCACTGCGGGGCGGCGCCGACAAGGTGAGCGTCAACTCCGCCGCGGTTGCCCGTCCGGCGTTGCTTACCGAGGCAGCGCAGCGGTTCGGAGCGCAGTGCGTAGTCGCAAGCATTGATGCAAAGCGTGACGACGACACGCCGTCGGGGTGGCGCGTGTACGTCCGCGGCGGGCGGACTGCGACCGAACTCGATGCTCTGGCGTGGGCGTGCGAGTGCGTAGCGCGCGGGGCCGGTGAGATATTGCTCACGAGCATCGACCGGGATGGGGCGCGCTCCGGTTACGACGTTGCGCTCACCCGTGCGGTCGCGAGCGCCGTGCACGTGCCGGTCATAGCGTCGGGTGGCGCGGGCAGCGCTGCGGACGTCTGTGAGATTCTCCGCGACGGCGGGGCCGACGCCGCACTTGTGGCCGGCATCCTCTACGACGGGCTCACGACTGTGGGGGCGCTAAAGGACGCCATGGCAGCGGACGGGTTGCCGGTACGCAGGGTCGCATGAGCAAAGCCACGTGAGCGCGACAGTTTCGGCGCCGACGCTGCTGGACGCCGTGACCGAGCTTGCCAAGCACGCAGGCGATGTGGCCCTTCGACACTTTCGCACGAGCCTTTCCGTCGAGACCAAGTCCGACGGTTCGCCTGTCACGATCGCGGACCGGGCAGCCGAGCTTGCCGCCAGAGAATGGTTGGAGCGCCGGTTCCCCAGGGACGGGATTGTGGGGGAGGAGATGGGAAGCGTCCGGCCGGACGCGCCGCGGAGGTGGTTCGTGGACCCCATCGACGGCACGAAGAGCTTCGTGCGAGGGGTACCGCTCTGGGGCACGCTCGTCGGAGTGGCGGAAGGCCACGACGTCATAGCAGGCGCGATTTATTGCGCCGCGGCGGGCGAGCTCGCGAGCGCCGCACGCGGCGAGGGGTGCTGGTGGAATGGCACACGCTGTACTGTGTCGGACGTGTCGTCGCTGGACGCGGCGACCGTGCTTACGACGGACGAGCGCTTTCCGCGCGACGACGTGCACCGCCAAGCGCGCCGCGATGCATGGCGGGCGCTCGCCGAACGCTCCGGCTTGTCGCGCACTTGGGGCGACTGCTATGGCTACGTGCTGGTGGCGACCGGGCGCGCCGAGGTAATGGTCGATCCGGTGATGGCGCCTTGGGATTCGGCGGCGCTCGGGCCGATAGTCACCGAGGCTGGCGGCGTATTCACTGATTGGAGCGGCCGGGCAACGGCGCTCGGTGGCAGCGCGGTGGCGACCAATCGGTCGCTCGCGCGTGTGGTGCGGGAGCTGCTATGCCCGTGACTCTAGACCTCGACGCGCTCGACTTCGGCAAGGGAGGGGGGCGCGTGACGATCGTGACGCAGGACGCAATCACCGGCGTCGTGCTGATGGTCGCTCACGCCGATCGAGTGGCGCTTGCGCGCACGATCGAAACCGGCGAGATGCATTACACCTCTCGCACCCGCGGGCTGTGGCACAAGGGCGCAACGAGTGGCAACAGGCAGCGCGTTGTGTCGCTCAGCGCCGACTGCGACGGCGACGCTGTGCTCGCTCGCGTCGAGCCGATGGGGCCCGCCTGTCACACGGGCATGGTCTCCTGCTTCGGCGAAGTGGCGCTCGCGAGCGACATGTTGGCGGCACTCGATCGGACGATCACGCAGCGAGCCGCTACTCCTGCTACGAGTGGTGATCGGCCCAGTTATACTCGCCGCTTGCTCGGCGATCGCAATTTGCGGCTCAAGAAGCTGGGCGAAGAGGTCGCAGAGCTGGTGGCCGCATGCGCGGACGCGGATGTCGGCCGTTCGACCGATGAGGCCGCCGACGTCATGTATCACACGCTCGTTGCGCTGCACGGAGTAGGCGCGAATTTCGATGCAGTTCGAATGGTTCTCGCGGCACGCGCGCAGATGACCCCACCCCCTAACCCCCTCCCCTGAAGAGGAGGGGGAATCGCTTCTTTTTAAGCTTCGCTTAGATGACGAGGGGGCTTCGCCCCCCTCGACCCCGCCAACACTAGCCTTGTCCCCTGCATGCGCTTTGAAGGGGACGTGGGGCGCAGCCCCACAAAAAGAAAAAGAAATTCCCCCTCCCCGCTTGCGGGGAGGGGGTTAGGGGAGGGGCCTTTGCTCGGCTATTTCGTCGGCGAGACCACTAGCAGAACAAACGTCCCCGGGAGTGGCTTGGGTCTGCCACCTTCGGGCGGCGGAGGGCCGAAATCGGCAGTCACCGTGTAAATGGTGTGAGTCGCCGGATCGAGCGCCATGGTCCTAGCGCCGCGCTGCGTGGGCACATTGGCCGCGACAGAAAACGCGGAAGGGCTGGTTTCGCGGACCACCGTAAGAGTGCCGTCGCCGCCGTTGGAGCTGAAAGCTAGCTGAGTGCCCGGATCGAACAGGTTAGCGTCCACGCCAGGCCCAATCGGCACCGTGGCGATCACTTTGCCGGCATCGTAGTCCGAGATCGCCATGACGTTGTTGTGGCATCCGCTGAAGAGGCGATGATGCACGCGGTCGATCCCTAGGCCCGACGGCTTCTCGCACGGCGCCAGCGGCCACTGCTTCACAACCTTGCCTTCGGCCACGTCGATCTGCACGACCGCGCTCTTGTCCTCGAGATTCGCGAAGACGGTGCCGTGAAAATCCGACACGGCGAACTCCGGGCCACCCGGCAGCTTGATAGTGGTCACGACTTTTCCAGCCGCAGGGTCCAGGACCGTCGCGCTGTTCGCGTCGCCGTTCATCGTCACCACGCGACGGGTCGCGGGCTCATACAGAATCGCGTCGTCGTCGACGTCTACTTTGACCTTGCCGAGGACCGCAAGCGTTTTCAAGTCGAAGATGGTGACCGACGTATCGCCCGCATCGGTGACGAATCCACGACCGAACGTGGGCGCGAGCGCCACGCCGTGTGCGTGTGGCGTGTTGGGAATATCGCCGATCTGGGTACCCTTGTCCGGGTCGACCACAATCACGTGCGTGCCTCGGGTGATGAACAGCCGATGTCCCGTGGTGTCGAACGCCAGGTAGTCCCACCCACCGTCGCCACCCAGCTTGAAGCGGTGCGACACGGTATACGATGATGCTTGCGCGTGTAGCGCGGTCCATGGAACAGCGGCGAGCAGGAATGCGGACAACCGCAGCGAATGAAGCGGGGATAGGGCCATGAGCGAGAAGCTAGGCCGAAAAGCTGACAGTACGATTACATGTGGACCGCGCGCTGATATCGATGCACGCTGGTTACGCTCGGGCGCACGCGAGCCAGCGGCAGCTAGAACCCCGAGAGCAACGCTCGCGAGACCTTGGCCGTGTCTCCTACGTAGGCGAACGCCACGTGATTCATGTACCGCTCGGCCACGCGACGCACATCCGAAGGCGTCACCTTCCGCAGCTCGTCCACGAAGTGGTCGGCCGCGCGATAGTCACCGCGATACAGTTGAGCCCGGGCCAGGAAGTTCGCTTGATCGGCGTTGGTTTCGTTGTCGAGGAAGTACTCGGTGATGAAAGCCTGCACGAGTCGCCCGAGCGCGGCTGGATCGAGAAATCCCGACTGCAGGGCCTCCACTTCGTGCCGCATGATGCGGAGCGTCGTGTCCGGTGACTCAGTCGTCACGTACATTCCGCCCGCCGCAACGGCGTGATCCACGAACGGCGCGCTCACGGCGTACGAGAGATTTCGACGGGAACGCACCTCGCTGAAAAAGCGACCGGACAGGGCAGCGGCGGCTATGCGCAGTATTTGATAGTCGGCGCTGCTCGCGGGGGGCCCGCGGTAGTAACCAAGGATGTAGTTCGTTGGCAAATCCCGCGGAACCTCGACCGGCGATGACGACTCGCGGTCGGCGGGCGCCTGCGGAATTGTCCAATGGTACGTGCCAACGGGCAGTCTGCCGAGTGTCTCCCCGATCAGCTTCTCGACGCGCGGTCTGGTCACATTGCCAACAACTACCACGAGGATGCGGCTGCGCACGACCTGAGTTGTCTCGTATCGTTTGAGCATGGCTGGCGTGAAGCCCCGCAGCGACCGCTCCGTACCGATCAGCGACCGGCCGTAGGGGTGGCCGGCGTACGCGACGCTGTCGGCCAAGTACTCCACCAATGCATCGGGGCTGTCGCCTCGCTGCCGGACGGCCGAGAGGTATTGCTGGCGAACCAGCTCCACGTCGGCGACGTCGAGCTTCGGAAACATCAAACGGTCTGCCATCACAGCCCACGTGCGCTCGAACGTCTGGGTCGTCGCACGCACACCGAACGCCGTCCAATCCACATCTGGATCGATATTGATCTGCGTCCCCAGCTGCGCCATGGCCCGCCGGAGCCCATCCGTCGATGCGTGCCGCGTGCCGTGCTCCGATACATCGAGCAGAAACGGCTCGATTCCTTCCGTCGCGTCCGTGACCTGCCGTACGCCTCCGAGGAGATACACGTTCGCAGTCACGACCTCGTTCGACGTCACTCGTCGGAGTAGTACGGGGATCCCGGCGACCGCGAATTTCGTAGTTGCGGTATCGACGATCTGCGCTCGCGCCGCAGGGGCTGCCGGGATGATGGCGCCCGCGGCCAAGAGAGCCCGCGCAAGCAGCGATATCACGATACGGCGACCTTGGCGATCATGGAGTCGCTCCCTGCGGGCTCGCCACGAGCTCCTGCTCGTTCAAGCCGAGCGCGCGTCGATCCTCCGGCGCGATGAGCACGCCGGTAATGTGCGGCTTACCGACGATGTAGCGTCGAGCATACGCCTCGAGGTCGGCCGTTGTTTGAGCGCTCATGTTGTCGACATAGCCCATGTAGTACTCCAGGCTAGCGACGCTCCACCAGAATCCAATCGTGTGCGTATAACCGGACGTCCGCTCACGCCCAAAAGCCGAGTTGACCGCGCGTTGCGTCGTTATTTGGGCGAGCTCTTGCTGCGTCACGTATCCCGCGCTGTCAAAGGCTGCCACTTCCTGATCCAGCGCCGCGAGCGCTTGGCGAAGCTTGTTGGCGGTCGTCTGGCCGCTGATCGTGATGGGGCCCACGTGGTTGAGCGTGTAATAGTTCACCAGCACACCCTGCCACAGCCCGCTGTCGACGAGCCGCCGCTGCATGCGCGAGCCGGGCGCGTTGAGCGCGTCGGAAAACACGTCCGCTGCGTACGTAGACCCTGGATCCGTCCCGACGCTGGGACCTTGCCATTGGACAAGCACTGTGACGGCGCCGACGGCCGCCTCCGAGATCACGGCTGCGCTCCGCGTGAGGGGCGCCACCGGCGGGACGGGATGCGCGAGGAACGGGTCTGGAGCGCGCGGCCAGTCGCCGAACGCCGATTCAGCCAGGGCAAACGCGCGATTGGGGTCGACGTCACCAGTGATGAGCAGCGCCGAGTTGTTGGGCACGTAGTAAGTGCGCTGGATCTCGCGCATCTGGTCCGGCGTGACCGCTCGGACTACCGACCGGTCGCCTATCACATTTTTTCGGTCCCAGCTATCGGTCCACAGCTTTTGCCCCATTTCGGTCGAGAGCCCGAACACTGGGCTCGCTTCCTGCCGATCGTATTCGCCCAGGACGACCTCTTTTTCTCGTGCAAGCTCGTCCGGCAGAAAAAGCGGCGTCCTGAGCGCAGCCGCTATCGCCTGCAGCCCGGCGGCCAAGCTGTCCGACGGAAGGGTGATGTAGTAGTTAACCCGCTCTTCTGTCGTCGTGCCGTTGAACACGGCTCCGAGATCGGCTGCGCGGTCGGCGAAAGCGTCGGCCTCGCTATCGCGAGCGTTCGCGCGGAAGAACATGTGCTCATACATGTGCGCAAGGCCGACCATAGGCGCGGTCTGGGTGAACGAGCCATTTTTGACATCGACCTC